>Ga0247822_10000477_pt1 | contig 21679 bp, 19 predicted proteins | sample 13C_Cellulose_Da_FD_192423 | JGI IMG/M metagenome (GOLD analysis project Ga0247822, IMG submission 192423) | Soil microbial communities from agricultural site in Penn Yan, New York, United States - 13C_Cellulose_Day30 | ecosystem: Environmental > Terrestrial > Soil > Agricultural land | place...
CGGCCTGTGCGCTGGCCGACAGCAGCAGGCCAGCGCACAGGCCGGTGAAGGTGAGAGCAGGGCGGAACATGGCAGCATCCTTATCAGTTGTCAGAACGGGCTATCAGCGAACAGCATCGACCTTGATGCGCAACGACTGCTGGTCGTTGCCATCAAGTGTTACGCCATGGTGTTCGGTATTGATGAACAGCAGCTTGCCGTCCAGCTCGATGCGCGCGCTGATTGCATAACGGTGGCCAGGCTTGACCTGGGCCGGGTCGTAGGTCAGGTGGAAGGGCAGCGGGACGTTGCCCTTGACCGGACCGTTCTGGCTGGCCAGGGTCACTGCCGGGGCATCCATGAGCGAAACGTCCTGCAGGCTGACGCTCAGGGTAGCGGCAGGTGGCAGGGCGATACGCTGCAGGTAGAAGACTTCGCCATCGAGGCTGGCCTTGGGCGCTGGCGGATTGCTGCTGCAGGCGGCGAGCAGGCTGCCAAGCAGGATCAGGGACAGTTTTTTCATCAGTAACTCCTTTAAACCGGGGATTCGGTGGTGTCTTCACTGCGGTGCAAGGCCACCTGGCGGATCGACAAACGTACCTCCGCCGACAGCACTCGCTTGGCCGCCCCTTCGGCCAGTTCGCTGAGTTTTTCATGGTAACCGAGCTTGCCATTGGCATCCGGGCGCAGTACGCCTTGCTCGATCTGGGTCTGGATAAAGTGGCGGAACAGGGTTTTGTCGAAGAACTCCGGGGCGTTGAGGCCATGCAGGATCGACAGGCGCTGGGCCATGATCACGCACAGGTCTTCCAGTTCTTCGGCGCTTAGCGTGTGCTGGCCGCTGTTGAGCAGCAACGCCGTGGCCATGTAGAAACGCTGCAGGGTCTGGGTGATGGCGCGGGCCAGCAGGGTCAGCAGCACGAACTGGCGCGAGCTCGGGGCCGGACGCAGGTACACGCCATTCTCGTAGCGCAGCAGGCCCTGCTCGACAAAGGCCTCCAGCCACTGGTCGATGACCGCGTCCAGCTCTTCCAGCTCCCAGCGGATGAACAGCTCCGACTGCAGGTACGGGTACAGCGCCCGGGTGTACTGCAGGATCAAATCGCGGCTCATGCGCGAGCTGCTCTGGAAGAAGCTTGCCAGCAGTGCCGGCAGAGCGAAGATGTGCAGGACGTTGTTGCGGTAGTAGGTCATCAGCACCGCATTCTGTTCGTCCAGGTACAGAATACGGCCCAGCGCATCACTTTGTTCGGCCAGCAGGCCCATGCCTTTGACGTGGCTGATCAGCGCCAGGCCGTCACCTTCCGGCAAGGTGGTGTGCGGCGAGTAGGGCACCGTGCGCAGCAATGCCAGGTACAGGTCCAGGACCCGCGCCAGGGCGCGCTCGTCCAGGGCCAGGCGGCTGGTCGAGAGCAAGGCCAGGGCTACCAGATTGACCGGATTGATCGCTGCCGCTTCATTGAGATGGCGCGCGACCTTTTCACCCAGACGCGAAGTGGTCTCGTTGAGCCAGGCCGGACGGAACTGCGGGGCGTGGGTCTGTTCACGCCAGCCGGGCTGCTGCTGGTCGAGGAAGGCGCCGAGACGGATCGGTTCGCCGAAGTTCACCGCCACCTGGCCGAAGCGCTGTTTGAGCGCGCCGATGACTTTGAAGATGTCGAAGATCGACTCTTTCTTCTTGCTCGCGCCACGCAGCTCACCCAGGTAGGTGCGGCCTTCGAGCACGCGTTCGTAGCCGATGTACACCGGTACGAAGACGATCGGCGTGCGCGAAGAGCGCAAGTAGCTGCGCAGGGTGATGGCCAGCATCCCGGTTTTCGGTTGCAGCATGCGTCCGGTGCGCGAGCGGCCGCCCTCGACGAAGTACTCGACCGGGAAGCCCTTGGTGAACAGGGTGTGCAGGTATTCATTGAACACCGCGGTGTACAGCGGGTTGCCCTTGAAGGTGCGGCGCATGAAAAATGCCCCGCCGCGGCGCAACAGGCCGCCGATCACCGGCATGTTGAGGTTGATCCCGGCGGCGATGTGCGGCGGGGTCAGACCGTTGCGAAACAGCAGGTAGGAGAGCAACAGGTAGTCGATATGGCTGCGGTGGCAGGGCACGTAGATGACTTCGTGGCCGGGGGCGATGCCCTGCACCTGCTCGATATGGTTGACCTTGATGCCGTCGTAGATCTTGTTCCAGAACCAACTGAGCACCACTTCGAGGAAGCGGATGGCGGTATAGGTGTAGTCCGAGGCAATCTCGTTGCCATAGCGCAGGGCCTGGGCTTCAGCTTTGGCCAGGGGGATGTTCTCGCGCTCGGCCTCGTCGGCAATGGCCTGGCGCACCAGCGGGTCGTGGACCAGGCCCTTGACCAGGTTGCGCCGGTGCGAGATGTCCGGGCCGATGACCGCGGTCTTGAGGTTGCGAAAGTGCACGCGCAGCATGCGCTGGGCCATGCGTACGGTACGTTCGTGGCCCTTGTTGTGCTGGACCAGTTCACGCAGGTGAATCGGCGCCGAGAACTGCACACGGGTCTTGCGTCCCAGGATCAGCACGGTCAGCAGCCGGCGTAAACGCCCGGTGACCGCCCAGCTGTCGGCAAACAGCAGTTTCCACGGGCTGGACTCACTGGCCGGCGACTGGCCCCAGAACACGCTGACCGGAATGATCTGCGCGTCTTCCTCGGCATGCTGGCTGATCGCACTGACCAGCCGCGACAGGGTCGGCGGGGCACCGCGCTTGTCCTGGCGGCCAAGCCAGTCCGGCTCGGGGGTCAGGTAGAAGAATGCAGCTGGCTCTTGCAGGGTGCCCACCGCCACGGGTAGCACCGGACGTGGAAGCCCGGCTTTGCTGCATTCGCGGTCGAGTACCGCCAGATCGGTCAACGACGGCGACTGCAGGGCATAGAACACCGGTCGGCTGCGATCCAGGTTCAGGGTAAAGGACGACTGGTTGATGGTCTCGGAGCGAACCCACAGGTACAACAGGCGACGCAGGGCGCCAAAGATCAGGCGGCGCAGGGGGGAACGGGTCATACAGTGTGTGCTCTGGGTGAGTTTTTCGAGTAATTGCTCAGCCGGTTAGTGTGACGTATCTGCGCATGTTCAGCAAAATCTCGGGCAGTCATAAAAAATATTTCAAGCCTGACATATACTCGGTCCGCAGCTTGCAGGAGTAATCCTCAAGCTGCGTCGGCGGGGGAAGGTGATCCTCCGCTTGCAAGGCGATTCCAAAATAAAAACCCGGAGTAGTTCAGATGTCGTCTCGTGAGACTGGAAGTGTAAAGTGGTTCAATGACGCCAAAGGTTATGGCTTCATCCAGCGTGAAGGTGGTGCCGATGTGTTCGTTCACTATCGCGCCATTCGCGGTGAGGGGCATCGCACCCTGATCGAGGGGCAGCAGGTCGAATACAGTCTGACGCAAGGCCAGAAAGGCCTCCAGGCAGAAGATGTAATCGGCCTGTAAGCGCCGGGCCACGGGCCTTGAGCCTGGGTCCACAAGCGAAAAGGCCCGTCGCCGGACGACCGGGACGGGCCTTTTCGTAGAGCCGGCTTCAGCTGGTACGCCAGGTGATTTCCTCTTCACCGTCGGCGCTGATGCGGATCCAGCGATCGGCATCCTCTTCACCTTCTTCCTCGACCCAGCTGCCTGGTGCACAACGTACTTCGACGTTCAGTGCAGCGAAGGCGGCGCGCGCGCAGGCGATGTCGTCTGCCCACGGCGTCTGGTCGCTCTCCAGGTAGAGACTGTTCCATTTGCCTACAGCCTTCGGTAACCAGGTAACCGGAATGTTACCGGCCTTGCACTTGTAGGTCTGACCTTTCTGCTGCCAGTCGCTGCAAGGGCCGAGTGCCGCGCTGAGCCAGGCAGCGATCTGTTTGTGGTCGACGTCGGCGTCTTTGAGGTAAATCTCGATATCGGGTTGGCGCATGGGGGGGCTCCGGGTGTGCTCAGTCTTGGCGCACGAAGTAGTCGTAACGCATCGATACCGTCACCTCGAAAGGTTCGGCTTGTTCGATGACGCCAGCTCGTTTTTCCGCGCTGGCGCGCCAGCCATGAGGGGTCATGGCCAGCAGGTCGGCGCGGGACTTGCCATCGACAAGGCTCAGGCGGAATTTCAGGGTTTCGCTATGGGCGTGCTGCATGCCGGCCGGGACCAGCGCCAGGTGCTTGTCGTCGGCGTAGTCGCGCACTTCATCATAGAGCTTGTGACGCAGCTCGATCAGGTGCTCGTTGGTCGGGCCGACACGCATCAGGCCGCCACCCGGGGCGAGCAGGCGCAGGGCCTCCTGCCAGTCGAGGGGGCTGAACACGCTGGCCAGGAACTGACAGCTGGCATCGGCCAGCGGCACGCGCGCCATGCTCGCCACCAGCCAGGTCAGTGCCGGGTTGCGTTTGCAGGCGCGCTTGACCGCTTCACGGGAGATGTCCAGGGCATAACCGTCGGCCTCGGGCAGTGCCTCGGCGATCTGCGCGGTGTAGTAACCCTCGCCGCAACCGATATCCAGCCAGCGCGCCGGGGCGCGCTCGGCGGCCAGTTCAGCCAGGCGACGGGCCACCGGGGCATAGTGCCCGGCATTGAGAAAGTCGCGGCGGGCTTCGACCATGGCCTGGTTGTCGCCCGGGTCGCGGCTGTTCTTGTGCTGCACCGGCAACAGGTTCAGGTAACCCTGGCGGGCTCGGTCGAAACGGTGCCCGGCCGGGCAGGCCACACCGTTGTCGAGCGTACTCAGCGCTGCGCTGCAGATAGGGCAGGTGAGCATCAGGCGAGCAACCGGGTCAGGGTCTGGTAGTAGATCTCGGTCAGCACGTCGAGGTCACTGGCGAGGATCCGCTCGTTGACCTGGTGAATGGTGGCGTTGACCGGCCCCAGTTCGACCACCTGGGTGCCGAGGGTGGCAATGAAGCGCCCGTCGGAGGTGCCGCCGCTGGTCGAGGCCTTGGTTTCGCGACCGGTGACCGCCTTGATGCTGGCCGACACCGCGTCGAGCAGGTCACCCGGCTCGGTCAGGAACGGCAGGCCGGACAGCGCCCAGTCGACGTGCCAATCCAGTTGGTGTTTGTCGAGGATCGCCGCGACACGGGCTTGCAGGCCTTCGACCGTCGACTCGGTGGAGAAACGGAAGTTGAACAGCGCCGTCAGTTCGCCCGGCACCACGTTGGTCGCGCCGGTGCCGGAGTTGAGGTTGGAGATCTGGAAGCTGGTCGGCGGGAAAAAGGCGTTGCCTTCGTCCCAGTGCTCGGCTGCCAGTTCTGCCAGCGCCGGGGCGGCCAGGTGGATCGGGTTCTTGGCCAGGTGCGGGTAGGCCACATGGCCCTGCACGCCGCGCACTGTCAGCTTGGCGCCGAGCGAGCCGCGACGGCCGTTCTTGACCACGTCGCCAACCAGGCTGGTGCTCGACGGTTCGCCGACGATGCACCAGTCCAGGCGCTCTTTGCGCGCGGCCAGGCGTTCGATGACCGCCTTGGTGCCGTGGTGGGCCGGGCCTTCTTCGTCACTGGTGATTAGGAAGGCGACCTTGCCGCGATGGTTCGGGTAATCGGCGACGAAGCGCTCGGTGGCCACAACCATGGCCGCCAGGCTGCCTTTCATGTCGGCGGCACCACGGCCACAGAGCATGCCGTCGGCATCGATCAGGGCATCGAACGGATCGTTCTGCCAGGCCTGCACGGGGCCGGTGGGCACTACGTCGGTGTGACCGGCAAAGCACAGCACCGGGCCGTCCTGGGTGCCATGGGTGGCCCAGAAGTTGTCGACATCTTCGATACGCATCGGCTCCAGCATGAAACCGGCATCGCCCAGGCGTTGCATCATCTGTTTCTGGCAGTCGGCATCGACCGGGGTCACCGAGGGGCGACGGATCAGGTCGCAGGCCAGTTCTAGGGTAGGCGAAAGGTCGGCTGGGGCCGTCATTGAAGGAACTCCGGGGGCAAGGCAGGGCACGAATTCGAGGGGCGTTATCTTATAGCAATTCGGCAGGAGTGAGGACCGTGGATCGATGCTGTCTGTCCGGGCCTCATCGCTGGCAAGGCCAGCTCCCACAGGTTGGGTACATGTCATTACATTAGGTTGGATGTATGACATTCCTGTATGAGCCGGCCTTGCCGGCGAAAGGGCGGCAAGGCCGCCCCGAGATCAGGACGCCTGCGCTGGCTGGGCAGCATCCACAGGCTTGGGCAGCGACGACAGCATCGCCATGATCAGCGCCGCCAGGTACGGCAGCGACTGCACCAGCAGCATGGTCACCCAGAAGCGCATGTCATTGCTTGGCAACCCCTGAACCAGGTAGATACCGGCCGCAGCCCCCCACAGCAGCAACATGATGAACAGCTCTTCCCGGGCTTCGGAAAGCGCCACCAGCAAACCATGGCTGTCGGCGTTCTTCGGCGTGCGGAAGAACGGAATGCTGCTGGTGAAGAAACCGTACAGCACGGCTTTGGCGATGGTGTGTGACAGGGCAAGACCGGCCAGCGCTGCGGCAAAAGCGTCCTTCATGTTGACCCCGACCGCACGGCGGTAGAGGAAGACAATCTTGCCAACCTTGAACACGAACAGCGCCAATGGCGGAATGGCGAAGATCAGCAGCGGCGGATCGACCCGTTGCGGCACGATGATCATCGCCGCCGACCAGAGCAAGGCGCCAACGGTGAAGAAGATGTTCATGCCATCGGCAATCCACGGTAGCCAGCCCGCCAGGAAGTGATAACGCTGGCCGCGGGTGAGCTCCGAGTCTTTGCCGCGCAACAGGCTGGCGGCATGGCGCTTGATGATCTGGATGGCGCCATAGGCCCAGCGGAAGCGCTGCTTCTTGAAGTCGATGAAGGTATCGGGCATCAGACCCTTACCGTAGCTCTCGTGGGAGTACGCCGCCGAGTAGCCTCTCTCGAATACCCGCAGGCCGAGTTCGGCGTCTTCGCAGATACACCAGTCAGCCCAACCCAGCTCTTCGAGCACCGAACGCCGGGTCATGGTCATGGTGCCGTGCTGGATGATCGCGTCACGGTCGTTGCGGGTGACCATGCCGATATGGAAAAAGCCCTTGTACTCGCTGTAGCACAGCTTCTTGAAGGTGCTTTCGTTCTGGTCGCGATAGTCCTGCGGCGATTGCACCACGGCGATTTTCGGGTCGCTGAAGTGCGGGACCATGTGCTTGAGCCAGTTGCGGTCCACGCAGTAGTCCGAGTCGATCACCGCGATCACTTCGGCATCTTTGGCGGTGTGCGGGATCAGGTAGTTCAGCGCGCCACCCTTGAAACCGGCCAGCGGGGAGACGTGGAAGAACTTGAAGCGCTCGCCGAGCATCTCGCAATGCGCCTTGATCGGCTCCCAGACCGCCGGATCCTTGGTGTTGTTGTCGATGATCAACACTTCGTAGTCCGGATAATCCAGCGCAGCCAGGGCGTTGAGGGTCTGTTTGACCATCTCCGGTGGCTCGTTGTAGCACGGCACATGCACCGAGACTTTCGGCCGGTAGGCGCTGTCGGCCTGCACCGGCAGGAACTCGCGGCGGCGTTTGTGAATCCACACCGCCTCGGCCAGTTCATGGGCCTCGGTCAGCAGCACGATAAACACCCCGAGCGCGCCGAGTGCGAGCAAGAAGCCCACCGTCAGGCTGAACCAGGTGCTGTACTGCTGGCTGTAGTCGTAGCCGATCCACACCAGCACCGAACCGCAGAGGAAGGCGATAAAGGTCAGGAAGGTGCGGCCGCGCTGACGCAGGGCCGAGCCATCGATCAGCAGCAAGGTCAGCGAGAGCATCGCCAATACCACCGAACCCACCGCCAGCACGCGCCACTGCGGAATGGCCACTACCGGCCCTTCGAAGTTGAACTTTTGCTGGCGGGCGGCGTTGAACACGCCCCAGTAGGCGCCGACCGAGCCTTCGTCGCTGGCCTTCCACGGCTGGTCATAGGCTTCGATGACGAAGTAGTTGTAGCCCTGGCGGTTGAGCTTGTTGACCAGGGTGCGCAGGTAAATGGCCTGGTCGGCCGGGGTGGCGTCGGCACCGCCACGCATGCGTCCGTTGCTTGGCCAGCCGACTTCGGAGAGCAGCAACGGTTTGCGCGGGAACAGCTGTTTCAGGTCGCGGGCACGGTCGAGGACGAACTGGCCGGCATCCTTCATCGGGATGAATTCCCAGTACGGCAGGATATGCGCCGCTACCAGGTCAACGTGTTTGGCCAGCTCCGGGTGTTCTTTCCAGATGTGCCACTGTTCACTGGTGGTTACCGGTACTTTCACCGCGGCGCGCACCCGGTCCAGGTACTGGATCAGCGCTTCGGGAGTGATTTCTTCACGGAACAGCGCTTCGTTGCCGACCATGACCCGCACGACACTGCGCGAGCTGTTGGCCAGTTCGATGGCTTTCTGAATTTCCCGCTCGTTACGCTCAAGGTCCGGGCTGATCCACACCCCGAGGGTCACCCGCAGGCCGAACTCTTCGGCCAGGCGCGGAATATCCGCCTGGGTGCCTTCGACGGTATAGATACGAATACTGTCGGTCAGCTTGCTCAGTTGTTCGAGGTCCTGGCGCAGTTCGTCCTCAGTCGGGTACTGGCCCTTTTGCGGGCTTTCTCCAAGGCGGAACGGCGAGTAGGAGAAGCCGGAAATCTGCTCCGGCCAGTCAGGGGCGGAAACCGGGCGGTTGATCAGCGCCCAGAACCCGGTGAATAGTGCGGCGATGGCCATGACTATCACCAGGTTGATACCAAATTTACGCGATGACATAGATAGTTCGGGTTCCGAAGGGTGGAACGGGCGAGCGCCACAGGGCGCGGATCCTGCTCTTTGACCGCCTATGCTGTGTAGGAACAGGCTGGCGGCAAGGGTTAGATTGTCTTCAGGTGTCGAAGTTCTGAGGCCCGTGCTGTTGTCGTCCAGGACTAGGTATTGCCTGGCACATTAAAGCAGGATTACAACCGACTTTACTAATTCGTACAGGGTGACTGGTCCGAAGCAGGATGGCAGCGGGCCTCAACAGGCCTATAATGCGCGCCGGTTTTTTCGGGGTATGGCCATGAGTACAGATGATCCACGCTTTGCCGGTGTTGCCCGGTTATACGGTGACAGCGGCCTGCAGCGCCTGCGCGAGGCCCATGTGGCGATCGTCGGCATTGGTGGTGTCGGCACGTGGGCGGCTGAAGCCATGGCGCGTAGTGGTGTCGGCGAAATCTCGCTGTTCGACCTCGATGACGTCTGCGTCAGCAACACCAACCGCCAGTTGCATGCCATGGAAGGGAATATCGGGCGTGCCAAGGCTGAGGTCATGGCCGAGCGTCTGCGGGCGATCAACCCGGCGTGCAAGGTGCATGCGGTGGTGGATTTCGTCACCAAGGAAACCCTGCCCGAATACATCGGCGAGCACATCGACTGTGTGATCGACTGTATCGACAGTGTCATGGCCAAAGCTGCGCTGATCGGCTGGTGCAAGCGGCACAAGGTCACCATCATCAGCACCGGGGGAGCCGGCGGACAGATCGACCCGACGCAGATCCGTGTGGCTGACCTGAACAAAACCTTCAACGACCCCCTGGCTTCGCGGGTGCGTTCGACCTTGCGCCGTGATTACGGCTTTTCCCGCACGGTCACCCGTAACTACAGCGTGCCTTGCGTGTTCTCTACCGAACAGTTGCGCTATCCCAAAGGCGACGGCAGTGTCTGCCTGCAGAAAAGCTTTGTCGGTGAGGGCGTCAAGCTCGACTGCTCGGGTGGCTTTGGCGCGGTGATGATGGTGACGGCGACCTTCGGTATGGTCGCCGCCAGCAAGGCGGTGGAAAAGCTGGTGGCTGGCGCCCGTCGGCCATCCGAGCGCAAAGCTCAGGTGCCAGCGGCCAGCTGAGCCATGCGCTGCAGCACGGCGTTCAAGCCGTTGCTGCGTGAGGGCGAAAGCTGGCGGCCGAGGCCCAGCTGGTTGAACCAGCCGGGCAGATCAAGCTGCTGGAGCTCGCTGCTGGACAAGCCCTCGACCCGAATCAGCAGCAGCGCCAGCAAGCCGCGAATGATCCGCGCATCGCTGGCGCCTTTGAAACGCCACTGACCGTCCTGCTGTTCTGCCACCAACCAGACCTGGCTTTCACAGCCATGCACACGGTTGGCTTCGGATTTTTCTGCCTCGCTCAGGGGCGCCAGGCGCTCCCCCCATTGCATCAACAGGCGTGCCCGTTGCTCCCAGCCCGCGGCCTGTTCGAAGCTGCTGAGCGCCTCCTGGGCGTTAACCGGCAGGTTCATCGCAGCAGCTCCAGGGCTTGATCCAGCGCCTCGAAGAAGCGTTGCAGGTCGTCGGAATCGTTGTACAGGGCCAGCGAAACCCGGATCGCCCCATCCAACCCGAAGCTTTTCAGCAGCGGCATGGCACAGTGGTGCCCGGCACGAACGGCGATCCCCTGTTCAGTCAGCATGTGGGCGAGGTCGGCATTGTGCACCCCTTCGACCACGAAGCTGGCCAGGGCCAGTTGCGGTTGGCCGAGCAGGCGAATGCCTTCGCGATCATTCAGGCCGCGCAACAGGCTGCGGTGCAGGCTGGCTTCATGTTCGGCGACAGCGGTCGGATCGAGCCCTGCAAGGTAGTTGAGGCTGGCGCCCAGGCCGATGACGCTGGCGATTGGCGGGGTGCCGGCTTCGAACCCCAACGGTGCCGGGCGGAAGCTGGCGTCGTGGTAGTCGGCCACCTGCACCATCTCGCCACCAAATTGCCAGTGGCGCAGGCGAGCGAGCGCTTCGCTGCGGCCGTAGAGCACGCCCACGCCGTCCGGACCGTACAGCTTGTGGCTGGAGAACACGTAGAAGTCGCAGCCCAGTTGCTGCATGTCCTGGCGGCCATGCACTACGCCCTGGGCGCCGTCGACCACGGTCAGGGCTCCTTGGGCATTTGCATGGGCCAGCAACGGCGCCAGCGGTTGCCAGGCCCCCAGCACGTTGGACAACTGGCTGACCGCCAGCAAGCGGGTGCGCGGGCCGATCAACTGCAGGGCAATCTCAAGGTCGATCAAGCCGCGGTTGTCCAGGGGCAGGATCACCAGCTTGAGCTGGCGGCGCTGGGCCAGTTGCTGCCAGGGCAGCAGGTTGGCATGGTGCTCCAGGGCGCTGATGGCGATTTCATCACCGGCTTCGAACATGCCTTCAAGGCCATAGGCCAGCAAGTTCAAGGCCGAGGTTGCGCCATGGGTGAAGATGATCTGTTGGGTGTCAGTGGCATTCAACCAACTGGCGACTTTTTCCCGGCTGCGTTCGAAGGCCTGGGTTGCCAGCGCGCCGGGAAGGTGTTGGGCACGGTGCACATTGGCGGCGCCGTGGCCGTAATAATGGCTCAAGGCATCGAGCAGAAGTTGCGGTTTTTGCGTGGTAGCAGCGTTGTCCAGGTAGGTCTGGTGCTGCCGTTGCAGAGCGGCGATGGCTGGAAAATCAGCGCGCCACGGAGAGGGCTGGAACATGATGATCGGACCTGAATATCGGGCCTGGCGTTAGGCCAGACCCGATGGTACCACTTAGTTGTGGGCGTGCAGCGCTTCGTTCAGCTCGATCGCCGACTTGTGGGTCTTGCACTCCACCGCGCCGTTCAGCGAGTTGCGACGGAACAGCAGATCGGTCTGACCGGCCAGGTCGCGGGCCTTGACGACTTTGACCAGCTGGTTGTTCTCGTCCAGCAGGTTCACCTTGGTGCCAGCGGTGATGTACAGGCCGGCTTCGACGGTGTTGCGGTCGCCCAGCGGAATGCCGATACCGGCGTTGGCGCCGATCAGGCAGCCTTCGCCGACCTTGATGACGATGTTGCCGCCACCGGACAGGGTGCCCATGGTCGAGCAACCGCCGCCCAGGTCCGAGCCCTTGCCGACGAACACGCCAGCCGAGACACGGCCTTCGATCATGCCAGGGCCTTCGGTGCCCGCGTTAAAGTTGACGAAGCCTTCGTGCATGATGGTGGTGCCTTCGCCGATGTAGGCACCCAGGCGCACGCGGGCGCTGTCGGCGATACGCACGCCGGCAGGTACGACGTAGTCGGTCATTTTCGGGAACTTGTCCACCGAGAACACTTCCAGCAGCTCGCCCTTCAGGCGCGCTTCCAGTTGCTGCTCGGCCAGTTCGGCCAGGTCGACTGCGCCCTGGCTGGTCCAGGCCACGTTTGGCAGCAGCGGGAAGATGCCGGCCAGGCTCAGGCCGTGCGGCTTGACCAGGCGATGCGAGAGCAGGTGCAGCTTCAGGTAGGCTTCCGGCGTGGAGCTCAGGGCGGCGTCTTCGGCCAGCAGGGTGGCGACCAGTGGCTTGTTGCTTTCGGCCAGGCGGGTCAGCAGGGCGGCCTGGGCGGCGTCGACCCCCTTGAGGGCGTCAGCCAGCTGCGCGGCTTGGGCATTGCTGAAAGCGATGGCCTGGTTGCCACCTTCATAACCCAGTACCGGGGTGATTGCCGCGACCAGTTCGGCGCTCGGGTTGATCAGCGGTTGTGCGTAGAAAACTTCCAGCCAGGCGCCTTGGCGGTTCTGGGTGCCGACACCGAAGGCCAGACTGAACAGGGTAGTGGACATGCAGTTACCTCTTGCGAATTTGAATGAAAGCGTGACGCCGCGTTATTGAAGGGCGGCTGCGTACAGGTCCGGCTTGAAGCCGACCAGGGTCCGCTCGCCGAGGTCGAGCACCGGGCGCTTGATCATCGACGGTTGGGCCAGCATCAGTTCGATGGCCTTGGCCTGGTCGAGATCGGCCTTCTGGGCGTCTTCGAGCTTGCGGAAAGTGGTGCCGGCACGATTGAGCACTGTTTCCCAGCCGTGCTCGTTGCACCAGCGGGTCAGGCTCGCACGGTCGATGCCTTGGGTCTTGTAGTCGTGAAAGTCGTAACCCAGGCCTTTGTCTTCCAGCCAGGTACGGGCTTTCTTCATGGTGTCACAAGCCTTGATTCCATAAAGGTGCAATGGCGTGTCGCGGTTGGTCATGTCTTGCCCCTCCTGGGAAAAAATGGTGAAGGATTATGCCACGGTCAACCGGTTAGGGTTGGCCTCGCCACGGCACTTTGTAGCATTGTGTTACAGGTTTCGGCAGCCTCTGCGACTTTTGTGCAGCGGTGCGTGAGCAGCCTGAACGGCTACTATGTCGTTTCAATGGCAATGTCCAGCATGGGCAGAAGGTGCGCCGTTGACTGTTTGAATTGATAGGAACACGCCGAATGCAATCAGCCTACACCGTTCTCATCCTGCTGATGCTGGTGAGTGTCTCCAAACTTGTCGGCCGGGTGGTCCCGTTGCCATTGCCGCTGGTGCAGATCGCCGCCGGGGCCTTGCTGGCCTGGCCGACACTGGGTCTGCATGTGGCGCTGGATCCGGAACTGTTTCTGTTTCTGTTCCTGCCGCCGCTGCTGTTTGCCGATGGCTGGCGCATGCCCAAACGCGACCTCTGGCGCTTGCGCGGTCCGATCCTGACCCTGGCGGTGGGGCTGGTGCTGTTTACCGTGGTCGGCGCTGGTTACTTCATTCACTGGATCCTGCCGAGCATCCCGTTGCCGGTGGCGTTTGCCCTGGCTGCGGTGCTGTCGCCAACTGACGCTGTGGCGGTGTCGGCGATTACCCAGGATCGTCTGCCAACGCCTCTGATGCATATGCTTCAGGGGGAAGCGTTGATGAACGACGCGACGGGTCTGGTGACCTTCAAGTTTGCCCTGGTCGCAGCCATTACCGGTGCGTTCTCGCTGGCTGAAGCGAGTGTCACCTTCGTTCTGGTGGCGCTTGGTGGCCTGGCCATCGGTGTGGCCCTGAGCTGGCTGGTGGGGCGCCTGCGGGCGTGGATGATCGCCCGCGGCTGGGACGATCCGGCCACCCATGTGGTGTTCATGTTGCTGCTGCCATTTGCCGCCTATGTAGTGGCCGAGCGCGTGGGGGCCTCAGGGATCCTCTCGGCAGTGGCTGCGGGCATGATGCAGAGCTGGCTCGACCTGCTGCCACGCCAGACCAGTACCCGCTTGCTCAACCGCAGTGTCTGGTCGTTGCTCGAGTTCAGCTTCAATGGCCTGATCTTCCTGCTGCTGGGCCTGCAACTGCCCGACATCATCAAGGCGGTCACCAGTCACGAAGCGTCGTTGTGGCCGACCCTGCTGTGGCGTTGCCTGGACGTAGTGGCGATTTTTGCGGTGCTGGTGATGTTGCGTTTTGTCTGGGTGCAGAGCATCTGGCGCTTGATCGGGGTGATCCGTCGCTGGCGCGGCAAGGAAGACCTGGTGCTGGTGCCCAACGCCCGTTCCTGCTGGCTGCTGACCATCGGCGGGGTGCGTGGTGCGGTAACCCTGGCCGGTGTCATGTCGGTGCCATTGTTGATTAGTGCGGGTACGGCCTTCCCGGAGCGTGATCTGCTGATTTTCATTGCCGCTGGAGTGATCCTGCTGTCATTGGTATCGGCCTGCATTGCCTTGCCGCTGTTGTTGCGCGGGGTGGCGAAAAGCCCCGACGACACCTTGCGCCAGGAGGCCAAGGAAGCCTGGCGGCGCACGGCGGAAGCGGCCATTCATGCCTTGGAAGCCGAAGACCTGGCTGAGCCGGGTATGCCCCAGGATGCAGCCCAGGCGGCGTTGGCGGCGGAGCTCAAGGCGCGGCTGATGGCCGAGTACCGGCATCAGCTGGACAGTTTCAACGACAGCGCAGAAGCCCAGGCCCTGGCCGAGCAGATGGACCAGCTGGAGCGACGCTTGCGTCTGCGTGCATTACGCGCCCAGCGCCTGGAACTGTACAAGCTGCACCGTCACCATCAGGTGGGCGATGATGTGGTGCGTCAGGTGCTGGGTGAGCTGGACATGAGCGAGGCGAACCTGGGGCAGGTCAGGTAGAACATTCAGTCATGCGGGTAGGCCAGGCGCATGAACGCCTTGTCCTTCTCGCTGATCTGGCTGTTGATACCCACTTCCCAGTCGCCCTGTGTCAGCGCCTGGAGTACGGGGTAGTGCATGATCGAGTGCCTGTCATAAGGTACTTTGCGCAGGCTGCTGTTTTCGATCCTGGCTAACACATTCTCGTCGACTGTGGCCTTGTCGATACCCTTGCTGGCGTAATGTTCGTAGACCTTGGGGATATCCCAGGGAATATTGGCATCAGGGTGCTGATGTTCGTGTTCTGCACCCAAAGCATGGCCAAATTCGTGGATGACCGTGCGTTCAAAACTCTCCATATCAGGCGTTACGCCCAGCACCATGGAGGCTCCGGCACTGGTAAGGGCGTCGGTTCCGTACACTGAATAATTCAGCTCAGGCGTGCCTCCGGTGTAGATCTTGATCTCGCTGTCGTCATCGTCGTCTGCGACCAGCTCGAAGCTCAGGTTGACGTAGGGCAGCCACTTGCATGCCGCAGCAAAGATGGCCTGCTTGAGGGACTCTTCGGCATCGTTGACGAAGGTAATGCGCAAGGTGCGGCCCGGCGACCAGAACTTGTCGAAGTAGCCGATGGAGCGTTTACGGCGATTGCCCTGCCCCTTGCTTGCAGCATTAGCGGGGTTTTCACGCACAGCCGCTGCGTGGGACAGGTGAGAATCGGGATGGTGTCGGCAATGGCAGATCATGAGCTCGGTCATGGGCAAACGCTCTTGAAGGATGGAAACCGGAGTATTCGCATCGGGAGGGTCTGCCGGGCACTAGATATGTAGTGTGCTGTACCGTTTGAACCAGCGGGCGACACCTTGATGATGTGGTGTCGCCGGTAATATGGTCATGACCAGATCAAGTAAACCGATTAGTCATGCGGATAGGCCAGGCGCATGAATTCCAAGTCTTTTTCACTGAGCTGCTGGGGCAGGGCAACTTCCCAGTCACCATGGGTAAATGCCTGGGGAACGGCGTAATGCATGATTGAAGTGCGATCGTAAGCTGTTTTTCTGAGTCCGACATCGTCAATTTTGCTCAGGATTTGTTGCCTGACGTCAGCCTCGGTCCAGCCGGCTGCCATGTGGCTCTGCAAAACCACCTGCTCGTTCCAGGGGATGTCTGCATCAGGGTGTCGATGTTCATGTTCGGCGCCGAGGGCATGACCGAACTCATGCAGTACGGTGTTTTCGAAAAAATCATGGCCTAGCGGAACGTTGATACACATTGTGTCCTCGCCATATGCCAAGGCATCGGTCCCGATGTCTGACAAGCTGTGCGGCAGATGCGGCCCGGTAAGGATTCTGATTGTGGCTTTCTTGTCATCGTCTTCAGCGAGGTCTATTTCCAGATTCGCACCGGAAAGATCGAGCCATTGAGAGGCTAATTCGAAGATGCTCATCTTCAATCGTCTGTCGGGGGCTCCGAGAAACGAAACCCTCAGGGTTCGTCCTGGCTTCCAGAATTTGCTGGCGACACCTAGCGAACGTTTGCGTCGATTGCCTGAGCCGCCTGGGGCATTGAGCGGATTCTCGGCGACCGCCAATTCATAGGAGCGCAGCGGGGCGACGCGGTAACGGCAGCGGGGGATCATTGGGCTGATCATGGGAAACTCCTTTAGTGATGGAGTTCGGAGTCTCCCATTTGGCTAGGATTGTCTTGTGGTACTTAAATCTATGCGAGGCGACACCGTAGGATCGGTGTCGCCGTTCGCTTATCGCTCAAGAAACACTCGAATCCGCTGAGCCGCCTCGACGCACTCGGCCAACGGAGCCACCAGTGCCATGCGCACCCGCCCGGCGCCGGGGTTGACGCCATCCACTTCACGGGACAGGTAAGAGCCCGGCACGACGGTTACATGCTGGGCTTCGAACAGACCGCGGCAGAACTCTGCATCATCGCCAGGTACCTTGGCCCACAGGTAGAAACCACCGTCCGGACGCTGTACATCAAGCACTGGCGCCAGAATCTCCAGCACGGCATCGAATTTCTCACGGTACAGGTCACGGTTGGCCAGCACGTGTTCTTCGTCGTTCCAGGCGGCAATGCTCGCCAGTTGGGTCTGCACCGGCATGGCGCAGCCGTGGTAGGTGCGATAGAGCAGGAACGGCTTGATGATTTCAGCATCACCAGCGACGAAGCCCGAACGCAGGCCCGGCAGGTTGGAGCGCTTGGACAGGCTATGGAACACCACACAACGCTTGAAGTCGCTGCGGCCCAGTTCTACGCAGGCGCTGAGCAGGCCCGGTGGCGGGCTTTGTTCGTCGAAATACAGCTCGCTGTAGCACTCGTCGGCGGCAATCACGAAATCGTATTGGTCAGCCAGGGCGATGAGCTTTTTCAAGGTTTCCATCGGCACCAGCGCGCCGGTGGGATTGCCCGGGGAGCAGATGAACAGGATCTGGCAACGCTGCCAGGTCTCGGCCGAGACGGCGTCGAAGTCCGGGTTGAAGCCGTTGCTGTCCAGGCACGGCAGGTAGTGCGGGGTGGCACCGGCCAGCAGGGCTGCGCCTTCATAGATCTGGTAGAACGGGTTGGGGCTGATGACCAGACCATCGGCGCTACGGTTGACCACGGCCTGGGTGAAGGCGAACAGTGCTTCACGGGTGCCATTGACCGGCAGTACGTGTTTGTCGGCATCCAGCCAGCCACCTGGCACGCCAAAACGACGCTCGCACCAGCGGGTGATGGCCTGACGCAGGGTTGGCAGGCCAACGGTGGTCGGATACACGGCCATCTGCTGGAGGTTGTCTGCCAGGGCCTTGGCGACGAACGCCGGCGATTCATGCTTGGGCTCACCGATCGACAGGGCAATGGCGCGTTTATCGGCGGCAGGCTGGACGCTGCCGAGCAAGGCGCGAAGTTTCTCGAACGGGTAGGGCTGAAGCTGAAGCAAATCGGTGTTCATCGGCGCTGGGTCTCGTCAAACGTTAAATGGTCAGGCGGGAAACGGTTGTCGCAGCGGCCTGGTCGACGCGCAATTGCTCGACGATGGCATCCTGCAGGCGGCTGCACAGCTGTGGGTCGGACAGCGGTTGGTTGTCGGCATCGGTGATGAAGAACACGTCTTCGACCCGCTCGCCGAGGGTGGCAATCTTGGCATTCTGCAGCGACAGGTCGAACTCCAGGAAGATCTTGCCGATCCGCGCCAGCAGGCCCGGGCGGTCGGGAGCGCTGAGTTCGAGGATGGTTACCGGTCGCTGGGCGTCGTTGTGGATGGTCACCTGCGGGGCAAAGGTGAAGTGCTTGAGCTGGCGCGGCACCCGGCGTTTGATGATGGTCGGGTAATCGTCCGGGTTGCGCAGGGCGTCAGTCAGACCGTCGCGGATCTCTTTGACCCGTTGCGGGTTGTCGCCGATCGAGCCGCCGTCGTTATCGAGCACGATGTGGGTGTCGAGGGTGAACTGGCTGCTGGAGGTGATGATCCGGGCGTCATGGATGTTCAGGTTGAGCTGGTCCATGGCTGCCACGGTCACCGCGAAGAAGTCATGCTGGTCAGGCGCATAGATGAAGATCTGCGTGCCGCCTTCGAATTCGCGCTGGGTGGTTTCCTTGATCAGCACCAGCGGGCCGCCATCGGCCGGCTGCTGGAGGATCGCGTCGCTGTGCCAGGCCACGTCGGCGGCGGTATGGCGCAGGAAGTAGTCGTCACCCAGTTGCGCCCAGAGTTGCTCGACGTCGTCCGGGTCGGTGCCTTCGCGGATCAGGATGTCCAGTGCCGCGCCCTGGGTCTGGCGGATCTGCTCTTCGCGGTCCAGCGGGTTTTCCAGGCCACGGCGCAGGGCGCGCTTGGTTTCGGTGTAGAGCTGGCGTAACAGGCTGGCGCGCCAGGAGTTCCACAGGCTCGGGTTGGTGGCGTTGATGTCGGCTACGGTCAGTACGTAGAGGTAATCCAGACGGGTTTCGTCGCCCATCTGCTGGGCGAAGTCGTGGATCACCTGCGGGTCGGAAAGATCCTTGCGCTGGGCAGTGGTCGACATCACCAGATGATTCTGTACCAGCCAGACAACCAGGCGACTGTCCCAGGTCGGCAGCTGGTGACGCAGGCAGAATGCCTGGGCATCCACGGCGCCGAGCTCCGAGTGGTCGCCCTGACGACCTTTGCCAATGTCGTGGTACAGGCCGGCCAGGTAGATCAGCTCGGGTTTGGGCAGGCGGCCCATGAGCTTGCTGGCTAGCGGGAATTTCTCTGACACTGGCGTGTACTGCAGTTTGCGCAAGTGCTTGATCAGGTTCAGGGTGTGGGCATCGACGGTGTAGATATGGAACAGGTCGTGCTGCATTTGCCCGACGATCAGGCCGAATTCCGGCAGGTAGCGCCCCAGGATGCCGTAGCGGTTCATGCGCCGCAGGTTGCGATGGATACCGATTTCACACTTGAACAGCTCGATAAACAGGCTGGTGTTGCGGATATCGTTGCGAAAATCGTCGTCGATCAGGTGCCGGTGTTCACGCAGCAGGCGAATGGTGTCGGCGCGCACACCTTTGACTTCCGGGTGCTGGGCCATCAATACGAAGATTTCCAGCATGGCGAACGGGGTGCGTTTGAAGACGTTCGTGCGTACCGCTTCGATGTAGCCGTCATGCAGCTGGAAGCGTGCATTGAGTGGCTGGGTGCTGCCGCTGTCGTCGTCGAGAATGATTTCTTCGAAGTGCTGGATGATCAGGTCGCTGAGCTCGGCGATGCTCATCACAACCCGATAGTACTGCTGCATGAATTGTTCGATGGCCCGCTTGGGGTTGTCATCGCTGAAGCCGAGCAGGGCGGCAATACTGCGCTGATGATCGAACAGCAGGCGGTCTTCGGCGCGGCCGGCGAGCATGTGCAGGGCATAGCGGACCTTCCACAGGAATTCCTGGGAGGAGGCCAGCAGGGCGTTTTCACTCTCCAGCAGGAAGCCTTCGCCCGCGAGGGCATGCAGGTTCAGGGTGCCGTACTGGCGACGGGCGATCCACAGTACCGTCTGGATGTCGCGCAGGCCGCCGGGTGAGCCTTTGACGTTGGGCTCGAGGTTGTATTCGGTGTCGTTGTACTTGTGGTGCCGGGCCTTTTGCTCGGCGCGTTTGGCCAGGAAGAATTCCTTGCTCGGCCACATGTGATCGGTGCTGGTGACCTCCAACATGCGCTGGCGCAGGCGCTCGGGGCCGGCAATGGTGCGGCTTTCCATCAGGTTGGTGACTACCGTCAGGTCGGCACGCGCCTGTTCGGCGCACTCATCGATCGAGCGCACGCTCTGGCCCACTTCCAGGCCAATGTCCCAGAGCAGGGTAAGGAAGCGTTCGATGGAGTCGCGAAACACTTCGTGGTCGGCACTGTCGAGCAGGATCAGCAGGTCGATGTCGGAGTAGGGGTGCAGCTCGCCCCGGCCATAGCCGCCGGTCGCTACCAGCGCGATATCGGCTTCATCGCTCCAGTCGAACTGGTTCCAGGCCTGTTGCAGGATGTTGTCGACGAACCAGGCGCGGTCCTCGATCAGCCGGCGGATCTCGCGGCCGTCGCGAAAACGCTTGTCGAGCACTTCGCCAGCCTGGCGAATGGCCTTCTTGAAGGCCGCGATAGGGCTGGCCTTGAGGGCCCGTTCGGCCTGGAACTGGCCGCGATCGAACAGCTCGGGATCCACCTGGGGCATCGAGTCACTTTCCTGTGTGAATCAGGCTGACATACGGGGAATGGTGTCGTCTTTACGCAATGTGAAGATCTCGTAGCCGGTCGCGGTCACCACCAGGGTGTGTTCCCACTGCGCCGAGAGCTTGCGGTCCTTGGTGATGGCGGTCCAGCCGTCGCCCAGCACTTTGGTGTCGGCGCGGCCCTGGTTGATCATCGGCTCGATGGTGAAGGTCATGCCTTCCTTGAGCTCCATGCCGGTGCCAGCACGGCCGTAGTGCAGGATCTGCGGCTCTTCGTGGAACACTTTGCCGATGCCATGGCCGCAGAACTCACGGACCACCGAGAAACCATTTTTTTCTGCGTGTTTCTGGATCACTTCACCGATGTCGCCCAGGCGGCAGCCCGGCTTGACCAGCTCGATGGCCTTGTACATGCATTCCTGGGTGACCTGGGACAGGCGCTCGGCCCACACCGGTACATTGCCGACGTGGAACATGCGGCTGGTGTCGCCGTGGTAGCCGTCCTTGATGACGGTTACGTCGATGTTCAGGGTGTCGCCATCCTTGAGCGGCTTGTCGCCCGGGATGCCGTGGCAAACCACGTGGTTGACCGAGGTACAGATCGACTTGGGAAAACCCTTGTAGTTGAGCGGTGCCGGGATCGCCTTCTGGACGTTGACGATATAGTCGTGGCACAGGCGGTCGAGCTCTTCGGTGGTGACGCCGGGCTTGACGTGCTCTTCGATCATCTCCAGGACTTCGGCGGCCAGGCGGCCGGCGATGCGCATCTTTTCGATGTCTTCGGCGGTTTTGATGGTGACGGTCATTGCAGGCTCTCTACGGCGCATGGATGCGCAAATATTCTGAGGAAAGGCCGGATTCTACCAGAGCGGCGCCCGCTAAGGCGGCTATGGCTGTGATACAGCCTTTATATAGAGGCATTCTGGCGCGATTAGCGTTGCGGTGCAAAAGCCTGTGACGGACGATGCTATTTCGGGTTCCGTTTAGCGCGCTTGTGTGATATAAAATGCGCCGCTTTGCGGGGATAGCCCCGAGAGCTTAAACCCACACACGTGTCGACACGATGACCTGGGTGCCTTCGATCTACGGATCCTGGGTTGGTCATTGGGATACGTGGAGGCCCAACCCGACTTATCAAGGAACTATCATGTCCCAAGTCAACATGCGCGATATGCTGAAGGCCGGTGTGCACTTCGGTCACCAAACCCGTTACTGGAACCCGAAAATGGGTAAGTACATTTTCGGGTTCCAGTAACGGGT
>Ga0247822_10000478_pt1 | contig 21658 bp, 10 predicted proteins | sample 13C_Cellulose_Da_FD_192423 | JGI IMG/M metagenome (GOLD analysis project Ga0247822, IMG submission 192423) | Soil microbial communities from agricultural site in Penn Yan, New York, United States - 13C_Cellulose_Day30 | ecosystem: Environmental > Terrestrial > Soil > Agricultural land | place...
GGTAGGTCGTCTTCACCGCGACGAAGTCCTTACCGCGGATGACCTCGGGCTTGACCGGCTTCATACGGTGACAAAGTTGTGGCCCCTCGACCATCCGCTTGCGGTGGCTGCTGCCGTGGGCCATCCGCGCGTAGTCCCGCCGCGCCGGGTCGGTCTCGTTCTCGTACCAGGTGTACCGCCCGACGCCGTGTCCGTCCTTCGCGATCACCTTGTCGGCCCAGGCCTCGTCGCTGCCCGCCTCCATGAGCCAGTCGATCACCATCAGCCCGTCGCCGGCCTCGCGGAAGCCGGTCGTCTTGTCGAGGAACGACCCCTTCTCGATGCCGGTCATCCACTGCTTGGGGTCCTTCTTGGGGATGACGGCCTGGAGCTTGTCGGTCTCGACCGTGACGGCGCGGTCGTCCTCGGTGACGCGCGCCCACGGCTTGTCGCCGGCCGGGGCCGGCCCGGCACACGCGACCAGCAGACACGCGGCAGAGAGGGCGAAGGGGACTCGCATCGGGCATCCTCGACTTGTGGGTGGGGCGGGCAGGCCCGCCGCCTGGCGGCGGGCGGACCACATGGTATCGCGGCCGTGTCGCCGGTGCGAGGGGCGGGTCCGTATTACCAACCCGGGACCAGCACCCGACCCCGAGCGGAGCCGCCGATGCGACGAGCCGTCCTCCCCGCACTCCTCGCGGCCCTGACCGCCGCCTCGCCGGTGGCGGCCGCCGACCGCCCGGATGTCGTCTTCGCCGACTTTGAAGGAGACACCTACGGCGACTGGGCCGCCACCGGGACCGCGTTCGGGGCCGGTCCCACGAAGGTCACCCTGCCGCGGCAGATGCCCGTCTCGGGCTTCGTGGGCAAGGGGCTTGTCAACTCCTACCACGGCGGCGACGGCTCGACCGGGACGCTCACCTCGCCCGGGTTCACGATCGCCCGGAAGTCCGTCACGTTCCGCATCGGCGGCGGCGGGCACGCTGGTAAGACCTGCGTGAACCTGGTCGTCGGCGGCAAGGTGGTCCGCACCACGACCGGCCCGAACACCCAGCCCGGCGGCAGCGAGGAACTCGAGCCGGCCGGGTGGGACGTGTCCGACCTGGCCGACCAGACTGCCCGCCTGGTGGTCGTGGACGACGCGACCGGCGGGTGGGGCCACGTCAACCTGGACCACGTCGTCTTCACGGACGCCCGACCGCCACAGCCTGCCGCACCGGCGTCCCGCGAGGTCGTTGCGGACAGGAAGTACCTGCACGTCCCGGTTCGCAACGGCGCCCGGGTGCGGCGGGTGAGCGTGGCCGCGGGCGGGACCGTGGTCCGTGAGTTCGACGTGGAACTGGCGGACGGCGAGGCCGACTGGTGGGCGCCGCTGGACGTCACCGCCTGGAAGGGGCAGACGCTGCGGGTCAGTGTGGACCGGCTGCCGGGGGGCTCGCGGGCGCTGGCCGCGGTGACGACCGGCGACGGGCTGAAGGGGGCCGAGGCGCTTTACCGTGAGCCGCTGCGGCCGCAGCTCCGCTTCTCCGCCCGCCGCGGGTGGCTCAACGACCCCAACGGGCTGGTGTACGCCGGCGGCGAGTGGCACCTGTACTTCCAGCACAACCCCTACGGCACCGGGTGGGGGAACATGCACTGGGGGCACGCGGTCAGCACGGACCTCGTCCACTGGCAGGAACTGCCGATCGCGCTGTACCCGCCGCGGCACGGGGACTGGGCGTTCTCTGGCAGCGCGGTGGTGGACCGCGACAACACCTCCGGCTGGAAGAAGGGCGACGCCGACCTGCTCGTGGCAGCGTTCACCAGCACCGGCCGCGGCGAGTGCATCGTGTACTCCACCGACCGCGGGCGGACGTGGACCGAGTACGAGAAGAACCCGGTGGTCAAGCACGCCGGCCGCGACCCGCGGCTGCTGTGGCACGCGCCGTCGCGGCGGTGGGTCATGGCCGTCTACGACGAGGCCGACGGGAAGCGGTGGATCGCGTTCTACACCTCCCCGGACCTGAAGGCGTGGACGTCCCGCAGCCGGATTGAGGGGTTCTACGAGTGCCCGGACCTGTTCGAGTTGCCGGTGGACGGCGACCCGACGAAGCGGAAGTGGGTGCTGACCGCGGCCGACAGCGATTACCTGGTCGGGACCTTCGACGGGGCAACGTTCACCCCGGAGACGGCGAAGCTTCGGGGTAGCCCGGGGCCGGTGTTCTACGCCGCCCAGACATTCTCCGACGCCCCGAACGGGCGGGTGATCCAGGTCGGCTGGCTGCGGGCGCCATCGCCGGGCATGCCATTCAACCAGGCGATGTCGGTGCCGCTGGAGCTGCGGCTCGTCGGCACCCCGGACGGCCCGCGGCTGGCGTGGGCGCCGGTCAAGGAGCTGGAGGCGCTGCGCGCCGGTTCCCGCAAGTTCGGGCCGCTCGACCTCGGCACCGGCGACGACCCGCTCAAAGGCCTGGCCGGGGAACTACTGGAGATCCGGGCGGACATCGTCCCAAAGGAAAAGGCGGTCGTCACGCTGACCGTCCGGGGTGTGCCGATCGTTTACGACGCCGGCAAGGCGGAACTGACCGTTGCCGGGCAGACGGCGAAGGTGCCCCTGCGCGGCGGCCGGCTCCGCCTGACCGTCCTGGCCGACCGGACGGTGTTCGAGGTGTTCGCCGCGGACGGGCTGGTCTACCTGCCGGTGGCGGTGATCCCGAAGGCCGACGCCCGGGGCGTCTCCCTGACCGCGGCCGGCGGCGCCAGAGTCGAATCGGTCGAGGTGTCCGAGCTGAAGTCCGTCTGGGCGAAGTAAAGCGGTGTGTCGGCTGGCGGTGGTCGGCGGGACGGTTGTCAGGCAGTCAGGCTTCGCCTCAGGCGCTCAACAAGCGAGAGTCAGGCGATCAGTTCCAGTCTCAGGCGATCAACAAATGAGAGTCAGGCGATCAGATGGGGTGTGCTGATCGCCTGATCGCCTGATCGCCTGACCCCCGCGAAACCTCCGAACCAGCACTCGCCATCGTCTCAATCTCAGGTGCTCTCCGGTCGCCCGGCGAACCGGGCCGCCTCCTCGACCTCGTCTTGCGACCCGAACCCGATGATCGCGGCCGTGACCGCCGGGTGGGCGAGGGCGAACCGCAGAGCCACCCCGGCCATGCCGGCTCCGGACTCCGCGGCGAACCGGGCCGCTCGCTCGCGGTCCCGCTCGTACAGCGCCAGCGGGAAGTACGGCGTCGTGAGCGTGTGAGCGCCCGGCGGCCGCCCGAGCAGCGCCCCGGCGGCGAACACGCGGATGGCAAACACCCCCATCCCGAGTTCCGCGCAGTCGGCCATGATGTTGCCGTGGTTCGTCTCGTCGAACGTCTCCGGCACCACCCGGCCGGCGCTCGGGTTGAGCAGGTGGTACGGCACCTGGACCGAGTCGAACGCCCCGGACCGGACCACCTCCCGCAGTGCGTCCGGCTGGCCAGTGCCGGTCAGCCCGAGGTGCGCGACCAGCCCCGCGTCTCGCAGTTCCCGGAAGGCATCGAGGACGCCGCCCGGCCCGAGCACGTCGGCCGGGGTGATCGACGCCGGCTCGTCGCCGCGGCGGGCGGTGATCCCGTTGTGCAGTTGCAACAGAGTGATGGGCGCCCCGAGCCGTTGCAGGCTCTCCGCGACCGAGCGGCGGACGTGACCGCGGACGTCGGCGAACCCCTCCGCCGGGAGTCGGAACTTGGTCGCGACGTGGACCCCGCCGGGCGAACCCAGCTCCGACAGCACCCGGCCCAGGTTCGTCTCGGACCGCCCCTGGCCATAGCCCGGCGCGGTATCGAACCAGTTGACGCCCGCCTCGACCGCCCGCCGGACGGTGGCGAGCTGGGCCGCGGGGTCGTCGCCGGTCATCAGGCCGGCGACCGGCCCCGCCCCGAACGCCAGGGCAGACACCCGCAGTTCGGTGCGGCCGAGGGTGCGGTACTCCACGGGCACGCCCTCAGGGCCGGGGCTCGAACGCCTTGAGTACGACGCTATTGTCGAGGCCGCCGAACCCGAGTCGGTCCAGTTCGGCCAGCAGCCCCTCGTGCAGCAGGGAGAGCGGTAGCTCGGCCCCGCTCCGCCGACCAGCGTCGAGGATCAGCCGCACGTCCTTCAGGTGCTGGCTCAGCCGCGCCTCCGGCTCGTCGAAGTCCGACTCGACCATCCGCCGGCCCTTCGTGTCCATCGCCCGCGAGTACGCGGCCCCGGCCCGCAACACCTCCAGCGCCGCCGCCGGGTCCAGCCCGCAGCGGGCGGCGAACGCAAGCCCCTCGGCCAGCACCGCCCGGTTCAGCCCGAGCACCAGGTTGACGACCAGCTTCATCCGCGCCCCGCTCCCCCACGGGCCGACGTGGAACCACCGCGCGGCGAACTCACGGAACAGGTTCTCCGTGAACCGGAAAGTGTCGGCCTCGCCGCCCACCAGGACCACCACCTCGCCCGCGCGGGCCTGCTTGCTCGACCCGACGACCGTGGCGTCCAGGTAGCGGGTGCCGGCCGATGCCAGCCGTTCGCCCAGCGCGGCCGTCCGGTCGGGGTCGCCGGTGGTGGCGTCGATCAGCACCTTGTCCCGCAGCGCCGCCCCGGCCGCGGCCACGGCGGACTCGACCGCGTCGCTGTCCGGCAGGCACAGGACGACCACGTCCACGGCGGCCGCGACCTCCGCCGCACAGCCGAGCGGCAGTCCGCCCGCGTCCTCCAGTCGGCGGCGGCACTCCTCCCGCAGGTCGAACCCGGCGACCCGCAGCCCACGCCCCAGCAGCCGTTCAGCCAGTGCGCCGCCGAGCAGGCCCAGACCGATCATCCCGACGGACCGCACGCTCAATCCTCCAGCCGGTGGGATCCCCGCCGCGGGGCGAACCAGATAATCACCATCCCGACCGCGTACACCATCCCGCTCCAGAACCCGACCCGGGCGTAGTCCCCGCCGAACTCCGCGAGCAGGAAGCCAGCCGACAGGACGACCGCAGCTGCCGCCACCCGGCCGGTGTTGAACGAGATGCCGACCCCGGTGGCCCGCACCCGGGTCGGGAACAACTCCGGCAGGAACAGCGGCAGCCAGCCGAAGTACGTCACCCCGACGAACCCGAGGATGAACGTGAACAGGTGGAACTGCGGGTGCAGCGGGTCGAGTTGGGTGAAGATGTACGAGCTGACCGCGAGGGCCGACAGGCTGATGAGGAAGTACGTCAGCCGCCGGCCGAGCAGGCTGGCAACGACGCCCCCGAGCAGGCTGCCGAGCGTCGCCCCGCTGGAACGGGTGATCTGCGTCGCCGCCTTGCTCCGGGCGTCGGCCGGCTTGCGGGGGCCGGCCGCGGACGCCCCGGCCCGCTCGGCGACCTGGTCGGTCCACGGGACCAGCCAGTTGGCGTTGGCCGCCGTCCCGACGACCGGGACCGCCCCGAGCGAGACGCCCAGCACCGTCCGCCACAGCAGCGGCGGCCGCAGCACCTCGGCCAGCGGCGAGGCGTCGGCCGCGGCCGCCGCGCGGGCGGCGATCCATCGCGGGGACTCCGGCACGGCCGCCAGGATGAACACGCCCAGCACGGCCGGCGCCCCGCCGACGAGCAGCACCCAGCGCCAGGCGTCGGGCGTGATCTCGAACAGGTATCCGACGACGCCCAGGAGTACGAACCCGACGTTGGCCGCCGCCCCCAGCAGCCCGGCCAGCAGCGGCCGCGACGCCGCCGGCCACGCCTCCGCCGCCAGGGCCACCGCGTTGGGCCACGCGCCGCCGATCCCGAGGCACGCCAGGAACCGCAGGCCGAGCAACTGCTCCGGCGTGTCCGCGGGGTAGCACGCCAGGGTGAGCAGGGAGTAGCAGAGGACGCTCAGCCCCATCGCGCGGGCCCGGCCGATTCGGTCGCCGAGCCAGCCGAACAGCCAGCCGCCGGCCGCCGCTCCGAACAGGAAGGCCGCCTGATACCAGGCGAACCACCGGGTGACCACCGCCTCATCGGCGTCCACCCCGAGGATCGACCGCATCATCGGGCGGTGGACCAGGATGAACAGGGAGATCTCCAGCCCGGCGAACAGCCAGGCCAGGAACGCGGCGGCCGCGACGAGCCGGCGCGGGAACCGGGGCGGAGGGTCGGTCACGACGGCGGCTCGGACACCGGGGTGGAGAGCCGTTCGGAGGTGCCAGATGCCCGAACGGGGGCGCGACCGGAGTGAAGTCAGGGCACCCGCACCGGAGGCTAACGGACCCGCGGCCCGGGTGCAAGGATGAAGGACAGCGACCCGACCCGGCCACCGCAGGTATCAGGCCGGCATCAGCTCACGCACCAGCTCCCGGTCGTCGAGGACGTGCATTGGCCGGCCGTCGTGGTCCGGGATCGTGGCAGCGGGGTCGATCCCCAGGTGCTGGTACAGGCAGGCCAGGACGTTGGCCGGCGTGTACGGCTTGCCCTTCGAGGCCCCGCCTTGCCGGTCCGTCTCGCCGATCGCCTGCCCGACCCGGAACCCGCCGCCGGCCACCACCGCCGCCCCGGCCTCCGGCCAGTGGTCGCGGCCGTCGCCCCGGGAGATCCGCGGCGCCCGGCCGAACTCGCCCCACACGACCACCGCCACGTACCGGTCCAGCCCGCGGTCGTGCAGGTCGGTGACCAGCGCGTGGAGCCCCCTGTCGAGCAGAGGGAGTTGCGCCTTGTGGTCAATGAAGTTCTTCTCGTGGGTGTCCCAGTCCCCGACCTTGAGGGTCACGACCGACACCCCGGCCTCGGCCAGCCGCCGGGCCGCCAGGAACGCCTCGCAGAACTTGCCGTACCGGTCCCGGGTCGCCGGCGCCTCCTTCGACAGGTCGAACGCCTCGCGCACCTTCGGGGAGGCGACCATCTCGAGCGCCCGCCGGCGGTAGCTGTCGATCGCGTCGGACCCGCGGGCGAGCGTGTCGAACGTGTCGAGCAGCTTGCGGCGGTCCTGGAGTTGGTCGAGGGAGACGCCCCGGGCCAGGCTCAGGTTGGCGAGCCCCGCCTCCCGCGGGGCGAACGGCCGGTGCGCCGGGCCGCAGTACGTCGGGCCCTCGGTGTCGTAGAGCCCCGGCGGCTCGTACATCAGGCTGACGTACGGCGGCATCCCCCCGGCCGGCGGGCGGAGGTAACTGACGACCGACCCCAGGACGGGCCGCCGCCCGCGGTCGGGGAACCCGGTGAGGATGTAGTGCGGGGTGTGGTCGCCGATGTCCACGGACTGGATGCCGCGGAGCACCGCCACTTTGTCCATCGTCCGGGCCAGCAGGGGCAGGTGCTCGCACACCTGGACGCCGGGCACATTCGTCGGGATGGGCCGGAACTCGCCCCGGATCTCGGCCGGGGCGTCCGGCTTCATGTCGAGGCTGTCGAGGTGCGAGGCCCCGCCGCGCAGCCAGACCATGATGACCGACTTGCCCCGCCCGGGGTTGCCCGGGGTGGCGGCCTGCAACCGGAGGACGTCGGCCAGGGTGAGGCCGGCGACCGCCAGACCACCCACGCGGAGCACGTCCCGCCGGGAGACCTGACTGCGGCACTCGCGGACCGGCCCGAGGAGCGTGAGCATGACCGAACCTCTCAGGGGCACGGGCGAGACCGGGGTCGGGCGACCGGCACCCCGGCAGGCTACCGCGCCGGCTCCCCGGCATCAACCGCCCGGCCCGGCCCGCCGGATACGCGCTCACTTCCCCGGCGGCCTGGGGAGCTGCACCTCGTTCGCGATGGCGTACAGCTTCATCGCGACCAGCATGTCGATCAGCCGGTCGTGGTAGGCCCGGTCCGACGTCTCCCCGGTCAGGCGGATCTGCTTGCCGTCGTACTCCCCCCGAACCGCGAACGTCGCTTTCGGGTCGATGCCGGCGACCTTCGCGAACCGCTCGACGTACTCGCCGACCCGGGCGGGGTCGTACTCCCCGCCCGGCGCGACTTTCGAGAGCAACTCCTTCGTCCGCGCCCGGAACTCGGGGTTCAGCGCAGTCGCGGTGTACGTCCCGGGGTCGCGCGGTCGCCCGGCCCTCTCCTTCGCCAGTCTCTCCCGCAGACTGACCAGCGCGGCCCGGTGGGTGGTCCAGTACTTGACCGCGCCGTTCGCGATCGCCGCCGCCTCGGCCCTCGGGTAGTCTGGCTTGTTCAAGAGGTCGTCGAACTCGCGGTTCGTCATGAACCCCGACTCGGCGATGGTCCCGGGGATCGGGGTCTCGCGGAGGATGTGATAGCTCCCCTTGATGAGCTTGAGCTTCGGGCCGGGGACGGCCCCCTCCAGCGAGTCGTTGACGTCGCGCACCAGCGACTCGTAGAGGGTGTCGTCCGCCGCGTTGTGCTTGTAAAGGGCCGTGTGCCCGGAGGCGGTCGGCCGCCCGGCATTGTGATGGACCGACAGGAAGAAGTGGCAGTTGTGGTGCTCGAAGAAGTCGATCCGGGCGTGCAACTCGTCCTTGTTGCTCGACCCCTCGGGGCTGAGCCGGTGGTCGGCCTCGCGGGTCAGGTGGACCGTGGCGCCCTTCTCCCGGAGCAACTTCGCCAGCTCCAGCCCGACCCGGAGGTTGAGTTCGCTCTCGGTCAGCCTGGAGGCGACCCCGCGGGTTCCGCCGGTGTAGCTTTTTGAGTACCGCTGCCCGCCGTGGCCGGGGTCCACCACGATCACGGCCCCTTCCAGGGGCGGCGCCTCCGCGCCGGCGGCGTGGGTCCACGTCGTCGGGAGGAGTGTCGCAAGGCAGAGCAGCGCGGTCAGCACCCATCGACGGGTCATGTCATCCCCTCGGTCCTTGGTCAGCGCGATAGACCGGGACTCGGTCCCTGTGTACCAAGAAGGGTAGACACCTATGCTAGCCAACACCCATAATCGGCATTGGGTTTGCTACTTGCAGGTTCTTCCCTCTCCGCTGCCGACAGAAGGGACGCTATGGCAAAAAGGCTGCCTCTGAGCAGCGGTGAGGTCGTAATCGATACCGAACCGGACCTGCCATTTCGGAATGAGCTACTCGGCAGCGATCGCCTCGACGACCTCGCCAGGGACATCGCCGGTCGGTGGTCAATCGGTGAGAGCCGGGGTGCGCGGTCGTTGCTGCGCCGGCTGCGCGACAACGGGCGGGTTCTGCGGCGCGCTTATGTCGAAGCATCAGTTGAAGCCTCGGTCCACAACTCGATCTCGCCCGACGCCGAGTGGCTGCTCGACAACTTCTTCGTAATCGAGGACGTCCTCCGCGAGGTCCGTACCGACCTGCCACGGGGATACCTCGACGAACTGCCGGTGTACACCGCCGGACCGTGGGCCGGGCTGCCCCGGGTGTACGCCATCGCCGTTACCCTGATCAGTCACACCGACAGCCACCTTGAAGACGGTCTGATCTTGCGGTTCGTCCGGGCGTTCCAGGAGGTCGCTCCGCTCACCACCGGGGAACTCTGGGCGGTCCCGACCATGCTCCGGCTGGCCGTCCTGGAGAACCTCCGGCGGCTGGCCGGGCAGATGCTCGTCACCCGTAGGGAGCGGACCCGGGCGGCCGACTGGGTGGCCCGGGCGTCCGCCTCGACCACCCCGCTGCCGCTGCCGGACTACCCGTCCGACACCTTTCTGGTCGCCTGGCACATCGCCATCCGCGATCGGGGAACCGACCTGCCACTGGACCGGGCGGTCCGCAAGGCCCGGTACGCCGGCGACCTGGCCGAGGTACTCCACCGCGAACACTGCCGGCAGGCCGCCAACCAGGTGTCGGTCGGGAACGGCGTCACCGCCCTGCGGCTGCTGAACGCACTCGACTGGGCGGAGTTCTTCGAGCACGCCAGCCGGGTCGAAGAGGTGCTGCGGGCCGAGCCGACCGGGGTGTACGCCCGCCAGGACTTCTCCACCCGGGACCGCTACCGGCAGGCGGTCGAGCGGCTGGCGAGGACGTCCGGCCGGGACGAGATCGAGGTCGCCCGGGAGGCCGTCCAGCGGGCGGCCGACGGGGCGACGCCCCGCGAGGGCCACGTCGGGTATCACCTCGTCCGTGAGGGGCGGAGACACCTGGCGCGGGATCTCGGGTGCCGGCCGGGCCTCCGCGAGCGGTGGCAGGCGTTCCTCACCGACCACCCGCACGCGGTCCTGTTCGGCGGCGTCGGCGCGGTTGCCGTCGCCGGGGTGATCGCCGTCGCCGTCCTGGCGTGGGCCGCGGGCGCGGGGGGGGCCGTCGTTGCACTGCTTGCGCTGATCGCCGTTCTGCCGGCGAGCGAACTGGCGGTCGCGGCGGTGAACTATGCCGTCTGTCGGCTCCTGCCGCCGCGGGTGCTGCCGAAACTGGACTTCTCGGCCGGGATCCCGGCCGAGTGGCGGACCGTGGTCGTCATCCCCGGGATGCTCACCCGCCCGGCCAACACGGCCAGGCTGATCGAGCGGTTGGAACTGCACCACCTGGCCAGCCCCGACCCCGAATTGCGGTTCGCGCTGCTGACGGACTTCGCCGACACCCCGGAAGAGGAGATGCCGGGGGACGACGAACTGGTGCAGGATGCCGTCGAGGCAGTGCGGCGGCTGAACCAGCGATACGCCGCCGGCGGGCCGGACCGGTTCTTCCTGTTCCACCGCCGCCGGCTGTTCAACGCCGGCGAGGGGTGCTGGATGGGGTGGGAGCGGAAGCGCGGCAAGCTCGAGGAGTTCAACCGCCTGCTCCGCGGGGCCGAGGACACGACGTACGCCGTGAAGACCGGCGACGCGACCGCCCTGGGCGCCCGGTTCGTCCTCACGCTCGACGCCGACACCGTGCTGCCGCGGGACGCGGCCCGGCGGCTGGTCGCCACCCTGGCCCACCCCCTCAACCGGCCGGTGCTGTCGGCCGACGGCCGGCGCGTGGTCGCGGGGTACGGGGTGATCCAGCCGCGGGTCAGCTTCCTGTTCCACACCGGGATGCGGTCGCGGTTCGCCCGGACGTTCGCCGGGTCCGCCGGGATCGACCCGTACTCGGCGGCCGCCTCGGACGTCTACCAGGACCTGTTCGGGTGGGGGTCGTTCACCGGCAAGGGGCTCTACGACGTGGAGGCGTTCGACGCCACCGCCGGCCGGGCGTTCCCGGACAACCATGTCCTCAGCCACGACCTGATCGAGTCGAACTTCGCCCGGTGCGGGCTGGCCTCGGACGTCGAGGTGTTCGACGACTTCCCGGCCCGGTATCACGCCTACGCCCGCCGGGAGCACCGGTGGGTCCGCGGCGACTGGCAGTTGCTGCCGTGGCTCGGCCGGACCGTCCCGACCCCCGAGGGGCGGCGGCCGAACGTGCTCACCGCGCTGGGCCGGTGGAAGGTGTTCGACAACCTTCGCCGCAGCCTGGTGCCGCCGGCCCTGGTCGCCTTCCTGATCGCCGGGTGGGTACTCGCGCCGGGGGCCGGGTGGTGGTGGACCCTCGCCGCGCTGGCGGTCCTCGCGGCGCCGCTGATGCTGCAACTGCTCGACAGCGTCCGGTCGGTGGTGGCCGGGGCCACGGCTCGCGGCCAACTCGCGGCGATCGGCCGCGGCCTGATGACCACCGCCGCCCAGGTCGGGCTGACCGCCATCTTCCTGGCGAACCAGGCGGTCGTCGCGGCCGACGCGATCGTGCGCACCCTGTATCGCCTGTTCTTCTCCCGTCGGCATCTGCTGGAGTGGGAGACGGCGGCCGCGGCCGAGGCCCGGCTCGGGATCGACTTCCGACAGTTCGCAGTCGCCATGTGGCCCGCGGTGTTCATTGCGGCGGCCGCGGGCGGGCTGGTCGCGCTGGCGCACCCCGCCGCCCTGCCGGCCGCGCTGCCGTGGCTGGCGGCGTGGGCGCTCTCGCCGGTGGTGGCGTGGTGGGTGAGCCGGCCGCTGCCGGTCCGGGTGGCGCCGCTGGCCGACGCCGACCGTGCCGAGCTGAGGCGGACCGCCCGCAAGACGTGGCGGTTCTTCGAGACGTTCGTCACCGACGAGGACAACTGGCTGCCGCCGGACAACTTCCAGGAGCACCCCAAGGGGGTAGTCGCCCACCGCACCTCGCCAACCAACGTGGGGATGTTGTTCCTCTCCACCCTGTCCGCGCACGACCTCGGGTACGTCGCCCTGCCGGCGATGGCCGACCGGCTCCGGCGGACGTTCGACACGCTCGACCGGCTGGACAGATACCGCGGCCACCTTCTGAACTGGTACGAGACGACCACCCTCCGGCCGCTCCCGCCGGAGTACGTCTCCACGGTGGACAGCGGGAACCTGCTGGGGTGCCTGCTGGCCCTGCGGCACGGGCTGGCGGAGAAAGCCGCGGAGCCGATCCCGTCTCCCGCCGCGGCCGACGGACTGCTCGACGCCCTGAACCTGGCCGCCGAAGTCCTCCCGGCCGGCGTGACCGACGAACTGCGGGCGCACCTCACCGCGACACCGGGCGACCTGCTCGGGTGGGACGACTGGCTGGCCGCCGCGGACGACCTCGCGGCCCGGCTGCCGGCCGCCCCGGGCGACGGCGTGTTCTGGACCGGGGCGGTCACAGGGCAGGTCCGAGCGCTGCGGGAGGAACTGACGGCCGTCTGCCCCTGGCTGCCGGAGCTGCGCGCTGCCAGGGTCATGGAAAACGGCGATGAACGGTGGCTGGCACTCTGCGCGGAGCTGAACATCCCGATGGGGGCGAGCCGGTGGGCCGAGCGGCTACCGGACCTCGCCGTGGAACTGGCCGGGTGGGCGAAGGGGACGCCCGCGGCCGGGCGGGAGGTCGCGGCGGAGCCGCTGGCCGCGGCGTTGAGCCGGTCCCGGGCGGCCGAGTTGACGGAGGCGCTGGCCGACCTCGGCCGCCGGGCCGCCGCGCTGGCAGATGAGATGGACTTCCGGTTCCTCTACAACCAGACCCGCCACCTGTTCGCCATCGGGTACAATGTCCCGCTCGACCGGCCGGACCCGGCCCACTATGACCTGCTGGCCTCGGAGGCGTGTCTGACCAGCTTCCTGGCCGTTGCCCGTGGGGTGGTGCCGCGGAAGCACTGGTTCCAACTCGGCCGGCTGGTCACCCGGGCGGCCGGCTGGCCCGGACTGGTCTCCTGGGGCGGGACCATGTTCGAGTACCTGATGCCACGCCTCCTGCTACCGCCGGCCGCGGGGACGCTGCTCGACACCGCCCAGCGGGCGGCGGTCGCCCGCCAGATCGAGTACGGCCGCCAGACCCGGCTGCCGTGGGGCATCTCCGAGTCCGGGTTCTTCGTGACCGACGCGACCCTGGACTACCAGTACCAGTCGTTCGGCGTCCCGGGGCTGGGGCTGAAGCGCGGGCTGGCCCGGGATCGGGTGGTCGCCCCGTACGCCACCCTGCTGGCGGTGCCGGTGGACGCCGGGGCGGCGGTCGCCAACCTCGCGGCTCTGCGGGCGGCCGGCGCGGAGGGGCCGTTCGGGTTCTACGAGGCGCTCGACTTCACCCCCGACCGGGTCGCCCGCGGCCACCGGTGCGAGGTGGTCCGGTCGTACATGGCCCACCATCAGGGGATGGGCCTGTGCGCGATCGTCAACCGGCTCCGGGACGACGTCCACTGCCGGCGGCTGCGGGCCGAGCCGGCGGTCCGCGCGGTCGAACTCCTGCTGCAAGAGCGGGTGCCGACCGACGCCCCAGACATCCGTCCGCCCGAGGCGGCGCTGGCCGCCGGCGTCAGCGACAGCCCGGCGGTCAGCCGGCGGCTGACCCGGGTGGACACCCCCGCCCCGAGGTCGCACCTGCTGTCCAACGGGCACTACACGGTGATGGTCACCAACTGCGGCGGGGGGTTCAGCACCTGCCGCGGGCTGGCCGTCACCCGCTGGCGAAACGACCCGACCCGCGACCACCACGGCAACTTCCTCTACGTCCGGGACACCGAGTCCGGCGCGGCCTGGTCGGCCACCTACCAGCCGACAGCCGCCCGGCCGGACCTCTACGAGGTGATCTTCGCGGCCGACAAGGCCGAGTTCCACCGGCTGGATGGGGCGGTCGAGACCCACCTGGAGGTGGCCGTCGCGCCCGACCAGGACGTGGAAGTCCGCCGGGTCACCCTGACCAACCACGACACCCGGCCGCGGACCCTGGAGGTGACCAGCTACGCCGAGGTCGTGCTGGCCGACCCGCGGGTGGACCTGGCCCACCCGGCGTTCGGGAAGCTGTTCCTGGAGACCGAGTGGCTGCCGCGCTGGGACGCCCTGGTCTGCCGCAGACGACCGCGGTCGCCGAACCAGGCCCCGGTGTTCGCCGTCCACGTGGTCGCCGCCGACCCGACCGCGGACGTCGGCCCGGCCCAGTTCGAAACCGACCGGGCGAAGTTCCTCGGCCGCCGCCGCACCCCCGCCGATCCAGAGGCGCTGGACCGCCCCCTGTCCGGGACGGCCGGCCCGGTGCTGGACCCGGTGTTCGCCCTGCGCAAGACGGTCCGGCTGGCCCCAGGAGCGACGGCAACGCTGGCGTTCGCCACCGCCGTCACCGAAACCCACGAGGCGGCGCTGACCCTGGCCGACCACTACCACGCCCCGGCCGCCGCCTCCCGGGCGTTCGAGCTGGCCTGGGCGCACAGCCGGGTGGAACTCCGCAGCCTCGGGGTGGCGGTCGCCGAGTCGCACCTGTACCAGCGGCTGGCCGGGCACGTTCTCTTCCCCCCGCCGGCGCTGCGGGCCGGGGGCGCACTGAAGTCCAACCGGCAGGGACAACCCGGACTGTGGCGGCACGGGATATCGGGCGACCTGCCGATCGTGGTCGTCGCCCTGCCCGACGGGGGCGGGGTGCCGCTGGCCCGGGAGGTGCTCAAGGCGCACGCCTTCTGGCGGGGACGCGGGTTCCAGGCGGACCTGGTACTCCTGGCCGACCTGCCGGCGAGCTACCGGGAGGAGCTGTACGAAGATCTGCACGCCCTGACCCGGTCCAGCGACAGCCGGGAGGTGATCGACCGCCCAGGCGGGGTATTCGTTCGCAAGACGGCTCTGCTCGGGGATGAAGACCGGGCGCTGCTGCTGGCCGCCGCCCGGGTGGTGCTCTACGGCAACCGCGGCACCCTGGCCGACCAGACCGACGCGGTCGCTCGCGGCAAGCCACTCCCGCCGGCCATGCCGCCGCCTCGCCCGCCGTACGCCGGCCCGACCGCCGCGGTCCATATCGGCGACCTGGTCTTCGCCAACGGCACCGGCGGCTTCACCCCGGACGGCCGGGAGTACGTGGTCGCCGGCACCCCCCCGCCGGCCCCGTGGACGAACGTGCTCGCCAACCCGGCCGCGGGGTGCCTGACGACCGACTCGGGGCTGGGGCCGACCTGGGTCGGCAACAGCCAGGCGAACCGGCTCACCCCGTGGTCCAACGACCCGGTGTCGGACCCGCCGGCCGAGGCGGTCTACCTGCGGGACGAGGAGACCGGCGAGGTCTGGTCGCCGACCCCGCTCCCGGCCGGTGGCGCGGCCGCGGCGGGCGTCTGGCACGGGGCCGGCTACACCTCGTTCGTCCAGGAGCGGCCGGGGCTGGGAACCGAGTTGACCGCGTTCGTCCCGAACGCCGACCCGGTCAAGCTCGTCCGCCTGCGGGTCCACAACCGCGGGGATCGGCCACGGCGGCTCTCCGCTGCCTACTTCGCCGAGTGGGTGCTCGGCACCACCCCGGACCAGACCGCCCCATTCGTGGTGACCGAACTCGACGCCGCGTCGGGGGCGCTGTTCGCCCGCAACCCGTTCAACGCGGAGTTCGGGCACGCCGTCGCGTTCGCCGACACCAGCCTGCGGCCGCGGACGGTCACGGGCGACCGCGCCGAGTTCCTCGGCCGCAACGGCTCCCCGGCCGACCCGGCGGCCCTCCGCCGCACCGAACTGAGCGGGACGACCGGGCCTGGCCTCGACCCGTGTGCCGCCCTGCACGGCCGCTTCGAAGTCCAACCCGGCCAGTCCGCGTCGATCGTGTTCGTCATCGGGCAGGCCGCCGACGCGACGACCGCCGGGCAGTTCGCCGCCCGTTACCGCGAGCCCGCGATGGCGGAGGAGACGCTGCACGAGGTGATCGCCACCTGGGACCAACGTCTGTCGGCCGTCCGGGTTCGGACCCCGGACGCGGCCCTCGACCTGATGGTCAACCGGTGGCTGCCGTACCAGGTGCTGGCCTGCCGGATGTGGGGGCGGACCGCGTTCTACCAGTCCGGCGGGGCGTACGGGTTCCGGGACCAACTCCAGGACGCGATGGCCCTCCTGTACGCCGAGCCGTCCGAGGCTCGGGCGCACCTGCTGCGGGCGGCGGCCCGGCAGTTCGCCGAGGGGGACGTGCAGCACTGGTGGCATCCCCCATCCGGCCGCGGGGTGCGGACGCGGTTCTCCGACGACTTCCTCTGGCTGCCGTACGCCGCCGCCCGGTACGCCGCGGTGACCGGGGACGTCGGGGTGTTCGACGAGCTAAGCCCGTACCTCCGCGGCCCGGCGCTGGCCCCCGATCAGCACGAGTCGTACTTCCAGCCGGACGACGAGGCCGGGGCTGAGCCGCTGTACCGGCACTGCCTGCGGGCGCTCGACCACGGGTGGGCCCTCGGCCCGCACGGGTTGCCGCTGATGGGGTGTGGGGACTGGAACGACGGGATGAGCCTGGTCGGCGCAGGCGGCACCGGCGAGAGCGTCTGGGTGGCGTGGTTCCAGATCCTGGTCCGGACCGAGTTCGCGGCGGCGGCGGAGGTCCGCGGGGACGCTGCCACGGCCGCGACCCTCCGCCAGCAGGCGGAGCAACTCCGGGAGGCGGTCGAGGCCCACGCCTGGGACGGCGGGTGGTATCTGCGGGCCTGGTTCGACGACGGCACCCCACTGGGGTCGGCATCCGGCGAGGAGTGCCGGATCGACTCCCTGACGCAGTCGTGGGCGGTGCTCTCCGGGGCCGGCGACTCCGACCGGGCGGGCCGCGCCGTGGACGCCGCGGTCGAACACCTGGTTGATCGAGAAAACCGGCTGGTGAAACTTTTTACCCCGCCGTTCGATGCCGGTAGCCTCCAGCCCGGATATATTAAAGGCTACGTGCCCGGCATTCGGGAGAATGGTGGGCAGTACACGCACGCAGCCGTCTGGCTGGTGCAGGCGTTGGCCGGCCTCGGCCGAGGTCGGGAAGCACACGCCTTGTGGCGGCAAGTCTGCCCGGTCGGGTACGCCGCCACACCCGAACAGGTCGCCCGCTACCGAGTCGAGCCGTATGTGGTTGCCGCCGACGTGTACGGCGTGCCGCCGCACGTTGGGCGAGGTGGGTGGACGTGGTACACCGGGTCCGCCGCGTGGCTCTACCGGGCCGCGGTGGAGTCCCTTCTCGGCCTCGTGAAGCGCGGCGACCGGCTGACCTTCGACCCCCGGATACCGGCCGACTGGCCCGGCTACGAGGTCGAATACCGTCACGGGTCGGCGCAATATCGTTGCCGGGTCGAGAACCCGGACGGAGTTGAGCAAGGGGTTGCCGCCGTGTGGTTGGACGGAGTATCAACCGCAGACCGATCGGTTTCCCTTTCGCCCGACGGTGACTACGAGGTCCGAATCGTACTCGGTCGGAGTTAACGACTGGTTACCCGGTTCGGACGAGAACGCGGCGGGTGGCGCGACATTTGCCGATAGTGCGGCCTGGATCGCCCAGATCCTGCGAGGACGCGACTGTGATCGACTTCCCATCGAGTGACAATAAGCCGACTCCCGAATCCGTACTCGTCCCGCGCGACGTGGAGGAGACCCTGGTGACCGACCACCGGGCCACCCTGACGCCGTCCCAGCAGGTCGAGCAGAAGTTGATCGGTATGCTCAAGGCGTCGCCCCTTCTGATAAGCCATGTTCAGCGGCGGATGACGCCCGGTACCCGCTGAACGGCCCTGCCGGCAGGGGTTCTCTCCCCGCTCGTGCCGGCATGACTTCCCAATACTGATCGACACCGCGCCAGCAGGCACGGAATCGCATTCGGCACTGCCGGGTTGATTCCCCGGCGGGCGGCAGGGTTGTGTCGCCAGGTACGATATGACCGCAAAGCCACCCCCCGTCCCGGGTCCCCTGCGCCGCTTCGGGCACGAACTGCACGAACTGGCGCTCACCGCCCGCCACGTCTGGCGGATGGTGCCCCGCGTCCAGCGGTGGTCGCTGGTCGGGGCGGTGCTCATCATGTCCCTGGGCGGGGCGGCCAACACCGCTCTGCCGCTGCTGTCCGGGCGGATCGTGGACCGGGTCACGACGGGGGTGACGACCGGTGAGCCGCGGGCCGACATCCTGCGGGTGGTCGCCGAACTGCTGATCGCGGTCGCCTGCCTGGTGTTGATCCGGGAGTTCCTGCAGGTGCTCCGGCGGTTCCTGGTGGAGAACAGTTGCACCCGGATCGAGCGGCACCTGAGCGTCCGGGTGGTCTCGCACATCATGCGGGCCGACCTGTCCCGGCTGACGCACGAAAGGGTCGGCGCCCTGCACGGGCGGATCTTCCGCGGGGTCGGCGGGTTCATGCGCCTCTTGCGGCTGTCGTTCCTCGACTTCTTCCCGTCCGTCGTGATCGGCGCGTTCGCCATCGGCGCGGCGGTAGTCAAGCAACCCTGGCTCGGGCTGGCGATGCTCGGGGTGATCCCGGCTTCCATCGGGCTGACCGTCTGGCAGATCATCTCCCAGAAGCGTGTCCGGCTGACGCTGATGCGGGTGAACGAGGAGATGGACGGCACGGTGGTCGAACTCCTGGGGGGCCTGGACTACGTCCGGGTGGCCGACACCCACGCGCGGGAGGTCAAGCGGGTGGCCCGGGCGGCCGAACACAAGCGGTCGAAGGGGCTGCGGCACCACGTGGCCATGTCGTTCTTCGGGGCCGCCAAGGCGATCGTCGAGGGGCTGTTCCACGTCGGCGTCCTGGCCCTGGCCGCGTACCTGGCGATCAACGGCCGGATCAGCTTCGGGGACATCCTCACCTTCTCCATGCTCTACCTCAGCGCGATGGCGCCGGTGAACGAGATCCACCGGGTGATCGACGAGGGGCACGAGGCGGCCCTTCGGGTGAACGACCTGCAGGCCATCCTGGACATGCCGGTGGACCCGTCGTACCTCACCCAGACTCACCGCGACGCCCGGCTCGACGACGCCGCCCCGGTGATCCGGGCCGAGGGGGTGCGGTTCGAGTACGCCGCCCCGAACGGGTGCGTGTTCCCCGCACTGAACGGGGTGGACCTGGAGATCTTCCCGGGGGAGACGGTCGGGGTCGCCGGGCCGTCCGGGTGCGGGAAGTCCACCTGGCTGAAGGTGCTGATGCGGCTGGTACACCCGACCGCCGGGGGCGTGTGGATCAAGGGCGTGCCCCTGGAGGAGGTGTCCCGGGAGACGATCAGCCACCTGGTCGGGTACGTCGGCCAGACGCCGTTCATCTTCGCCGGGACGGTGGAGGAGAACATCACCTACGGGGCGGTCCGGTGTCTGCCGGAGGACGTCCGCCGGGCGGCCCGGATGGCCCGCATCCACGACGAGATCATGGCCATGCCGGGCCGGTACGCGGCGCCGGTCGCGGAGCGGGGCCAGAACCTGTCCGGCGGTCAGCGGCAGCGGATCGCCCTGGCCCGGGTGTTCCTCCAGGACCCGCCGATCCTGATCCTCGACGAGGCGACCAGCGCGCTGGACACGATCAGCGAGCGCCAGGTACAGGAGGCGATCGCCGCCGCCCGGCGGGACCGGACGGTAATCCTGGTCGCCCACCGGCTCAGCACGTTCGCCGACGCGGACCGGATTCTGGTGTTCGAGGACGGGCGGATCGTGGAGACGGGCAGTTACGACGGACTCCTGGCCCGCAACGGTCTGTTCGCCGAGTTGGTCCGATGTGCCGAACTCAGCTCGGACTCAACCAACCCTACTGCCACGGCTTCGACTCAAGCCTGACCCTCACACCAATTTGAAGAGCGTTCGAGTAGTTCATTGCAGCTCATCTGCTCTTCTCTATCGCCCGTGGCGGGCTTATCCTGTCCCCGTCAACGGACCGCCGCTCTCCCCACACGCCGACCTACCGGGCCCCAACCATGCCCTCGTCCCGCCGGGCCTTCCTCGGAGCATCTCTCGCCGGCCTGGCTGCCGGACACATCCTCCCGGCCGCCGACCCGCCGCGGGTCGTCGAGGACGCCCCGTTCCGGCCGGACACCCTGTTCCTGACCTGGCACCGCGACCCGACCACCACCATGACCGTCCAGTGGGTCGGCACCCGCGGCGAGACACCCGACACCCGGGTCTACTACCGGCCCACCGCGGCTGCCCTGGCTGCGCCGCTGGCCTCCGCCGCAGGGGCTGCGCTGGCGGCCGGCTCCCCAGTCTGGCACGTCCGGCCGACGACCGACCGGCCATACCCGACGACCGACCTCCGGGTGTTCCGGGCCGAACTGGACGGCCTCACCCCCGGGACCGACTACGAGTTCCGCATCGGCCGGCAGTCCCCGGTCTACCGGTTCCGGACCATGCCAGCCCGGGCCACCGACGCGATCCACTTCGTCTCCGGCGGGGACTGCGGGGTGAACACCCACGCGGTGGCCAACAACGTGCAGGCGGCCCGGCAGGACCCGGCGTTCGCCGTGGTCGGCGGCGACCTCGGATACGACAACGGCCGGTCGGTCGCGACCAGCCTGGCGTTCCTGCGGAACTACTCGGCGCACATGGTCGGGCGGGGCGGGCGGCTGATCCCGCTGGTCGCTTGCCTCGGCAACCACGAGGTGGACGGCGGGTACGGGAAGGGGCGGGACAAGGCTCCGTTCTTCTACGCCCTCTTCGACGGGCTGTACCCCGACACCGGGTACGCGGCCCTGGACTTCGGCGACTACCTGAGCCTGGTCCTGCTCGACACCGGGCACACGTCGGCCATCGGAGGCGACCAGGCCGACTGGCTGGACACGGCGCTCCGGACGCGGCGGGACCGCCCGCACGTGTTCGTGGTCGGCCACGTCCCGGCGTACCCGTCGGCCCGGAAGATGGAGGGCGGCGGCGGGCGGCCGGGGACCGGGGAGGAGAACCGGCGTCACTGGGTGCCGCTGTTCGAGCGGCACCGGGTGCCGGTGGTGCTGGAGCACCACGACCACACGTTCAAGCGCTCGAAGCCGCTGTTGGGCGGGTTGTCCCACCCGGACGGGGTGCTGTACCTGGGGGACGGGTCGTGGGGCCGGCTCCGGGCCCCACAGCCGCCGGAGAAGCTGGCGCACCTGGCCCATGTGAGCCAGGAGTACCACCTGTCGCTGCACCGGCTCGAGGGGGAGGAGCGGTTCCACCTGGCGCTGGGCGAGAGCGGGCGGGTGATGGACGTGTGCCGGACCGGCCAGCGGCGGGCCGGCCTGGTCCGCGCATCGGGGTAGCGCGACAGCCCGGTCGGGACCGGTGTCCACTCCGACAACTCGACCGCAGCATACCGCTGTTCGGTCGGCCACACCGGCGGCCTACGATATCGGGCTTGCCGGACGGTGATCGGCCAGTTCTCATTGACCACTCTACTGGTCCAGAATACCGTACTCTGGTGCGTTGCTCATCGGCCTCGGTGCGTGGGTGTGAATGCGAGAGATGCGGATCGACCCGCCACAAATGCGATCGGCAATCCCAGCACTCGTGGGCGTGATCGCGGTCGCGCTGGCAGGGGCGTTTCTCGCGGCGGACCTTCCGCAGCCTGGTACTCCCCCGGGCGCGGCCCCGACCTCCGACCCACACCCCGTCTCGCTCACCCGGTGCGGCGGCGAGACGGCACACCACGCGTTCCACCTCGTCACGTCTCCGAACTGGGGTGGTACGGCCCGGACCTCCGAGACCGGCGGGCACCCGCCGGCGGTCCCCCCGT
>Ga0247822_10000479_pt1 | contig 21644 bp, 16 predicted proteins | sample 13C_Cellulose_Da_FD_192423 | JGI IMG/M metagenome (GOLD analysis project Ga0247822, IMG submission 192423) | Soil microbial communities from agricultural site in Penn Yan, New York, United States - 13C_Cellulose_Day30 | ecosystem: Environmental > Terrestrial > Soil > Agricultural land | place...
CATTCCGTAGACGGGCCAGTTCTTCGGATTGTAGGTCCCGTTATTTGACGAGCCCGGCACGTCGCGATCGCTGGCGTCGAGCTTGAATTTCGGATCGGTGTAGTCCTTGAATCCAAGGCCGTGGATCGCGGTTATCTTGCCGGTGCGGATGTCGAGCACGGCGACGGCGTTGTTCTCTTGCAGCGTCACGTACGCAGTCTTCGAGTTGTGGTCGACAGCGATGTATTCGGGTTCGATGTCCTGTGCGACCGTTGCTCCGGGGCCGTAGATGCGGACGCTCGAATCAAGATCTTCGCGGGCAAAATCTTCGAAAGTGGCTTGTTTTGCGGTCGCATTGGCGACGCCGTCGCGGAGGTCGACAATCGTCACGGATCCTTCCGGATCGACCGAGTCCGCTTGGCCATAGCTGTTCGGTTCGCCCTCGTTCGCCGAGAGTACGTACTCACAGCTCGGCGTGAAGGTTATCATATCGGGCAACGCACCCGCATCGACGCTGTTGAGGAAGTTGCCGCTCGCGTCGAAGAAAACGATCGAACCATTGTCAGTCTTTACATCCGCCTGAACAGCCGCGGCCACGATTCCGTTGCAAACGTCCACGCTGTTCGCCTGGTCGCCATATGCCTCGATATTGATCGAGGGAAGGTTTGAGGCAGGGTGCGCCGGATCAGCAATATCGAGTATGTCGATCGTCGACCCTTCGGCGTTGACCACGAAGAGCCGCTGCGTCGCCGGGTCGTGGGCGACGATCTCCGCTGCTGACTTAGCAAACCCGCCGTGGTCATACGAGCCGAGAACGCGGAGTTCGACCGACGGTTTGGCAGCAAATGCTGCCGACGAAAAAACGAAAGATGCGAGCAGAACGGCAGTAACCGATCGGGCCGCGAACAAGATCTTCATACAGATAGTCTCCTGATATACATCCCAGATACGCCTGTGGGCAAAACCGCGATGCCTTTTTGAATTGATATGCGAAACGGTGATGTTACAAACCACGTGTTTCGGGCATATGAACGAGCGGTTAACTTTAGGTTACTAAACAGAAAGGCGAGCCCTTTCGGACTCGCCTTCGTACTTCCCATTGTTCGAATGTTGTTGCTGACCTTAGAAGTTGAACCTGAACGCGAACTGGATCTGACGATTAGATCCAAGACCGACCGTACGGCCAACTGTCGAGCGAAGAAGACCAAAGGTTGATCCTGCTGCACTCTGCGTGAAGGCCTGACCCGGCTGAATGCCGCTCGATAGGTTATATGCGGTGCCACCAGTCGGAACGCTAAGTGACGGTAGTGCGTTATTGAGCGTCGCCGACGGATTCGCGAAGTTTGTTTCGTTGAGGATGTTAAAGAACTCCGTACGGAATTCGAAATTCATCGTTTCAGTGAAACGGAACCGTTTCGCGAGGATCAGATCGAGCTGACGGAAGCTCGGGCCATCGAACGCATTGCGGCCGAGGTCACCGAAGGTACCCGCGGTCGGTATCGCAAAGGCTGCTGGGTTAAGGAACTGCCGGTCTTCATCGAGATATGGATTGCCGATCAGATTCGGACGGCGCACGTTTCGCGATGCCCCACCACCGGGCGTGTTTGACACGACGGTGAAACCGGTCGGCAGAGGAATACCTGTCGACGGATTGGTTCCAAGTGTTGCAGTGAACCCTTGTGCGACGCTAACGGTTCCGCCGTTGTTGTTTGTGAACGAACAACCTGCGGCAAGCTGGCAAACCGCCACCGTATCCGGTCGTACGACGAGAACCTCGACAGGAACACCGCTGCGTGCATTGAGAATGCCGCCGACCTCCCAACCGCCTACTAAGATGTTGCCGACTCCACCGAGATCCCATCGCTTTCCTCGTCCGATCGGGAGTTCGTATAAGGCCGAGACGTTGAACGTGTGACGAATGTCGAAGTTGTTGCGACCTCGGTCAGCCTCGAAGTTATCGAGTTGAGCCGAGGTGCGAGCTTCGTTCGAACCGCTACTCAAGCCTTTGCTGCTGCCGTACGTGTACTGCATATTCATCGTCAGGCCTGAGTTGAAGCTTCGCTGAAGCGAGAATTGCAGTGCGTTGTAGCTGTCGTCTCCGCCGCTGGTCTTGTAGTCGACCTCAGCATACGGGTTCTGAACCGACGTCCCGTTGACTATGCTGAACTGGCGAACAGTCGTAACACCGATCACCTGTCCGCCCGCGTTCGTGCGGTTCACTACGCCAACACCGGTCGGGATATTTGTGCCGTTTAGAATCGTCGTGGACCCTGGAAGGATCTGGTTCGCAACGCTGCGGAGGAACAGGTTCCGGCCCTGACTGCCGACATACGCGATGGTCGAAACCAGGTTGTACGGCAACTGCTGCTGCCACGAGAACGTGTATTGGAAAATACGCTCGGGAACTTTGTAGTTCGCCGAGTAAGCTCGGGGCTGGTAGTTACGGTTGTTCGGGTTTGCCTCAAAGTTTCCGACGATCGCGGGAATATTTGCCGGGAACGAAAGAAGCTGTGTCCCGTTGAAGGTCGTCGAGGTCGAGATCGTCGAACTGATACGATCGCTCTCGATCGGCTGGATCTGGTCTTCGGTTTGGCCCGGTCCGTAATAGAGTCCGAAACCGCCGCGGAAGACCGTGTTTCCGCCCGAGAAGAATCCGGTGCCACCCTGATTCGGCGACCACGTAACAGCGACGCGCGGACCAAAATTCGTCTTCGATGACTTGTATGCAGCCTCGTCAGACGGGCGGATCACGCCGTTTTCAATATCGAATAGTACCTGTCCGTTATTCTGCTCTCGGAGAGGTGCGTAGAATTCGTATCGCAGGCCGTAGCTCAGCGTCAGACCCGGACGGATCTTCCACTCGTCCTGTCCGTAACCGATGTAATATTCCTGCTTCGCGAGACGCTGACCCGTAAGGCCGTCGTTGAACGGGCTCTCGGCGCTGACATCGCCCAGATACTGAACTTGCTGCAGCGTGTTATTAAGAAAATTCGTAAGGTTTTGGAACGTGTACGTCGTGCCGCCGAGGCGATCGGTATACATCCTGATCAGGCGAACCTCGCCGCCGAACTTGAAGTTGTGATCACCCTTGATCCAGTTAAGGCTATCGATAAAGCCAAGCGAGTAAGGAGTGTACGGTTGACCGCGGCCATTGGTGGCCGAATTCGCACGGACGAGACCGCCGGGGATCGAAACGCCGGTCGATGATCCCTGTCCGGCAATACCAGTGTTTGCAACGCTGCCGGAAATGTTCAGGGTGATGGCCGAGAAGTCGACACCGTTGACGGTCGGAGCCGAACCATTGATACGTGTACGAGCTGCGTTGTAGCCGACCTTGAATTCATTGATCAAAGTGCCTTCGCCGTTCAAGATCGATTGATAGCCGGCAACTCCGTTCTGCGGAACCGCTTCGATCGTAACAACGCGGCCTGAGATGCCTTCGGGAGAGATGTCCTTTCCTTCGTCGCGGAAGAACCGGAAGTAGACCTTATTGCGGGTGTTCAGGTTGTAATCAAAGCGAGCCGCGTAAGCCTTTTCATCGACACGCTCAACATCCTGAAGCTGAAGAATGTCAAAGTTAGGGTCTGCCGATGCTCCCGAAAGCAGCACGGCATTTGCCGAGCGGAATGCCGGCAAGTAAGCGGCATTAACGCCTGTGAGTGTAAGTTTCGGTGCGGCTTCGATGAAGTTCAATCCGAAACGACCGCGGTAGCGTTCGTAGCTGCCGAAGAAAAACAGCTTATCCTTGATGATCGGGCCGCCGATCGAACCGCCGTACTGATCGAGCTGCAGTTTGCTCTTCTCAAGTCCCGGCGTTGAATTCTCAAAAAAGTTGCGAGCATCGAGCGCATCGCGTCGGATGTACTCGAAGGCCGAACCGTGGAATTTGTTTCCGCCGGATTTGGTGACAACGCTGATCTGACCGCCCGTGCCGGTACCGAACTCAGCCGGGAAGTTGCTCGAATCTACGCGAAATTCCTGTACGTTCTCGAGGCTCGATTGCAAACGGAACGGGGACGGCACCTCTCCATTGAGGTTGCCGGGAGAAGCGTCGATGATCGCCGTTCCCTCGACTCCGTCGTAGCGGATGACGTTCTGCTGGTTAGCTCTGCCCGAGAATCGGATATCGGCAAAGGTGCCGGTTCCGCTGTTAACGCCGCCGGGAGCCTGCAGATAAAGCTGCGAAAGCTGGCGACCGTTGATCGGGAGGCCTTCGACCTCACGCGGATTTACGTTCGCACTGAGTGAGGCTGATGAAGTGTTTACGACCGCATCATCACCGGACATGATGTCGACCTGAGCCGTCACACCCTGGGCCTGAAGCTTGAGTTCGATGTCGACCTGCTGTCCAACGGGAAGGTCGATACCCTTTTTTGTGGTCGCGTCGAAATTGGCCGCCGAAGCCGAGATCGAATATTTGGTCGGCTTTAAGGCAACTACCAGAAACGAGCCGTCGCTCTTGGTGGTCGCGGTGCGTGCTTCACCCGTCAATTCGTTTGTAACAGTAACGCTTGCACCCGGAACAACGCCGCCGGTGGCGTCAACCACCGTTCCGGCGATTCGTCCCTGGTCCGTCTGCCCAACAGCAAAGCCTACGCAGCAAACCAATGCTGCGAATAGAATATTAATTACTTTTGTAGAAACTGGTCGTTTCATCATCACTCCTCAACTAATTCCGTTTAATAATCTGTGCTCCAAGGCCGGTTTTTATACATCCGGCGGGCGCACTGCTATTTCAAATTTTCAGGATTGCAAAGGAGAGGATATGAAGGCCGCGTTGCGCAGATGTGAACTTGAGGTTAATTAAATGTTAACTATCGGGGTGGTTTGTAATGCGGAGGGCCGGCGTGTGAGCTAGGGCGTCGCTGTCAAGCTGGATGTTACACCATTGCTAACGCGCGGGCTTTTGCAGCTTAACGGATGAGGGCTTCGGCGGACGGCGTTGCGCAAGAGCACTGGGCACAAGCGAAAACGCTGCTGCCGCAATACCCGCAAGCCTGAGGAAACTTCGTCGCGATGGGTTGGAGGCCATGCGGATCGCTTCGAGAACCTATGAGGCGTTGATCACCTTTTCGAGCAGATTCGCGAGTTTGTCCATACATTCGGCCTGACTTCTGAACGCTTGGGCGGCCATCGGCAGCGAAGGTATCGTGACAGCGGGACCCGCGGCGACGTACGTCGTTTGATTCAAGCCCGATGTCATACTTGTAGATGCAGCGATTATCGACTTGAGTGCGGAGAGTTCTGCCTTCAACACCTGCTTTTGCAAGTCATCCATGATCGGAAATCCTCCTAAAGTGTGGTGCAGGAATTCTAGCACGAAATTCCACGCGTCAGTAGAATTCGGACTGCCTGCTTATTTTACGAGCGTGTATCGGCGAATGTCGGGATCGCACGCTAGAAGTTCACCGGCTCTTTCTTTGAACGCCGAGATGTGCGGCGATTCGAGATGGGCGTCGAGCGTTTGGTCGCTCTCCCATTCTTCGACAAACGTGAAATCGGTCGGGTCAGCGTTGTTCTGCATCAGGACGTAAAGAATGCATCCGGCCTCGGCTCGCGTTGGATCGATGAACCCTTCGAGAGCTTTGCGCGTTTCTTCGACGGTTTCGGGTTTGGACGTTAGATGGGCGACTACTCGGATCATCGGCATTAAATGATTGTGGTAATGATCTCTTTGATACTTCGCTGCAGTTCGCGGTCGTCGGTGATGGGTGAGCACATGGCGACTTCGGCGGCGTCGACGGGTGTGATGCCTTTCGAGATCATCTGGGCGGCGTAGATCAGTAGACGTGTCGAGACGCCTTCTTCGAGTCCGTGGCCGCGGAGGTTGCGGACCTTGTGGCCGATCTTGACGAGGTCGGCGGCCATTTCGAGATCGATGCCGCCTTCCTTTGCGACGATCTCCGCTTCCGCCTCGGCCTCGGGATAATCGAACTCCATCGCAACGAAACGCTGACGAGTCGACTGTTTCAGGTCTTTCAAGATCGATTGATAGCCGGGATTGTACGAGACGACCAACATAAACTCCGGCGGAGCCTCGATCACCGTTCCGCGTTTCTCGATCGGCAGACGGCGGCGGTCGTCGGTGAGCGGGTGGATGATCACGACCGTGTCCTTGCGGGCTTCGACCACCTCATCGAGATAGCAGATCGCACCGGCCCGGACGGCGGCGGTCAGCGGGCCGTCGTGCCAGACGGTTTCTTCGCCCTCGAGCAGGAATCGGCCGACGAGATCGGTCGATGAAAGATCTTCGTGACAGGCGACCGTGATCAGCGGCCGGCCCATCTTCCACGCCATGTGCTCGACGAAGCGCGTCTTGCCGCAGCCGGTCGGGCCTTTTAGCATCACCGGCAGCTTCGCAGCATACGCCGCTTCGAAAAGTTCGACCTCTTGGCGGACGGGCAGATAGAACGGCTCGTCCGCGACCTTGTATTTCTCGACCGCTAATTCCATTGAATCTATTATTTGCCGTTAAAGAGCAAGGCGCAAATTCCAAACTGGAAACTCGGAACTGAAAACTCGAAACTGTGGAAGAAAATTGATCTACAGTTTCGAGTTTAGAGTTGTCAGTTTTGAGTTAGGAACGAAATTTGGACCAGTCGCCCCAGATGGCGAAGGTTGCTCCGGCGGATTGGAGGTTAACGAACAGGGTTTTGCCATCGGGCGAGAAGACAGAGCCGGCAAATTCGCTTCGCGAAAACTGCTGCGAGATGTTCCTTGCAAAATCCGCCATCCGGCCCGAAGGAGTCAGGATGCGCAGATGGTTCTTTGATTCCAGGCCTTCGTAATCGCCATCCTCGCAAACGAAGAGAAGATCGGTTTTCGGCCGAACGCAGATGTTATCGGGCATGAACAATATCTCGCGGTCAGGTGATTCAAAGAGCAGGTGGAGCGTGCCTTCGTCGCGGCCGTCGGGTTCATACATCCAGATCTGCCCGGCCTTCGCGTCGCCGCCACTTGTCGCGGTGAAATAGGCCCGGCCCTTATCGCCGATACAGCATCCCTCGAGCCTGGCGAATGATGCTGCTCCGCCGGCGAGGCCCTGTTTAAATACCGCCGAATCATCGACGTCAGCTTCCGCCGGATCCGGATTCGGGATCGTCACCCAGCGCACCGGAAGCCGCGCACCTTGCTTCTGACCCGTTCGCGTATCGAACCTGTCTTTGTCCTTGATCGCTAAAACCTGAAGCGTACCGCCCTCCGCCAGACGTTTATTCCGATTCGGAAGGAAGCGATAGAACCCGGACGGATTGTAGTCTTCGGTTAGATAGACGGTGCCGGTTTTTTTATCGACCGCGACCGCCTCGTGAACGAATCGGCCCATGGCTTTTAACGGCGTCGGCGGAAGATTGGTGTTTGCCGAGGCCGGTACTTCGAAGCAGTAGCCGTGCGGCTTAGGGAAGCCACCTGTTTTTGCACCGGTCCGCTGGTTTGTCCGCACCGTCTGACCCAGCGTGACCTCTTCACAAGAGATCCACGAACCCCACGGAGTCGGGCCGCCGCAGCAGTTGATCATCGTACCCGAAAGGCTTACGAAATCTCGTTTGATCTCACGGGTTTTCGGATCGATCACAAGGGTCGTCGTTCCGCCGCCTGCGGTTTCGTCATAATGATCAGCCGTGCCGATAGCGGTGCCCGGTTTCGGGACCTTTCCGCCGGCGACCTCATGGTTACGGACGATGCGCAGCTCGTTACCGACCTTGAAGGTCCACATACCGTCATGCGATGGCGGCGTGAGTCGTCCGTCGGACATCGGCGCTTTGACCTTGCCGATGACGTTGTATTCAAACCCGCGGGGAAGGGAGAGAAACGTCTCACCCGTGTTCTTTGTCGCCATCGGGATGAGTTCGCCAAACCCTTCAGCCCTTAGCGCGCTGATATCGCCGGCTTGTGTGACCGCAGTTGCACGATTCCCCAAACTACCGCACGCCAGAGCAAGCGAACCAGAGAACGTCGCGAGGTTTCCGATAAAAGAACGTCTATCCATGTGAATATTTATCTCTACGATAGCGGTCGCGTGTTAAATTTTCAATAATTTCGATATGGATATCGCAGCCGCCGAAACCGAGTCTGACATTGCCGAAGCCCGCGCCATCTTTCGCGAGTATGAAACCTGGCTGGGGATGAGTTTGTGCTTTCAGAGTTTCGAGGAGGAACTGGCCGAACTGCCGGGAAAATATGCTCCGCCGACCGGCCGACTGTATCTCGCTCGCGTTGAAGGTGAGACGGCGGGATGCATCGCACTGCGGTCGCTGGGCGACGGCGTTTGCGAGATGAAGCGGCTCTACCTGCGCGAGGCCGCACGCGGCAAGGGAGTCGGCATCGCGTTGATCGAGAAGATCATTTCAGATGCCGTCGAGATCGGCTACACGAAGATGCGGCTCGATACATATCCGCCCAAAATGGGAAAAGCCGTCAGCCTCTACGAAGCACACGGCTTTTACGCGATCCCGCCCTATTATCACAACCCGCACGAAGGCGTGCTGTTTATGGAAAAAATGCTGTGACTAGGTTCATTTGCATACGAAAAGGAGTCGCCTGCGTCGTTACTTCACGTCGTACCGCCTCAGGAAATTGAGGACCCCGGGACCCCATACACCCGGGTCTGTGAAGAACCCCGTGTGGATGCTTTGAAAATGCGTTTTCGGGACGCAAGAACTTGGATCAGACGTGGGGCAAGGATATTGATAAGGGAAGATCGCGGCGTTCCAACCGCGGCTGTGTTTCGGATCGTTACTGCCATAGGCGTGGGCGTAGGCAAGGTCGATCGTCGGTCGCGTGTCGTAATCCCATTTCGCCTGGAGGTAGAAGGCCGGTTTGTTTGCAGATCGCGCCGCCGCTATAAGCGAATTCTGAACAGGCGTACCGCAGTTCTGCTCATTCGGGCCGCATATCTCGTCGCTCCACTGCTGAGCGCCGGGCGAGAATGCGACGACCGCTTTTTGTCCGATGGTGCGACGATTAGCGAATACCGTGACCACACCGCCGTAAGAACTTCCCATGATCGCAATACGATGATCTTCCGGATCTTTCGGTTCGGACTTTACGTCGGTGCGCGATCTTAGATAATCGACGGCCGCGACTACTTCCTGATCGGCTTGCTGTTTGAAGAGTTCCTCCCGGTAGCACCCTCCGCTGTCGCACTGTGTGTCGTGGAACCAGGCCGGACTCGCTGATTGCCAATCAGCGACCATGTCCTCGATGTAGATCCCGGTTGATTTGCTTGATCCGTCTGCGTTGCTCTGCCCGCGGCGCATCGGAACGAAGACGATGTAGCCCTTTGGCACAAAATAGTTAGCGATCACGCAGTACCTGCGGTCTGCTTCGATCTCCTTGCCGCTGCCATGGTTTATGATGATCGCCGGAAACGTCGCGGGCGGGGCGCCTTTCGGCACCTGATAGGCTGAACGCGGCGGGAGATAGAGCGTGCCGCTTTGGAGGATCTCGCACCTCCATCGCCCTTGGGCGTCCGTGTAGTATCTGCAGCGTGAATCGAATGAGAACAGCGCCGGATAATCGGTCTCGTAATAGACCTGGCCGTCGAATTTCCGATACTTTTCCTCCTCTCCCTGGCAAAGCGCAAAGATCGTTATGGGACTGGCGAATGTCGCCGCGACTAAGAATAAAATGACTCGATTCCTTTTTGTTTTTGTGTCTCTCATGTCTCTCCTTATCTAACGGCTGGTCGTTAGCTCTTTTTGTGTGATGTCGTTGTCGGCGCCCAATGAATTGCCGCAGATGATCGCTAGGCTGCGGTTCGAATTGACGAGATGGATCCGTGTGTTCTCTACCAGACGAAAGACCTCCTCGCGCGTTGTATCGAGAATGTCGGCGGTTTGGTCGGGCGTCAGCGCGGTCACGATCTCGGCGCAACGCTCGCATAGCAGAGCTTGTATTTTTCTTAACCGAATAACCTTTGTTTCGTGAGTTTCGATCAGTATTTCTGTTCGTCTTATCTGACCCATAATTTTGTCTTTCGCCCAAAATTGTTGAGTGATAGAATGCTCCGCGCCTCATGAGGCGAGGTGTTGTTTGCCGATCGACGGGAAGTTTGAAACTGGTTGCCGCGAAAAGTCCTTAATTCGCGGGTTAATTATTCTTAAGACTTCCAAATCGACGTGGAAAGTATTGAAACAAAGCGATTTAGGTTTGCCGAGTACGAACTGCTCGGTGCGAATCGGATCTTGTTGAAAGAGGGCAAACCGCTCGCGCTTACCTCGAAATCGTTCGACCTATTGATGGCGCTGGTCGAGCGCCGCGGCGAAGTTCTAACCAAGGATCAATTGCTCGAAATCGTCTGGCCCGATCAGATCGTCGAGGAAGGTAATCTCACCGTACACATCTCAAACCTGCGAAAAGTTTTCGGCGAAGGAAAGAACGAGCACAGATTTATCGTGACCGTTCCGGGACGCGGTTACAGTTTTGTCGCGGAACTCGAGAACGGGCACGACGTCATTGTCGAACGGCACAGCCTGTCTCGGATCGTTATCGAGGAAAGCTCTAACGGGAACCGCGCGCAGCAATTGCCGTCGGCTCGCTCCTTCGCAAAGACATTTCAACTCGCGCTTGCTGTTCTAGCAGTAGTCGGCGCCTGCGGGATCGGCTTGTGGATCTATCAGCGTAACCAGTCGCGTCCGACATTTGCGGCAGAGTGGCTTGCTCCGACGCTGGCACCGAAGCCGACGCAATTGACGACAAACGGAAAAGTAGCGTTTGCCGCCCTCTCACCGGATGGCGAGCATTTCGCCTACACGGTCGGCCAGACCGACATGCCCAGCCTTTGGTACGCCCACACGAACGGCAAGCAGCAGGCGCAGATACGCGAGCCGGAAGCAGGGGTTTCGTATCAGGGTTTGACGTTCTCTCCGGATGGAACCGAGATCTATTACGTCGCGAGCGACGACAAGAACCGCCAGGGAGCGCTATACCGAATTCCCGTGTTGGGAAGCTCGCCGCCGCAAAAGGTTTTGACGAACATCGATTCACCCGTCACATTCTCGCCGGACGGCAAGCAGGTGGCATTCGTTCGCAACGCAGCGAAGCGAAAGTTGTCCATCATGGTTATCGCTGATGCGGCCGATGGAAAGAACGAACGGGAACTGGCATCGCGACCGCTTGGCAAGCATTTTTCGATGCGCGGCCCATCGTGGTCGCCAGACGGAAAACAGATCGCGTCCGGCGCGGTGATCGGGAATCCGCTTTCCGAAGAGGCCATGGTTTTGGTCAATACCGAAAATGGCTCGACTGAAAAGTTGGGCTCAGCGACGTTCAATCAGGTCCGCCGTGTAGCGTGGCTCAAGGATGGAAGCGGCGTGTATATCAACGCCGTCGAAAAGGACGTTTGGGACGATCGGCATTTGTGGCTGATGGAATATCCGACCGGTTCCGCGCACAAAGTGACTCAGGATCTGTTTCATTATGGAATGTTCAACTTGAGCGTTTCCGACGACGGCTCGAAGGTCCTGTCGGTCAGCTCGACAAAGATCTGCAATATCTTTGTAAGTCCGGCTGACCATCTGACGCAGGGAACTAAGATAACCGCCAATTCGCTCGGCAAGCAGGCGGGTGCCGTGGGCCTGACGTGGAGTGCCGATGGCAGGATCGTTTACGGTGCTTTCTTCGACAAGGGCCAGACGCTGTGGTCGATGGATCGCGACGGCGGGAATGCAAAGCAGATCACGCCCGCCGGATTCCTGGACCGCTTTCCGAGCTCCGCGAAAGATGCCGTTGTCTTTGGTTCGTCGCGAGGAAGCGAAGGCAGCATGACCATTTGGCGGACCGGACTTGAGGGTGGCGAGCCGAAACATTTGGCGAACGGAAATCGGCCGAGCGTTACGCCTGACGGGCGATGGGTGCTGTACGGCGCTCAAACTCCCGAAGGTTTCGTCTCGGTGTGGAAGGTCTCGATCGACGGCGGCGAACCGATCCGCATTCTGCGTAATCCGTCAGGGTACGTAAGGGTGTCGCCGGACGGGAAGACATTCGCCTGTTCGTACAACGCGGCCGAGGGCGAGAAAGCTCAGCTTGCCGTTTTCCCGATCGACGGCGGTGAACCGCTGCACGTTTTCGACGTTTTGCCGCGGGCGAATCTCAGTATGGGAATTCGCTGGACGCCCGACGGACGGTCGCTCGTGTACCGCGATTTCGGCCCAAGCCTCTGGAAGCAGGATCTATCCGGCGGCGAACCGGAAAAGCTCCTCGAGTTCCCCGATGAGATCATTTATTCCTTCGAATGGTCCCCGGACGGGAAACAGTTTGCCGTCGCACACGGCGAAGACGTCCGCGACGTTGTTCTGCTCACCAGAAATTCCAGGTAGCCTTTATAACCCCTGACCAAAGCTTCCCTGACCGAAGTTGCCTTGATATGCGTCGGGCGGGGGCGGTTCGTTGCGGAAGATGGTCGGGTTGAGATCCGGGAAAACCTGGCGATAGGCGAATGCCCATGCGACCCAGATAACCGGAAGTACGAAGAAGACGCCGATGCAGAGAGCGATCACGCCGAGCATCGCAAGGAGGAAGCTGAGGATGGCGAGGACGATGATGCCGCCGACGTTGCTCCACGATGCACGCGCGCTTAGCTTGAGCGCGTCGATCGGGCTCATCGATTCGTTTTCCATCGCGATCGGGATCGCAAACGCAAAGGTGATGGCCCAGATGATCGAGAAGATCATTAGGACGGCGGCAACGATCAAGATAACTATGAAATATCCGCTTGCAAAAAGGATCCTGGGGTCGATGCCGTCGCTCTGAAAGAAATTTCCAGTGCGACCGGCATCCTTTAGCATCGACTCGATACCGAAGTTCCCAACGCGAGAAGCGATATCAAAGGCCTGATAGATGATCGAGGGTATCGACTGGATCAGGCCAACGACCATCAGCGGGACGAATCGCTCGAACCCCTTGAACATCATTCCGAATTCGATCGGTTCGCCGCGCATCGCCCGAAGCGCTGTGTAGTAAAACCCGCCCATCACCGGTCCCATGAGAAATACGTTCAGGCACGGTATGCACGCGATCAGCACGTACGTCAGCAGCGAGATGCCGAAGAACATCCCGTAGTTGGGTTTAATGAGGTTCCAGGCATTGCTGACGCAGCCGGATGCGTCAATGGCGCTCTTGAAGTATTGCGGGTTTGTCATACGCGGAAAATATTGAACTCGGTCTTGAAGATTTTAGAGGGAATCATTTCGAATGACAACAAAAAACCGGTGAGATGATCGAATCACCTCACCGGGGTATGTACTAGAAAGCGTATTCCTTACGGCATTACCTTTCGCGGCATTTTCTGATCCATCATCGCCGTCTGATAAACGAAGGTGGCGAGGATCACGGCCATCTGCTTCATATCGTCAGCCTGGATGCGGTCGAAAACGTCCATATTCGAGTGGTGCGTACGCGTGTCGTACTCAACAGTGTCCTGAATGAACTGGAATCCCGGCAAGCCGACAGCGTCGAATGCGAGGTGGTCGGTACCGCCGGTGTTCGAGAGGGTCAACGTGTTCGCGCCCATGTTCAGATCCTTGTTCGGATCGAAGTTGGCGTTGAACCATTTCGGATCGCGGAAGGTGCTGAGCCACGAGCGGAAGATCGGGCGAACACCTTCGTTACCCTGCATATAAACGCCGCGGATCTTGCCCGTGCCGTTATCGATGTTGAAGTAGGCGGAGAACTTGTCGTACTCAGGCAGTTTCGTCAGCGGCAACGCTGCCTGGCCCTGACCGCCGCCACCACCACCGCCAAACGCGGGAGTCGTTCCGTCGCCGCGATAGCCGAAGTGCTGGCGAACGTAGGCTCGCGAGCCGAGAAGACCTTGCTCTTCACCGGTCCACAACCCGATACGGATCGTTCGACGCGGCTTGAGGCCGAGCGTCTGAATGATGCGCATCGCTTCCATCATGACGGCGCAGCCCGCACCGTTATCGGTAGCACCCGTTCCCGAATGCCACGAATCAAGGTGGCCGCCGAGCATAACAACCTCGTCTGCTTTATCCGTTCCCGGAATTTCCGCGATCGTGTTGTAAGCGTTCGGGTCGGTGTCCTGAAATTCGACGGCGAGGTCGACGGTCATCGTGACCTTTTCACCGGCATCGAGCATGCGTGCAAGACGATTGAAGTGTTCCGCACCGGCGCTTACCTGAACGGGAACATTCGCTTCCTTGCTGCGAACGTTCGGTGCCGGTGTTCCCGGTGCCGGAGCGGTCGCAGGCGGAACAACCGCCGCGCTCTGAACAAAGATCGTGCCTCCGTCGCCGCGGGCCGAATCGATCAGGATCGCGGCACCTTCTTCTGAAAGGAAGCGCATCCGCTGAGCGTTAAACTGCTGAGCCTGGGCGAAGTTAGCCGGGAAACCGCCCTGCGGGCCGCCTGCTCCCTGTCGGCGCGGAGCCGCCGGATCCGGAGCGTCGGCCAGCTCGACCAATTCCTTGTCCGTAAGTCGCTTGCCGGGAGCTTCCATCCATGCCTTGATATCGCGGATCGGTCCCATCAGAACGATCTTGCCTTTCAATTTGCCTTTGTATGCGTCGAGTTCCTCGGGCTTTGTTGCCGTAAACCGAACGACCTCGGCGGTGTAAGCCGTGCTCTGCGGAGCGGCGGCAGCGGCAGGAGCCTTGGCTTTACCTTTTGCGGCTGGCGGCGCGGGTGCGGCTGCGAACAGCGTATCGGTTCCCGGTGACCAAGCTTTCGGATATGAGATGAACGGAAACGCGGTCGGGCCGTCGACCATCGCGGTGTATTTCTTCAGCGTCCAACCGCGGCCGAACGGTCCCCACGATTCGAGATGAGCGTTCTGCATTCCCCAACCGGTAAGCGTGTCGCGCGTCCATTCGTTCGCGCGCTTGAGCCCGGGCGAGCCTGTCAGACGCGGACCGATCACGTCGGACATGTAGCTGAGGGTTTTCATTACCTGCGAGCGATTCAGGCCTTCGTCCTGGATCTTTGCGAGCACCTCAGGCGGGGCATTGTAGACTGCGGCGGGTGAAGCTGCGGTCTGGGCAAACGAAACGGTGGGCAGCAGCATTGAACAGGCAAGCAGCGCACCCAGAGATCTGCGTCGTAACATCTAAATATCTCCTGAAGAAAGAAAAGTACGGAATTTCGAATTTAAATCCGAGGTGATTACTCAAGATACTAACAAAAAGTTTCAGATGTTGAGTTAGTGGGAAAAAGAAAACCTCCAGCTTATGGCGAAAGCAGGAGGCCTGATCAGCAAAAGGTAACCGTCATTAGATCGTCGACCAGGTGAGCGTATATGCGGGTGGAACGTTCTTGAGTACGATCTTGCTCCGTTTGGACTTTCCGTAAAGGTTTCGCATCCGTTCGCGAAGTTTTAACGCGGGCGGAAGGTAATATCCGTGTGCGTACTGGAATAGGCGAAGCGTGCAGCCGTCGTCCATAAACATATCGATCTGTTTGTAGATCTCATTTGCGACATTGCCGGGCAGCGAAACAAAAGGAAGGCAGCAGACCAGGTACTTCACTTTTCCGAGGCCGGAATCTTGATGGATCTTGTAAGCGTCGCACGCATTTCCCTGGATAAGTTTGAGATCGGGATAATTTAGTCGGAGCGTTGCGTGCAGTTTTGGATCAAGTTCGAGGCCGAGATAGGAATCGCTGTCGGGAAGGATCGGCTCGATGAACTTCGTTATCGCGCCTGTGCCGACGCCGAGTTCGAGAATGATATTGTCGCGGTCGGGCTGCAGCCCGTTCACCATTGTTTGGGCAAGCTCAGGCGAGCTTGGCGCTATTGCACCGACTTTTGCGGGATTCTTGAGGAAAGCCCGCAGGAATTGAATATTCTCGTTCATCTACTGCTGTCCGGCCGGAACCGTATCTTCCGTTTTACTAACTGCTTTATTATCAGAGGATGTAACAGAAAGTTTATATTCGCGCTCCTCGTTTTTGCAATCGTTGACGCGGCTCATCGCCTTGCAGGGCTTCTGCCCGCGGTCCTTTTTGCCGGCGCTTTCGTCTTCTTAGTGAATGCACCCGGAACTTCCGCCTCGATCAAGGCCTTCACTTCTTCCAACGAAAGTTTTGCCGCTTCCTCAGCCGTGGCACGGGTGCCGTCGGCTTTTTTGGGGATGTATATCACCTTCTTGCCAAATTTGATAACGGGACCCCAGCGGGCATTTTCAACTGATATTTTCTCAGCTTCCCACCGCTGGATGTAGCGGTTCGCCTCCTTACTGACCTTTGCCTCGATGAGTTCGTTCATCTCATCCTGGGTAAGGTTGTCGAAATCGTACCGGCGGGGCACGTTTATGAACATACCGTCCCATTTAATGAACGGCCCGAATCGTCCTTTTCCTTTGGTGATCGGTTTGCCGTCGTAATCGCCGACCGGAGCATCCGCCTCCTGCTTCGCCTTTATATATTCGATCGCCTTTTCGGCGTCCACCGTTGAAAGGTCGGTGCCGCGGGGAATGGAGACAAATTCATCGCCCCACTTTACATAGGGCCCGAAGCGGCCAACGCTAACGGAGAGTTCCTTGCCCTCATAACTGCCCATCGCGTCCTGCAGTTTGAACAAGGTGAGCGCTTCTTCGAACGTTATGGTTTCGATGCTCTGGCCGGTAGGAACCTTTGCGAATCTGGGCTTCTCTTCACCATCGCCCGTGCCGATCTGGATGATCGGGCCATAGCGTGCGACGCGGGCGATCACGGGTTTTCCGCTTTCGGGGTCGGTGCCGAGAATTCTTTCGCCCTTCGCGCGCTCGGCCGTCTCCATGGTGTTATCGACGTCTTTCTTGAACGGCCAGTAGAACTCCTCGAGCATTTCGTTCCACTGCAGCTTGCCCTCGGCCACCTCGTCGAACTCTTCTTCGATCCGGGCCGTGAAGCCGTAATCCATGATCTCGTCGAAGTATTGCTTCAAGAAGTCAGTAACGACGAGGCCTAAGTCGGTCGGGAAAAGCTTGGCCTTTTCGGCACCGGTGTTTTCAGAGTCTTGCCTCTGACTGATCGCGTCATCCTTTAATACCAGTATCCGGTAAGCGCGCGGGGTTCCGTCTTTATCTCGCTTTTCTACGTATTCTCGTTTTTGGATCGTCGAGATGGTCGGGGCGTAAGTGGACGGGCGGCCGATGCCGAGTTCTTCCAGTTTTTTTACGAGCGACGCTTCGGTGTATCTGGGCTGCGGGCGACTGAAACGTTCGGTCGCCCGGAGTTCGGAAAGCGGCAGTGACTGCCCAACGGTCATCGGCGGCAAGAGGCTTTGCGACGATTCTTCCTGTTCGTCCTCATCCTTGTCTTCGCGATAGACCTTGAGAAATCCGTCGAACTTTAGCACCTCACCTGAGGCGGTCAGTTCTTCCTTGTTCGTGGAGATCTCTATCTTTACCGTGGTTTTCTCAAGCTCGGCATCGGCCATCTGCGACGCCACGGTTCGCTTCCAGATCAGCTCATACAGCCTTTGCCATTCGGGCTCAACGACGGTCGTCGCTCTCGCATCGGTCGGGCGGATCGCTTCGTGAGCCTCCTGGGCTGATTCGTTTTTGTTCTTGAATTTGCGCGACTGTTGATACCTTTCGCCGTACAGGCTGCCGATCGCATTCGATATGTCGTTCAGCGCGGTGTCGCTTAGGCTCACGCTGTCGGTACGCATATAAGTAATATGCCCGTTCTCGTAGAGTCGCTGTGCGATCTGCATCGTTCGTCCGACACCATAGCCAAGTTTTCGTGATGCTTCCTGTTGAAGGGTTGAAGTAGTGAAGGGCGGAGCCGGTGTTCGCTTGCCGGGCTTAACACGGACATCAGTGACTTTGTAATCGGCGCCGATACAGCTCCTTAGGAACTTTTCGGCATCGTCGGAGCTGTCCTGTTTGCGTCCTTCGGCTTTGAATGTAACGGATTTGCCGGTTATATCATCTGCGACGAACAGGCCTTCGATCTTGAAATGGCTGGTTTGTTCGAAGGAGTTTATCTCGCGTTCGCGGTCGGCGATAAGTCGTACGGCAACGCTCTGCACACGCCCGGCACTCAGGTTATTACCGCCCGCGCTGATCTTACGCCAGAGCACGGGACTCAGTTCAAAACCCACAATGCGATCCAGTACGCGGCGAGCCTGCTGCGCCATCACGAGATCCATATTCACCCGGCGCGGATTTTTTACGGCGTCCTCGATGGCGGGTTTGGTGATCTCGTGAAAAACGATCCGCTTGGTCAATTTAGGATCAAGACCGAGTACCTCGCACAAGTGCCAGCTGATAGCCTCTCCCTCACGGTCTTCGTCTGTTGCAAGCCAGACTTCGTCGGACTTTTTTGCAAGAGACTTAAGGTCACTAACGACCTTCTTTTTGTCATCGGGGACGATGTAGCTGGGCTCGAAATCGTTCTTGATGTCGATGCCCATGCCGGCCTTTTCCAAGTCGCGGATGTGGCCGTAGCAACTGTTTACCTGAAAGTCCTTTCCCAGGATCTTTTCGATGGTCTTCGCCTTCGCGGGACTTTCAACTATTAGAAGATTCTTTGACATTTACGTTAGCGCTACCCCTTGTTCTCCACCCAAACCTATCAATTCCTTTGCCTCATCCAACGTCATGCCGACGAACCGGCTCTCAAGCCACAATTCCTGATATGGATCGTATGCATGCAGCTCGACAGGGTTTTCAAGATCGCCGTTCACCGCAACATGTATCTTTGCCAACACGATCTTCTCCATTACGAACGATCCAGGTTCCGTATCCGATCGGTTATGCGAGATCTCCAGATTTGTAACACGGCACGTCGCGTTCGTGATGATTCCCGGTTTATCATCTCCGATCCGCACGGCCAAACGAGCAACCTGCTCATCACTGAGTTGAGGATCCAGGCCGTACATCCGTCGATATTCGCGGCAACGGTCACTACCCGCCTCAAAACTGCGGCATACAGCGGGTCGCCGGTTGTATGCGGCGCATTCGACCTGCACGCCGACCCTTCCATTCAAATGCACGCAACAACCTTTTTCGAAATCGCGTTCGATCAGATGATCAACCACGACGTCAGGTTCGGAATCATCGGTGATCGCGACATAAGCCCCGAGCACTTCGCCTTCTCCCTTTGCGAGCCCGACAACCGGATCGTGAAAACAACACAACCCACATGTCTGGCAATCCGGAATCTCCTCATCCGGATCGATCGTGATGCTCTCAGCGACCGATGACATCAAGCGGCCCATATCGAGCTGCGGTGCGAGCTGCATCGCTTCTTTGCGCCTTTCATCTTCTGCCACGAGGTCGCTGAACTCGGACACGCTCATCCGCTTGATCTGTACCGGTCCACTCTTCAATTTGGAACCATCAAAAAATGCCAGCCGCAAAGAAAGCGCCTGACATCTCTATCCTTCGGCATTCGCATTCAATGCGATGCTAGACCTTAAGACATTATCTTGAACTCGTCAACTCGAAAATTGCGGGTCATATCTTGCGGGCATAATTCTTGCCCGGCAGAACTCTTATTAAGTCTCGCAGATCGAGGCCGACGAGAGCTGCGTTCAAATCGCCGAACGATAGGCGGCTCTCTTCGAGCAATACATCTATATGTATAGAGTCATCGACCGGCAAAAGCGGCCAGATCGTACGCTCGTGATCGCTCAGGTCCGACGGTATCAGGTCTTGCTGCTTCGACGACCTACCGTTCGATCGTTCCTCGATCTTTGGCGGCAGGATCGCGGCGGCGATCTCGCTTGGGAGTTCGGCGACGACGTCCTGCCATTGCTGGACGAGCTTAGCTCCGGCCTTGATGAGATAGTTCGTCCCGAACGAGTTACCGGACGTGATGTTGCCGGGCACCGCCATTACCTCGCGATTCTGCTCCATCGCGAGCCGCGCCGTTATCAAAGATCCATTTCGCTCGGAAGCTTCAACGATGAGCACACCCAAACTAAGCCCGCTTATGATTCGATTTCGATACGGAAAGTTGTCCTTGAGCGGCGGTGTGCCGAGCGGGAACTGCGTGAACAGCGCTCCGCCTTTGTCGAGGATCTCCTCAGCAAGCCTTGTGTTTTCTTTGGGATAGATCGAGTCGAGCCCCGTCCCGAGCACGCCGATCGTCCGGCCCTTTGCCTCGATCGCCCCGCGATGCGCGGAAGTATCTATTCCACGTGCGAGGCCCGAGACGATCGTGATCCCGCGAGACGCGAGTTCCCGCGACAGCATCTCAGCTGAGTTCTTACCGTAGGTCGAACAGTTTCGCGAACCGATTACTCCAACGCATGGCTGTTCGAGACACGCCTGCCAATCTCCGCGGACGTAAAGAGTGATAGGCGGATCGTCGATCTGGCGGAGAAGATCGGGATAGCTCCCGTCGTCAAGGATCAGAATGTCGCCGCCCGCTTTCTTGACCCGCTCAAACTCCTCGAGAGCCTTGTCATGAAACTCGCGCTTCATTATGCTCTCGATCGTTTCGGGCCGGATCCGCAATGATTCGAGTTCCGTCCGCCGCGCGTCGAATACTGCCGACGCCGACCCGAACCGCTCAAGCAACTTCGTCGCCGCCCTCGGCCCAACTCCGGGCGTCATGTTTAGGGAGATCCACTCTTTCATTTGGGAATTGTGATTGCGGATTTGGGATTTCTTCGTGCCTTCGAAGTCTTGATCGCTGAAACAATGATCGCAAGAATTTCGTCGAATTCAACTAGAAGCGATTCAACGAGATTAAGTTTGACCTGATTCGATTCAACTAATAGCTCGATCCAGTAGATCGACTCATCAGCTTCCTCTTCTACGATCGCAAGTTTGTTTATGAAATCCGCCGTTGATTTCGCTCTGCACGCCGCTCGATAGTTAGCACCCACTGAAGCGCCACTTCGAAGCAGTTGATTGCTGATGACATTCGACGTCTTTGTTTTAGGCAGGCTCTCAACTAGACGGATTACTCTGAGGGCGAGTTGTTTGGTCCTCTTCTTCAATTCCGTTTGAGTCATATTTTCAAATCAAACAAATCCGAAATCCGAAATCACCAATCCAAAATCAAAAATGGCGGAGGCGTGTGGGAGTCGAACCCACCCAGGTACGCTCTCGCGCACCCGCTAACGGTTTTGAAGACCGCGCCCATCACCGGACAGGATGCGCCTCCGGATTACTTATAGTATGGCAGTCGACGACCAGCGGGTCTCAATACAAGACCCCTGCCATCTTGAAGCTTAGCTATATGGTGCTCCTCGCACAAAACACTGAACCTTATAGCCAATTTCGAGCAAGACTCTTGTTGGCAAGGTTTAGTCGTCGTTTCGAAAGAATTCCTTTCGTAGTAGTCACGCATTACAGCAGAGTAAATCAGAAGCTCATCGGGTTGCTCAAAAGGTGATGCCTTCCAATCCGCCGAATCGATCGGTGGCGTCTCGAAGAGATACTCTTCGTTTCCCCAGTTCCATGCTCTGCTCGATTGCCAAAACTTACCACAGGAATGGCATTCGAATAACTTATGCTCTCCGCTTCCGTCCTCTGCAATTAGGTTCAGCCCGCGTTTGAATCGTCGCGATTTGTTGATTCGCCTACGGATGCTTTTCCGGTCCAGTTCGATCGGAGGAAACTGAGCACAGGAACAGGACATAAGGTGATTAGGCTAATTGGATAACAAACGTGTAATCAACGCCGCTCGATTCGCGATATCGCTCACGAGGATATGCTCGTGGAGCGAGTGGGCGCCGTCGCCGGTGACGCCGAGGCCGTCTAGGACTGGGA
>Ga0247822_10000480_pt1 | contig 21607 bp, 16 predicted proteins | sample 13C_Cellulose_Da_FD_192423 | JGI IMG/M metagenome (GOLD analysis project Ga0247822, IMG submission 192423) | Soil microbial communities from agricultural site in Penn Yan, New York, United States - 13C_Cellulose_Day30 | ecosystem: Environmental > Terrestrial > Soil > Agricultural land | place...
GTCGAGCACCAGCCGGCCGCGCGCGGTCGTTCACCGTCGACGCCGAGCTGGTGGTCGAGGACGGCGGGCGCGGCCGGCTGGTGCTCGACGGCGCGCTCGGCTACGGGCTCGACACCCGGACCGGCGCCGTCGACGCGCCGTGACCGGCCCGGCGCCACGCCGAGCCCACGCGGGCACGCGCGCCACACCGGAGAATGTCGCACGCGCACGTGGTCGTACGGCCGTGGCGCTCCGGCGCGACTCTTGCTCACGAACGACTCACCTTGCACACGCTGTCCTTCGAGGATCACGAGGCGGCGCTGGCGCTGGGTCGCCACCTGCGTGCGGCCCACCGTCTGCGCCTCGTCGTACCCGCCCTGATCGGCAACCCGGACCTCGCCCGCGAGCTCGAGGCGAAGGTCGGCGCCCAGCCCGGCGTCACCGCCGCGCGCGCGAATCCGCGCAGCGGGCGCGTGCTCGTCCACTACGCGCCCGACGCCCCCATCCTGGACGTGCTCGATCGCGCCGCCGAGGCCCCGCGCCCACGGCTCGGCCTGCGCGACCGCCTGCGGCGCCGCCGCGCCGCGCCGCCCGCGCCGACCGCCCCGACCGCGCGCGCGCCCGACGCCGGCTGGCACGCCGTCGCCGCCGACGAGGTCGCCCGACGGCTCGGGGTGTCGCCGCGTCAGGGGCTGTCGGCCGCGGCGGTGCGCCAGCGGCTGCACGACCACGGGCCCAACGCGGTCGGCGCGATCGTCCCGCGCTCGCGCGCCGCGATCCTGCGCGAACAGCTCGATCCCGCGACGATCGTGCTGCTGTCGTCGTCGCTGATCGCGCTGCTGCTCGGCGACTGGCTCGACGCCACCGCGATCGCGGTGGTGATCGGCGTCAACGGCTTCGTCGGCTACCGGCTCGAGCGCAAGAGCGAGGAGCTGCTGGCGTCGTGGCAGCGGCTCGAGGCCGGCACCGCCAGCGTGATCCGCGACGGCGCGATCACCGAGATCCCGGCGACCGAGCTGGTCCCCGGCGACGTGCTGGTGTTCCGCGCCGGCGACGTCGTGCCGGCCGACGCCCGCGTGCTCGAGAACCACCGGGTCACCGTCGACGAGGCCACCCTCACCGGCGAGAGCGAGCCGGTCGACAAGACCACCGACCCGGTCGCGCTGGCCGCCCCGCTCGGCGATCGGCGGTCGATGCTGTGGAAGGGCACCACGGTGGCGTCCGGCCACGGCCGCGCCGTCGTGGTCGCCACCGGCGCCGCCACCGAGCTGGCCCGCGTCCGCGCCCTCGTCGAGGAGGCCCGCGCCCCGGGCGCGCCGCTGCAGCGCCGGCTCGCCGACCTCGGCCGCCGGGTCATGTGGGCCGGCCTCGGCGCCGCCGGCCTGACCACCGTGGCCGGCGCGCTGTGGCGGCGGCCACCGCTGCAGCTGCTGCGCAACGCGGTGGCGCTCGGCGTCGCCGCCATCCCCGAGGGCCTGCCGGTCACCGCCACCGCGGCGCTGGTCCGGTCGATGCACCGGATGCGCGACGCCGGCATGGTCGTGCGCCGGCTGGCGACCACCGAGGCGCTCGGAGGCGTCACCGTGGTGTGCGCCGACAAGACCGGGACCCTGACCGAGAACGCGATGCGCCTCGAGCGGGTCGAGCTCGACGGCGAGGCGGTCGAGGCCAGCGTGCTGCGCGCCGACCCCGACGATCCCCTCGGCCCGCCGGCCTCGCGGCTGCTGGCCGCGGCGGTGCTCAACAGCGATCTCGACTACCACCAGAACCGCAACGGCGAGCTCGAGCTGTCGGGCAGCGCGACCGAGCAGGCCATCACCCGCGGCGCCGAGGCCGCCGGCCTCGACCCCAAGGCGCTGCGCCGCCGCTTCCCGCGCCGCTTGCTCGCCGAGCGCCGCGCCGGCGTCCACTACGTGGTCAGCCTGCACGACGGCCCCGACGGCACCACGCTGGCGTTCATCAAGGGCGCCCCCGAGCAGGTGCTACCCCGCTGCCGCAGCGGTCCCCATGGCCTGCTCGACGATCGCGGCCGCGATCAGGTGGTCCGCCGCAACCTCGAGCTGGCCGGGGCCGGTCACCGCGTGCTGGCGGTCGGGTGGCAGCAGCTGCGCGGACCGATCGACCAGCCACCCGACGACGGGTGGATCTACCTCGGCCTGGTCGCGCTGCGCGATCCGCTCCGTCGGTCGGCCGCCGACGCCGTCCACGCCGCCGGCCGGGCCGGCGTGCGCACGGTCATCCTCACCGGCGATCAGCTCGCCACCGCCGAGGCGATCGGCCGCGACGTCGGGCTGACCGGGCTGGCCGTCGAGGGTCAGACGCTGATCCCCGGCCTGGCCGCCGGCGATCCGGCCGCGCTCGACCAGCTCGATCGCACGGCGGTGATCGCCCGGGTCACCCCGGCCGACAAGGTCGCGATCGTCGAGGCCCTGCGCCGCCGCGGCCACGTGGTCGCGATGGCCGGCGACGGCGTCAACGACGCCGCCGCGCTCAAGGTCGCCGACGTCGGCATCGCGGTCGGGGCCGGCTCGGCCGACCTGGCTCGCCACACCGCCGACGTCGTGCTCGAGCACGAGGACCTGCGCTCGATCCTGACCGCCATCGGCGAGGGTCGCATCGTCCAGGACAACCTGCGCCGCGCCGCGCGCTACCTGTTCGCGACCAACCTGGCCGAGGTGGTGATCGTGCTGGGCGGGGCCGTGTTCGGCCGCGAGCCGCTCGGCTCGCTGCAGCTGCTGTGGATCAACCTCCTGGCCGACACCATGCCGGCGGTGGCGCTCGCCCTCGAGCCCGGCGATCCCGGCGTGCTCGATCGGCCCCCGGCGCCGCCCGGCCGGCCGTTGCTCGATCGCCACGACTGGCGGGTCATCGCCCGCGACGGGCTCGGGCTGGCCGCGCTGGCCGGGCTCACCGGCGCCGCCGGCCCCCCCGGCACCACGTTCGGCGCGGTCGCCGGCAGCCAGTTCGGCTATGTCACCGCCCAGCGGCCCGATCGGCGCGGTGCCGGCAGGTTCGCCGCCCTGGTCGGCGGCGGCGCCGCGCTGCAGCTCCTGGCCACCAGCTCGGCCGGCCTGCGCCGGTTGCTGCGGGTCCCGTCGGGCGGTGCGGCCGCCGCCGGGTTCGGGATCGCGCTGACGGTGCCGCTGCTGGCCGGCCTGTGGTCGAAGCGAGACGAGATCGTCGTGGCCGGGACGGCCCCGGGAGGACCTCCATGAAGCTACACCTGCCCTCGTTCATGCTCGGCGTCAGCGTCGGCGCCGGTGCGGTCGCGATCGCGCCGCGGCTGCGCCCGCTCGCGCTCGAGCTCGCGACCGCCGGGGTCCGGCTGGCGGACACGATCGCGGTGCGGATCGCCCGGACCCGCGAGGACGCCGAGGACCTGTGGGCCGAGGCCAAGGCGCGCGCCCGCGCGCTGCGCCCGGTCCGCGGCAACGGCGCGCCGGCGCCGAAGGCCGCGGCATGAGCGCCCAGGGCCGACCCGAGCGGCCGCCGGAGCCGCGCTGGGTGCAGCTCGTCCACGCCTTGCCCGGCCGGCTGCGCCTGCGCGTGTCGTGGCTGCACGACGCGCCCCGCGAGGCGCCGGCCCTGGCCGAGCAGGTCGCCGCCCACCCGGGGGTGATCGAGGCGCGGGCGCGGCCGTTCACCAGCTCGCTCCTGATCCGCTACGACCGTGCCCGCGCCGACGAGGCCGGGCTGATCGAGGCGGTCCGCGCGATCACCGGCGTGCCCCGTATCCTCGCCGCCCACGAGCGCCCCCCGCTGCCGGCGTTCCAGCCGCTGGCGCCGACCATCGGCCGCGAGCTGAGCCGGTTCTTCAAGGAGCTCGACCACGAGCTGCTGGTCCGCACCCGCGGCGTCATCGACCTCGGTACGCTGGCCACGATCGGCCTGATCGGCGGCGGCATCGCCAAGGTCCTCATCTCGCGCGAGCTGCCGACCCCGCCGTGGTTCCACCTCGAGTGGATGGGCTACGCGACCTTCGTCGATCACGAGGCCCACATCGCGCAGGAGGAGCAGCAGCTCGCTGCCGACGCGAACCACGGCGGGCCGCCGCCGCCGCACGCGATCCGCTAGCCACCTGCCGCGATGGACGTGCGAACCGAAGGCTTCCGTTCGCCCTGAGACGGGATGCCCTTCCCCGTTCACCAGGCGCGATTCACTTCGTGGCGCGTTGCCCCTTCCCCGTTCGCCCTGAGCGAATCGGAGGGAGCGCAGCGACCGACGATGACGTCGAAGGGCGACGCGATCTGCGCTGGACGGCTACGCCGCGTTCTCGCCGCGATCGCGCAGCTCGACGACGCCCTCCTGGCGGGCGCAGTGCGCCGAGCAGAAGTAACGGTTCTCGCTCTCCAGCCCCTGGCTCATGATCACGACGCCGCAGTGGGAGCAGCGCGGCGCCAGCGCGTGGATCGCGCACGCGAAGCTGTCGAAGGTATGGCGCTGGCCGGCCAGGACGACCTCGAACGCCTTGTCGTAGGTGTTGCCACAGGTCTCGCAACGCATGATGCGGCGCACCGGTGCAAGCGGCGTTCCCCGCGGGTACGCGACGCGAGCCCGCATGCTTCGCAGGGCGACGCGGCGCGATCACCGAGCGGCCTCGCCCGACTGCGCTCGCCGCCGTGTCAGCGGCGCACGACCTCGTCGACGGGAGGTCGGCCTTGCGCCCGTCCACCGTCGGGAGCACCGGCGCGCCCGCGCGCACGCCGCGGCGCGGGACTTGCTGCCTCCGTTCGACTCGGACGCCATGTCGATCCTCTGCCTCCTCGATCCGGGTCAGCCCGACGGGACCCTCGCCACCGCGACCGCCCTCGCCCGCCGCCTCGGCGTACCGGCCGAGGTCATCACCGCCACCGACGAGGCGGCGAACCGGCGCGAGCGCCCGGGCGCGCCCGAGCTGATCGTCTTGCCTCCGAAGCACGCGCACCCGCGCGCGCCGGTGCCGCTGCTGGTGGCGCGCGATCCGCGCCCGTTCGAGGCGTGGGCGAGCGGTTCGCGCCCGCTGCGGGTGCTGATCGGCTGGGCCGACGACACCGCCAGCGAGGCCGCGCTGGCGACCGTGGTGACCTGGCGGCGCGCCGGCCCGGTCGACGTCGTCCTCGCCTACGTCTATTACCCGGACGAAGCGGCCGCGCGCTACGGCGTCCACGCCGCGTCGATGGTCGAGCCGACGCCGGCGCTCGAGCAGCTCATCGTGCGCGACATCGCCCACCGGGTCGGCGAGCTGCCCGGCACCGGCGAGGTCGCGATCGTGCCCAAGCTCGGGCTCGGCCGGCTCGCCGACCACCTGATGGAGCTGGCCGACGCCCGCGAGGTCGACGTGATCGCCGCCGGCCACCACCACCACGGCGGGCTGCGCCGGCTGTCGTCGGTGGCCGAGCGGGTGGTCGGCGACGCGCGCCAGTCGGTGCTGCTGGCGCCGATCACCCCCGAGGCGCCGCTGGCCGAGCACCCGCAGGTCCGGGTCGTGGTCGCCGCCACCGATGGCAGCCCGCTCGGCAACCACGCCGTGCCGTACGCCTACGCCCTCGCCCCCGAGGGCGGCGAGGTCCACCTGGTCAACGTGATCGGCCGCCACGCCAGCGTCGACGACGCCGCGCGCACCGCCGAGCTGCTCGCGCTCGGCCGCGGCCACGAGCGCGCCCACACCTCGGCCCACGTCGTCCGCGACGACGATCCGGCCCGGGCCATCGCCCACGTCGCCGAGCGGCTCGGCGCCGACGTGGTGTGCATCGCGTCGCACGGGCGCACCGCGGTGGCGCGCGTGCTGTTCGGCTCGGTGACCGACCGCCTGCTCCACCTGTGTCGGCGGCCGGTGCTGGTGCTCCACCCGTCGGAATGAGCCATGAGCTCGATCGGCACCCCGGCGGCGTGGGTCGGTTTCACCGCGCTCGTGGGTGTGCTGCTGATCGTCGACCTCGTCGTCCACCGCCGCGATCGCAAGGTCCGCCCGCGCGAGGCCGTGCTGTGGACGGCGATGTGGATCGTGCTGGCGCTCGGCTTCGACGCGCTGATCTACGTGTGGTTCGGTGCCGGCCCGGCGCTCGAGTTCTTGACCGGCTACCTGATCGAGAAGGCGCTGTCGATCGACAACCTGTTCGTGTTCCTGGTCCTGTTCGCGTACTTCGCGGTCCCGGCCGAGCTGCAGCACCGGGTCCTGTTCTGGGGGATCCTCGGCGCCATGGTCATGCGGGCGCTGTTCATCCTCGCCGGCGCCGCGATGCTCCAGCGCTTCCACTGGGTCCTCTACGGCTTCGGCGGGCTGCTCCTGTACACCGGGATCAAGCTGTTCGTGACCCGCCACGCCGAGCTGCGGCCCGGGCCCAGCCGGCTGCTGGCCTCGTTCCAGCGGGTCATCCCGACGGTGTCGACCTACCGCGGCGGCCGGTTCACCGTGCGCGAGCACGGCCGCCGCCACGCGACCCCGCTCCTGCTCGCGCTGATCACCGTCGAGATCAGCGACATCGTGTTCGCGATCGACTCGGTGCCGGCGATCTTCGGCGTCACCCGGGATCCGTTCATCGTCTACACGTCGAACATCTTCGCCATCCTCGGCCTGCGGTCGCTGTTCTTCGTCCTCGCCGGCGCGCTCGAGCGCTTCCACTACCTCAAGGTCGGCCTGGCCGCGGTGCTGGTGCTCATCGGGGCCAAGATGCTGGTCTCGGACGTGTGGCACGTGCCGATCGCGGCGTCGCTGGGCGTGGTCGCGGCGGTGCTGGCGACCTCGATCGTCGCCTCGATGCTGCGCCGGCCGCCACCGGCGGCGACCACCACCGCCAACTCCTAGTCGGTCCGCTTGGCCGACTTGTGGGCCCGCGTGGTCCGCGCCCGCACGGCCTTCTTGCCGTCGCCGCGCGACCGGGTCGTGGCCCGCCGGGGCGGCGCGTGGCTGCGACCGCCGGCGCGCGCCCGGCCGTGCCCGTCGTGCCCCTGCATCGCCGACAGGCTGGCCTCGAGCTGGGCGACCAGGTCGACCGCCGGCGCCTTGCCGCGCGCCTTGCCGGCGGGGGCGGCCGCCGGCCGCGCCTTGGCGTGGGCGGCGATCGCCGCCCGCAGCTGCTGCTCGGCCTCGTCCTCGAACTGCGACGGGTCGAACCGCTCGCGGAGCTGCTGCTCGATCAGCGTGCGCCCCATCTGCCGCTCGGCGGCGCCGAGCTTGCCGCGGTCGCCGTGGGGCACCTCGTCCTCGGCGCGGATCTCGTCGGCATAGTGCAGCGTGTGCATGGCCAGCCCGAGCGAGGTCGCCCGCACCATCACCAGGTAGCTCTTGCCGCGGGCGACCTGGGTCCCGATCCCGACCACGTCGAGGTCGCGCAGCAGGTCGGCCAGCAGGTGGTAGGCGCGATCGCCGCCGCGGCCCGGGCCCAGCCAGTACGCGTTGTCGAGGTACACCGGATCGATCGACGACGCCGGCACGAACTCGATCAGGTCGATCCGGCCGGTCGCCGCCGGCGCGGCCTGCTTGGCCTCCTCGCCGGTCATGATCACCGGCGCGCCCTCCTCGTCCTCGTACGAGCGCGCCAGCTCGTCATCGGGCACCGGCGTGCCTTCCTCCTCGCAGATCCACTGCCGCTTGACCCGCGAGCCGTCGGTCTTGTGGACCAGGTGGTACGACACGCGGCCGGCCCGCGACCGGGTCGGGTACAGCCCGACCGGGATCGAGACCAGCCCGAGCGACAGCGCCGCCGTCGAGATCGCGCGGGCCACGGCCTACTCGCGGGCGGCCGAGCGGCGGGCCGCCCGCTGGTTGCGCGCCTCGTGGAGCGCCGCCCGTGCCCCCTGGACGAACGCGCGGCCGACGCCCATCACCGCCCCGACCAGGCCGGTCTTCGCCCGCGCCTTGCCCTTCTTCTCGGCCTCGCGCAGCCGGCGGCCCTCGGTGCTGTCGACGGCGCGGGCGGCGTCGTGGGCGGCGCGGTCGACCTTGCCCTTGGCGATGAACTCCTTGAGCTTGGCCTCGTACGAGCGCGCAGAGGCGCGGTCGCCTTCGCCCTGGTTGCCATCACGGTCGCGCCTGGCGTCCTTGGCGTTCTTCGCGGGGGTGGCGTCCTTCCGCTCGTCGCGGCTGGTCTTCTTCATCTTCGCGTCCTTCTGCCCGTCACGGCTCGGCTTCTTCATCAGGGTTCCTCTTCTCTTCGCGGGGGTCCGCCGTCGAGGTGATACTCACGAGCGAGCACGCGACGTGCCGACCGGCGGCGAGCACGGCCTCGGGCGGACGCGCGGCGGGCGCAGGCGCACGAGTGCCCGCGCCCCCGTGCGAACCCGCGCGTGGGGCGCGCTCACCGGGCGGTCGCGCCACTCGCGCGTGCTCGCGCGCGGCCGCTGTGCGAAGCTGCGGCCATGCGCGACACCCTGGTGCTCACCGTGATCGGCCCCGATCGCACCGGCCTGGTCGAGGCCCTCGCCGACCGGATCACCGCGGCCGGCGGCAACTGGGAGGCCAGCCACATGGCGCGCCTGGCCGGGCAGTTCGCCGGCATCCTGCTGGTCACCATCGAGCGCGATCGCACCGACGAGCTCATGACCGGCCTGCGCGCGCTCGACGCCCGCGGCCTGCAGATCGTCGCGCGGCCGACCGAGGTCGCGACCGCGCCGGCCGGCGCCCGCATCCGCCTCGCCCTCACCGGCGACGATCGCCCCGGCATCGTCCGCGACGTCGCCCGCGTCCTCGCCGAGCGCGGGGTCAACGTCGAGGAGCTCGAGTCGGGGGTCCAGAGCGCGCCGATGTCGGGCGAGCCGCTGTTCGTCGCCCGCGCCGTCCTCCACGTCCCGCCCCAGCTCGGCCTGAGCGACCTGCGCCGCAGCCTCGAGGCCCTGGCCGGCGAGCTGATGGTCGATCTCTCGTCGGTCGAACCCTGAGCCGGGCGCCCACCGCGCCGCCGGCGCGCGGGCGCGATCGATGCATCTCCTCGGCCCAGCTTCGAGGAGCGCACGCCATGGCCATCACCGACGTCATCGACCGTCTGAACGACCTCATCCAGCTCGACCACGACGCCATCTCGGCCTACGACAACTGCATCGAGCGCGTCGGCGACGACGTCGCGCTCCGCACCGAGCTGGAGGCGTTCCGCGGCGATCACGACACCCACGTCACCGAGCTCGGCGACGTGGTGCGCGACCTGGGCGGCACGCCCCGCGGCACCGGCCGCGAGGCCAGGAGCAAGCTGGTCGAGGGCCTGAGCGCGATCCGCACGGCCATCGGCGTCGAGGGCGCGCTCAAGGCCATGCGCCTGACCGAGCAGGTCACCAACCGCGCCTACGAGGACGTCCTCGACGAGGAGCTGCCGGCCAGCGCGCGCGCGGTGGTCGAGAAGAACCTCGGCGACGAACGCCGCCACCTGGCCGCGATCGAGACCCACCTCGACCGCCTGCGCCGTCCCCTGCCCCAGCCCCCCGCCGCCCAGATCTGACCGATCGCCATGAGCCTCGCGCGCGACATCGTCGTTCGCCTGAACGACCTGATCCAGCTCGATCACGACGCGGTGGCGGCCTACGGGTGCGCGCTCGCCGCGGTCGTCGATCCGGCGATCCGCCTCGACCTGGAGGCATTCCGCACCGATCACGAGCGCCACGTCGCCGACCTGAACGAGTGCGTGCGCACCGTCGGCGGGGTTCCTCGCGCCTGCAGCAGCGCCGGCGATGGCGTCGGCCCGGCGGTGGTGCCGGCCACCGGCGGCACCGAGGGCGTCCTCCGGGCGCTGCGCGCCGGCGCCCAGCTCGTCTCCAAGGCCTACGACGACGCCCTCCAGGAGTGGTTGCCCGAAGAGGCCCGCGACCTGGTCGCCCGCCACCGCGATGACGAGCGCCGGCACCTGGCCGCGATCGAGGGCCACCTCGACCGCCTCCGCCGCGCCGAGCCGCCGCGGGACGCCAGGCCCGAGCCCTACCGGCCGCAGGCGTGACCGGTTCCCGGCCCCGCCCGGGCGCAGTATCGTGGCGCGATGAGCTCGGCGGCCGCCCGCACCGGCGACGTGGTCGCCGGCTACGCGCTGGGCGAGGTGCTGGGCACCGGCGGCGCGGCCACCGTGTTCGCCACCCGCGGCGCCGGCGGGCAGCCGCTCGCGATCAAGGTCGTCCCCCACGATCCGCACGGCGGGCTCGGCCCGCGCCAGGCCCACGACCTCGAGGTGATCGCGTCGATGGCGATCCCGTTCCTGGTCCAGCTCCGCCGTGCCCGGCGGCCGCCGCCGGTGATCGAGCTGGTCGGCGAGTCGCCGGGGCTGGCCGCGGTCGCCACCGTGATCGAGCGGGTCGCCCCGACCGACCTGTCGGTGATGATCACCGGCGCCACCGGGACCGGCAAGGAGGTCGCGGCGAGCGCGCTCCACGCCGCCAGCGGCCGGCGCGAGCGGCCGATGATCGCGGTCAACTGCGCCGCGGTGCCGGCCGGGCTGCTCGAGGCCGAGCTGTTCGGCCACCGCAAGGGCGCGTTCACCGGCGCCACCGCCGACCGGATCGGCAAGTTCGAGGCCGCCCACGGCTCGACCCTGTTCCTCGACGAGATCGGCGACATGCCGCTGGCGATGCAGGCGAGCCTCCTGCGCGTGCTGCAGGAGCGCGAGGTGGTGCGGCTGGGCGAGAACCAGGCCCGCGCCGTCGACGTTCGGGTCGTGACCGCGACCCACCGCGACCTCGATCGCGCGGTCGCCGACGGCAGCTTCCGCGCCGACCGCGCCCACGGGCTCGGCGCCGACGCCGAGGCCGCGCTCGCCGCCCACCCGTGGCCGGGCAACGTCCGCGAGCTGCGCGCCACCATGCGCCGCGCCGCGGTCCTCGCCGACGGCGCCACCATCCGCGCCGCCGACCTCGGCCTGACCGCGGCGCGGGCGCGCCCCGCCGACGGCGGCCTCGGCGATCTCGGCCGCACGCTCGACGACGCGCGCGACGAGTTCACCCGCCGCTACGTCGCCGCCGTCGTCGAGCGGCACGGCGGCAACCGCGAGGCCGCCGCGGCCGCGCTCGGCATCAGCCTGCGCTCGCTGTATCGCTACCAGGCCTGACGGCCGCGGCGGTCAGCCGCGCCGGCAGCGATGCTCGCGCGGCGGCGGCATCCGGGCCGGGCGGCGACCGTGCGAGCCGACCTCGACCCGGCGCCAGATCTCGCGCAGCAGGTCGCAGTACGGCTGCACCAGCGGCGTCAGGTCGACCTCGGTGACGTCACCGAGCTCGCTGATCGCGCGCAGGTGATCGGCCTCGACCGCCAGGCCGACCACGGCGCCGTGGACGCGCAGGCGATCGAGGCGCAGCCCGCTGCTCGGATCCCACAGGCCGAGCTCGCCGGTGGCGAAGCCGACCGCCAGCGTCCCGGCCGGGCCGCCGGCGACCCGGGTCGGCGCGCTCGGCGGCAGATCGTCGAGCCCGGCCGGCACCGCCGGCGCCGCACCGCCCACCGGCGCGATCGCCGTCTCCGGCGCGGTCCACCGCGGCGCGCCGGTGGTCACGTCCCACACCCGGACGGTGGCGTCGTTGCCGCCGGTGACCGCGATCGCACCGTCGGCCGAGAAGCGCACCTCGTTGACCTCGCCGGCGTGGCCGCGCAGCTCGCGCGGCGGGCCGCCGTCGAGATCGAGCAGCCGGGTCAGGCCGTCGGCCGCGGTCGCGCCGATCAGCCGGCCGCCGGGGTGGAAGGCGATGCGGTACGAGCGGGCGCCGCGCCACAGCGCCCGGCCGGCGCCGGTGTCGAGATCCCACAGCCAGATGACGCCGTCCTCGCCCGAGCTGGCCAGCCGGCGACCGTCGGGCGAGAACGCCAGGCCGGGGATCGGGCCGGCGTGGCCGCGCAGCCCGGCCAGCCGCGCGCCGGTGGCGAGGTCGAACACGTACACCACCGCGTCCGACGCGCCGGCGGCGACTCGGCGCCCGTCGGGCGAGATCGCCACCGCGTCGACGGTGCCGCCGGTGACCACGTCGATCGCCCGCACCGCGCCGCGCGCCGGCTCCCACAGGTGGACCCGGCCGTCGGTGGCGCCGGCGGCGATCAGCCCGCCGCCGGGCGCGACCGCGACGTCGTAGATCTCGCCGGTCGCCAGCGCCAGCGGCGCGACCGCGACGGTGGCGGCGCCGTCCCACAGCCGCAGCGTGCCGTCGGCCGAGCCGGTCACCACCCGGCCGTCGGGCAGGAAGCGCGCCGCCCACACCCGATCGCGGTGGCCGCGCAGGATCGCGGTGGTGCGCCCGGTGGCCAGGTCCCAGCGCCGGGCGTCGTGGTCGTAGCCGGCGCTGATCGCGGTGGCGCCGTCGGCGGCGACGTCGACGCCGACCACCGTCATCAAGTGTCCGGGATCCGGACGTCGCGGCCGCACCGTCAGGTCCCAGGCCCGGATGGCGTCGTCGGAGCCACCCGAGATCAGGCGACCACCGGCCACCGCCAGCGCGCGCACGCCGGCGGCGTGGCCGGTCAGCACCAGCTCGTCGGCGTCGGTGGTCAGCGCGAGCGCGCGCAGCCGGCCGCGCGCGGTGCCGACCACCACCCGCGCGGTCACCGGGTCGTAGGCGAGCCGGGCCACGTCCTCGTCGAGCGCGGCCAGCAGCTGGCCGCCGGCCGCGGTCCACACCCGCACCACGCGATCGTGACCGCCCGAGACGAGGCGGTCGCCGGCGACCGTCACGGCGATGGCCGGCCCGTCGTGGCGGCCGATCACCGTCGCCACCCCGCCCTGCCAGCGACGGATCGCGCCGTCCCAGCTCGCGGTCACCAGCGCGCCGTCGGGCAGCGCGACCAGCTCGGCGATGCGCGGCCCGCCCTCCGACCACGCCCCGCGCCGGGCGCCGGTCGCCGCGTCCCACGCCCGCAGCGCACCGTCGGCGCCGGCCGACCACAAGGTGTCGCCGACGAAGACCAGGCCGTCGACGATGCCGTGGTGGGCGGCGATGGCGTGGACGGTGCGCGCCGGCCACGCCCACACCCGGATCTGGCCGTCCCAGGTCCCGGCGGCCAGCCAGCGCCCGTCGGGCGCCCACGCCACCGCGAACAGCTGATCGCCGACGCCGGCCAGCTCGTCGACGGCGCCGGTCGCGCGATCGATCAGCCGGACCGCGCCGTCCTGGCCGACCGCGGCGACCGTGCGCCCGTCGGGCGACACCGCCAGATCGTAGGTCGCGGCCGCCGTGTGCGCCGTCCACGCCAGCGGCTCGGCGGCGAGCTGCAGCCACAGCGCGCGCGCCCGCAGCGAGTCCTCGACCTCGAGCGCACCGCGGACGTGGGCGCGGGCGGCGAGCAGGTCGCCGCTGGCGCGCGCCGCCGCCGCCGCCTCGATCTGGGCCTCGGCGAAGCGGTGGCGCGCGTGGCGCTCCTCGCGGGCGATGCGCAGCGCCGCCACCGTCGCGGTCACCGCGATCGCCGCCAGCGCGACCACCACCAGCGCGTAGGCCCCGCGCCGCCGCCACCGCGCCCGCCGCGCTCGCCGCTCGCTCGCCGCCAGCAGCGCCCGCACCGGCGCCGGCGCCCGCGCGCCGAGGCGGGCCAGGCTGCGCCGCGCGTCGGCCAGCGCCCTCCCCTGCCAGACGTCGTCGTCGCGGCGGCCGCGCTCGGCCCACCGCGCCGCGGCCCGGGTCGCGTGCTCGAGGAACGCGCGATCGTCGTGGCCCTCGTCGATCCACCGGGCCAGCCGCTCCCAGGCGTGGATCAGCGAGTCGTGGGCGAGCTCGAGCTCGGCGTCGCCGCCGGCGGCGCGCCGGGTGATCACCAGGCGGGCATCGACCAGGCGCTGGACCAGCTCGTCGGCGGTCGCCGGCAGACCGGCGGTGACCTCGACCCGCGACACCGCCCGCCGGGTCCGCTCGGGGCTGACCAGGCGCAGCAGCGCCTCGCGCACCACCGCCTCGTCGGCGCCGGTGAGGCCGGCGATCACGCCGTCGGCGTGGGCGGCCAGCGCGCCGGCGACCCCGCCCAGCTCGTCGTAGGTCGCCCGGGTCAGCCGCCGGCCGTCGCGATCGCGGCGGTGCCACATCTGGCGCGCGGTGAACGCCAGCAGCGGCAGCCCGGCCGGCGCGCTCGCCACCGCGGCGACCATGGCGTCGACCAGGCCGTCGTCCCAGCGGTAGCCGGCGCGCTCGGCCGGCCGGATCAGGATCTCGCGCAGCCCGTCGGCGCCGGGGCTGCGCAGCAGCGTGACCCGCGACAGCGCGGCGCGGACCTCGTCGACCTCGGCGACCCGGCCGAGGAAGTCGTCGCGCACGGTGACGATCACCCGCACCGGCTCGGCCGGATCGTCGGCGGCGGTGGCGAGCGCGTGCAGGAACGCGCGCCGCTCGTCCGCGCCGACCTCGCCGGCGTGCAGCTCCTCGAGCTGATCGACGACCAGCACCACCCGCGTGCGCTGGGCCTCGGCCAGCGCGCGCAGCTCGACGCCGAGCCGGCCGGGCCGGGCCAGGAGGGCGGCGGCGAGGTCGTCGCCGATCGGCCGCGCCGGCGCCGCCGGCGGCCGCGGCCCGCGCGGGTTGACCACGGTCGCGGTGGTGTCGTCGACGCTGGGCGCCGGCCCCGACGCGGTCATGGTCTCGTCGCCGAGCAGGCGACGGGCCAGCGCCGCCAGCGGCGCGCGCCCCGGCCGCACCGGCAGCACGGTCCAGCCGCGCTCGCGCAGGCGCGGCACCACGCCGGCATGGACGAACGAGCTCTTGCCGGCGCCCGACGGACCGACCACCGGCAGGATCGCCTGCTCGCGCAGCCGCTCGAGGAACGCGGCGATCTCGCCGTCGCGGCCGTAGAACGCCGCCGCGTGCTTCTCGCCGAACGGGGCCAGGCCGCGGAACGGGCTCTCGCCCTCGTCGATCACCGTGGCGCGCTCGAGCAGCCGGCCGAGCTGGACCTCGACCGCGGCCGCGGTCGGCCGCGTCGCCGCCGCCTTGGCCAGGCACCCGGCGATCAGCTCGGCCAGCGCCGGCGGCACCGCGCGGCTGGTCCGCGGCGCCGGCACCGTCGCCTCGGCCGGGACCTCCATCCGCAGCCCGGCCCCGTCGAGGTGCTCGTACGGGTGGTGGCCCCAGATCAGCTCGTGCAGCAGCAGGCCGAGCCCCCACACGTCGGTGGCCGGGGCCGGCTCCTCGCGCCGCCACTGCTCGGGCGCCATGTAGCGCGGCGTGCCGGCGGCGTCGGAGTCGTGAGGCAGCCGCAGGTCGGGCGCGACCTGCACCGACGGCGCCGCCTCGCCGAACCGGCGGGCCAGGCCGAAGTCGACCACCCGGGCTCGGCCGTCCTTGCCGAGGATCACGTTGCTCGGCTTGAGATCGCGGTGGAGGATGCCGGTGGCGTGGGCGGCGGCGAGCGCGCCGGCGACGGCCCGCCCGATCGCGATCGCCTCGCGCAGCGGCGGCGGGTCGTCGGCCAGCCGCTCGCGCAGCGTGTCGCCCTCGATGTACTCGAGCGCGACCCACGGCGTCCCGTCGACCTCCCCGACCTCGTACAGCGTGACGACGTGCGGGTGGGCCAGCGCCGCGGTCGCCGCGGCCTCGCGCTGGAACCGGTCGCGCGCGCCCGCGCTGGCCAGCTTGACCGGATCGATCACCTTGAGCGCGACCCGCCGGCCCAGCCGCTGGTCGCGCGCCAGCCAGACCACGCCCATGCCACCGCGTCCGAGCACGCGCATGACCCGGAACGGCCCGACCTGCTGACCGGGCACGATGGGCGACGCCGCCCCGGAGATCCTCGTAGCCACCGGCCGGGAAGGTACCAGCGCCCCCCGGCGGGGTGACACCGCGGTGACGGCGGCTACAGCCGGTGTCGACCGCCGGCGACAGCCCGGGAGCTACGCCCGGCGCCGGCGCCGGCGCGCGACCAGGCCGAGCACCAGCAGCCCGGCGGCGAGGTCGGAGCCGCGCGGCGCGCCGGTGCTGCAGCACCCGCCGTCGTCGCCGCCGCCCTCCTCGTCGGGGCCCGGCCCGCCGTCACACGTGGCGCCGTCGGCGGCCTGCACCGGGAACGGCGTGTTGGCCAGGCCGGTCGCCTCCAGGTCGTCGAGGTCCCAGCCGGGCGAGCCGACGCCGGCGTCGGTGCCGATGCGGAAGCGCAGCTGGAAGGTCTTGCCGGCCAGCTGGGTGCCGAAATCGAGGGTGACGCGATCGGTGCCCGGGAACGACGGGTTGGTGTCGGCGAACGCCATCCGGCCGCCGAGCGGGTTGCCCGACTGGTCGCCGAGCACGCCGACGTACGGCACCGAGGTGAGCGTCGCGACGTCGACCCAGGTCGCACCCGCGTCGGTGGTGATCTCGATGACGCCGCCGTCGAAGTACGTGTCCTGCGAGAACTCGAACTGGTAGCTGTGGTCGAAGCTGATGCGGACCGCGTCGCTGCTGGCGGTCATCGGCGGCGACACCAGGCTGACGTCGGTGTCGGTGCCGAGGCCGGTGCCGTGCCAGTGGCGATCGAGCGCGGTGGTCGCGACGTGCTTCCACGCCACCGCCGCGTTGTCGCCGCTCGGCGTCCACGGCGAGGCGGCGGCGTCGAAGGTGTCGGACGCCGACCGGCCCTCGTGATCGTCGGCCTCGAGGCGGACCGGCAGCGGGATCTGCTGGGTCTCGGTGCAGCCGCCCGGCGACGCCACGGTGACGTCGAGGGTGGCGGCGACCAGCCCGGTGGCGGCGTCGAGGCGGACCTGGAAGGTCGCCATGCCGCTGGCGTACGGGGCCAGGCTGCCCACCGTCACCGACGGGGTGACGATGGTGACGCCGGGCGTGGTGGTGGCGACCGACACCACCACGTCGGAGAGCGCGGCGGCGCCCGTGTTGACCACCGGGACGGTCAGGGTCGCGGTCTCGCCGACGTCGAGGTTGTCGTCGTCGTCGCAATCCTTGACGTCGACGGCGAGCTGCGGCGCGCCGGCCGAGGCGTGGCCCTTGACGTCGAAGGACTCGACCACGCCGACGAAGTCGTCCGAGTCGCGGGCCGGCGACACCGCGCACGAGCCGAGGCCGCGCCGCGCGAACGCGTTGGCCAGGGTGCCGTGGTCGGCCGGCGAGCTGGCCTGGGCGGCGGCGAGGATGGCGTCGCGGACCTCGGTGAAGGTGGCGTCGGGCGGCGACATCAGGAGGCCGGCGACGACGTAGCGCTGCATCTTGCGCCGCACCTCGTCGAAGCTGGCCGCGCCGCGCGCCTGCTGCAGCGCGACGTACGCCTCCCACATGGCCTCGGCCCAGACCTCGCCGGCGTTGTGGACCTCGGAGTTGGGGCCGCCGCCCGAGATCGGGTGCGTGCTCGGCAGCGCCTGACCGTCGGCCACGTGCCTGAACGTGAACGCGTTCTTGCTGGTGGTGATCGAGTACGGCGCGCGGCGGATGCCGAAGTACGGATCGCCGGCGTACGCGTAGCCCGACACCGAGTAGGTCCCGGTCAGGTCGTCGCCCGGCCGCGCGATCATGTGGAGGGCGATGAAGTCGCCCCAGCCCTCGCTCATCGCGCCGCACTGCGCGGTGCCGCACAGGCTGAGCCGGTGGTGGACGTAGTGGCCGAACTCGTGGGCGACCAGCGCGCCGTCGAGCGCGCCGTCGGCCTCGGGGCCGACCGCGCGGTGCATCGCCATCTGCACCGGGCCGGCCATCAGCTCGGTGCGGAGGGTGGCGCCCTCGCTCTGCAGCACCGACATGGTCGGGATGGTGATCGGGGTGGTGATCATCGCGTCGTTGGGCATGCTCGGCGGGCTGGTGCTCGCCGCGTTGTTGGCGAGGATCACGCCGATCGCGCCCGCGTTCTGGGCGTTGAGCGTCTTGGTCTTGAACGTGCACACCCCGCGATCGACCAGGGCGATCTTGCCGGCGACCGCGGCGGCGTTGGTCAGCGGCTCGCAGCCGTCGCTGGGCGAGGTGCCGCCGCCGTCGACGGCGGCGACCAGGTCGCCCTGGACGTCGTAGCTCTGCGGGCCGAAGGCGGCGCCGCGCGACGCCGGCGTGCGGTTGCTCGACTGCACGGTGAGCAGCCGATCCTCGAGACCGCTCCACAGGTAGACCTGCATGCGCGGCGACATGCCGTCGTCGGGCGTCGACATGTTGGCGTTGTTGCGGTTGCCGTTGTTGGCGCCGTCCTGGGCCTCGGCGCGGATGCGGTCGCCGGCGACGCCGCCACGGCCGTAGTTGTCCTGCTGGCCGTTGCCGGCCGCCTCGGTGAAGCCGGCGTCGTACCAGTCGTCGTGCAGCCAGTTGATGCTGTAGAAGAGCTGGGTGATCGCGGCGCGCTGCTGCTCGCCCGAGGTCAGCGGCCCCACGGTCGGGTCGTAGGTGCGGTCGAACACGCCGGCCCCGGTGACCTCGGCGCGGAAGTCGCCCTGGCTGAGCCCGCTCGGCGAGTTGATGTCGGTGTAGGCGTCGACGTTGTTGCCGACCGTCTCGGTGGCGTCGGCGGCCAGCCACGGATCGGCGGCGGCGCCGTCGGCCGGGTGGTTGAGGCCGTCGACCGAGACCAGGTTGGGCGGGATGAAACTCGGCCGCGCCCCACCCGGCTCGCCCGTCGGGTGCGGCGAGAAGTCGGCGACCGGACCGTCGAGCGGGCGCTTGTCGCCGCCGTTCTCGGCGAACACCCGGTACTGGAACGCGTCGTGGGTCAGGTCGCGGCGGGCCAGCACGCGGCCGTCGCGGGCGCCGACGACCGTGCGGTAGGCGAGCGCGTCGGTGGTGTCGACGCTCGACGTGAACGCCTCGACCACCCAGGCGGCGACCAGGGCGTCGCCGTCGCGGTGCCACAGCTTGCGCGCCCGCGCCTCCTCGACGTGGACGCCGGCGACCTCGCCGGCGAACCAGGCGACGTCGTCGCCGCCGGTGGCTGCGCCCGCCTTGTGGTGGCCGCGCAGCGCGGTGTCGGCGATGTCGACGCCGTGGAGGTCGCCGATCGCGCGGGCGACCGCGGCCGCGGCGTCGAGCCGGTACGAGCTGCGATCGCGGGCGATGTCGGCCGGGACCAGCGCGCCGGCGGCCGCGATCAGCGTGCCGCCGCGGCCGACCAGGACCCGCAGCTCGCCGCCGTCGACCGCGATGCCGTCGATCTGCTGGCGCACGCGCACGACGTCGCCGCCGTCGACCGCGACGGTCGCCAGCGGGATCAGGTCGGCGGTGCCCGCCGGGGCGCCCCACGCCGGGGCCAGCCGGCCGATCAGGGTCACCGCCGACGCCGCCGGGGTGGCGGCCGGCGCGGCCGCGATGCCCCCGCCGCGCCACAGCCGGGCCGGCGCCCCGCGATCGGCGCTGCTCTTCAGCGGCACCGCGACCGGCGCACCGGCCGACGACGGCGTCGGCGCGGTCGGGCTGGCGCACGCGGCCAGCGCCCCGGCCGCCAGGCCGGAAGTCCACAACCCCAGGTAGCGACGGAAGGTCCCGCTCGTCTTCATCGGACGCGACCTTACTGCGACACCCCCTGTCCCACCCCCCACCCACGCTGAAGGTCACTGACAAAGACTGCGTACCGCATTGAGACCCGCGCTTCGCAACCCACCGCGGTCGCGTGCGCCGGCTTGCGCCTCGGTCACGGCTTCATCGGGTGACACGCGAAGCAGCCGAGCCCCTCGGGGGTCTCGGGGCTCCACTCGGGCGCGCCGATCAGCTGGGCCATGGTCGGTCGAACCTTGGTCATCATGAACTCGGTGATCGCCTTGTGGTCGGCGTCGGGGTTCATGATCATGTCGCCGCTCAGCGCATCGAGCTGGGGGTTCGGCATCTCGAACGAGTGATCGTCGGCGCCGGGGCCATGGCACGTCTTGCAGTCCATGGTGCCGAACGCCTCGGCGTCGAACTCCTCGAACAGCGCCCGCATGGACGGCATCACCACCTTGCCCATGAACTTGGCGCGGGCCCTGTGGTCCATGCCGGCCCACACGCCGGGCGCGAGCGGCCCGGGCGCGGCCTCGACCGGACGACCGCGATTCCGAGCGCGTGCCGGCCTGGCACGCCGCGCCGGTCGATCTCACGCCGGCCCACGCGCCCGGTGGGCCGCACACCGCGCCGCCGGCCGGCGCACCGGCCGCGGGCACGACCGATGCACCACCGACGGTCATGCATGGTCACCGGTGGTCGTGGCTCCTGGCCCTGGCGGCGCTCACCGCGCCGACCGCGTGCGACGGCAACGGCGGCGACTGCTCGACGTGCGACTCCCATGGCTGCGCGATCACGTCGCTCGCGCCCGAGGTCTGCCGCGCCACCTGCGAGGAGCGCTACGCGACCGATCCTTCGTTCGCCGAGCGGTGGGACGCGTGCGCCGCGTGTGTCGACGGCGAGTCGACCTGCGCGACCGAGTCGTCGCCGTCGCCATCGTCGCGGTGTCGCGACGTCTGCCACGGGCTTCTCTGAGATGGACCGCGCGCCCGCGACACAGCGCCGGCGGCGACCGTCAGCGCGCTCACCTGCGCTCGCGCCGTCGAGCGAACGTCGGCCGATCGAGGCGGGAGTAGTGGACCTCGTCGGTGGAAGCGGGTAGATGCCCTTCATGGGGACCAACTCGCGCAAGGACCGCAAGGGGTCGAAGGTCGTCGTCGTCGCCGCCACCACCGAGCATCTGCCCGAGCGCTCGGACATGCGCCGCAAGGGCACCGTCGCCGGCGCCACCGCCCGCGGCGTCGGCGAGCCCCGGTCGCCGCTGCCACCGCCCGGGTTCACGCCCGAGCAGCGCCAGCAGCGGATCGCCGAGCTCGCCTACCAGCTCGCCGAGCAGCGCGGCTTCGCGCCCGGCGGCGAGGTCGACGACTGGCTCGCCGCCGAGCGGATGATCGACGGCGCCCCGGGCTCGCGCTGACGCGCGCCACCACCAGGACAGCCGCCGGCCGCGCGGTAGCACCTACCGGGGACTCTCGTGAGCGAGCTCGTTCGTGCTCGCGTCGAGGAGCGGCTCGCCGCGCTCCGGCGATGGCGACAGCTTCCGTCTCGCGCAGAAGCAGCCGGCCGGGCTCGTCGGCTCGACCGAGACCAACCGCCCCGCCGCGCGGAACTGTGCCCGGAATCAACCGCGGTACACCTCGCCTGTTTCACCAGACCTGGCCACCGCCGACTTGATTCCAGCTACGATCTGGGCGCGGAACAGCGCGACCGCCTCGACATGATCGCGCGGACTGAGGACCCGGGCATGCCCTCGCTCGTCCCGGGACGACGGTCGCGCCGGACCGCGAGGGGGGTCAACGTACGTGGCGCCTGACACCCGAACGGCCGGCCGACTTGATTCCGGGCGCAGATGTCCCGCGGCCGCCGACTTGATCCTGGCCGCGCGGAACTGTGCCCAGAATCAAACGCGGCACGCCTCGCCCGCTTCACCAGCCCTGGCCAGCGATCCGCCGACTTGATTCCGGGCACACATGTCCGCGTGGGCGGCCGGACTTGATTCCGGGCAGAGATGTCCGCGCGCGGGCCGCCGACTTGATTCCGGGCAGAGATTCCCCGGTCGCGCTCGTCGGCGCGACGTTTGCCGAGCTCGAGCTCGCTGTCCCCTCCGCGTGCAAGTCGATCTCTGCCCGGAATCAAGCGGCGCTTCCGGCCGCCCCGCCGCGCGGAACTGTGCCCAGAATCAAACGCGGCACGCCTCGCCCGCTTCACCAGACCTGGCCAGCGACCGCCGACTTGATTCCGGGCACACATGTCCGCATGGGCGGCCGGACTTGATTCCGGGCACAGATCTCCCCGCGAGCGGCCGACTTGATTCCGGGCAGAGATTCCCCGGCGCGGCGCC
>Ga0247822_10000481_pt1 | contig 21597 bp, 14 predicted proteins | sample 13C_Cellulose_Da_FD_192423 | JGI IMG/M metagenome (GOLD analysis project Ga0247822, IMG submission 192423) | Soil microbial communities from agricultural site in Penn Yan, New York, United States - 13C_Cellulose_Day30 | ecosystem: Environmental > Terrestrial > Soil > Agricultural land | place...
GTATTAGGCGAACGGCCGGCGTAAGCCGGCTGGTGGCCTTTGCGACACCAGCCGGCTTACGCCGGCCGTTCGCCAGGATTCTCCTTGTCCGCCGCGACTCCGGGTGATATGGTTCCACAGTCCCAAGCGAGGTCCGTTCCGATGGCCAGCGTCGCGGTAGTCCGGTCGGTCGTGGCAGCCCCCGCGGTTGTCGCCGCTGCCGCTATCGCCGCCGCACTCGCGGCCGCCGCCGTCGCTACCACCTGACCTCCGGGACGCCAACGAATCAACCCGCCGGCCCCGGAGTGACCCTCCGGGGCTGGTTCCGTTTCAGGAGCTGTGTCATGCCCCCCGCGCCGCTGCCGTTGTCGGTCCAGGCGACCCGCACCTCGGACTCGCCGATCTCGTACTTCATCCAGAAGGCGATCGAGACGCCGGGGCTGGTGTCGCTGGCCGCCGGGCTGGTGGACGAGTCGTCGCTGCCGGCCGCCGACGTGGCGAAGGCTGTCGCCGACATCATGGCGGACCCCGTGGCGGCGCGGGCCGCCCTCCAGTACGGCTCGAACCAGGGGCTGATCTCGCTGCGGGAGAAGGTGCTGGCCCACGTCTGCACCGCGGACGGGGTGACGGCCGCGGACCTGAACCTGTCGGTCGGGGACGTGGTCGTCACGACCGGTTCGCAGCAACTGCTCTACCTGCTCGGGGAAGCGTTGTTCGACGAGGGGGACATCGTCATAACGGAGGCCCCGTCGTACTTCGTTTACCACAGCTCGCTGGGCAGCCACGGGGTCCGGGTGCTGCCGGTCCCGATGGACGCCGGCGGCATGAATCTCGACGCCCTGGCGGACCTGCTCGCCCGGCTGGAGCGGACCGGCGAGTTGGCGAAGCTGAAGCTCATCTACACGGTGGACTACTTCCAGAACCCGACCGGGCTGACCCTGGCCGCCGACCGCCGGCAGCGGCTGGTCGAACTGGCCCGCCGGTACAGCACGAGGCACCGCATCCTCATCCTCGAAGACGCCGCGTATCGGGAGTTGCGCTACGACGGTCCAGATCTGTCCAGCATCAAACGGTTCGACCCTGCGAACGAGTACGTCGTCTACACCAGCACCTTCTCGAAGCCGTGCGCCCCGGGGCTGAAGACCGGGTATGCCCTGATGCCGCGCGACCTCGTCGCCCCGGTCTGCCACCTGAAGGGGAACCACGACTTCGGCAGCAACAACCTGTCGCAGCATTTGCTCGACCGGTTGCTGGCGACCGGGGCGTACCACCGGCACGTCGAGACGCTGCGGGGCGTGTATCGGTCCAAGCGGGACGCGATGCTGCGGGCACTGGAGGCGGAGTTTGCCGACTGGCCGGACGTGCGGTGGACGAGGCCGGCCGGCGGCCTGTACGTCTGGGTAACGTTCCCGCCGTACGTCGATGCGGGACCGAACGGGCCATTGGTGCCGCGGGCGCTGGACGCCGGGGTGCTTTACGTCCCCGGCGAGTTCGGCCACGTCGCCGATGAGTTCGGGGCGGTGCCGCGGAACGAGGCGCGGCTGAGCTTCGGGGTGGCCGACGAGGGGCAGGTCGCCGAGGGAGTCCGCAGGCTGCGGAAGGCGTGTCGGGGACTGGAGGGGCAGGTCGTCAGGTCGTCAGGTCGTCAGGTCGTCAAGTCCTGACCCCTGGTTTCCGACGAGCCGCGGGGTTTCCCCCCGAGGCTCGTCGGGGGATCTCGAACGATCAACCGTCCGTCACCGCACGGTAAACTCGTGGCTGGACGGGCGGCCGGACGCTGCCTTGATCGTCCGCTTGCGGGCGTACATGGCCTTGTCGGCGGCCTCGTAGGCGGCCGCCAGGCCGGCGGTGGCGGAGAACCCCGCCACGCCCCAGGCGATACCCAGGTCGATCGGACCGTCAACCCCGGGTAGCCGCTGGGCGAGCAGGGCCTCGTCGATCCGGGCCAGTCGGGCCGCCAAGTCGGACTCCGAGCAGCCGACCATGACCACCACGAACTCGTCGCCGCCGACCCGGAACATGGGGTCGGTTACCCGGAAGTGCGTCCGCAGTGCCCGCGCCAGGTATTGCAAGGCGGCGTCGCCGGCCTTGTGGCCGAACCGGTCGTTGATCGGCTTGAGATCGTTCAGGTCGATCGCCGCCAGGCTGCCCTCGGTCGGTGCCCCAGGTCCTTGAAGCAACTGTTCGTCGAACGCCCGGCGGTTCAACAGCCCCGTCTGCGCATCGGTCATGGCGGCTTGCGCCAACTCCTCGGTAGCCGCCGCGAGTTGACGGTTACGCGATTCCAACTCCTCCCGCATCCGGTCGGCCGCCAGCACCACCATCCCGAACGCCAGCCCGGTCAGGAGCAGCACATCGTAAAGAGACGCGTATTCCAGGTAGGACGGCCACCCGGGCGGCCGGAGGTAGACGTAGGTGCCGCCCACGGCGGCGTAGTGCCAGTTGAGGAGGACCAGTGCTGCCAGGGAGGCACGCACCAGCCAAAGTCCGATCGTCGGCGTGTGCGGACGGATCGGGGCCTTACGGGTGGCCAGGAGCGCCGTCAGGAACATCGCCCCCAGCACCAGCGAGTGGAACGGGAACAGGTGCAACGCGTCCCGCAGCAAGATGGGGGCGGTCACACCGAAGACCGCCGGTGGGCCCAGCGCCAGTAGGTGCCCGGCCCGCAACCGCTCCCCGGTGGCGTAGTCCCAGCAGCCGGCCCAGAGCAGGAACCCGAACAGGTATTCGGTCAGACAGTACCCGAACAAGAATGCAATACGGTGCTCGGGAAACCGGGCCGAGGCGAACAGCGAGAACAGCCCGGCGGCCAGGCACACCCAGCCGAACGACCAGTACTGCAGGAATCGGCCCGGGATGGCCCGGGTCATGGGCAATAGTAACCCCGCCACCAGCACGATCCCGACGGCCTGGATCAGTGTGGCGAGGAAGCTGATGTTCTGAAACGGGTCCGTCATCCGGGGTCCACGCGTCGGGCGGGTGACTCGGGAGCGGCCGCCTTCGGCATCCCAATCCTAGTACGAGCTGTCAAGCCGTGAGAGAAGTTTAACACCTGCCCTAACGGTTTGCTGGCTCTTGCCCTTGGCTCGGCCAGTTCGGGTCATGCTAACTGGGAAAACTCACTGTCAGATGAAAAATCGCGTTTGACAGTATATTTGTTACTGCTTCGGCTGGTCAACTGTCTGGAGTGGGAAGTCCGCCGATGGGGTATGCTGCTCACGGAGGATCGACTCCAACCGCTTGAGGACATCTGGGTTCCGTGCGGACACGTCTCGTGATTCTGTTGGATCCTTCGCCAAGTCGTACAGTTCGGTCTTGATGACCCCACTGGCGAGGTTCTGCCGGACCGACTTCCAGTCGCCGGTTCGGACCGCCTGCTGGCCACCGTAGGAGGGGAACTCCCAATACAGGAAGTCGTGGGTCTTCTGACCTGGCCGGCCCGTCAGGGTCGGCAGAATGCTGACACCGTCGGTATCCTTCGGCGGCTCGGCCTCGGCCAACTCGCACAGAGTCGGCAGCACGTCAGGGAAGTAGAACGGCGTGTCGCAGGTGGACCCCGGCTTGATCTTGCCCGGCCAGTAGGCGACGAACGGGGTGCGGATGCCGCCCTCGTACAGGCTCCCCTTCAGCCCGCGCAGGCCGCCGGCGGAATTGAAGAAGGTCGAGTCCGCGCCGCCGACGTTGTGGGTCGGGCCGTTGTCGCTGGTGAAGATCACCAGCGTGTTCTCGTCGAGCTTCAGATCCCGGAGTTTATCGAGGATGCGGCCGACGCTCCGATCCATGCGCGTGATCATCGCCGCGTACCCGGCGTGCGGAGCGGGGTGCGGCTGGTAGCTCTTGCGGCCCTTGATCGTACCGTCGTAGGCCGGGTCGTCACCGAGCTTACCCTTGTACTCGGCCAGCGAGTCCTCCGGCACCTGCACGGCGACGTGCGGCACGATGAACGGCAGGTACAGGAAGAACGGCTTCTCCTTGTTCGCGTCGAGAAACGCCAGCGCTTCCTTCTCGAACAGGTCCTGGGTGTAGCTGTCTCCGGTCGTGCCGTTGTTGCCGGGCAACTCGAACCGCTGGCCGTTGCGGTAGAGGTGCTTCGGGTAGTGCGTGTGGGCGTGCGCCTGGCAGTTGTAGCCGTAGAAGAAATCGAACCCCTGGGTCATCGGGCTGCCAGGGGTGTCGAACATGCCGAGGCCCCACTTGCCCGCGGCCCCGGTGATGTACCCCTTCGCCTTGAGCAACTCGGCGACAGTCGTCTCCGCGGCCGGCAGCGGGTGCTGGCCCTCCTCACCCTTCTTGAACTGCCGATTGTTGCGGACGGCGGCGTGGCCGGCGTGCTTGCCGGTCATCAGCACGCACCGGGACGGGGCGCAGACGGCGTTGCCGGCGTAGAACTGCGTGAACTTCATCCCACCGGCGGCCATGCGGTCCACGCCCGGGGTGCGGATCAACTTCTGACCGTAGCAGCCGAGTTCATGGGCACCGAGGTCGTCCGCGACGATCAGCACGACGTTCGGCGGCGCCGCGGTGAGCAGCGAGGCGAAGCCGAGCGCGAAGACACAGACCAGAGCGAGACGCATGATGAGGTCTCCGACGCAATGAACTGCGGGGGTCGTCCCCGCGGTCTGGAGAATACAGCGCCACCCCGTGGGGAGAAACCCCCGCGGACTGTCATTCCTGGCGAACGGCCGTCGCAGGAACCGGCTCGCCACGACCGCTACGGCCAGTAGCGAACCGGAGATGTAGAACGCGGTGTCGAGGCGGCCGGTCAGGTCGCGGATGTACCCGCCGGCCTGCGGCACGAGGAACGCGATCCCCCAGCCGAGGAACACCAGCCCGTAGTTCAGCCCCAGGTTCTTCGCCCCGTAGTAGTCTGCCGTGAACGCCGGCATCAACGCCAGCGTCCCACCATACTGCCAGTACGCCACCCCGACCACCAGGAACAACAGTGCCACGTTGCCTGAGGCCATCACCCAGGGGGTCAGGAACAGGCAGACCGCCGCGACCAGACCGTTGAGGGCGTAGGCGTTCGCCCGGCCGATGGCGTCGGAGTACTGGCCGGTGCCGACGCGGCCGGTCGCGTTCACCAGCCCGCCGAACGCGGCCAGCAGCCAGGCGTTCTCCGCGAAGAACGAGACGCCGGCGGCGGTCCGGTTCAGGATCGGGGTCGCGTTGGCGATCACCAGCAGCCCCGACTGGGCCGAGCAAATGAACAGGAAAACCAGGGCATAGAACTGCCAGGTGGTGATCATCTGCGAGGCGGGCCGGTCGATCGCGTGAACCACCGGCCGCGGCTTGTCGGTCGCCGGCGCGGCGGGCGGAACGTACCCGACCGGCGGCATCCGTAGGAGCTGTCCGGCCGCAACCACCACCACCGCGAACAGCACCCCGAGCCAGACGAAGCTGCCGGTCAGCCCGTAGGTCTGGATCAGGAACGTGGCGAGCGGAGAGATGTATAGCGCGGCCCCGCCGTAGCCGCCAACGACCAGCCCGACGATCAGCCCGCGGCGGTGCGGCCCGAACCACCGGATCGCGGCCGGTGTTGCTGCGGCATAGCCGAGGCCCATGCCGATGCCGCCGAGCAGGCCGAACCCGAGGACTAGCCCGAGGTAGCTCTTCATCACCCCGGCCAGCACACACCCGGCGCCCAGGCACAACCCCGCGAGCGTCGCCCCGACCCGGGGTCCGTACCGGTCCTGGAGCCGGCCGCCGGGGATCATGAACAGGGCGAAGACGAACCCGCAGATGACGTAGGACCAGGTCGCCTCCGCGTCGGACAGGTAGACCCAGCCCTCGTTGAGCCCATCCATCGGGTCGCCGGGCTTGCGGTCGCCGGTCGCGAGCAGTTTCGCCTTCCAGACGCTCCAGGCGTAGAGGATGCCCAGGCACAGGTTGACCGCTGTACCCGCGCCCGTCACCACCCAGGCCCGGCCGGGGACCGTCGCCGCTTGCTGCATGAGCCGACCTCATATAGGAAGGCGACAGCATACCACGACCGGCCCCTGCGCGATACACTCGCTCGGACTCGGTTGCGGTCCGCTCTTTGGGAGGGCGAGGCTCCTGCCGAGCCGAGGCATCCCAGGCTCGGCAGGAGCCTCGCCCTCCCAAAAGACAGCCGAGGAGACTCAATGCAACCACGCCGACTCGCTCTACTCGTCCTGGCTCTACTGGCCCTCACCACACCCGCCCCGGCGGCGGACTATGACGTGGTGATCTACGGCGGCACTTCCGCCGGCGTCGCGGCCGCGATCCAGTCCGCCCGCATGGGCAAGACCGTCGTCATGATCGAGCCGTCCCAACACGTCGGTGGGCTGACGACCGGCGGACTTGGGATGACCGACTCCGGCAACAAGGCAGTCATCGGCGGACTGGCGCGCGAGTTCTACCAGCGGGTGAAGAAGCACTACGACCGACCCGAGGCGTGGAAGTTCGAGAAGCGGGAACGGTACAAGAGCTACCGGCCGGACGAGGACGCCATGTGGACGTTCGAGCCTCACATCGCCGAGAAGCTTCTCCGCGAGATGCTCGACGAGCACAAGGTGCCGGTCGTGCTCGGCGAACGGCTCGACCGCGCGAAGGGTGTGAAGCTCGACGGCAAGCGAATCACCTCGATCGCCACGGAGTCCGGTAAGACGTTCGCCGGGAAGGTGTTCATCGACGCGACCTACGAGGGGGACCTGCTGGCCGCGGCCGGGGTGAGCTACACCGTCGGCCGGGAGCCGAACGCGAAGTACGGCGAGACACTCAACGGCGTGCAGCGGAAGGGGAATATCCACAACCACCGGTTCGTCGTGAAGGTGGACCCGTTCGTGAAGCCGGGCGACCCGAAGAGCGGCCTACTGCCCCTCGTCTACCCCGAGCCGCTGCCGGCCGACGGCGAGGGGGACCACCGGTTGCAGGCGTACTGCTACCGCATGTGCATGAGCCTCGTTCCCGAGAACCGGGTGCCGTTCCCGAAGCCGGCCGACTACGACGAGAAGCGGTATGAACTCTTGCTGCGAAACTTCGAGGCCGGCGACCTGCGGCTGCCGCTGAGCCCGGCGATGATGCCCAACGGCAAGACCGACACGAACAACAACTGCGCGTTCAGCACCGACCACATCGGCGCCAACTACAAGTATCCGGAGGCCAGCTACGCCGAGCGCGAGGCGATCCTGAAGGACCACGAGTCGTACCAGAAGGGGCTGATGTGGACCCTGGCCAACCACCCGCGGGTGCCGCAGAAGGTCCGCGATCAGATGGCGAAGTGGGGGCTGGCGAAGGACGAGTTCACGGACAACGGCAACTGGCCGCACCAGATCTACGTCCGCGAGGCCCGGCGGATGGTCAGTGACTACGTCGTCACGGAGAACGATTGCAGACGCTTGCGCGACACCCCGCAGTCCGTGGGGATGGGCTCGTACAACATGGACTCGCACAACTGCGCCCGGTACGTCACCCCGGAGGGGTTCGTGCAGAACGAGGGGGACGTGCAGGTCGGCCCCGGCGGGCCGTACAAGATCAGCTACCTGTCGCTCGTGCCGAAGAAGGGGGAGTGCCCGAACCTGCTGGCGCCGGCGTGCCTGTCGTGTTCGCACATCGCGTTCGGGTCGATCCGCATGGAGCCGGTGTTCATGATCCTCGGCCAGAGCGCCGCGACCGCGGCCGCGCTGGCTATCGACGGCAAGCTGGACGTGCAGGCGGTCGATTACACGAAGTTGAAGGAGCGGTTGCTGGCCGACAAGCAGGTGCTGGAGTACGCCGCCCCGCCGCGGCCGGGGGCCATCGGCGCGAAGAAGCTCTCTGGTGTGGTCGTTGACGACGAAACGGCCGAGCGCAAGGGGTTCGAGTCGTTCAGCTCGTCCCTGACGCCGTACGTCGGCACGGGCTATCGCCACGATAACAACGTCGATCGCGGCAAACAGACGATCCGCTACGCCCCCGACCTGCCGGCCACGGGGCGGTACGAGGTGCGGCTGTCGTATTCCGCCAGCGGCAACCGGGCGACCAACGCCCCGGTCACGGTCGCCCACGCGGACGGCAAGACGGTGGTGAAGGTCAACCAGCGCAAGCCGGGGCCGATCGACCGGGCGTGGGTGTCGCTGGGCACGTTCCGGTTCGAGAAGGGCAAGGGCGGTTCGGTCGAGATCGGAAACGCCGGGGCGGACGGCCACGTCATCGCCGACGCGGTGCAGTGGCTGCCGGTGAAGGAATGACCACTCCTTTCCGGGTCGCGTTCGTGGGCGTCGATCACCCGCACGGGTCCGGTTGGCGGGACTTGCTGCCCGCGCTCGACGTCGTCGAGTTGACCGCGCTGGTGCCCGGGTTCGGCGGGGCGCTGACGAGTTTGGAGGAGCGCTACGCGCACCTGCCGCGGTTCGAGTCGGTCGATGACTTGATCGCCCGCGGCGGGTTCGACGGGGCCATCGTCTGCCTGCCGAACCGGGAGACTCCGGAGGCAGTCGTCAGGCTCGCGCGCGCCGGCAAGCACGTCCTGGTCGAAAAGCCCGGAGCGGCGACCGAGGCCGACTTTGCACCGGCGGCGGAGGCGGTCCGCAGGGCCGGCGTCGCCTTCCAGAACGGGTACCTGTGGCGGTACGACCCCGGCGCCGAGCGGTTGCGGGGGATGGTCCGCGACGGCCGCTTCGGCAAGCTCGTCAGCGTCGAGGCGGGACTGTTCACCAGCGACGCCGGCCGCCGGGGGCCGGCGCACTACCTGTTCGACCCGGAGCAGAGCGGTGGCGGGTTCTTCAACTGGCTGATGTGCCACTGGCTGGACCTGCTGCTGTTCCTGTTCGAGCGGCCGGTGGTCGGGGTGACGGCGCGGGTGGGTGTCTCCGGGGCGATACCGATCGAGGTGGACGACGGCGGGACCGCCATCCTGGAACTGGAGGGCGGTCCACTGGCGACGCTGACCGGCGGCTACTGGCTGCCGCGCTGGCTAACGGAGCTGCGGTGGACGGTCCGCGGCAGCGCGCGGTGGGTCCACTGGGACCCGCTGGCGCCCGGCACCGGCGGCGTGCTGACCCTCCGCGGGCCGCAACCGCAGTTCCAGGCAACAGACGAGACGTTCACGCTGCCGGAGGACCGCACGCCCGGCTACTGCGGTGCGCGCGGCGTGCAACTCGTCCGCGACTGGGTCGAGTCGGCCCGGACCGGGCGGAACGTCTGCCGCAACTCGATCGACTCGACGCTGGCGGCGCTACGGCTGCTGGACCTGGTCTACCGCTCGTCGGACGAGGGGCGAATAGTCGAGTGCGACGTGCGACCGGCTAAATTACCAGTATGGATCTCACCGACCTGATCGCGCTCCTGTCCCGGCCGGAGGCGTACCCGCACCCGGCCGCGGCTGTCGAAGTCCGGCAGACGCACATCTCGGCCGTCTTCCTCGCCGGCGACTTCGTCTACAAGGTGAAGAAGCCGGTGGACCTCGGCTTCCTCGACTTCACCACCCTGGAGAAGCGCCGCCACTTCTGCGACGAGGAGACGCGGCTCAACCGCCGGCTGGCCCCGGGCGTCTACCTCGGCGTCGTCCCGGTCACGTCAGACGGCGTCGAGACATCGGGCGAAGTCGTCGAGTGGGCGGTGAGGATGGCCCGGCTGCCGGACGAGGCGTCCCTGCGGTGGCACGTCCGGCACGGCGAGGTTACGACACAACAGATCGAAGCCCTGGCGGCACGGATCGCCGAGTTCCACCGGGCCGCGGAGGCGAGCGAACGGACCGCCGCGTTCGGCCGGTTCGAGGTCGTCGCCGGGAACGCGCGGGAGAACTTCGAGCAGTCGCGTAACCAGGTCGGGGCGACGGTGCATCGGGACGTGTTCGACCGGCTTGAGGCGTTGACCGAGGAGGCGTTGACCCGGCTGCGGCCGCTGATCGAGGCGCGGGCCGCCCGCGGGGTGCCGCGGGACACCCACGGCGACCTGCGGCTCGAACACGTCTACCTGCTGCCCGACGGGCTGGCGATCATCGACTGCGTCGAGTTCAGCGAGCGGTTCCGGTACGCCGACCCGGTGGCCGACGCGGCGTTCCTGGTCATGGACCTGCTCGCCGAGGGCCGCCCCGACCTGGGGTGGACGTTCGCCGATGCTTACCTCGCCGCGTCCGGGGACGAGGTGGGCCGGCGACTGCTGCCCTTCTACGTCGCCTACCGGGCGGCGGTCCGCGGCAAGGTGCAGGGGATGAAGGCGGGCGAGCCGGAGGTGCCGGCCGCCGAGCGAGCCACCGCCCGGAAGCGGAGCGCGGCGTTCTGGCTCCTGGCACTGGGGCAACTGGAGGAGCCGGCCCGGCGGCCGTGCCTGGTGCTGGTCGGCGGGCTGCCGGGGACCGGGAAATCGACCCTGGCGCGCGGCCTCGCCGCGGACGGCGGGTTCGAGGTGATCCGGTCGGACGTGGTGCGGAAGGAACTGGCCGTGGGGGTGAGCGGCGAGACGCTTTACAGCCCGGAGTGGATCGAGCGGACCTACGCCGAGTGCCTTCGACGGGCCGAGGGGCTTCTGGCACAGGGCCGGCGCGTGATCGTGGATGCGACCTTCCGCGAGGGCCAGTGGCGCGACCTGTTCCTGGCCGCGGCGAGGGGCCTGGGCACCCCCGGTCTGCTGCTGATCTGCGAGGCGCCGCCGGAGATGGTGCGGCAGCGGCTTGCGGCCCGGACCGGTGACCCGTCGGACGCGGACTGGGCCGTGTACCAGAAAACGGCCGCGGCCTGGGAGGAGTCGAGCGCCGCAGTGAAACATTCGACGCAGGTCATCAGCACTGCGGACGCCGATGCGGCGCGGGCGGCGGCCGGGCGGGCGTTGCGGGAGGCCGGTGTCTTGTAGGGTGGGTCGAGTCTTCGAGGCCCACCGTCCGAGTGCGGCGCGAGACGGTGGGCCTCGAAGACTCGACCCACCCTACGCCTAGCTACGCCAGCACGTCCTTGACCACCTTGCCGTGGACGTCGGTCAGCCGGTAGTCGCGGCCCTGGAAGCGGAACGTCAGCCGCTTGTGGTCGATCCCCAGCAGGTGCAGGATCGTCGCTTGCAGGTCGTGGACATGGACCAGGTTCTCGGCGACGCCGAAGCCCAACTCGTCCGTCTCGCCGTAGCTGAAGCCCTGCTTCACACCGGCCCCGGCCAGGAAGACCGTGTAGCAGTCCGGGTAGTGGTCCCGACCCAGGATCTTGCTGGCCGCGGTGCGGCCCTCACGGAACGGCGTCCGGCCGAACTCGCCGCTCCACACGATCAGCGTCTCGTCCAGCATCCCGAGCCGCTTCAGGTCGGCGATGAGCGCGGCGATGGGCTTGTCCATCGATGCGCACTTCTTGGTCAGCCCGTCCGTGATGCCCTGGTCCGGGCTGGTGCCGTGGAAGTCCCAGCCCCAGTCGAACAGTTGCACGAACCGCACGCCCTGTTGTGCCAGCCGCCTCGCCAGCAGGCAGTTGTTGGCGAAGCTCGCGGCCCCGGGCTTGGCCCCGTATGCCTCCAGCGTCTGCTTGGACTCCTTCGAGATGTCCATTACTTCGGGGACGGCGGTCTGCATCCGGTAGGCGAGTTCGTACTGCGCGATCCGGGTCCGCGTCTCGGGGCTGCCGAGTTCGTCGGCCTGGAGCTCGTTCAGGTCGTTGAGGGCGTCGATGGTGGTCTTGCGCAGGTCGCGGTCCATCCCTTGCGGGTCGGAGACGTACAGGACCGGGTCGCCCTTGCTGCGGCACTGCACGCCCTGGTAGACGCTCGGCAGGAAGCCGCTGCCCCAGCAGTTCTGGCCGCCGCTGGGCTGCACGCCGCTGGAGATCAGAACCACGAACCCGGGCAAGTTCTGGCTCTCGGAGCCGAGCCCGTACGTCACCCATGTCCCCATTCCCGGCCGGCCCTGCCGCGCGGACCCGGTGAACAGCAGCAATTCCGCCGGGGCGTGGTTGAACTCGTCGGTCTTCATCGACTTGATGACGCACATCTTGTCGGCGAGGCCGTGGAAGTTCGTCAGCGCGTCGGACATCCAGATGCCGCCGGGGCCGTACTGCTTGAACGTCCGCGGCGTGCCCATCAACTTCGGCGTGCCGCTGGTGAACGCGAACCGCCGGCCCTTGGTCAGCGACTCGGGGCAGTCCTGGCCGGTGCGCTTCACCAGCTCCGGCTTGTAGTCAAACATGTCCAGGTGCGGCGGCGAGCCGGACATGTGCAGGTAGATGACCCGCTTGGCCTTCGGGGCGAAGTGCGGCTTGCGCGGCGCGAGCGGGTCGTCGGGCGAGCGGTCCGGCTCGGCCCGGCAATCCTGCGACAACAACCCCATCGCGGCGGCGCCGAGGCCGAGCGAGCCGGCCGTCAGGAAGTGCCGGCGGGTCTGGTGCTGAAGGCGAGCGAGATGGGGGGTCATCGGTCGATCTCTCGTGGTTGCCGTACCGTCCGGCTCTGGGGTCAGGCCGCCAGACCGCCACTTTCCAGGTGTGTCGGTTTGGCGGCCCGACCCCCTGTTTTCAGCCGCCGCATCAACCGACGGGGGTCAGGGCGCCAGGGCGCCACTTTTTAGGAGTGCCATAGTGGCGCTCTGGGTGGTCAAAACTTGACCACTTGACAGCCCGTCTGGTGATAGTATACATTCGTATCAGCGCTTCAGGAACATCTCGTCCAGGTTGAGCATCACATTCCCAACCACAGTCAGCGCTGCCAAGTCTTCGACCTCCACCCCCTTCGGGGCCGGTCCAAGCGGGTCGGTCGCCATCTTCTCCGCCTTCGCCGCGTCGTCGGCGTACTTCGCCTTCGCCTCCTCGTACAGCTTGAGGAGAACGGCCGCCTCCTTCGCCGACGGCGGGCGGGCGACGCAAAGCCGGAACCCGTGCGCCAGCTTCTCGGCGGTCGTGCCCTTCGCCTGCGCCATCTGTCGGGCGAGCGCCTGGGCCGCCTCCACGTAGACCGGGTCGTTGAGTGTCACCAGCGCTTGCAGCGGGGTGTTCGTCCGGTCCCGCCGGAGCGTACACGCCTCGCGGCTCGGGGCGTCGAACGCGGTCATCGACGGGTACGGGTTGGTCCGGCGCCACTCGGTGTACAGCCCGCGGCGGTACTTGTCCTCGCCGGCGCTGGTCTTCCAGTCGAGCGTCGCGCCGAACGCCGCGTTGAGGCCGAACGCCGGCTGCGGCGGCTTGACCGACGGGCCGTACATCTTCGGGCTCAGAAGTCCGCCGACGGCCAGCGACTGATCGCGGATCATCTCGGCCGACAGCCGAAACCGCGGCCCGCGCGACACGAGGCGATTGTCCGGGTCCTTCTCCAGAAGCTCCGGCGTCACCCTCGACGACTGGCGGTACGCCGCCGAGGTGACGAGCAGCTTGAGGAACTGCTTGATATCCCAGGCGCCCCTCCGGTCGCTGACGCTCCCGGCTCGCTCGGGGCCGTCGCGGAACTCGACCGCCAGCCAGTCGAGCAACTCTGGGTGCGACGGCAATTCGCCCTGAGCGCCGAACTCCTCCGAGGTGCGGACCAGGCCTGTGCCGAAGACCTGCTCCCAGAGGCGGTTGGCCATCACTCGCGGCGTCAGCGGGTTGTCCGGCGACACCAGCCACTTCGCCAGCGTCATGCGGTTTGGGGACTTCACCTTTTGCAGCGGGTGGAACGCGGCCGGAACGCCCTCGGACACGACCTCGCCCTTGTCGAGGAAGTTGCCGCGGTACTGAAGGTGAGTCGTCCGCCGCTTGTCGGCCGGCATCTCACGCAGGATCGGGACCGACGCGGCGGGCTTGAACAGCGCGGCCTTCTTCCGCACGGCGTCGGCCTGCGCCTTGAACACGCCCTGGATCAGCGCCGGCTGGAACTTCGCGACCCGGTCCAGTTTCGTCGCCTCCCGGTCCAGCCGGGTCCGCATCTTCTTGCGCTCCGGGGTGTCGCCAATGTCCAGGACGGGCGTCTCGTCCTTGCGGTCGGCGTCCTCGGTGTTGTTGAAGAACGCGAACAGCCGGAAGTACTCGACCTGAGAGATCGGGTCGTACTTGTGGGTGTGGCACTGGGCGCAGGCCATCGACGTGCCCATCCAGACGGCCAGCGTGGTGTTCACTCGGTCCACCACCGCGACGGTACGGAACTCCTCGTCGTCCGTTCCGCCCTCGCTGTTGGTCATCGTGTTGCGGTGGAACGCGGTCGCGGTGAGTTGCTCGTCGGTCGGCTTCGGCAGCAGGTCGCCGGCGATCTGTTCGATGGTGAACCGGTCGAACGGCTTGTTCGCGTTGAGGCTCTTGATGACGTAGTCGCGGTACGCCCAGATGGTCCGGGCCGGGTCGTCGGCGTACCCGGCGCTGTCGGCGTACCGGGCCAGGTCCAGCCACATCCGCGCCCAGTGCTCGCCGAACGCGGGCTTGGCCAGCAGCCGGTCGATCAGCTTCTCGTAAGCGTCGGGCGACTTGTCAGCTATGAAGGCGTCCACTTCATCGAGCGTCGGCGGCAGCCCGGTCAGGTCGAGCGACGCCCGGCGGACGAGGGCGTATCGGTCGGCCTCCGGCTGGGGCTTGATCCCCTCGCGTTCCAGCCGTGCGAGGATGAAGGGGTCGATGCCGTTGCGGGGCCAGTTCTTGTCCTTGACCGCCGGTAGCGGCGGTCGCTCGGGATTCACGTAGGACCAGTGCGCCGCGTAAGGGGCGCCCTGGCGAACCCACTCGGCCAGTACCTCAACCTCGCGGGGCGTCAGCTTCTTACCGGACTTGGGCGGCGGCATCACCTCGCCGGACTCGTCCGTTTGGATTCGCTTGATGATCTCGCTCTCGTCCGGCTTGCCGGGGACGACGGCCGCGTTCTCGGTCGCCCCGGTGCGGGTGTCCAGCCGCAGGTCGGCCTTGCGGACCTTGTCGTCCGGGCCGTGGCAGGCGTAGCAGTTGTTCGACAGGATCGGCCGGACGTCCCGGTTGAAGTCGATCGGCGGCGCGGCGGTTAGCCGCGAGGCGAAGCCGAGCGCGGCGACGGCGAACAGCACGGCGGACCGGGTCGCGTAGGTCATCGAGTGATACCGGAGCGAGATCGAGCGACCGGCCGGGACCGTCCGGCCGGGGAGGCGGGCAGGGGTGCCTTTATTCTGACCGCGGCGGCCGGATCAGGCAACAGGATTGCCAGCCACTCCTCGCACTCCTCGTTCCCACTCGGAGCAAGGGAACGAGAGGAGCGTGCTGGACTCTACGGGTTGTCCGTGCCATAGTTGTTACGACCGGCCGCCGGCCGGCCGCACTTCGCCCCCACCCCGACGGCCGGTCCCGACCGGAATGCGAGGGGAAGATGGACTCCTCCGACCTGAAATGGTTTGCTCTGCTGGCGGTGATCGGGCTGGGGTTGTACTTCGCGTTTCTGCGTGGTGACCCCCACCGGGCCCCGACGTTCAACGTCGCCAACTCACCGACTGTGTCTTACACGCCGATCGGCGTTCCGGGCGGGAAGTAGCCTGACACTTGCCTGACGAACCTCGGCCGGCGTATCCTGACAGTCCTGCCCCCTGCGGCTCTGTCCGCTCGCCGAGGTCACGCCGTGCCCCGCTCTGCCTGGCTCGTTTTGTTCCTTGTTGCGCCGGTTGCTTTCGCCGATCCGCCGAAACCCGTCCCCGCCGACCACGCCGCGAAGATGGCGAAGGGGACCGAGTTGTTCAAGGCGCGTGTCCGCGCGGTGCTGGCGAAGAACTGCCTGCGGTGCCACGGCGGCAAGAAGACCGAGGGCGACCTCGACCTGGCCACTCGCGGCAAGCTGCTCAAGGGCGGCGTGTCCGGCCCGGCGGTCGTCCCTGGGGACGCGAAGGCGAGCCGGCTGCACCAGTTGACCGCCCACCTCAAAGAGCCGCACATGCCCGACGGCGGCGACAAGCTGCCGGACGCGGACCTGAAGGCGATCGCGGACTGGATCGACCTCGGCGCGCCCTACGACGCGCCGCTGGCCGGCCAGGACGACGCCACGCCAGCCGCGGGCGAGACGGCACACTGGGCGTACCGGCCGGTCGGGAACCCCGCGCCGCCAGCGGTTCGGAACGCCACCTGGCCCCGCGACCCGATCGACCGGTTCGTCCTGGCGAAGCTGGAAGCTGCCGGACTTCGGCCCGCCGCACCGGCCGACAAGCGGACGCTCGTCCGCCGGGTCACATTCGACCTGACCGGGCTGCCGCCGACGCCGGAGGAGGCCGAGGCGTTCGTTCAGGACAATTCGCCGGACGCCTACGCGAAGCTGATCGACCGCCTGCTGGCGTCGCCGGCCTACGGCCAGCGGTGGGGCCGGCACTGGCTGGACCTGGTGCGGTACTGCGACTCGTTCGACGCTCGCGGGTTCGGCAGCGACGGCGACTGCGCCGACGCCTGGCGATACCGCGACTGGGTGGTGGACGCCATCAACCGCGACCTGCCGTATGACCGGTTCGTGCGGATGCAGGTCGCCGGGGACGTGCTCGACCTGCCGCCGAACGAGCGGCCGGCCGGGGTCGTCGCCACGGGGATGCTCGCCATCGGCAACTGGGGCGGCGGCGACGCGGACAAGGAGAAGCTGCTCACGGACATCGTGGACGACCAGATCGACGTGGTCGGCCGCTCGGTCCTGGGACTCACAGTCGCCTGCGCGCGCTGCCACGATCACAAGTTCGACCCGATCAGCACGAAGGATTACTACGCGCTGGCGGGCATCTTCTTCAGCACGCACATCCTGCCGAGCGTCGGCGCGAAGACTGGTGGCCCGCCGATGCTCCGCGTCCCGGTGGAGACGCCGACCGAGCGTGCGAAACGGGCCGAGACGGAGGCGAAGCTTCAGGCGGTGGAGCGAGCCACGGCCGATACGACCGCGAAGGCGCGGGCGGTCGTGCTGGCGCGGCTGCGGGAGGAATTGCCCGAACACCTACTGGCTGCCCACGACGGTCGGGAGGGCGACGGCCTGGACCCCCGGTGGCTGCGGCTCGCGGAGGATCCGTCCCGCCCGCCGGCCGGAGCGGTTCTGTCGAAGTTCGCCCTGGACGTGGCAGGGAAGAAGGGACTTCGGAACTGGCGCGGGGCAACTGACCCGCCGTCGTTCGTGGTCAACGCGACCGGGTCCGAAGCGAAGTTCGCGACGATCACCATGCCGCCGCGAACGGTAGCGGTCCACCCCGGCCCGGGCACGGACGTGGCGGTGGCCTGGACGGCACCCGCGGCCGGTGAGGTCGAGGCGTCCGCGGTGGTGACCGACCACGACGCGAACTGCGGCGACGGGTTCGCGTGGGAGTTGCGGCGCGGCGCGGCAAAGCTCGCCGGCGGGGAGGTCGGCAACGGCCGCAAGGACGCCTTCACGGGCCGGGCTTCTGTCGCGGCCGGGGACCGGCTCGTACTCGTGATCCGGCGGCGGGCCGAGTACTCGTGCGACACGACGGGCGTGGAGTTCAAGGTCCGTGCTGCGGGGAAGGAATACGACCTGGCGGCCGACTGGCTCGCCGCGACCCCGCCGACCGCCCGGCTTGGGCCGTGGTCGGTGGAGGAGGTCAGCCCGGCCGCGCCGTTGCCAGCGAAGGTGGCAGAGGCCGCAGCGGCGTGGGCCGCCGCCCGCAAGCAGGCACCCGAGCGCGCCGGGCTGGAGGCCGCCGCCCGCGCGTACGCCGAGGCTGTTGTGGCCGGCGGCGGGGTGCCGTTCCTGCCGGCCGACGGCGCCGCGGCGGAGTTCTTCGACGCCGCGGCTCGCACCGAACTGGGTCGGCTCGGCGCCGAGGCGGCCGCGCAGCGGAAGGTGCTGGCCGCGCCCCGGCCGACCGCCAACGCGGCGCAGGAGGGCGGCGTCCCCGGCAGCCCGCACGCCGGGCTTCACGACGTGAAGGTCCACGTCCGCGGCCAGTACGACCGGCTCGGCGAGCTGGTGCCGCGCGGCTTCCCGGAAATGGTCCGCGGGGCGAACCCGCCGGCGATCACGTCCGGCAGTGGGCGGAAGGAGCTGGCCGACTGGCTGACCCGGCCGGAGCATCCGCTGACGGCGCGGGTGATCGTCAACCGGGTCTGGCAGTACCACTTTGGCGAGGGCATCGTCCGCACGCCGAGCAACTTCGGGGCGCTCGGCGAGAAGCCGACGCACCCGGAGTTGCTCGACCACCTGGCCCGCACGTTCGTCGCGGACGGCTGGTCGCTGAAGAAGCTGCACCGGCGAATCCTGCTCTCCGCGACGTATCGACAGTCCTCGATCCTCGATCCTCGATCCTCGATCCTTCAAACTGACCCGGACAACCGCCTCTGGGGCCGCTACCCGCGGCGGCGGCTCGAAGCCGAGGCGATCCGCGACAGCCTGCTGGCGGTGGCTGGGAAGCTCGACCCGTCCCGCGGTGGCCCGTCGCTGCGGGACTTCGCCAGCCCGCGGCGGACGCTGTACCTGACGACGATCCGCTCCGACCGGACCGGGTTCGGGCCGCTGTTCGACATGGCCGACAGCACCGCCCCGGTCGATAAGCGGACGGTGTCCACCGTCGCCCCGCAGGCGCTGTTCCTGATGAACCACCCGTTCGTGAAACAACAGGCCGAGGCATTCGCCGACCGTGTTCTCGCGCGTCCCGAGGCCGACCGGCTGGACTACGCCCACCGGGTCGCGTTCGGCCGCCCGCCGACGGACGCGGAACGGGCGCTGGGCCTGGACGTGGTCAAGCCCGGCGGCCGCGAGGCGTGGGCAGCATGGTGCCACCTGCTGATGCAGGCCAACGAGTTCGTAACCGTCGAGTGATGTATGCTCCCCGACCGCCGGCACGCGCTGTTCAGCTTCGCCAACGGGTTCGGCCTGATCGGGCTGGCCAACGTCCTCTCCGCCTCAGAGGAACGGGCGGCGGACCCGCTCGCCGTGCGCAAGCCGCACTTCGAGCCGAAGGCGAAGCGGCTCATCTTCCTGTTCATGTCCGGCGGCCCGTCGCACGTGGACCTGTTCGACCCGAAGCCGAAGCTCAAGCAGTTCGTCGGCAAGCCGCTGCCGTTCGAGCAGCCGAAGCTCGTCCGGACTCGCACCGTCAACTGCCTGCCGTCGCCGTTCAAGTTCGCGAAGCACGGGCAGGCCGGGATCGAGGTCAGCGAACTATTCCCTCACCTGGCGAAGCAGGCAGACAAGCTTTGCGTGCTGCGCGGGATGGTGGCGGACAACATCAACCACAACGGCGCCTGCCTCCAGATGAACACCGGCGAGCAGGCGTTCTCCCGGCCGGCGCTGGGGTCGTGGCTCCTGTACGGCCTGGGCACCGAGAACCGCAGCCTGCCCGGGTTCGTGGTCGTCAGCCCGTCGCAGCCGGCCCAGGGCGCGCCGCTCTGGAGCAACAGTTTCCTGCCGGCCGCGTACCAGGGGACGCTGGTGTCGAACCTGGAGAAGCCGGTCGAGAACCTGGCCGACGGCGACTCCGCGAATCAGCGCCGGCAACTCGACGCCCTGCAGAAGTTGAACGACCTGCACCGGCAAGGCCGCGAGGGGGACACTCAACTTGCCGGACGGATCGCCAGCTTCGAGCTGGCGTTCCGGATGCAGCGCGAGGCGCCCGAGGCGTTCGGCATCGAGGGCGAGATGAAGGCGACGCGCGACCTCTACGGCGTCGGCGACCCGACGACGGACATCTTCGCGAAGCAATGCCTGATGGCGCGCCGGCTGGTCGAGCGCGGGGTGCGGGTGGTGCAGGTGTACCACACGCAGACCGCCAAGCGATCGAGCTGCCAGCTCTGGGACCAGCACGGCGGGTTGAAGTCCGAACTGCCGGCCAACTGCGCCGCGACGGACCGGCCCATCGCCGGTCTACTGGCCGACCTGCACGCGCGGGGCCTGCTCCAGGACACGCTGGTCGTCTGGGGCGGCGAGTTCGGCCGTACCCCGACCGCCGAGGGGAGCGACGGTCGGGAGCATCACCCATTCGGGTTCACGATGTGGCTGGCCGGCGGCGGGGTGAAGGCCGGGTTCAGTTACGGCAAGACCGACGAGTTCGGCTGGCACGCGGTCGAGGAGAAGGTCCATGTCCACGACCTGCACGCAACCATCCTGCACCAGATGGGGCTGGACCACGAGAAGCTGACGTACCGCCACGCCGGCCGGGACTACCGGCTGACCGACGTCCACGGTAGGGTGGTAGACGACGTCCTGGCCTAGACACCCGATCCCGAGGTGCGTCATGCGGGTAGCGCTGCTGGTGGTGGGGGTCGTGAACCTGGCCCTGGTGTGCATGGTCGCCGCGCAGAACCACCACCTCGCGGAGGCCGTCCGGGCGCGGCCGCCGGTCGAGCGCGAGGTCCGGCCCGCCGTGGCCGTGCCGGACGCCGACGCCGACGCCGAGGCGAAGCGGGCTGCGACCGCCCGGGAGTTGCAGCGGGAACTGGCCGCAGTCAAAGCGGAGTTGACCGCGCTGCGGACCGCGGTGGTGGCACTGGACACGAAGACCGGGAAGGGGAGTGAGGAGTTGCGAGCGGACGTCCGGGCCGCGGCGGCCCGGGCGGACCAGGTGGCGAAAGTGCTGGAGCGGGCTGGCAACAAACCGGATGCGCCGCCGACCGACGCGAAGCAACTGGAGACGCTGACCGCCGAGCTGCGGCGACTCAACGAGCAGTTCCGGCGCGTCATCGACTTCGCCGGGGTGCGGTGAGGTGTGGACGGCAAACTCCCGCTGGGCCGCGTGGCTCTGTGTGGCGGTCGCCCTGTCATCCGGATGCGGCCGGACGCCGCCCAGTGTGCCCGACCGGCCGGCCGCGGAGCCCGTGACGAGCGGCCCGTGGCGGCGGCCCGCGACTGGGCGGCCCGCCGAGCCGGTCTGGGGCCTCGACGGCGGGGTGGCCGTCGGCCTGTGGCCGACGAGCGGCCCGCGTGGGCTGATCCGCGTCTACGCCCCATACCTGGGACAGCCGCACCCCCGGATGGTCAACTTCATCTCGATTGAGCCGTCCGTCCGCGGCGTCCGCGGCCAGTCCGAACTGGAGGTCGGGCGGGATGGCAAACCCGGCCTGGCCATGTGGAGCGGCGACGAGCACGACGCGGCGACGGCCGGGCGCGACCCGTCGGACCCGGCGCCGGGGACGGTCGAACAGATCGACGGGGTTGGAGCATTGACCGTTTACATGGCGACCGAGCCGTTCCGAAACGGGGCACGGCCGGTTGTCCGCATCACTCTGCGGGCCGACCGGCCGCACGAGGTCGGGTTGCGGGTCCACGCCGCGCCGGGCAGCGCCCCGATGGACTCATGCGTGCTGTCCGCGACCATGGGCAACTACGGGCGACTCCGCCGGCTGTGGCTGCGCGACGAGGTGGTGGACGCGCGGAAGGTGTGGCCGACCTTCGACCCGGACCCGCTCGGGTTTGCCCCGTGGCGGAAGTGGGACCGCGACCGGCTGCTCAACCGAGACGGGCAACTCGTGGTCGCCGCCACGTCTGATGAGTCGAATCCGGCCGGGGGCGCCTACGACCCCGCGGTTCGGCCGCACTGGCGGTATCAGGGTCGGCCGGCGACCCAGTACTGGCGGACCGCCGACGCCCCTGGGGCCGTCGTCCGGGTGAACGGCCGGGACACCTACTGGGGCAAGGGCGGGCCGATCCCGGGCGGGGTGTCGTTCGAGAACTTCGAGCTGGAGGTGCCGTTCGCCGACGGGCAGGAGTTCTGGTTCGGCGTCACCCCCGCCGGCCCCGACACGCTCGGGTTCGATCCTGCCTGGGAGAAGGCCCCGACCGACGGCCGGTGAGCGGGCCGGCTACGGGATGACCAGCTTG
>Ga0247822_10000482_pt1 | contig 21586 bp, 18 predicted proteins | sample 13C_Cellulose_Da_FD_192423 | JGI IMG/M metagenome (GOLD analysis project Ga0247822, IMG submission 192423) | Soil microbial communities from agricultural site in Penn Yan, New York, United States - 13C_Cellulose_Day30 | ecosystem: Environmental > Terrestrial > Soil > Agricultural land | place...
GAGCCGGAGCTGGAGCTGGAGCTGGAGGTGGAGCTGGAGCTGGAGCTGCGCGCCGGAGCTGGAGCTGCGCGCCGGAGCCGGAGCTGGAGCTGTCAGCGCACGCGGGCGCGCAGCTCGCCCTTGAGGACCTTGCCGGAGGCGTTCTGGGGCAGGGCGTCGACGAGGATGATGCGGCGCGGGACCTTGAAGTTGGCCATGCGATCGCGCGACCAGCTGATCAGATCGTCGGCGGTGACGGTGACGCCGGGGCGGGGGACGACGAAGGCGACGCCGACCTCGCCGAGACGGTCGTCGGGGGCGCCGACGACGGCGACGTGGGCGACGGCGGGGTGGCGCACCAGGGTGGCCTCGATCTCGGCCGGGTAGGCGTTGAAGCCGCCGACGATGAACATGTCCTTCTTGCGATCGGTGATGCGCAGGTTGCCGCGATCGTCGAGCGCGCCGATGTCGCCGGTGCGCAGCCAGCCGGCGGCGTCGATGGTCTCGGCGGTGGCGGCCGGATCGTCGAGGTAGCCGCGCATGACGTTGTAGCCGCGGATGACGATCTCGCCGAGGCCGCCGGTGGCGACCGGGGCGCCGTCGTCGTCGACGATCGCGACCTCGACGCCCGGCATCGCCCGCCCCGAGGTCGTGGCCACGGTCTCGGCGTCGTCGCCGGCCCGGCACAGGGTCGCGCAGCCAGTGGTCTCGGTCAGGCCGTAGCCGGTGAGCACGGTCTCGAAGCCGAGCTCGCTGCCCATGCGCCGCACCAGCTCGACCGGCACGCTGGCCGCGCCGGTCACCGCCAGCCGCAGCGACGACAGGTCGGCGCCGCTGCGCGCCGGATGGGCGAGCAGCGACAGGTACAGGGTCGGCGGACCCGGCAGCACGGTGATGCGCTCGGCGGCGATGCGGGCCAGCACGCGATCGACGTCGAACACCGGCTGGGGATGGACGACCGCGCCGGTCATCAGCGCGGCCAGCCAGCCGGCCTTGTAGCCGAAGCTGTGGAAGAACGGGGCGACCACCAGGTAACGGTCGCCGCGGCGCAGGCCGACCAGCTCGGCCCAGTCGCCGAACGCGCGCAGGCTCTGGGCGTGGGTGGCCGGCACGCCCTTGGGCCGGCCGGTGGTGCCCGACGTGAACATCAGGTCACCGACGTCGTCGGGCGACACCGCCGCGGCGTGACGGGCGACGTCGGCCGGCGCGACCCGCGCGCCGCGCGCGACGAAGTCGGCCCAGCCGATCGTGCCCTCGCTCGCCGCCCCGCCGGCAACGACGATGGTCTCGAGGGCGGGCAGGGGCACGGCGGCGGCGCGCAGCAGCGCCGGGTAACTCGCGCCGAGGAAGCCGTCGACCGTGAACAGCACGCGGGCCCGGCTCCGCGCCAGCACGTGCGCGGCTTCCTCGCCCTTGTAGCGGGTGTTGATCGGCACCAGCACCGCGCCGATCGCGTGGGCGCCGAGCGCGGCGGCGATCCACGTCCACGCGTTGGGCGCCCAGATCGCGACCGCGTCGCCACGGCCGAGGCCGCTGCCGACCAGCGCGCGCGCCACCTCGCCGGCGCGCGCGGCCAGCGCCTCGTTGGTCAGCACCACCCCGCCGTCGACCACCGCCGGATCGCCGGCGCGGTCGCGGGCCGCCCGCTCGACCACCGCCCCGATCGTCATGCCGCGGCGTCGGTGCGGAGGTGGACGCGCTCGAGGTGCGCGGCGATCTTGTTGGCGAGATCCTCGGCGGCCGGCAGCAGCGCCGGTCCGAGCATCGCGTTGACCAGCGGCCCGGTCGGCCCGCCGGCGTCCATGCGCAGGGTGAACGTCAGCTGCGCCGTCGGCCCGCCGGCGCCGGCGGCGGCCGGCCCGGCCTCGAGCCGCTTGGGCCCGTCGCCGTGCATCCGCTTGAACATGCGGCGGGCCAGCCAGTCGAGGAAGCGGCGGCCGAACCAGCGCTTGCGCGGCGCCGGTGGCGGCGGCGCGTCGGCGACCACGTCGGACATGACCAGCTCGCCGCCGCCGTCGACCTTCTCGTTGAGCCCGGTCAACGTGAACACCACCCGCTCGCGATCGATCCACTCGGTGACGTGGGCCTGCAGCTTGACCACCCGCGACAGGATCCCGACGTCACCCTTGAGGGTCCACACCGAGTCGGTCTCGTCGAGGATCTCGTGCTGCTGATAGCCGGTCAGCATCGGCGCCCAGTTGTTCATGTCCTTGACGAACTCCCAGACCACCTCGCGCGAGAGCGCCATCCGCGTCGTGTACTCGACCTCGGGCATGGCTCACTCCTTCCTCGCCGCCGCGTGGCGACCGGCCAGGTAGCCGAACGTCATCGCCGCGCCGATGGTCGCGCCCGCGCCCGGGTAGCCGGCGCCGGTGACGCCGGCCATCACGTTGCCGGCGGCGTACAGGCCGGGGATCGCGGTGCCGTCGGGGCGCAGCACGCGGCCGTCGCCGTCGGTGCGGGCGCCGCCCTTGGTGCCGATCGCGCCGGGCTGGACCTGGATCGCGTAGAACGGCGCCTTCTCGATCGTGCCGAGGTTGGGGTTCGGCTTGTGCTCGGGGTCGCCGTAGAAGTGATCGTAGAGGCTCTCGCCGCGGCGGAAGTCGGGGTCGGCGCCCTCGACCGCGAAGCGGTTGAAGCGCGCGACCGTCGCGGTCAGCCCGCGCGCATCGACGCCGATCAGGCCGGCCAGCTCCTCGAGCGTGTCGGCGCGGGTCAGCCAGTCGGGCACCGGCATGCCGGGGACGTAGGTCAGCAGCGCGTACCGATCCATGTACTGCTGGTCGATCACGATCCACGCCGGCAGGTTGGTGCGCTCGTAGGCCACCGGATCGAAGGCGAAGAACGCCTTCATCAGATCGTTGTAGTTGTGGGCCTCGTTGACGAAGCGCTGGCCGCGGCGGTTGACGATCACGCTGTGCGGCAGCGATCGGGTGGCGAAGTCGCCGCGGTGGAGCGGGCGCTTGTCGTACTCCTCGCCGGGCACCTGCAGCGACGGACACCACCACGCCTCGGCCATGTTGCCGAGATCGGCGCCGAGCGCCATCGCCATCTTCAGGCCGTCGCCCTCGTTGCCGGGCGGGCTGTTGGGGTGGGTCAGCGGCCCACCGAGGAACCGGCGGCACAGATCGGCGTTCCACTCGAAGCCGCCGCTGGCCAGCACCACGCCGCGCTTGGCGCCGATCAGGATCTCCTTGTCGCCCTGGCGGGCGCGCACCCCGACGACCTTGTCGTCGTCGATCAGGAGCTCGTCGGCGGCGATGCCGAGCATCGGCTCGATGCCGCGATCGAGCAGCGCCTTGAGCAGGCCGCCGGCGAGCGCGCCGCCGTAGCAGACCAGACCCTGCTTGAAGCGCTTGGCGAGGAGGCCGAACGGCAGCGCCGACGGCTTGGAGAACACGCCCCAGTCGGTGGCCTCGGTGACCGACATCGCGGTCATGCCGAACACCGGCGAGCGGCGCAGCCGCTCCTTCCACGGGCCGAGCAGGTTGGTGTCGAACAGGCCGGGGTCGAGCGAGCGTCCGCCGGGGCGGCCGCCGGGGAACTCGGGGTGGTAGTCGGGGTAGCGGCCGAGCGCGCGGAACTCGATCGGGGTGGCGCCCTCGACGAACTCGAGCATCTCGGGCGCCGCCTCGAGGTAGCGGCGGATCAGCGCCGGGTCGCTGCGGCCGTCGGCGAGACGGGTGACGTACGCCAGCGCGTCGTCGAACGAGTCGGCGATGCCGACCTCGCCCATGTGCTTGTTGTTGGGCACCCACACCACGCCGCCCGAGACCGCGGTGGTGCCTCCGAACTTGTCGGTCTTCTCGAGGACGGCCACCCGTGCCTTGCCGGCATGAGCGGCGAGTGCGGCGACGGCGCCCGCGGCGCCGCTGCCGATCACCACGACGTCCACCTCCTGAGTCCACCGGGTCGTCTTGCGGAACCACATGGCTACCAAAATGAAACATGTTCTAGTCGGACGCGCAAGCAGGTTCGAGAACATGTTGCGTTCCGCCGGTGCGGGTGCGAACATGTTCCCCAGTGAGCAACGAGAAGGATCGTAGCGTCTTCGAGCGGATCTTCGACGTCGCCATCGCCCTCGCCGAGGAGGGCGGTTACGACAACGTCCGCCAGCGAGACGTCGCGGCCCGAGCCGGGGTCGCGCTGGGGACCCTGTACAAGCGGTTCCGCAGCAAGGAAGACATCCTGTCGGCCGCGCTCGCCCGCGAGACCGAGAAGCTCGAGCGCAAGCTCGAGAAGGGGCCGGTCAAGGGTGAGACCGCCGAGGATCGCCTGGTCGGGTTCTACTCGGTCCTCACCCGCGCGCTGTGCCGCCGGCCGCACTTCGCCCGCGCCGTGCTGCGCGCGATGGCGTCGGGCCAGCCCGAGGTCGCCCGTCACGTCGTCGCCTATCAGGGCCGCATGAACGGCCTCATCATCGCCGCCATGCGCGGCGTCGGCTCGCTCAGCTACGGCGACGCCGCCGCCGAGCCGCCGACCGAGCGCGAGCAGACCCTCGCCCTGCTGCTGCAGCAGAACTGGTTCGCGTCGCTGATCGGCTGGTCGGCCGGGCTGCACAGCCAGGCCGCCGTCCTCGAGCACATCCGCACCGCGGCGCGGCTCTACCTCAAGGCCATGGACATCGAGGCGAAGGAACAGCGCTCGCCGCGCAACGGCCGCGCCGATCGCGCCGCCGGCCAGGCCTGATCACGGCACGGGCCGACACGAAGCAGACAGACCCCATACTTCACCAGTGACCCCGGACACCCAGAGTCATTGTTGACCGCTCGCTTCGCTCGCTGGGGGGAACAGCGCTCGCCGCGCAACGGCCGCGCCGATCGCGCCGCCGGCCAGGCGTGATCGCGCCGCCGCTCACGGCGGCAGCAGCGTCTCGACGTCGAGCGGCTGATCGGGCGTGCACGCGGCGCCGGCGCACTGCCGCACCCGCAGCTTGGCCCGCTCGAAGATGTTGAAGTACCAGAAGACGATGTCGAGGTCGGTGGCGCCGCCGGCGACGTCGATACAGCCGGTGGCCACGCCGGCGGTGGCGGCCTCGAAGCCGGTCTCGGCGCTCGGTGCCGCGGCGCCGGCCAGCCAGAGCTGACCGCACGCGTTCTTGCCGCCGATGATGTCGGTGCCGGTGGCGCCGATGTCGATCGAGAAGCAGTGGGTGCCGGCCGGCAAGAGGATGCGGCCGTGGAAGCGGACGCTGAACCGCTCCGACGGGGCGCTCGGCCAGGGCGGATCGAAGCCGTACGACGGATCACCGTAGCTGTCGGCGTCGGTGTCGAACTCCCAGCCGGCGCGCACCACCTGCTCCTGGGCCGGGGTGTCGAAGCGGCCGAGCATCTCGGCGCGATCGTCGAGCGCGCCGCAGCCGCCGGTGAACTCCGGCCGATCGCCGATCGTCGCGAGCAGGCCGCGCGGGCCGTCGGGAGCGTCGATCGCGGCGTCGCCCGCTCCCGGATCGCCGTCGACGGTCCCGTCGCCACCGTCGATCGGCGGCTCGGCGACGTGCTCGCCGAGCCGGCACGCCGTCATCACGAGCATCGAGGTGGCCAGCGCGCGCATGCGTCGTGCGTTTCGAGCTTGCGTTCCCCGGCTGAAACATGTTCTAGTCCGCCGCGCACGTCAAGGGGGTTTCCCATGCGTTTCGTCCCGGGTCTGCTCCTCGTTGCCGCGACGTCTGGGAGCGTCGCATGCGCGAAGGACGGCATCCGCGGCGACGACGGCCCCGACGCAGGTCCCGACGCCGCCGCCGGCGGCCCCGACGCCGACGTCGGCCCGCAACCGTGCGACATGACCGGCATCTGGATCGCCGAGCAGCACACCACCTCGACCGCGCTCGGCTCCGACCAGAACACGACCACCTGGTACTTCTACCAGTTCAGCCAGACCGGCGATCGATTTACTGCGGTCAAGAGCCTCAACTGCGGCCTGGTCGTCGACGGCACCACCACCGTCACCCTCGACGACGCGACCCTGGAGGCGCTGGCCCCCAACGAGGCCGCCGGCCCGGGCCGCGGCGGCACGTTCAAGCCGACCGCCGACGGCCAGCAGTGCGAGTTCTCGCTCGATCGCATGTACAACCTGCGCGGCGCCAACAAGGCGATGTACCTGACCAGCGCGTGGACGGTCGGCGCGCCCGACAAGCCGCTGGCCATGTTCCCGGCCCTGCCGACCAACCCGCCGGGCATGGAGGACTGGGACCACGACAACATGCACGGGATCACGTTGCGCAGCGGCCTGGGCAACCGGTTCGTGGCCCAGCGGGACTACAACCAGCATGCGGGGACCGTCGCCCAGTTCGCCGATCAGTTCGGTGGCCGGGGCGTGGTGGTGGTCAAGTGGGACAGCCAGGAGGGCATCTCCGACCAGACCGGGCCGCTGTTGCGGGTCACCGCCACCCCCAAGGGCGACGGCTGGGCTCGCTACGCCCGCGCCGACGAGCGCCTCACCGTCGTCGAGACCGGGGCCCACCCCGCGCTCGAGACCTGTCGCAACGTCCAGCGACTGGCCCGGGAGATCTGGCCCTAGCGCCGGTCGGCAGCCATGGCGCGCGTGCGATCGTCTTCCATGGGCCCCGGCCTCGGCATCGGCGTCGTCGCCGCGCTCGTGGTCTCGCCCGCGCTCGCCGTCGCGTCGCCACTGTTCGAGCTGGTCGGCGACCCGAGCGGGAGCGGCGGGCTCACCGCCCGGGTCAACGCCAGTGGTCCGGCCGCGGCCTACTTCAACCCGGCCCTGCTCACCGAGGCCGCGCCGGGGTTCGACCTCGGCGTGTTCGTGCTCGCCCAGGAGATCGGCGTGATCGTCGACGGCCGCTCGCTGGCGGCGACCTGCGCCGGCGGCGCCTGCGACGTGCCGGCGGTCGACGGCCGCGGCCCCGAGTCGTTCCGCCACGAGGCGACCGGCGAGGGCATCGCCAACCCGACCCTGCCCACCGCCTGGCTGGCCGCCGGCCACGACACCCTCGGCGCCCGGCCGCGCCAGGGCGCCGGCACCGGCCAGCAGGGCCGCGCCTACCAGACCATCGGCCTGGTCGCCCCGATCTTCCGCGGCCGGGTCGTGCTCGGCATGTTCGCGATGATCCCGCTCGGCGAGTTCACCACCGCCAAGGCGTTCTACAACGACGAGCGCGAGCAGTTCTTCTCCAACAGCCTCCACCCCGAGCTGTACGGCGACCGCCTGACCGCGACCTCGCTGGCGTTCGGCGGCGGCATCCGCCTGCGCGACGATCTGTCGATCGGCACCACCTTCACGCTCAGCCTGGCCAACGACGCGGCGGCGCCGGTCTACGTGTCGAACCTCAACGACCTGCAGACCGTGCTGCTCGACAGCGACATCGCGGTCAAGGCCGCGGTCGCGCCGCACCTCGGGGTGGCGTGGCGGCCGGTGAAGCCGGCGCGCGTGATCGCCACCGTGCACACCGAGCAGGCCTTCCGCATCTCGACCGGCTTCAACTACACGCTGGCCAGCGGCTCCGAACAGTCGACGGTGCTGCACTTCACCCACTCGTACATGCCGCTCACCGTCGCCGCCGGCGGCAGCTACGACGTCACCGACGCCTGGTCGGTCACCGCGGTGGCGACGTGGGCGCGCTGGTCGCAGTACCGCGATCGTCACGACGTCAACCCGGGCGGTCGTTACCCGTGGTCGGACACGATCGCGGCGGCGGCCGGCGTCCGCTACCAGGCCGGGCCGCTGCGGGCGCGCTTCGACGCCGCTTACCAGCCGACCCCGGTCCCGCCCCAGACCGGCCGCACCAGCTACGTCGACAGCGATCGGTTCGGCGCTGCCGCCGGGGTCGAGCGCGACTTCACCGTGTGGGGTAGCCGGTTCCAGGCCGGGCTCGACGTCGTCGGCCACCGCCTGGTCGCCCGCCACGTCACCAAGTTCATCGGCGACGGCAGCGACCCCGAGCTGGTCATCGACGAGGTGCCCGACGACGCGATCGACGTGCTCGGCGGCGCGGTGCCCAACCGGACCGGGCTGCAGACCAACAACCCCGGCTTCCCCGGCTTCGAGTCGAGCGGCTGGATCTTCGGCGCCGGGGTCCGCCTGGCCGTGGAGTTCGGACCATGACCGCGATCATGACCGCGACCGCGTCCGCCGCCGCGATCGCCCCCAGCACGTTCGCGATCGAGCTGGCCGGCGTCGCCAAGCGGTTCGGCCCCCGCAGCGTGCTCGCCGACGTGACCCTCCGCGTCGCCCGCGGCGCGCGGCTCGGCGTGATCGGCCCCGCCGCCGGCGGCAAGACCGTGCTGCTCAAGCTGATCGCCGGGCTGATCCGCCCCGACGCCGGCGAGATCCGCGTCGCCGGCCGCATCGGCATGCTGTTCCAGAACTGCGCGCTGTTCGACTTCCTCAGCGTCGCCGACAACGTCGCGTTCCCGCTGGTCCAGGAGGGCGACGTGCCCGCGGCCGAGATCGCGGGCCGGGTCGCGGCCCGGCTGCGCGCGGTCGGCCTGGCCGGGTCGGAGCGCAAGGTCCCGTCGGAGCTGTCGGGCGGGATGAAGAAGCGGGTCGGGCTGGCGCGCGCGACCGTGGCTCGCCCCGACGTCGTCCTCTATGACGAGCCCACCGCGGGCCTCGATCCGGTGACGACGTCGAAGGTCTACCAGCTGCTGCGCGACGATCACGACGCCACCGGCGGCACCGCCGTCGTGGTGTCGTCGGACGTCGAGGCGGTCGCGACCTTCGCCGACACCATCGCGTACGTCGACCGCGGCGCGGTCCGCTGGGTCGGCCCGGCCGCCAGCCTGCTCGACGCCGACGATCCGGTCGTGCGCGGCTTCGCCCGGGGGACGGCATGACTGCGCACGGCACAGGTGTCGAAGGTTGGGGCCAGCACACCCCGAGCGAGGCGCCGTGAGCAGTGGCTTCAGCCTGCGGCGCCAGATCGTCTCGGTCGGCGCGCTGACCATGGCCGCCGCCCGCGACGCCGGCGGCATCGCGGTGCTCGCGTTCGACGTCGCGCGCTCGCTGCTGCCGCCGACCCTCGACGGCCGCGAGCTGGTCCGCAACCTCTACAAGATGGGGTACCGCTCGGTCCCGATCGTGGTGATGACCGCGCTGTTCGTCGGCGCGCTGATGGTCATCCAGTTCGCCGCGTTCGTGAAGCAGTACGGCGCGACCGGGATGATCGGCTGGGGCACCGGCTACGCCGTGCTGCGCGAGGTCGGCCCGCTGCTGATCGGCCTGATGTTCTCGGGCCGGGTCGGCGCCAACAACGCCGCCGAGCTCGGCACCATGACCGTCACCGATCAGATCGACGGCCTGCTGGCGCTGGCGATCGATCCGGTCCGCTACCTGATCGTCCCGCGCGTGCTGGCCATGATGATCACCCTGGTGGTGATGACGATGATCGGCGACGCCGTCGCCATCCTCGGCGTCATGCTGGCGTCGAGTGCGATCCTCGACGTCCACCCGCTGACGGTCTGGTACGGCTTCGTCGACAACCTCGGCGTCGGCGACTTCCTGCACGGCCTGGCCAAGGCGCTCACCTTCGGCGCCGCGATCGCGCTGTCGTCCTGCTACTACGGCCTGACCGTGCGCGGCGGCGCCGTCGGCGTCGGCCGCGCGGTCAACTCGGCGGTGGTCAGCGCCGCGGTATCGATCTGCTTCCTCGACTTCCTCATGACCTACCTCACCGCATGACGATCGGCCGACGCACCCTGATCCGGATCGGCGCCCGCACCCTGGCGGCGGGCACGGCCGCGCTCGACCTGATCTCGGTCGCGATCCAGACCATCGTCGGGTCGCTGTGGAGCTACTGGCGGGGCAAGCGGCCCAAGGGCGCGATCGCGCGCCAGATGTACTTCGTCGGCAACCGGTCGCTGCTGTTCGTGCTGGTCACCCTGGGCTTCGTCGGGATGGTGATGGTCTACCAGACCTGCCTCCTGACCACGAAGATCATCGACGGCCGCAACCAGGTCGGCGCCCAGTGGGCGCGCCTGCTGGTGCTCGACGTCGGCCCCAGCCTGACCGCGATGATGCTGGCCACCCGCGTCGGCGCCGGCATCGCCGCCGAGGTCGGCTCGATGAAGGTGACCGAGCAGCTCGACGCCCTGCGCATGTCGGGCGTGACCCCGGTCCGCTACCTGATCGTGCCCCGCTTCCTGGCCTGCATCGTCATGTCGGTCGCGCTCAGCATGTTCGGCATGGCGGCGTCGTGGGGCGCGGGCGGGCTGACCGGCTACTACTCGTTCCAGATCAACCCGCGCATCTTCTTCGACCTGTCCCTGGTCCAGCCGTCGCACGTCGCGGTCGGGATCATGAAGGCGGTCGCCTTCGGCGCGGCGATCCCGATCGTCAGCGGCTTCTGCGGCCTGCGCGCCCAGGGCAGCTCCGAAGGGGTCGGCGCGGCGGCGACGGCCGCGGTGATCGGGTCGAGCTTCGCGGTGCTGATCCTCGACGTGCTGATCTCGTTCGTCGCCATGGTGGCGCTGGGCGCGGGGATGTGATGGACGCCGCGCCGTTCATCTCCATGCGCGGCGTGCGCAAGGCGTTCGCCGGCAAGCCGGTGCTGGCCGGGCTCGATCTCCAGGCCGGGCGGGGCGAGGTCCTGTTCGTGGTCGGCACCTCGGGCGTCGGCAAGTCGGTGACGATCAAGCACCTGGTCGGCCTGCTGCGGGTCGACGCCGGCGAGATCTGGTTCGACGGCCGCCGCATCGACGACCTGCCCGAGCACGAGATGTCGGCGATCCGCCGCCGGGTCGCGATGGTGTTCCAGAGCGCGACCCTGTTCGACTCGATGACCCTGGCCGAGAACGTCGCCCTGCCGCTGCGCAAGCACGGCCGGCTGCGCGCCGCGGCGGCGCTGGCCGAGGCCCGCCGCCGGCTCGACGAGGTCTACCTCGGCGATCTCGCCGACCGGTTCCCGGCCGAGGTGTCGGACGGCGTCCGCAAGCGAGCGGCGATCGCGCGGGCGCTCACCCTCGAGCCGGAGGTGGTCCTGCTCGACGAGCCGACCACCGGCCTCGATCCGATCAACGCCCGCCGCATCGACCGGCTGATCCGCGAGCTGGCCGACCGGCGCGGAGTGACCGCGATCGTCGTGTCCCACGATCTCAACTCGATCTTCTCGATCGCCGACCGCATCGCGCTGCTCTACCAGGGCACGGTGCGGGCGTGCGGCACCCCTGGCGAGATCCGCGCGTCCGCGGACCCCGTCGTCGTCCAGTTCATCCACGGCCACGCCACCGGGCCGATGGAAACGCCCGGGTTCTAGGAGGCTTTCATGCACGAGAACGGCGTCGAGTACAAGGTCGGGCTCCTGATGGTGTCCGCGGTCTTCCTGTTCGCCGCGTTCGTGTTCGTGCTCGGCCGGTTCTCGCTGAGCGGCGGCTACACGCTCTACGTCGACTACGACTACAGCGGCAACGTCCAGGCCGGCGCGCCGGTCAAGGTCTCGGGCATCACCGTCGGCCGGGTCGAGGAGGTCGAGTTCAAGGGCGGCAAGATCGATCCCAAGACCAACCGGCGGGTCCAGGTCCGCGTCGAGCTGTGGATCGAGAACCGCGCCCGCGACTCGATCCGCGGCGACGCCGAGTTCTTCGTCAACACCGCCGGCGTGCTCGGCGAGCAGTACGTCGAGGTCGTGCCCGGCAAGGACTGGGACGCGCCGCCGCTGGCGCCCGGCACCGTCGTCGTCGGCGTCAACCCGCCGCGCACCGACCTGGTCGTCGCCCGCCTGTACGAGCTGCTCGACATGATGACCGAGGTCATGCGTCGCGACCGCGACAAGATCACCCGGGTGATCAGCCGCGCCGCCGACGCCGTCGACCACGTCGACGCGATCCTGGTCGAGAACCGCGGCAAGGTCGGCGCCCTGGTCGACGCGGTGACCGGGCTGGCCATCGAGAGCCAGCAGGTGCTGGCCAAGGTCGACGAGAGCCTCGACCCGCGGGTGCTGGCCAAGACCATGCGGGACGCCGACCAGCTGCTGGTCACCGCCGATCAGACCCTGGCCACCGCCGGCCCGGCGACCGGCGCGCTGATGCGCGAGGGCGTGCGCGTGCTCGAGCTGGCCACCGAGGCGCGGGTCGAGCGGACCCTGGTCGCGGTCGACAAGGCCGGGCAGGCCGCCGACGAGGCCGGCACGTTGCTGCGCAACACCAACGGCGTGGTCAGCGACCTGCGCGCCGGCAAGGGCTCGATCGGCGCGCTGTTGACCCGGCTCGACGTCTACGCCGACGTGCGCGAGATGGTCCGCGATCTGCGCCGCAACCCGTGGAAGCTGATCTGGAAGGAGTAGGCGGGCATGCCGCTGACCATCCACGACGATCGCCTGACCCGCCGGGTCGGCGCCGCGGTGCTGGTCGCCGCCGCGCTGACCGTCGTGTTCGTGGTCGGCGTGCTCGATCGGATGGAGGAGGACGGCGTCATCCTGCGCATCCGGTTCGGCGAGGTGGTCGGGCTGTCGGGCGGCTCGCCGGTGCGCCTGGCCGGCCGCGAGATCGGCGAGGTCCGCTCGGTGGCGATCGCGCCCGGCGGCGGCGTCATCGCCACCGTCCGCATCGATCCCGACTGGGCGGCCCGGGTGCCGATCAACTCCGAGTTCTTCGTCGACGCCAAGAGCCCGCTCGCGCCGCGCTACGTGGCGATCGGCCCGCCGCCGGACGCGGCCCCGCCCGGGCGCGCGCTGGTCGACGGCGATCGCGTGGTCGGCATCGATCCGCCCCACCTCGACCGGGTGCTGCAGCGGACCTGGGACAACCTCACCGAGGTGTCGGTGTTCATCGCGGCGATCCGTCCCGCCGCCAAGCGCATCGAGGACGCGTCGGCCCGCATCGCCACCACCGTGCGCGGGCTCGAGCCGCGCCCCGGCGCGTCGGCGCGGCTCGACCGCGAGGTCGCGGTGGTGATCGAGCAAGTCGAGGACGTCCTCGCCGAGCTACGCGCCGGCCGCCTCGATCCCGACGGCGTGCGCCGGCTCGCCGCCCGCGTCGAGGCGCTGGTGGCGCGGGTCGAGGCCACGGTCGCCGATCTGCGCGGCCAGATCGTCGCGCTCCGCGCCGCGCTCGATCGCACCGCCGACCGCTTCGGACCCGGGGTGACCGCGCGGGTCGAGCGGACGCTCGAGGCCGCCGACACCGCGCTCGCCTCGGCGCAGCGGCTGGCCACCGAGGTTCGCGGCGTGATGACCGACGCGACCACCGGCGGCGGCGCGGTCGCCGCGTTCGCCAAGGACCTCGAGCTGGTCGACGAGGTCCGCGAGCTCACCAAGCAGCTCAAGCGCCAGCCTTGGCAGCTGGCGGTCCCGCCACCCGAATAGTCGACCGCTCGGCGTGCGACAGGTTCTGATCGGGGCACCTCCGTCGGTCGACGGCCGGGTCTCCGCCGGTTGACGGCCGGGCCGGGCACTCACACGGTTCTGCCCGTGGAGGTCGACAAGCTAGTACGCGAGCTCGCTCGCCTGCGCTCCGACAATCGGGCGCTGGTCGACGAGAACGAGCGCCTGCGTCGCGAGCGGGGACGAGCGATCATGCCGGCCAGCGAGTCGCTGTACCGGTCGGTCGTGGCGGCGATGCACGAGGGCGTGGTCGTCCAGGACGTCGCCGGCACCATCCTGGCGTGCAACGACGCGGCCGAGCACATCCTCGGGCTCACCGCCGATCAGATGAGCGGGCGGACGTCGTACGATCCGCGGTGGCGGTCGATCCGCGCCGACGGCTCGCCGTTCCCGGGCGAGCAGCACCCGGCCTTGATCACCCTGCGCACCGGCGAGGCGTGCCGCGACGTCGTGATGGGCGTCCAGAAGCCGACCGGCGAGCTGCGCTGGATCGAGATCAACAGCGAGCCGGTCCCGGCGGCCGATGGTGGCCGGCCGGGCGTGTGCACCACGTTCAACGACGTCACCGAGCACCGGCGGGTGCTGGCCGAGCTGCGAGCCAGCGACGAGCGGCTGCGCTTCGCGTTGCGATCGGCCCGGGCCGGCGTCTGGGAGTGGGACCTCGTCGCGGAGCGCGTGGTGTGGTCGGACACGACCGAGGAGCTGTTCGGCCTGCCGCCGCACAGCTTCGGCGGCCGCTACGAGACCTACCTGGAGATGGTGCACCCGGCCGACCGGGCCCGGGTCCAGATCGAGGTCGAGGCGGCGATCGCCGGCGTGCCCGACGGCGAGCGGTTCGTGGTCCGCCATCGGATCCTGCGCGGCCGCGAGGAGCGCTGGCTCGACGTCCATGCCCGCGTCTTCCGCGACGTCGACGGGCGGCCGGTCCGGATGGCCGGGGTCGCGGTCGACATCACCGACGCGCGCAGGCTCGAGCTCCGCACCCGCCAGGGCCAGCGCATGGAGGCGATCGGCCGCCTCGCCGGCGGGGTCGCGCACGACTTCAACAACGTCCTGACCGTGATCCTCAGCGCGGTCGATCTGGCCCGGCGCCGGCGCGGCGCCGACGTCGAGGGCGAGCTCGAGACCATCCGCGACGCCGCCGCCCGGGCGGCGCGGCTGACCCGGCAGCTGCTGGCGTTCGCGTCGCGCCAGGCGATCGGGGCGTCGACCATCGACCTGGGCGCGCTGATCCGCGATCTCGAGCGCCTGATCGGTCACCTGATCGGCGAGCGGATCGAGCTGACCGTCGACATCGCGCCCGGGCGATGGCTGGTCCACGCCGACGCCGGTCAGCTCGAGCAGGTGCTGATGAACCTGGTCGCCAACGCCCGCGACGCGATCGCGGGGGTGGGCACGGTGCGGATCGCGGTGGGGGCGTCGCCGGGTGGCGACGACGAGGTCGCGGTGGCGGTCGAGGACGACGGCTGCGGCATGGCCGCCGACACGCTCGAGCACCTGTTCGAGCCGTTCTTCACCACCAAGACCAGCGGCACCGGGCTCGGCCTGGCGACCAGCTACGGCATCATCGAGCAGCACGGCGGCCGGATCGAGGTCGACAGCGAGCTCGGCCGCGGCACCCGGATCGAGGTTCGCCTGCCGCGCGCGCCGGCCGCGGTCGCCGCGCGGGCGGCGGTCGCCGAGCGGTTCGCGCCGCGGGCGCGCGGGACCGAGACCCTGCTGCTGGTCGAGGACGATCCGATGGTGCGCCGGGTCGCCGAGCGCGTGCTGACCGAGCAGGGTTACCGCGTGCTGATCGCCACCGACGGCGTCGCCGGGCTGGAGGTCGCGCGCGCGCACCTCGAGCAGCTCGATCTGGTGCTGACCGACGCGGTCATGCCGCGCCTGGGCGGTGGCGCGCTGGCCCGCGAGCTGCGCGCGCTGCGACCCGATCTGCCGGTGCTGCTGATGTCGGGCTACGACCGCGACGAGCCGAGCGGCGGCGATCCCGGTGGGTTGCCGCGCCTGCAGAAGCCGTACACGCCCGAGCAGCTCACCGCGCGCGTCCGCGAGCTGCTCGGCGGCGGCGCGCAGCGCCCGGCGGGTATGGTCGGGGTAGCCGGCCCGTCCCTGCATTGAGGCGCGCGGCACCCCGCCCGTACGATGGGGTGATGCGTGCTGCGCTCGTGGTGGTGAGCTGCATGGTTCCGGCGCTCGCGTTCGCCCAGCGTCCGCCGCCGGCGACGGACCCGCCGGGCGACGCCGGCGAGCTGCTGCCGCTGCCGCGCTTCATGATCGAGCTGCCGGTCGCCGATCTCGGTGGTCGGTACAAGATCATCGAGGACGACAAGATCGAGCAGGATACCGTCGTGGCGGTCGGTCGAGCCGGTCAGTCGGACATGCTCGTGTTCGTCGCCTTGCCGGCCGATGCCACCAGCTGCGCGACGGCGATGGAGACGCGGATGGCGGACCTGCCGCCCGCGCCGGCCAGCGAGCTCGGCCTCGACGCGACGTTCCACGGCACGACCCGGGTCAAGCGCGACCCGAGCGGCAAGCTCACCCACGTCGCGTGCGTCCAGCTGCCCCGCGGGCGGATGATGGTGACCTGGGGCACGGAGGGCACCGTCGCGCCGTCCGTGCGCACGGCCGCGGTCCGGCTGATGAACGCGATGGCCCGGGCGTACCTCGACCGGGCGAACGGGGCGCCGCAGCGCCTGCGCGTCGCGCCCGGCCTCGACGTCGAGGTGCGCGACCGGTCGGTGCTGTGGCACGTCGCCGGCGGTGCGATCCTGCGGGCCGATGGCCCGCGCGGCCTCGGCGCCAACGTCGCGGTCAGCGACACCACGTCGTGCGCGCAGGAGGTCGCGGCCTGGCGGGCGCTGCGCTGGGACATCGCGACCTCGCCGCCGTACCTGCCGGCCGGATGGAACCCGTCGGTCGGCATCGCCTCGAACGACGGCACGACGATGATCGTGATGTGCATGGACCGGCGGGGCGGGGGATCGATCGAGCTGCAGTGGCTCGGCGGCGATCAGGGCTCGCCGACCTTCGGCCCGGTGATCCGCCCGGTGCTCGAGGCGTTCGTGGCCGGTCACGGCGTGCCGCCGCCGGCGCCGGCGCCGGCGTTCGGCGCCGCGCCCGCGCCCGCCCCCGAGCCGTCCCCCGCGAGCACTTCATCGCCGTCGACCGACTCGACCCTGAGCGAATCGATCCCGACCTGGGAGGGCGGCGAGGACGTCACCGATCGTCAGATCAGCGTCGCCTACCAGGAGCTCCGTCCGGGTGACGAGACGATGGCGACCGGCACCGGCGGCGCGCTGCGCCTCGACTATCCGATCCGCACGGTCGACGACTCGAGCCGGGTCGCCTACGAGCTCGCGGCCGCGGTCGGCTACGACGACCAGGAGCGCCTCGGCCTCGACGCGCGCCTGACCGTCGGCTACCTCTTGGGGGGCGACCGCCTGAGCCTGGCGCCGGTCGCCGGCCTCGGCGTCGACTACCTCGGCGGCGCCGACGCCGCGTTCCACCTCGACGCCGGGCTCGACGTCCAGCTCGGCGCGATCGGCCGGCTGCTCGCCACCGAGCGCGTGGCGGTCGAGGTCCGCGCCATCAAGTTCTACCGATCCGGCCCGGTCGACGAGACCGAGCTGTCGGCGCGCCTGGTCCTGCTCCGCCCCGGCCGTCGCAAGATCGTCCTCGACGGCTTTCGCCGCACCTACGACGGCGAGGGCGACGGCGATGGCGCGCGGGTGGCGACCACGCTCGGCTTCGCCGCCGGCATCGGCTTCTGACGCGCGCGGAGCGCAATACCAGGTCAATCGGGACATCGTGCCGGTCGAGGGACTCGAACCCTCACAGGGCGGGATTTGAAGCCGCTGCCTCTTCCAGTTGGGCCAGACCGGCAGTCGTTCGGGCGCAGGGATTCGAACCCCGACTGCTGCATCCAAAGTGCAGGGTGCTGCCAGTTACACCAAGCCCGAATGGGTGGGACCGGAGGGACTCGAACCCTCACCACGCCGGGTAAAAGCCGGGTGCGCTCGTCCGTTACGCCACGGTCCCGATGGACCGCGACCGCAAGGCAAGTGCCGAAAGCAGCAAGGCCACCGCGGGGGCGCCCGGGTGGCCTTCCGCAGACGTAGCCGATGGAACGGCTAGCGACGGGAGCTCCCGGACCCGACGAGCGAGGGCAACCGCGTCGACGAGACACGCCTCTGGCGTGACGTGCGTTGCGCGTCGCGGTGATCGCTGGAGCGGTGGGAGGAGCGTTTCAGCATCGGAGTCCTCGACTACGCATTACGCGAGCGATCGGTCCTTGTCAAAGGCAATTCTCCGTCTTCGCGACTCGACGCGGATCACCGCCGGCTGTCGTCGAGGGCGCGGCGCAGCCGCTTCACCGCGTCGGCCAGCTCGGCCTCGTCCAGGTGGGCGAAGCCGAACCGTACGAACGGCCGTGGGGCGCGATCGTGGGCGAAGGTGCTGGCGAACGCGACCGCGACGCCGCGGTCGAGCGCGCGCTGGCCCCAGCGCTCGAGGCGGATGTCGGGTGCCACGCGCGCCCACAGGGTGATGCCGCCCGGGGGCAGGTCGAAGCTGACCGCGCCGCGCAGCTCGCGGTCGAGCGCGGTGACCAGCGCGTCGCGGCGGGCGGCGTAGATCCGTCGCATCTTGCGGGCGTGGCGGCGCAGCTCGCCGTCCTCGATCAGCTCGGCGATCGCGGTCTCGAGCACCTGGTCGCCCTGGCGATCCATGCTGCCGCGCAGCCGCGCCAGCTGCTCGATCACCGACCTGGCGGCGGCGACGAAGCCGATGCGCAGGCCGGGGGCGAGGATCTTGGACAGGGTGCCGACATAGATCACGCTGCGGCCGTGGTCGCTCGCGGCCAGCGGCGCGACCGGCCGGCCGTCGAAGTGGAACTCGTGATCGTAGTCGTCCTCGATGATGGCGAGGCCGGCGCGGTGGGCGTGGGCGAGCAGGGCGAGGCGGCGCGCCGGCGACATCAGCACCGTCGTCGGATACTGGTGGTGCGGCGTGGTGTACAGGCACCGGGCCGCGATGCCGGGCAGGCGGTCGACCACCAGGCCGGCGTGATCGAGCGCGACCGGCGCCAGCGTCGCCCCGGCCTCCTCGAGCGCGCGCCACGCCGGCTGGTAGCCCAGCTCCTCGACCGCGGCGACGTCGCCCGGGCGGATCAGCAGGCGCGCGGCGAGGTCGAGCGCCATCTGGCTGCCGCGGGTGATCATGACGTCGTCGGCGTCGACCGACAGGCCGCGCCCGCGCAGGTAGGTCGCGATCGCCGCGCGCAGGCGCGGCGCGCCGTGCGGCGGCCCGTAGTCGAGGATCGCCCGGCGGGCCGGCGCGTGCAGCGCGCGCCGGTACGCCCGGGCCAGCACCGCGTGCGGCAGCAAGCGGGTGTCGGGGATGCCGAGCGAGAGCTGGTACGTCGCGGTCGGCGGGCCGAGCGTGGGGATGGTCGGCGCGATCGGCCGCAGCGCGAACGCGGTCGCGGCGCGCCCGGGGACGCTGGCCTTCGGCTGCGGGTTGGATCTCCGCCGAGCACGCGCGGGCAGGGCCGGCGGGCCGGTCTCGGCCACGAAGGTGCCGCGGGCGCCGCGGGCGACCAGCCAGCCCTGGGCGAGCAGCTCGTCGAACGCCGCGACCACGGTGTTGCGGTTGACGTCGAGCTGGCGGGCGAGCTCGCGCGTGCTCGGCAAGCGGTCGCCGGTGCGCAGCGTGCCTCGCCGGATGTCGTCGGCGATCGCGTCGGCGATGCGGGCGAACAGGGCCGCGCCGCCCGGGCGCGGCCGCGACACGGTGCGAGCGATGGACCACATGACTTCGCCATCATGGACCTTGTTGCTGGTCCATGCCAGGCGCAGGGTGGACGGCATGTCGCGAGCCCTCGGCCCCACCGAACGCACCCGCCTCCGCCGCAAGCCCGTCCGCGGCAGCCACGACGCCGCGGTCGTCCACGCCATCCTCGACGAGGCGCTGATCTGTCACGTCGGGATCGCCGGCCGCCCCGGCGACGCCGGCGGCGCGCCGATCGTCATCCCGACCACCCACGTCCGCCTCGACGACCGGCTGTACGTCCACGGCTCGGCGGCCAGCCACCTGCTCGGCGCCCTGGCCGCCGGCGTCGAGGCCTGCGTCACCGTCACCCTGCTCGACGGGCTGGTGCTGGCGCGCACCGCGATGCACCACTCGGTCAACTACCGCTCGGTCGTGCTGTTCGGCCGCGGCGTCCCGATCGACGACGACGACGAGAAGCGGCGGGCGCTGGCCGCGCTCCTCGACAAGATGGTCGCCGGCCGGTCGCGGGCGTGCCGCGCGCCCGACGAGCGCGAGCTGATCGCGACCAAGGTGATCGGGTTCGCGATCACCGAGGCGTCGGCGAAGATCCGGACCGGGCCGCCGCTGGCCGAGGACGGCGCCGACGCCCTGCTGCCGTACTGGTCCGGGGTCGTGCCGGTCCGCACGGCCTGGGGCACGCCCGAGCCGAGCCCCGACTGCACCGTGGTCGTGCCCGACGAGCTGCGGCTCGCCGCCGCACCCGCCGTGCGATGATGGGGGCGTGCGGGTCATCATCAGCCAGTTCGAGGGCGTCGACGTCACGTCGGCGCTGCCGCTGGCCGCGGGCTGCCTGATCGCGGCGGCCCGCGTCGATCCCGCGCTGGCCGGCGCCAGCTTCGACCTGACCTGGGAGCGCCAGCCGATCGCCGCGGCGGTCGCCGCCTACGACGCGCCCGACGTGCTCGGCTTCTCGCTGTACCCGTGGAACGCCCGCTACGCGCTGGCGGTCGCGGCCGAGGCGCGGCGCGCCTACCCCGACGCGCTGATCGTCGCCGGCGGCTCGTCGGTGCCGCGCCGGCCCGACGCCGCGCGCCGCTTCCTCGACGAGCACCCCGCCGTCGACGTGCTGGTGTTCGCCGAGGGCGAGCTGACCTTCCGCGCTCTGCTGGCCGCCCACCGCCGCCAGCGCGGGCTCGACGACGTCGCCGGCCTCGCCTATCGCCGGCCGGGCGGCGATCACGTCGTCACCGCGCCGCCGGTGCGGGTCCGCGACTTCACCGAGCTGCCGTCGCCCTACCTCGACGGCACGTTCGAGGCGCTCCTGGCCCGTCACCCCGGCCGGTTCGCGATGGCGCTGCTCGAGACCAACCGCGGCTGTCCGTTCTCGTGCACCTTCTGCGACTGGTCGCTGACCAAGGCGATCCACGAGCGGCCGCTGGCGCGGGTCCACGCCGAGCTCGACTGGGTCACCGCCCACGGCTTCAGCCACATCGGCCTCGCCGACGCCAACTTCGGCATCCGCCCGCGCGACGCCGACCTGGCCCGCTACATCGCCGACCTGCGCCGGCGCACCGGCCGCCCGGCCACCTGCTACTTCTACCTGACCAAGAACGACCACCGCCGCAACCTCGAGACGATCGAGATCCTGCAGGGGGCCGGGGTCGGCTGCTGGGTCAGCCTCGCCGTCCAGGACTTCGACGACGGCGTGCTCGAGGCGGTCCGCCGCGACAACATCCAGACCGGCGAGTCGCTGGCGCTGCGGCGGATCATGGGCGAGCGCGGCGTCCCGACCCACAACGAGCTGATCCTCGGCCTGCCCGGCCAGACCTACGACTCGTTCACCGCCACCGTGGTCGCCGCCATGCCGGCGTTCCCGCAGCACGAGTTCGTGGTGTTCCTCTGTCGCCTGATCGAGAACACCGAGCTGGCCGCGCCCGAGACCCGCGCGCGGTTCGGGATCGAGACCCGCCGCTCGCTGTGGCGCACCGGCTCGCCGGGCTGGGATCCGATCGTCGACGAGTACCAGGAGCTGGTGGTCGCGACCCACGACCTGCCGGTCGCCGACTGGCGGCGCACGTTCGGCTTCGTGGCGGTCGCCGGCGCCGCCTACAACCTGCGCCTGCTCCGGGTCGTGCTGGCGTACCTCGGCGACGAGGTCGGCGCCGACCTGCGCGGCTACGTGGCGTACCTGTGCGCGCGCGCCGCCGACGCCGCGGCGGGGACGGTGTTCGCCGAGCTCGGCGCGATCGTCGCGCGCTACGCCGACTCGGTGCTCGCCGGCGGCGGCTTCGTGCTGCCGGTCGACGGCCACGCCGCCGCCTGCGAGGCGCCCGACGCGCTGGCGTTCGCCGCCCTGGCCCGCCTCGACGACTTCTACGCCGAGGCCCGCGCCCACACCGCGGCCTTCGTCGCCGCCGCCGGCGTCGCCGCCCCGGCGCTCGACGAGGCGTTCCGGTTCCAGGCGCTGATCACGCCGCGCTGGGGCGACGCCGCGGCGACCACCGCCGGCTTCGCCCACGACTGGCCGGCCTACGTCGCCGCCGGCGGCACCGTCACGTAGAC
>Ga0247822_10000484_pt1 | contig 21535 bp, 21 predicted proteins | sample 13C_Cellulose_Da_FD_192423 | JGI IMG/M metagenome (GOLD analysis project Ga0247822, IMG submission 192423) | Soil microbial communities from agricultural site in Penn Yan, New York, United States - 13C_Cellulose_Day30 | ecosystem: Environmental > Terrestrial > Soil > Agricultural land | place...
CCAGCTCGACCGCGACTATGACGACTATTGCCGCGAACGTGGGCAGCAGTTCCACGACGACTTCAATAGTTGGCGCAGCAGTCGCTCGAACCAAAGCCCTTCCGGCACCAATCGTGCGGCAGGTGGCGCCGACATGGGCGTGTCTTCGAACGCGGGTGTCGGCACGACGACTGCGTCGATGACCGGCAGCGCAGGCGCAGGCTCTGCACTCGGAAGCGCAACCGGGACTGGCGGCTCGATCCAGGCCGACACGACCGGGTCGACGGAAACGGCCGGCGCTGGCGAAAGTCGCTCGAGCTCGAAGTCGCGCACCTAAGGCGGCTTCGGAAGACTAAGGGAAAACGGGGTCCTTCGGGGCTCCGCTTTTCTTGTGCGCACTCGACTCAGGCGCCGCGCGGAGGCATTGCGCAGGCATGGCGCGCGCACTGCTGATCGTTGGCGGAGGGATTGCCGCCTACAAGACGCTCGAACTGGTCAGGCTTCTGAAGAAGGCCGGGCATGACGTGACCCCGGTCCTGACCAAGGGCGGCGAGCATTTCGTCACGCCGATGGCGCTTGGCGCGCTGGCGAAGAGCGAAGTCTACACGTCGCTGTGGGATCTCAAGGATGAGATCGAGATGGGCCATATCGAACTAAGCCGCGCGGCTGATTTCGTGCTGGTCTGCCCGGCGACTGCTGACCTGCTCGCGAAGATGGCAGCGGGTCTCGCGGACGACCTTGCAACAACGCTGCTGCTCGCAACCGACAAGAAGGTCGTCGTCGCCCCCGCCATGAACGTTCGCATGTGGCAGCATCCGGCGACGGAGCGGAACGTCGCACAGCTCAAAGTTGACGGCGTCACCGTCATCGATCCCGACGAGGGCGAGATGGCGTGCGGCGAGTATGGCCCCGGGCGCCTGCCGGAGCCGCAGGCGATCGTCGATTTCCTCGCGAAGAATGGCTTCCTCGGCGCGAAGTGACGCTTCAGGGCAAGCACATCCTGATCACCGCCGGCCCGACACACGAGCCGATCGATCCGGTGCGAGTCATCGCCAATCGCTCCTCGGGCCGGCAGGGGTTTGCCATTGCCGCCGCCGCGGCCGAGCTTGGAGCGCGGGTGACGCTGGTCGCAGGGCCGGTATCGCTGGAAACGCCACCGGGCGTGGACCGCATCGACATCGAGACTGCGGAGCAGATGGCCGACGCCGTGATGAGCGCCCTCCCCGCCGACTGCGCGATCATGGTCGCTGCAGTCGCGGACTGGCGGGTCGAGATTTCGCCGACCAAACTTAAAAAGGGCGACGGTCCGCCTCAGCTCAAATTCTTGCCGACCCGCGACATCCTCGCCGAAATCTCCGGGCATGCACAGCGACCGCGTTTGGTCGTCGGTTTTGCGGCGGAGACAAACCGCGTCGTGGAAAACGCAATCGCCAAGCGCTCATCCAAAGGCGCCGACTGGATCGTCGCCAACGACGTGTCCGGCGACGTCATGGGCGGACACCGGAACCGCGTCCATCTTGTGACCGCCGACGGCATCGAGGATTGGCCGGAAGATTCGAAACAGGAAGTCGCGCGGCTGCTCATCCGCCGCGTCGCACAGGAGATCCAATGATCGAGATCAAGCTTACGCGGCTGCCTCACGGGGAAGGCCTGCCGCTCCCCCAATATGCGACAGAGCATGCCGCAGGAATGGACGTGGTGGCCGCCGAGGATTTGACGCTGCATCCAGGCAAGCGCCACGCCGTGGCCACTGGGTTCGCGATTGAAATCCCGCACGGGAATGAAGTGCAAGTCCGACCCCGCTCAGGCCTCGCGCTCAAGCAGGGCATCACCTGTCTCAATACGCCTGGCACGATCGACAGCGACTATCGCGGCGAGGTGAAAGTCATCCTCGCCAATCTCGGCGATGAGCCATTCGAGGTCCGCCGTGGCGAGCGCATCGCCCAATTGGTACCGGCGCCCGTGCTGCGCGCGCACTTCACCGAAGTGCACGAGCTCGAGGAAACGGCGCGCGGCAGCGGGGGGTTTGGAAGCACCGGACGGTGACCGAACTCAGCGACGACGAGCTTGAGCGTTACGCAAGGCAGATCGTCCTTCCGCAGGTCGGTGGCGTCGGCCAGCGGCGGCTCAAAGCTGCGAGCGTCGCAGTGGTCGGCGCGGGCGGCATCGGTAGCGCGGTCATCCCGAGTCTGGCCGGAGCGGGCATCGGTCGCCTGACGATCATCGACGACGATGTCGTGGACCGCACCAACCTGCAGCGGCAGCCGATCTTCCGTGACGATCAGGTGGGGCAGTCGAAGGCCCAATTGGCCGCTGAGTTCGTCAGCTCGCTGAACCCCAATGTCGAAGTCGTTGCGGTTCGGCAGCGGCTGACATCGGAAAATGCCGAGGTCATCCTCCAAGGGCACGATCTCGTCATCGACGGCTGCGACAATTTCGCGACACGGTTGACCGTTGGCGACCAGCTAACACGGCTGCAGATCCCGCTCGTGTCGGCAGCGGCGGTACAGTTTCAGGGGCAAGTCGCGCTCTTCCGCGGCTGGGAGGCGGACAAGCCCTGCTATCGCTGCTTCGTCGGCGATGCCTTCGATACCGACGATTGCGACACCTGCGCAGAGCAAGGCGTGCTCGGTGCGCTGACGGCCACCGTCGGCGGCTTCGGCGCGCTCATGGCCATCCATGCGATTGTCGGCGTCGGCGAAGACGTTGCGGGCAGCCTGTTCCTGTTCGACGGCGCCCGGCTCGACTGGCGGAAGATCCGACTGCCGAAGGACCCGAACTGCCGAACCTGCTCCGCCTAAGCCTTCTTTTTCCGCGCCGGCTTTTTCTTCTTCTTTGCCGAAGGCCCCTTAGCAGCCTTGGCGTCGATCCACTCGATCGCCTGCTCCAGAGTCACCGACTTTGGATCCGCCGTCTTCGGCAGGGTCGCGTGCGTCGAGCCGTCGCTTACGTAAGGGCCGTAGCGACCCTCCATGACCTTGAGTTCCAGCCCGCTCGACGGGTGTGCGCCGAGTACGGCGATCGGTTCGCGCGAAGCGCCCTGGCGACGGCCACCGCCAGCCGCAGCATCGGCAAGCTTCGCAACCGCGGCGTTCATACCCGTCTCAAACACTTCGGCGGTGGAACTCAGGCGGGCATATTTGCCGTCATGCTCCAGATACGGACCGTAGCGGCCGATCGAAGCCTTGATCGTCTTGCCCGTTTCCGGATGAGCGCCAATTTCCCGCGGAAGCGATAACAGACGCTCCGCAGTCTCGAGATCGACGTCCGCCACCGGCACGTCCTTCGGGATCGAAGCGCGCTTGCCTTCGCGCTCCAGATACGGGCCGAAACGCCCGCTCTTGAGCTCGATGCCATTGCCGAGATCCTGCGGACCTTCGCTCGCAGCCTCCTCGGCGCCTCCCTGACCGAACTTCCGCGTGTACCGGCATTCGGGATAGTTGGAGCAGGCGACGAATGCCCCGAACTTGCCGCCGCGAAGCGACAGACGGCCATTGCCACACGCCGGGCAGACCCGGGGATCGGAGCCGTCTTCCTTCGGCGGATAGAGGAATGGCGCGAGGAACTCGTCGAGTGCCGCGGTGACTTCGGAAGGCTTCTGGTCCATGACCTCGCCAGCCTTGGGCCGGAAGTCGCGCCAAAATTCCTCCAGTAGTTTCTGCCAATTGAGCCGCCCGCCCGAGACGTCGTCGAGCTCTTCTTCAAGCTCGGCGGTGTAATCGTAGCTAACGTAGCGCTCGAAGAAGCGTTCGAGGAATGCGGTGACGAGCCGCCCGCTTTCTTCCGGAATGAAGCGCGCCTTGTCGACGCGCACATATTCGCGGTCCTTCAGCGTCTGCAGAATCGATGCATAGGTCGACGGCCGGCCAATGCCGAGTTCCTCAAGGCGCTTCACCAGGCTGGCTTCGGAATAGCGCGGCGGCGGCTGGGTGAAGTGCTGCGTCGCGTCGACGCCCGTCTTCACCGGTGAATCGCCGCTGCGAAGCGCGGGCATACGCGCACCCTCTTCATCGTCCGCCTTCTCGTCGCGGCCTTCTTCGTAAAGCGCGAGATAGCCGGGGAAGAGGACGACCTGGCCGGTTGCGCGAAGGACCGCCCTGCCCGCACCGTCGGTCAGCTCGACCGTCGTGCGTTCAAGGCGCGCCGAAGCCATCTGGCTCGCCAGCGCGCGATTGTAGATCAACTCGTACAGGCGCGCGTGGTCGCCCGATGCGGCGCGCGACTTGCTGAAATCGGTCGGCCGGATCGCCTCGTGCGCTTCCTGCGCGTTCTTCGCCTTGCTCGTGTAGCGGCGCGGCTTGTCCGGCACGAAGCCGCTGTCGTAGCGGTTGGCGATCGCCTTGCGGGCGGCGCTGATCGCCTCCTCGGCCATGTCGACGCCGTCGGTTCGCATATACGTGATCAGCCCGTCCTCGTAGAGCGACTGGGCCACGCGCATCGTGTGGCTTGCCGCGAAGCCGAGCTTGCGCGCCGCCTCCTGCTGCAGCGTCGAGGTTGTGAACGGCGGCGGCGGGTTGCGACCGAACGGCTTGGTTTCGACCGAAGCGACGGTGAAACGGCCCGCTTCGACTGTTGCCTTGGCGGCATCCGCGTCGCCTTTGCTTCCAATCGACAAGCGGTCGAGCTTCTTGCCATCGAGCTGGACGAGACGCGCCGTGAACGGCTGGCCGTCGGCTTCGAACGAAGCGCTGACCTGCCAATATTCCTGCGTCTTGAAGATTTCGATCTCGCGCTCGCGGTCGACGATCAGGCGGAGCGCAACGGATTGCACGCGGCCAGCGGACTTCGCTCCCGGAAGCTTGCGCCAGAGGATCGGCGAGAGCGTGAAGCCCACGAGATAGTCGAGCGCCCGCCGCGCACGGTACGCGTCGATCAGATCGACATCGAGCTCGCGCGGGTTGCGCATGGCCTCGGTAACCGCGGCATTGGTGATCGCGTTGAAGGTGACGCGCTGGACGTCCTTGGGCAGCGCCTTTTTCTGGCGAAGCACTTCCTGAACGTGCCAGCTGATCGCCTCGCCTTCGCGATCAGGGTCGGTGGCAAGGATGAGGGCGTCGGCCTTTTTCGCCTCGTCGGTGATGATTTTCAGCTGCTTCGAACGGTCCGGCGACACCTGCCACTGCATGTCGAAGTCATGCTCCGGATCGACCGAGCCATCCTTGGGCGGAAGATCGCGGACGTGGCCGTAGCTGGCGAGCACGCGATGCCCGCCGCCCAGATACTTTTCGATGGTCTTCGCCTTGGCCGGCGACTCTACGACAACGAGTTTCAAAGTGTTCCCTCACGCATACGCGTATAAGGTGGGGGTCGAAGAATCCGCTCGTCAAGCGGGGCGGATGCTGACCCTTCCGCCGGCGTGGCGGTCCAGGCGGCCGGCGAGGTCCAGTTCGAGCAAGGCCATTTGCACGGCGCCACTTGGCGCTCCGGACAGGCGGATGATTTCGTCGACGGGAACCGGTGACGGTCCGAGCAACTCCTCCACGACGCTGAGCGCATCGCCGTCCGCGTCCATCTTCGGCAGCTCGGGCGCTTGGTAGTCCGAGCGTGGCGAGGCGAAACGCGGCTGAAGCGGCCGCACGGCCTCCAGCACGTCCGACGCATTCTGGATCAGCGTGGCGCCGTCGCGGATGAGCTGGTTGCAGCCTTGCGCCCTTGGGTCGAGCGGAGAGCCTGGAACGGCCATCACTTCTCGCCCCGCCTCCGTGGCAAGGCGAGCTGTGATCAGCGAACCGGATCGCGGAGCCGCTTCGACGACCACGGTTCCCGCGCTGAGGCCAGCGATGATGCGATTGCGGTAAGGAAAGTGCCGGGCGCGGGGTTCTGTCCCGGGCGGCATTTCTGCGACGACTAGACCACGCGCGGACATGGCCTCCTGCCGTGCCCGATTCTCTGGCGGGTAGAAGACGTCCAGGCCACCGGCGATGACGCCGATCGTGCCCGTTTCGAGCGAGCCGTCATGCGCTGCACTATCGATGCCGCGAGCAAGCCCGGACACCACGATCACGCCCTGCTGGCCAAGATCGTAGGCCAATTGCCTCGCGAACCGGCAGGCGGCTGCGGAGGCGTTGCGAGCGCCGACCATTGCAACCAGCGGCCGTTCGAGAAGCTTCAAATCGCCCATGACCGTCAGCAGCGGCGGCGCGTCGTCCAGTTCCGCCAAGGCTCGGGGATAGAGACCCTGACCGATCGACAGATAGCGACCGCCGAGCGCCTCAACCCGCGCGATCTCGCGCTCGGCATCGGACTGGCTCGCCAGACGCGGCGGCTTCCCTCCACCTCTCGCGGCAAGGTCCGGGACGGCCTCAAGCGCCGCCACGGCAGAGCCGAAGCGGGCGATAAGCTGGCGGTAGGTTACAGGCCCGATGCCGGGCGAACGGACCAGCCGGAGCCGGTCGACCAAGTCGTTACGCACTTATGTCTTCGATCCTACCTTCGGCTCCTTGCCCGCCTTCAGGCGGACGATGTTTTCGCGATGCTTCCAGATGACCAATAGCGCGAAGCCGAGGAACATCGGGAAGAGAAGCTGCTCGCCGAGCACGGCAGCGCTGATCGGAGCGCTCGCCGCCGCGAGCATTCCGGAAACGGAAGAAATACGGATGAGCAGCAACAGGCCCAGCCAAACGACGGCATAAATCACTGCGCCGATCGGCAGCAGCGGGATGAGGATACCGAGCAGCGTCGCAACGCCCTTCCCGCCCTTGAACCTCAGCCAAACGGGATAGAGATGGCCCACCAGAGCTCCGGCCGCCGCAAAATTCTCCGCGCCTGGCCAAAGCTGACGGACCAACAGGATCGCGGCGGTCGCCTTCAGGCAGTCGAGGATCAGGGTCGCGGCCGCTAATGGCTTGCTACCGGTTCGCAGCACGTTGGTAGCGCCGATGTTGCCCGAGCCGATGTCGCGCACGTCGCCTTTGCCGCTCAGCTTGGTCAGCACCAGGCCGAACGGAATCGAACCCAGGAGGTAGCCCAGCGCCAAAGCGAGAAGCAGGTCGGTGTTCATGCCCTGCGGTTGGTAGCAGAAGGAACCGAGCCTGCAATTGCGTGAACGCCATGCGCGTGCAAAGTCCGCCGCGATGGACGCCGACGCCCCAATCCTGTTTTTCGATTCCGGTGTCGGCGGGCTTTCCGTGCTCGAACCGACGCGAGCGCTGCTTCCCAACGCGCCGATCGTCTACGTCGCGGACAATGCCGGCTATCCGTACGGCAAGCGAAGCGAGCAGGAGATTGCGAGCCGCGTTCCCGCGCTCCTCGGCCGCCTCGTCGAACGCTTTCATCCCCGGCTGGCGGTGATCGCCTGCAACACGGCGTCCACGATCGCGCTGGAGCATGTGCGGTCGGCGCTCGACCTGCCGGTCGTCGGCACGGTCCCTTCAATCAAGCCGGCGGCGGAACTGTCGAAGTCGCGCGTCATCGGGGTGCTCGGGACGGAAGCGACCGTGCGCCAGCCCTATGTCGACAATCTCGCTTTCGAATTCGCCGCGGACTGCACGATCATCCGCCATGGTTCGCCGGAACTGGTGGACTTGGCCGAAGCCAAACTCGCAGGCGACGAAATCACCGTCGAAGCGGTTCGGGCTGCCGCCCAGCCGATGTTCGACACTGAGCACGGCGACCGGATCGACGTCGGCGTCCTCGCCTGCACCCACTTCCCCTTGTTGCGCGACGAATTGGGCGAAGCCTTTCCCGGCGTCCACTGGATAGACGGGGGGCCCGGCATTGCCCGCCGCATCGCCTACCTTACTCGCGACCAGGCCTGGCCGACGCACTCCACTTCCGGCGTCATGGTCTTCACCGCCGAGCCGCGCTCACCCCTGCTGAGCGCTCTCGCTTATTACGGCATCGGAGAAGTCAGAACGCTCTAGTTGCGAGTCGTTCGCAATGGCGTTCCTCAAAGGGCGGGGCTAATGGCCCGGCGAGCGGAACATGGATTACGACAGCATCTTCAAGGCGGCCATTGAGCGCCTTCACGGTGAAGGCCGCTATCGCGTCTTCGTCGACATCCTGCGCACCAAGGGCAATTTCCCCAACGCGCAATGCTTCGGCGGAAACGGCCCGAAGCCGATCACCGTCTGGTGCTCCAACGACTATCTGGCGATGGGCCAGCACCCTGCCGTCATCGAGGGCATGGAAAAGGCCCTACGCGAAGTCGGCGCGGGATCCGGCGGCACGCGCAACATCGGCGGCAATACGCACCTCCACGTCCAGCTTGAGGAAGAAATCGCCTCGCTGCATGGCAAGGAAGCGGCTCTTCTGTTCACGTCGGGCTACGTCTCGAACGAGGCTGCGCTTTCCACTCTCGGTAAATTGCTCCCGGGCTGCGTGATCTTCTCCGACGCTCTCAACCATGCGTCGATGATTGCCGGCATCAAGAATTCGGGCTGCGAGAAGCGTGTTTTTCGCCACAACGACCTTGAGCATCTCGAAGAATTGCTGGCAGCCGAGGATCCGGAAACGCCGAAGCTTATCGCGTTCGAGAGCGTCTATTCGATGGACGGCGATGTCGCCCCGATCGCGGAAATCTGCGACCTCGCCGACAAGTACAGCGCCCTCACCTATCTGGACGAAGTCCACGCGGTCGGCATGTACGGCGAGCATGGCGGCGGCATTTCGGAACGCGACGCGGTCGCGGACCGGCTGACCATCATCGAGGGAACGCTGGGTAAAGCGTTCGGCGTAATGGGCGGCTACATTTCCGCCAGCAAGACCATCGTCGACTGCATCCGCAGCTATGCGCCGGGCTTCATTTTCACGACCTCGCTATCGCCGGTGCTCGTCGCTGGCGCGCTGGCCAGCGTTCGCCACCTCAAAGCTTCGTCGACCGAGCGCGACATGCAGCAGGCCGCCGCGGCTGCCTTGAAAGCCAAGTTCATCGCTGCGGGCTTGCCGCTGATGCCGAGCGTCACGCACATCGTGCCCTTGCTTGTCGGCTGCCCGATCAAAGCGAAGCGGATCAGCGACATATTGCTCGCCGAGTACGGCCTCTACGTTCAGCCGATCAATTTCCCGACCGTGCCTCGCGGCACGGAGCGCCTGCGCTTCACGCCAGGCCCGCATCACACGGCGGAAATGATGGATGAGCTGACGTCGGCCCTGATCGAAATCTGGGACCGGCCCGAGATCGAACTCGCCGCCGCCTGACGCGCCGCGAGCACGTTCGCTCTATTAAATCACCGTTAAGTCCTGTTACCATTGGCACCGGGCAAATGAGTCGGTGTCGGGGGTCATTTTGACCGGATTTGTATCCGCATTTTTGAAGCCGCCGTTGCGGCTGCGAACCATACCGGACGGGTGGGCGCGGTGGCTCCGTCCGCTGTGGATCCTGCTGTTCGGCTTCTCGATCCTCGTCGTCGTAGTCAGCGCGGTTTACGCCTACCGCGCAAGCTATTCGACCCAGCCGATCATGGGGCAGTACGGCCTCGACTTCGAGGTCAGCACCGATGGGGATTTGACCGTCGGCACACTTCCCGCTGCGGATGGCTCGCGAACCGTCCCGGTCGACGCCAAGGTAGTATCCATCGATGGGAAGCCCGTGCACCCGGGCATCCTCATCGCCGACGTTGCCGACCGCCTGGACAAGGCGAAAGGCCCGGCGGTGTCCATCGGCTTGCAGCGTCCCGACGGACGAACGGTCCAAGTCCCGCTCAAACGCTCCGAAATCGTTCAAACGCCCGCTGAGGAACGCGAGCGAAACGCCCGCATCTGGATCCGGCTCGCCACTGGATTGATCGCCTGCGCGGCCCTCCTGACGTGCAGCTTCCTTCTTGCGTTCCGCCGCCCAAATGACCCGGTCGCGATGATCCTCGCTTTTGCCTTTGCGGGAATGGTCGCGACCATCGATCCCCCGATGCAATATTGGCTGTGGACCGACCTCGATTACATGGTCGACATCATCGGCGGGATTTTCTTCTACCTGCTGGTGCTCGGTATCGCCGCCTTCCCGGACGGCGTGTTCGTGCCGCGCTTCCTGCGCTGGTTCATCCCGCTTGGTATAGTTGCAGCGATCCTCGTCTCGATACCCGGCCTTGACGAGGACCTGCAGGGAATCATCGGCGTCGTCATCATGCTGGCCGTTATCGGATGCCAGTTCATCCGATTCCGCCGAGAGCCGGCCGGGATCGCTCGCCAGCAGATCAAATGGGCCGGCTTCGGCTTTTTCGCTGGAATGCTGCTGATCTTCGCCGCGGTCCTGATCGCGGCGGCGATGGGCGATGATCCCAGCACCTACACGCCGCTGATGAGCCTTCTGATCCTCGTTCTGTTCAGTACCGGCATGGCGACCATCGCTCTCGGCCTGCTCGTTGCACTGACGCGCTTCCGCCTGTGGGAAGCGGATACGGTCATCACGCGCTCCGCGGCCTATGCGGTGGTTACGCTCATCGTCGGCGTCGTCTGGGCCGCAAGCTCCGACCTCGTGAAGCTGGTCATCACGGAGATCATGGGCCGCGAAAGCGAGGCGGGAGCAACTACCGTCGGTGCCATCATCGCCGCCGGCATTTTCTCTCCGACCCAATCCGCCGTCCTTGGCTGGACACGCAAAAGGTTCGGCGGTCCGCTCGACCAGATCCGCGACGCCGCCAAGCGCCTGAAGAGCTGGGGCCTGACAGAAGCGCCCGAGGAAGTGGCTACGCGAGCCCTCGCCATCATCGACCAGGCGGTTCACCCGAATGCCGCGGCGATCGTCCTCGACACCGCCATGGGTCACCAACTTATCGCCGCCCGCGAGGTCACTTCGGCGGAGGATTCGAAGCTCGTCGAAAAACTGACGCTGGAGGATGAGGAAAGCTCGGTCGGCACATTGCTGATGGGCCGGAGGTCGGACGGCAACCGCTACAACCGCCAGGAAATCGACGCGGTCCGGGAGATCATCCCCTCACTCGCCGAGGCTCTCCGCGTCGCCCGCGGCCGGTTCTCCCGCGAAAGCGCTATGCACCAGAAGATGGAGGAGATGGCAGCACGCCTGGCGCAACTCGAAGGCGGCACACCGAAGCCGGCTTGAGAAGAAACAAAGTCGCTCTCAGCTCTTAATTGCTTTGACCATCATCTGGTTGCGCGGGTGATCCCAATCGCCGACGAATTCAATCGACCAACCCGTATCGGTAGCCGCATGGTGTAGGTCGGCGACAGTGTAGTGATAAGGATCGCGGTGCGGATGGGTAACAATACTGCCTCTGTGCTGGCTGTGTGACTGCGTTACCAGCGCGCCCTCTGGTGGAGTAAAAACAGTAAAGAAGAAGGTGCACGACGACGTAACGTGCTGCGCCAAGTTTGCGAGACACAGGCGCATATGGTTCAGCGGCAGATGCGTGAACACCGAAGTCGCGATGGCGAAGTCGACCTCCTCAGGTATTCCCGTGAACGAAAAGTCGCCATCCGTAATGAGGTGCGAACGGGCAAGCTTGTTCGCGAGTCCGGCGGGAACAATCTCTTTTTCGTACCCTACGTCCAGAAGGATCGTATTGAGATCGGTGCCCCAATACTTTCCTGGATCCAGAAAGTCGATTGCATGAATGCCCAAGCGCAGGCTGCCACACCCGATATCGAGCAGCGTGGACGCCGGCGTGAGTCCATTTGCCTTGAGGAAGTTGATCTGAAGGCGACCGATCTCGTCCCACATGCCGCCGATCACGTCGCGGTGTTGGCCGCGCTCAACTGCAGAGGCCATGGCAGCCTGGTCGTAATAGTCAGAAAGGGACGTCTCGCTCACAGTACTCATTTCTCCCCTGCCGATGATAGGTCCGGATATATCATTCGCCCGCGCACGCGATGAAGCGCCGGGGTACATTGAGAAAGGCCGGCATTCTACCCAAAGCAGCATCCCGATCGGCGAAGGTGCTGCCTTCCGCTTGGCGATGGCCACACAGGTCGCATCAAGTGATGTTCGGTGGGCAATTTGTTGGAGACTCCGTCGCGGGTATAACATTCGTGAACATTCGACGGCGATTTGGCGCTCGCGGCGGTGGCGTGTGCCCGTCGGGCGCGCTAGGACGTTCGCATGCGCATAGCCATGTCCGCCGACCACGCCGGTTTCGAGATGAAGGACTACCTTGCCGACTGGCTTCGAGCCGAGGGGCATGCGGTCATCGACCTTGGCACCAACACTGGCGAGAGCGTCGATTATCCCCGTTACGGGGCGCTTCTCGCCGAGGCTCTCGAATACGGCCGCGCCGAGCGCGGAATTGTGGTGTGCGGCTCGGGCATTGGTGTCGCCATCGCTGCCAATCGCAATCCGGCCTGCCGGTGCGCGCAGGTAGCCGAACCCGTTTCCGCAGCGCTCGCACGCCAACACAACGACTGCAACGCGATCGCCATCGGCGCTCGCCTGATCGGGCCGGAAATGGCCAAAGCCTGCGTCACGGCTTTCCTCACCAGCGATTTTATCGGCGGCCGCCACCAGAGGCGTGTCGACCAGCTTGCCAACCCTTCGGAACAGGAACCCGCCTGATGGCCTCTGCCGCCAATCTGAACGACGTACAGCCCGACGGCTTCTTTACCCGCCGCCTCGCCGAGGCCGACCCGGCAGTCGCGGAAGGCATCACCGCCGAGCTCACCCGCGAGCAGACGCAGATCGAGCTGATCGCGTCGGAGAACATCGTCAGCCGCGCCGTGCTGGAAGCGCAAGGATCGGTCCTCACCAACAAATATGCCGAAGGGTATCCCGGCCGCCGCTACTATCAGGGCTGCGCGCCGTCCGACACGGTGGAGACGCTGGCGATCGAGCGGGCCAAGCAATTGTTCGGTTGCGGCTTCGCCAACGTCCAGCCGCATTCAGGCGCGCAGGCGAACGGCGCGGTGATGATGGCTCTTCTTCAGCCCGGCGACACGATCATGGGCATGAGCCTCGCCGCCGGCGGTCACCTGACGCACGGCGCTCCGCCTGCGCAGTCGGGCAAGTGGTTCAACGCCATCCAGTATGGCGTTCGGCAGGACGATCATCTCGTCGACTTCGAAGAGGTCGAGCGGCTGGCGAAAGAGAACAAGCCGAAGATGATCATCGCCGGCGGATCGGCCTACCCGCGGCATCTGGACTTCGCCCGCTTCCGCGCGATCGCGGACGAGGTCGGCGCGATCCTGTTCGTGGATATGGCGCATTTCGCGGGACTGGTCGCGGCTGGCGAGCATCCCTCCCCGTTCGGCCATGCGCACGTGGTGACCACCACCACCCACAAGACGTTGCGCGGTCCGCGTGGCGGCATGGTGCTGACCGACGACGAAGCCATCGCGAAGAAGATCAACTCAGCGGTCTTCCCGGGCCTCCAGGGAGGGCCGCTCATGCACGTGATCGCCGCCAAGGCGGTCGCCTTCGGCGAAGCGCTGCAGCCGGAGTTCAAGACCTACGCCAAGGCGGTGATCGCCAATGCCAAGACGCTCGCCAACCGCCTGAAGGAGCGCGGTGCGGACCTCGTCGCCGGCGGCACCGACACGCACCTCGCGCTGGTCGATCTCCGCCCGCTCGGCCTGACTGGAAAGGACGCCGACGAAAGCCTCGAACATGCAGGCATCACCTGCAACAAGAACGGCGTTCCGTTCGACCCGCTGCCACCGGTGAAGACCAGCGGCATCCGCGTCGGCTCGCCGGCCGGCACGACGCGCGGCTTCGGCGAGGCCGAGTTCCGCGACATCGGCGACATGGTCGCGGACGTTCTCGATGGCCTTGCCAAAAACGGGCCGGAGAACAATTCCGCAGTCGAGCGCGAGGTGAACGGTCGCGTGCGCGAACTTTGCGCCCGCTTCCCTATCTATAGCTGATGCGCTGCCCGTTCTGCGCCCACGAAGATAGCCAAGTGAAGGACAGCCGCCCGTCGGAAGACGGCGCGGCGATCCGTCGCCGCCGCCAGTGCGAGGGCTGCGGCGCGCGGTTCACGACGTTCGAGCGCGTCCAGCTTCGCGACCTCACGGTGGTGAAAAAGGACGGCAAGCGCGAGCCGTTCGATCGCGGCAAGCTGGAACGCGCCATCGGCCACGCCTGCCGGAAGCGCGACATCGACGCATCCAAGATCGACCGCCTCGTCAGTGGCATCCAGCGTCAGATGGAAACGCAGGGCGACGAGGTCACGTCGGTGAAGATCGGCGAGGCAGTGATGTTTGGCCTCAAGACCGTCGATCACGTCGCCTACATCCGCTTCGCCAGCATCTACAAGGACTTCACCGACCCCGGCGACTTCGCAGAAATCGCGGAGCGGGTCGAAAAAGAGGCCGTGCCGCCGAACCACGACAAATTGCTGTGATGTCGAATCTTACCGCTCATCCTGAGGAGGGACTGAGCACGCAAAGCGTGTCGAAGGCCCGTCTCGAAGGACGCCAGTGACATTTTGGGCCTACATGCTGCGCTGCGCCGACGGCAGTTTCTACGTCGGCCATACCGACGACCTGACTGCTCGCGTAGGCGCACATCAGTCAGGTCTGATCGAGGGATATACGCACTCGAGACGTCCTGTCTCATTGGTATGGTCTCAAGACTTTCCGGATCGAGATCAGGCCTTTGCTTCGGAGCGCCAAATCAAGGGCTGGAGCCGCGCGAAAAAGGAAGCGCTCATTCGCGGCGATTGGCCGGCAATCCAACGATTAGCGAGCCGATCAGAGGTCCTTCGAGACGCGGCTTCGACAAGCTCAGCCGCTCCTCAGGATGAGCGGTTGGAGGATGCAACACCTGCGCCGGTGATCGTTCTTGTCCGTCCGCAGCTTGGCCAGAACATCGGCAAGGCTGCTCGTGCCATGCTCAATTTCGGGCTAACCGAGATGCGGCTGGTCGCGCCGCGTGATGGTTGGCCGAACCCCGACGCCGGGCCTTCGGCGAGTGGCGCGGACATCGTGCTGGAGCAGGCGAAGGTGTTCGAGACGGTGCAGGATGCCGTGGCGGACTGCTCCACCATCTTCGCTTCAACCGTCCGGCGACGCGACCTCACCATGCCGGTGGTGACGCCGGAGCAGATGGCGGACCAGATCGTCGCCTCCTCAGCTCGAACCGCAATCCTGTTTGGGCCGGAACGCTCAGGACTCGAGACCGAGGACGTCGCTCTTTCCAATGCGATCGTCACCGTGCCGATCAATCCGGAATTCGGTTCGCTAAACCTCGCTCAGGCAGTGATCCTGCTGGCCTATGAATGGTCGAAGCGCTCGGAACTTGCGGTTCCTCCGTCGAAGGAGCTGGAGGCGCCAGCGCCTCACGCTGAGCTCGAAGGGATGATCGGACAATTCGAAGAGGAGCTTGAGGCGAAGGGCTATTTCTACCCGCCGTCACGCACTCAGGCGACGAAGAACACGATCCGCACCATCTTCACCAAGACTGGCTGGTCGTCGCGCGAGGTGAAGGCGATCCGCGGGATCGTACGGGCGCTCGTCAATCCGCCGCGGACTCGCTAGCCGGCGCGGATCCGGTCGAATTCTACGAATTCATAAGCGATCGAGCGCTCGATAAGCGCTTCGTAGAAGTCGGCCATCAGCGAACGATCCACGCCCGACTGTTCGGCCGCGCGATCAACGTTGGCGAGGACCTCCGCCTTGCGCACTTCATCCCGAACCACGCCCCGATCGGGCTTGATGCGCGCTGCGGCGTCCATGAAGCGAAAGCGGCGGGCGATGAGGTCCACAACGCGGCGATCGATCTCGTCGATGCCGGCGCGGACTTCGGTCATGGTCTGGCACTGTTCGGGTTCTGGGAAAGCTTGCATGGGCCGCCTATTGCCGACCCGCGCGCCTCACGCAAACTTGACCTTCGGCGCCCTCTCCCCTAGGTGCGCCGCTCGCAATTGATCCCACACGTCCGGTGAAGTGGTGATCGCGTCAGGCTCCATGCCTGACGGTGCGGTCCGGACACAACATGAAGCAAGTTGGAGAATGAATCGTGAGCAAGCGCTCTAGCGCCAAGTATAAACTCGACCGTCGCATGGGCGAAAACGTCTTCGGACGTCCCAAGAGCCCGGTCAACCGCCGCGAATATGGTCCCGGTCAGCACGGCCAGCGCCGCAAGAGCAAGGTGTCGGACTTCGGCATCCAGCTGCGCGCCAAGCAGAAGCTGAAGGGCTATTATGGCGACGTCACCGAGAAGCAGTTCAAGCGGACGTACCAGGAAGCCAGCGCCATGAAGGGCGACGCTTCGCAGAACCTCATCGGCCTGCTCGAGCGCCGTCTCGACATGATCGTCTACCGCGCCAAGTTCGCGCCGACGATCTGGGCGGCTCGCCAGCTGGTCAGCCACGGCCACATCCGCGTCAACGGCGTGAAGTGCAATATCGCCAGCCGCCGGGTGAACGTCGGCGACGTGATCGAGCTCGGCTCGAAGGCGCAGGAAATGGCCCTGGTCATCGAAGCGCAGAGCCTCGCCGAGCGCGACGTCCCCGACTACGTGTCGCCGGACGGAACCTCGAAGGTCAGCTTCACCCGCGTTCCGACGCTGGACGAAGTGCCTTATCCGGTCCGCATGGAACCGAATCTGGTCATCGAATTCTATTCGCGCTGATCCTGCGATCAGGTCGAACAAGCGGGGCGATCCTTCGGGGTCGCCCTTTTTGTTTGCCTAATTGGCCGGATATGGCGTCAGCAGCCAGCGCTGGTAGAGCGCCTTCTGTGCGGCGGTCGGGTTAGCCACCTTCACCACCTTCGGCTTGTTCTTCTCGATCGAAGACAAGGTGAGCTTCTTCTGCATGAGTTGGTCGCGACGGAAGAAACTTACCGTGACCACATCGCCTGCGCGGCGTTCCGTCAGCGCATCCTCGAAGCGATCCTTGGTGACCCTCCGTCCGTCGAACGCCGTGATGATATCATCAGGCACAAAGCCTGCATTCCAGGCCGGACCGCCGCGCTCAACGCCTGTGAGCTTCATACCGCCCTCAGCCTGATCGGCTTTCCAGCCGGCCCACGGCTGCTTCGGCACCGACTTGTCGCTGTCCTCGTAGGAAATGCGCAGACCGACAGCGCTGAGCAGGCGGTCGAAGTCCACGGGTGCCGGAGACTCTACGTTCTGCGCCCACCAAGCGTCCCATGAGTGACCGGTAAGCTCGGCAAGGATGGCCTTCACATCCGTCGCGGAGAAGCCCTTGCCCTGTTCCGAAGGATAACGCTGGTAGAGCGTCTCGTGGACGTTCCGGTAAGACAGCTTCCCGCCGCTGTCCTGCAACAGCTTCAGGTCGAGCATCCAGGAAACCATCGACCCTTCCGCGTAGATATTCGCCCAGGCATTTCTTGCCCGGTCCCCGCTCGGCGAGATCCATTCGTTGAATGACGTCTCCGCGACGGACTGCGCAGAGGCTCCAGGGGTGCGCCGGTAATGATCGACCGCGTCCGCAAGAGCTCCAAAATATTCGTCGGGCTTCATAATTCCGGCCTGCAGCAGGAACTGATCAGCGAAATAATCGGTCGAGCCTTCGTGAAGCCACAGCAGGTCGGTGTAGTTCTCGTCCTGGTAGCGGTACGGCACCATCGCGCCCGCACGGTAGGCCTTCACGTTCCAGGTGTGGATGAACTCGTGCGCGGCCGTGCTGAGGAATTTCAGATATTTGGTGCGCGGCTGAAAGGCGTTGCGCGGCAGTTGGATGACAGTGGAGTTGCGATGCTCGGTCGCGCCGCCCGCGCCATCCGTGGCGTGGATCATGAAAACGTAACGCTGGAACGGATAGCCGCTCCAGATGCTTGGCGCCTGCGCGACGATCTTCTTCAGATCGGCGACGGTCTGGCCGGCGTCGTAATTGCCGTCGCCCCAGAACACGACCTGATAGTCGCGGCCTCCCTCTTTGAAGGCGAAGGAGCGACTGACGCCCGTTTCAATCGGAGAATCGACAAGAATATCCCAGTTCGCACCTTTGAAACGGTTTGCACCGTCCGCTTCGAGGCCCGAGAAACTGCGCCAGCCGGACGGCACCTTCAGGTCGACGGTGACGTCCTCTTGGCGGAAAGAGTCGGCGTACATGAACACCGCCGACGCATCGAGGTAGGCGTGGCTGTCGTCGATGTGGCGCGAGCGCAGGCCGAGCTCATTCGCGTAGACGTCGTACTCGACGGTGATCGGCCCGCTGCCCGCGCCCTGAATGCGCCATGTGGACTTGTCGACCTTCTGCCACTGCAGGGCACGGCCGCCCTGACCCTTCGCAGCGAATTCGCTGACACCGTTGGCGAGGTCGAGGATCTCGTACCGCCCTGTTCGCCAGGCCGGCATCTTCACGTCCAAAGTGTCGCCGGAGCCCGCGGGAAAGACGATCCTGACCTTGCCGCTGTGATGCTCGGGCGAGGTCAGGTCGATCGCATAATGGACGGTCGCGTCGGCCACAGTGGATAGCGTCAAAGCAAATGCAGCAACCGCCAATCTCAACATCACTCACTCCCGCCGAACCTGCCGCTTGTTAGCAGCCGCGGGGCAAAGGCACAGGGCGGATCGACCAACGGAGAACAGCAATCTTTGCGCTTCGTTTCACAAGGCTTTAGGCGCGCCGCATGACTTTGCCTCCCCTTCCCGAATGGGCGCCGCATCAGGCCGTATGGATCGGATTCCCATCGGACCCGGAGCTTTGGCTGTCGGATCTCAAGGAAGCCGAGAAGGAAGTCGCAGCCTTTGCCAAGGCCGTGCACGCGGACGGCAAGGGCGAGGAGGTCTGGCTGGTCGCGGCTCATGAGGACGCCGCCGCGCAGGCCCGGAGGCTTGCGCCCTTCGCGAAGGTCGTCGTCGAGAATTTCGGCGACATTTGGCTGCGCGACAGCGGGCCGATCGTCATGGGCTCCGGTAAAGAGCGCCGCGCCCAAGGGTTTCGCTTCAACGGATGGGGCAGTAAGTACGACCTCGACGGCGACCAGGACATTGGCGAACGGATCGCTACGGCGGCCTCGTTGCCGTACTCGCAGGCGGGCTGGATCCTCGAAGGTGGCGCGATCGATGGCGACGGGTCGGGCACGGTCATCACCACCGAACAGTGCCTGCTCAATCCGAACCGCAATCCCGGCGCGACGCACGAAAGCATAGAGGGCCGGCTGGAGCACGACCTCGGCTTCGAGCGTGTGATCTGGCTCGGCGAAGGCCTGGTCAACGACCACACTGACGGCCACGTCGACAATCTCGCGCGCTTCGTTGCTCCCGGCCGCGTCGCTATCCCGACGGCCGCCAAGGACGATCCCAACGACGCTATTTACCGCGATGCCGCCAAGCGGCTGGCAGCGGCCAAGCTGGATGTCGTGACCCTCCCCTCGCCCGGCCGAATCGAGAATGAAGACGGCGACGTCATCCCGGCCAGCTACATGAACTTCTACATCGGCAATGCCGCCGTCGTGGTCCCGCAATACGGTTCGCCCAACGACAAGGCGGCGGTGGACGTCGTCCAGGCATTGTTCCCGGGCCGGAAGGCCGTAGGGCTGCGCGCCGACCACGTGCTGACCGGCGGAGGGAGCTTCCACTGCATCAGCCAGCAGGTGCCGCTCTAGGCGTTCGTCGAATTTCGCTTCGGATCTGAAACGAAGCGAGACACTCCGGCAGGATGACGTTCTCGCCGACTTTCTACCGCGTCGCCGGTTTCGCCTCGATCCTGTCGGTCGCGACGACGCTGATGCTGATCTTCTTGCCGGAATTCTTCGCTCCAGTCCCCGAGGGCATCCCCGGGCGGATGCAGCGGGTCACCGATCCGCTCTACCAGCTTCGCGCCTGGGCTTATCAGGTCCACCCGTTTCTCGTTTTCACAGCGTGCCTTGGCGTGGCGGCAGCATGCCGCCGTGTCGCACCTGCGCTGGCGCTGGCTGGAATTCTGGCCTTCGGACTGTGGGCGTTCACAGAGGCGGCGCAGCAATCGCTGACCCTCTTTGCGTTCGACGACTGGCGCCGAGCCTGGCTCGCCGGTGATCCCGCCGTTCGCGCGACCATCGAAGTTCGGGCGGCAATCTATGACGGACTTTGGGAAGCCGCCTACTCGCTCCTGCTTTTCGGAATCATCCTCGGCAGCGCCTTCTTCGCCGCAATCCTGATCCGGCTGCCCGATACGCTCTCGCGCGTCGTCGGATTTCTGTTCGCCTTGGCCGCTATCCAGTCCGTCCTGATCCAGTCCGGCGAGCTTGGCGGTCCAACGTTGCCAGAGGCTCTGTCCTTCTGGATTTATCCCGCGACCCAGCCGCTCGCTCGTCTGCTTCTCGGCATCTGGCTTCTCCGAGTGGCGCGCAGCGGAGAGCCTCACTAAATAGCCCGCATGACCAAGCTTACTGTCGCCGCTCTCCAGCTCGCCTTTACCGACGACACCGTCGCCAACATCAAGGCGGTTGCCGACCTTGTGCGAGAGGCCGCGTCCAAGGGCGCCGAAGTCGTGCTTCCGCCCGAACTGTTCGAAGGCCCCTATTTCTGCCGTGTCGAGGATGAAGGCCTTTTCGCCAACGCGCGTCGGACGGAGGAGCACCCGTCAGTCGTCGCCATGCAGGAATTGGCGAAGGAGCTGAAGATCTGGATCCCCACCAGCTACTTCGAGCTCGACGGCCCGCACCATTACAATTCGCTGGCGATGATCGGACCGGACGGAAAGATCGCCGGCGTCTATCGCAAGAGCCACATTCCCGACGGCCCCGGCTATGAGGAGAAGTTCTACTTCCGGCCCGGCAATACCGGTTTCAAGGTGTGGAACGGCCCCCACATGTCGACACTCGGCGTCGGAGTGTGCTGGGACCAGTGGTACCCGGAGACCGCGCGCGCGATGATGTTGATGGGCGCGGAAATCCTCTTCTATCCGACCGCGATCGGCACAGAGCCGCATGACCCCGACCTCGACACGTCACGCCTTTGGCGCCGAGCGATGATCGGACATGCCGTTTCCAATGTCGTGCCGGTCGTCGCGGCCAATCGCATCGGCACAGAGCATGGGCAGCGCTTTTACGGTCACAGCTTCATTTGCGACGAGCGCGGCGACATTCTCGCTGAGTTCGGAGCGAATGAAACGGGCGTGATCGTCGCGACGCTCGACCTGGCGCAGGCGAAGAAGCATCGCGCAGCTTTCGGCTTCTTCCGCGACCGTCGGCCTGACCTATACACGAGGCTCGTCGAAGACGTTTGATCAGGCGCGCGGATGCGCGTGGCGATAGACGTCAAGCAGGTGTGCTGCATCAACCGCAGTGTAGATCTGCGTCGAAGACAGGCTGGCATGGCCAAGCAGTTCCTGCAGCGCTCTTAGATCCGCTCCTCGCGCCAGGAGGTGCGTGGCGAAGCTGTGGCGAAGAGCGTGTGGCGTGAGCGTGTCCGGAAGGTTGAGGCGCCGCCGCGCGGCTGCAACGGCCCGGCGGACAAGGTCGGGGTTCAGCGGACCGCCCCGAACGCCCAGGAACAATGGTCCATCACGCTCGATCGGCCAGGGGCATTCGGCGACGTAGGTCTCAATTGCCTCGCGAATGGCGGGCATGATCGGCACGACTCTCGTCTTGGAGCGCTTGCCCGTCACGCGAAGCGCCTGGCCGATCGGGCGAACGTCGCCGGTCAGCGACAAGGCTTCAGCGACGCGCAAGCCCGCCCCGTACAGCAGCAACAATATAGCCAGGTCGCGAGCGCCAACCCAGCCATCGGCGGCTGCGTCCGATACATCCTCTGCAAGAGCGACGGCTTCGTCCGGAG
>Ga0247822_10000486_pt1 | contig 21505 bp, 22 predicted proteins | sample 13C_Cellulose_Da_FD_192423 | JGI IMG/M metagenome (GOLD analysis project Ga0247822, IMG submission 192423) | Soil microbial communities from agricultural site in Penn Yan, New York, United States - 13C_Cellulose_Day30 | ecosystem: Environmental > Terrestrial > Soil > Agricultural land | place...
AACACGTGCTCGCCCGCGGCGTCCTGCGCGCCGCCGCGCGCGGCCCCAAGGGCGCGCCGGTCCAGATCGAGCCCGGCGATCTCGACCTCGCCGCCGCGCCGGCGGCCCGCCGCCGGACGTCGCCGCTCGCGGAGCGCGTCGCGCGCGGTCGCCTGCCGCTGCGCGCGGCGATCGACGAGCTGAAGCGCGCGTCGATCGCGGGCGCGCTCGAGGAGACCGGCGGCAACTGGGCCGAGGCCGCGCGCCGGCTCGGCATGGACCGCGGCAACCTCCACCACATGGCGCAGCGCCTCGGGGTGCGGCCAGGCGGGTCCGTGTCCACGCCCGGCGCGCTCGAGCGCTGACGCGGCGCAGCGCAGCGCTGCGCTGCGTGATCGCCGGCGTGATCGATCGGTCAGCCGCCGGCAACGATCGGTAGCGGGTCGCAAGCCGGTGTCGAGGACCGGCGCGACGAGCGTAGAGTGACGAGATGCGCTCGCTCGTGGCCACGCTCGCCCTCGCGCTCCTGGTCGTCACCGCCTGCGGCGACGACCCCGGCGACGACGGTCCCGGCCCCGATCCCCACGCCGACGTCCTCGATCGCCTCAACGCGGTCGCCGGCGTCACCGCGACCGAGTGGCGGCCGCCCGCCGAATGGGAGGGCCGGCTCGAGGGTTACCGCTACTTCGACCTGTGGTTCACGCTGCCGATCGATCACGCCGACGCGGCCGCCGGGACCTTCCAGCTGTACGCCGCGCTGATGTACCGCGCCGACGAGGCGCCGCTGACCGTGCACGTCGGCGGCTACGAGGCCGGCTGGCGGCGCTACCTCACCGAGCCGGCCGCGCTGATCGAGGGCAACCAGCTCAGCCTCGAGTACCGGTTCTACGGCCGATCGGTCCCCGAGGCCGGCATCCCGTGGCCGAAGCTGCGCATCCAGCAGTTCGCCGCCGACGAGCACGAGGTGCTCGGCCGGCTGGCGCCGATCCTCGCCGGCCGGCGCATCCACACCGGCGGCAGCAAGGGCGGCGTGCACTCGCTGCAGTACGCCCAGCTCCACCCCGAGGACGTCGACGGCGTGGTGGCGTACGTGGCGCCGATCATGACCGCCCTGCCCGACCACCGCTGGGACGGCCTGTTCGATCGCATCGGCACGCCGGCGTGCAAGGCGGCGCTGCGCGCGCTGGCCCGCGAGATGCTGGTCCGGCGCGACGCGCTGACCGCCCAGGCCGAGGCCGAGGAGGGCGTCACCTACGCCGTCGCCGGCGCCGACCACGCGGTCGAGACCGCGATCGTCGAGCTCGAGTTCGGCTTCTGGATGACGCTCGGCGAGCCCGCCTGCGCCGACCTGCCCGCCGCGGACCAGGTCGCCGCGCTCGGCGACGCCGATCTGTTCGCGTACCTCGAGTGGGTCGGCAGCCCGGCCGCCTACGGCGATCAGGCGCTGGCGTCGTCGGGCAGCCAGTACATCTACCAGGACCACGTCGAGTTCGGGTACCCGGTCTGGGACCACGGCTACCTCGACGACCTGCTGCGCTTCAGCTACGAGGACTGGTCGGCCTACCTGCCGGCCGGCGAGCCGTTGCCGTTCGATCCGGCGCTGCAGCTGTCCCTGCGCGACTGGGTCAAGGACAGCGCCGAGCACATCCTGGTCGTCGACGGCGAGTGGGACCCGTGGGCCGCCGGCGCCGTCGAGGTCGCGCCCGGCCGCGACGCCGCGCACCGCTGGGTCGCCCGCGGCAGCCACTGGTCGACCCACATCGCGACCCTCGGCGAGGAAGACCAGGCCGCGGCCATCGCCTCGCTGCGCCGCTGGGCCGGCCTCGGCGACCGCGCCCGCCGGCCCGCGCCGCGCCAGCCGCTGGCGCCGATCGACAGCCTCGGCCCGCCGGAGCCGTGATTCGCCGCCGGCGAACGCGCGTCCCACTTGAGCTGGTGCTCCAGCGAGCGACCTGCACCGCGCCAGCGCGGTGCACACGTGCCACCACCAAGCTTGGTGCCGGACGCGCGTTAGCCCCTTTCCGGAGGCCTTCGGCCTCCTCCGATGGGGGACGATCACGTCCCCCATACCCCCATGCCCGTCGGCGGAGTACGTGGCGGGGTGCCAGCCCAATCACCTCAAGTGGAAGCGGTTAGCTCGCCGGTTGGCCGGCGCGCCACGCCGACAGCGTCGTGTCCTCGGCGACGTCGGTCGGGCTCTCGAAGTCGAGCACGTAGCCGTCGGGATCCTCGAAGGTGGTCACCCACAGGCCGTTGCCGACGAACGGCTCGCGCGGCGTCAGCCCGCGGGCGACGGCCTCGTCGTGGATCCGCAGCGCGTCGGCGCACATGAAGCACACGCGGACGCCGAGCCCGAGCGGCGTCGGCGGCCGCAGGTCGCGGCCGTCGTCGTCGACCAGCGACTGGAGCATCAGCGACGCGCCACCCAGCGTGAGCAGGCACCAGCGGATCTCGCCGGCCGGGGTCCAGCGCTGCTTCACGACGAAGCCGAGGCCGTCGACGTAGAAGCGGAGCGCGCGGGCCATGTCGGTGACCCGCAGGAACGGGACCGCTTCCCGGACGTTCGGCGCCGGCGCGGCAGCGTGGACGGTCATGCACCGAGCGTAGCGCGCGCCGGACCGCGGCGAGCGGGGAACGGCGGGAGCGGCGTGGTATGAGCCGGGCGTGACCAGCAAGAAGCCACCGCGGAGCCGGACCGCGCGCCGGGTCGCCGAGCGCGACGCGCGCAAGCTGGTGCGCGACCGCGAGCGGCTGGCCGCGCTCGAGCCGGGCGGCGCCGCCGAGCGGCCGATCGAGGTGCCGAGCGCGGCGGTGATCGAGGTCCGGGTGCGGGCGACGCCCTGCATCCAGTGCGAGGGCGAGTACGCGATCGACGACCACCAGCACGCGGCCGGCCTGCGCGTGGTCAGTGTCACCTGCCGGCAATGTCACGTGTCGCGGCGGCTGTGGTTCCGCATCGCGCCGAGCGGCCCGAACTAGGCCTGCAGTCGCCGACGAGCTCAGCTACGCTCGCGACGTGCGCAAGCCAGTCACGTGCACGTGCGGTGAGCCGCGGTTCGCCGTGCGCCTGCGTCGCGACGAGCAGGTCGCGCTGCTCACGTGTGCCGGCGGTCACCACGCGCTGCTGCTCGACAGTCGCGACTACTGGCACGACGTGATCCAGTCGGGCCGACCGCGCGAGGTACGGTGCCGCTGCGGCGCGCGCGTGTTCGCGGTCGACCTCGAGTACAGGTTTCGCGCCGACGAGAGCTCGGTCCGCACCGTCGATGTGTGGCTGCGCTGCGCCGGCTGCGGAGCCCAGCGGCACGGGGTGGCCTTCGAGATCGACTACGAGCCGACCGATACCCTGGTGAGCAGGCCGCTCGATCCGTGCCCGGATCCCTGGCGCAAGGCGAAGCAGACCGAACTGACCGCCCTGTGGGTGCCGGACGACCTGCACGCGCTCGTCGTCCACCTCGTCGAGGAGCTTCGCGCGCACTGCTACGTCGGCGGCTGGAGGGAGCCCGCTCGGCCGTGCTCTTCCTCGGAGGCGATCGCCACGCTGCGCGCGCACACGTCGTGGACGCTGCTTTTCGCGGCGCGGCCGGTCGAGCTCCCCGGTGAGCTGCGCGACTGCTGGAGGCGACTTCCGGTGATCCAGCTCGAAACGCCGATCACGATACGCTACCAGACCGGCAAGGGGTGGCTGCACTACGTCCACTACGCCAACGAGCGCTTCGTCGATGGCGAGCTGGTCGCCCAGGACCCCGAGCTGCTCGCGCTCGCCACCCGCCTGCGCGCGTGGCTCCAGAGCCGGTTCACCTCGGTGCGGGGCCGGGGCACGTTCGACAACCCACGTGAGCACGAGCGCCTCAAGGGCGGCTGGTAGCGCTACGAGTCGAGCAATCTCCAGTGATTGCGCGACACGGTGGATATTTCGCCGGCGATGTCGAGAACCGGCGGACGGCTCCGACTCAGGGGTGACGACGCGCTCCACGACGGAGCGCTACAAGAAGGAGCCGACCATGAAGTTCATGCTGATGATGAATACCCCCACCGGTGGCGCCTACCAGATCGCGCAGTGGCCCGCCGCCGACATCAAGGCCCACATCGCGTTCATGCAGCGGTTCGCCGAGAAGCTGACCGCGGCCGGTGAGCTGGTCGCGGCCGAGGGCCTGGCCGGGCCCGAGCAGGCCAAGCTGGTGCGCGCCGGCAAGGACGGCGCCCCGGTCACCGACGGCGTGTTCCCCGAGACCAAGGAGTTCCTGGCCGGGTACTGGATCGTCCAGGTCGATCGCCCGGAGCGCGCCTACCAGATCGCCGCCGAGGCGTCGCTGGCGCCGGGCAAGGGCGGTGAGCCGCTGTACCTGGCGATCGAGGTGCGCGAGGTCATGAGCGCGCCGCCGAGCGACCAGCGCTGATGACCGCGGCGACGCTGGATCCGGCGTCCCAACACCTGCTGCGCGAGCTCGCGCCCGAGGTGCTGGGCGTCGTGACCCGCCGCTACCGCGACTTCGCCGCCGCCGAGGACGCGGTCCAGGAGGCGCTGATCGCGGCGGCGCTGCAGTGGCCGCACGACGGCCGGCCCGACAACCCGCGCGCGTGGTTGATCCACGTCGCGTCGCGGCGGATCACCGATCACGTCCGCGCCGAGGCCGCGCGCCGCCACCGCGAGCAGCTCGTGGTCAGCCTGGTGCCGGCCGACGAGCAGGTCGCGCTCGCCGCCGACGAGGCCGGCGCGACCGGCCACGACGACAGCCTCGACCTGCTGTTCATGTGCTGCCACCCGGCGCTGTCGCCGTCGTCGGCGATCGCGCTGACCCTGCGCGCGGTCGGCGGGCTCACCACCGCCGAGATCGCCCACGCGTTCCTGGTCCCCGAGGCGACCATGGCCCAGCGGATCAGCCGGACCAAGGCAACCCTCAAGGACGCCGGCGCGCGCCTCGAGCCGCCGACCGCCGACGACCGCGCCGCGCGCCTCGGCGCGGTCATGCACGTCCTCTACCTGATCTTCAACGAAGGCTACGCCGCCAGCTCGGGCCCCGACGTCCATCGCCCCGACCTGTCGCGCGAGGCCCTGCGCCTGGCCCGCCGGCTCCACCGCCTCGTCCCCGCCGACGGCGAGGCCGCCGGGCTGGTCGCGCTCATGCTCCTGACCGACGCGCGGCGCCACGCGCGGACCGGACCGGCCGGCGAGCTGATCCCGCTCGACGAGCAGGATCGCACCCGCTGGGACCGGGCCGCGATCGCCGAGGGCGTCGCGCTCATCACCGCCACGTTCGCCCGCGGCGCCGTCGGCCCATACCAGCTGCAGCCGGCCATCGCCGCCCTCCACGACGAAGCCGCGCGCGTCGAGGACACCGACTGGCCGCAGATCCTCGCCCTCTACGAGGTGCTCCTGCGCGTCGCCGACAACCCCATGGTCGCGCTCAGCCACGCCATCGCCACCGCCATGGTCCACGGCCCCGCCGCCGGCCTCGCCCGCCTCGACACCCTCGCCGGCGACCCGCTCGCCGGCCACCACCGCCTCGACGCCGCCCGCGCCCACCTCCTCGAGCGCGCCGGCGACCGCGCCGCCGAGCGCACCACCTGCTCACCAAAGCGGGGACAGGATCCGGGGGTCCATCCGTTTGATATGCTTGAGCTTTCAGCGTTAACCGCGAGACGTTTTCGGCGGGCCGCCGAACTTTTGCGGTTAACGCTGGAAGCGGTCTGGTTCCCGAGGGTTGCGACCCTAGATCCTGTCCCGGTAGTAGGCGGTGACCTGGTAGGTCGCGGCGCCGCCGTAGCCGTGGACGCCGACGAACGCGGCGGTCGTGCCGGACGGGACGGTCAGCTCGCAGGTCTCGTTGCCACCCTGGAGGAACGGACGGCAGGCGTAGGCGTTGGTGGTCGGGGCGGCGCCGAAGCGGACGTACAGGTCGGGATCGGCGGCGCCGGTCATGACCACGCGCAGGGTGCTGCCGGGCACGACCGGGAGGGGCTGCGAGACGAGCAGCTGGTTGGCCGGCACGGTGCCGGCCCACTGCTGGATGCGATCGACGCCGCCGGGGTTGCCGGGCGGCGCCGAGCCGGGCGCGCCGTAGAGCGCGGCGACGCCCTGGCGATCGTAGGCGCTGAACGCGAGGGTGTTGCCGGTCCCGTTGCACTGCGGGTAGTGCATGATCGAGGCGCGGTCGTACGGGGTCAGCGGCCGCCAGCTATTGTCCTCGAAGCAGGCGCCCGACTCGGGGCGGGTGTGCTCGTGGCGGAAGCCGAGCGCGTGGCCGAGCTCGTGGGCCATCACCGCCGCCAGCGGCCAGCTCGACGAGAACGCGGTGCCGTCGATCAGCACGTTGCGGCTGGTGCGGCCGTAGTGGGGAAAGAACGCGCGCGCCAGGTACTGGCCGCCCGAGCTCACCGGGCGCACGTCGAAGACCACCGCGCCGTTGGTCGCGGTGCACGCCGCATCCTGGGCCGGCACGTACGTGAAGTTGACGTGACCGCGCGCCTCCCAGCCCTCGGCGGCGGCGCGCATCGCGTCGACCACCCGCTGCTTGTAGCCGCCGAACGCGTTGCTGACGCAGTAGGTGAGGTCGAGCTTCGCGGTCGCCGACCACTTCGAGTCGACGCCACCGGCGTTGTGGACGATCAGCTCGCCGCCGCCGTGGACCTGCTGCCAGAACTCGAGCAGGGCCTTGTCGTCGACGATCGGGGTGTCGCCGTTGACGATGTAGACGCCGTGCTCCCACGGCTCCTTGTAGGTCGAGGCGCGGAACTCCTCGAACGAGGGTCCCTGGTTGCTGCCGAGCTCCGGGTCACCCACCATGCAGGCCGAGGACGCGGCGAGCGCGATCCCCGAGAACAGCGCGAGACGGACGATCTGGGACATTCGAGCCTCCTTGGCCGGCCCGGCTTTTCACGTCGAGTGCCAGGTGCCGCGCCGCGCCCGCGCGCGACGGTGTCGGCCATGGTCGGCGAGAGCCGTCGGTCGCGACGCGCGCCGTCGGTGAGCGCGCTGACCGCGCGTACGCGATCGCGCGCAGGCCGTGTGCACCGCGGTCGGCAGCGACGAGCCCGCCGGCCCGCGCCAGGTCAGGCGCTGCCATCGCACGTCACCGCCGCGGCGCCGGGTCGACACCGCCACGTGTGACCGCGCGCCGCGATCGCGAGCCCCGGTCGGGACAATTGCCCCAGCGGCCGGCGGTCGACAGGTCGCCCCCGGAGGAGCGCGACACGGGCGGCGAGGCGGTCGGTCGAACCCGGCCCGCGCCGGCGGTAAGCTGCCCGCGTGAAGCACCCTTCGTGGCTGATCGCGCTCAACGTGGTGCTGGCGCTCCTGTTCGTGGTCGCCGCCGGGCTCCAGTACAACGATCCGGATCCGGCGCGGTGGATCGCCTTGTACGGCGGCGCCGCGGTGGCGACCGTGCTCGCGTTGCACACCCGCCGCGGGTGGCTGCTCGCCGGCGCGGTCGGCGCGATCGGCGCGGTGTGGGGCGGGCTGCTGTGGGCCGACGTCCTCGGTCAGGTCGTGTTCAGCGACATGTGGCGCAAGATGTCCGAGAAGGGCGGCAAGGTCGAGGTGCTGCGCGAGGCCGGCGGGCTGACCCTGGTCGTCACCTGGCTGAGCGTGACGTCGCTGCTCGGCTGGAACCGCGCGCGCGCGACCGCCGCCGAGGTCGCGAAGGCCGGCCGCTGATCCGCATCCCACTCGAGGTGATCGAGATGGCAACGCACTGCGGGCGGCGACCAACGGGCATGGGGGTTTGGGGGACGCGATCGTCCCCCATCGGAGGAGGCCGAAGGCCTCCGGAAGGTGCTAACGCGCGTCCGGCTCCAAGCGTGGTGGTGGCACGTGTGCACCGCGCTGGCGCGGTGCAGGTCGCTCGCAAGAGCACCAGGTCGAGTGGGACGCGCGTTAGCGGTCAGGCCGGCAGCGGCTCGCGCCGGGCCAGCCAGATCGGCGGGATGACCGCGTCGCCGGCGGCGAGGATCCCGCCGACGATCGCGCACGTGGTGTCGACGTCGCCGAGGCCGGTGAGGGTCGTCCACAGCGCCGCCTCGTAGTCGTCGAGGTGACGGGCCGCCGCCCACAGGCAGTACGGGACGGTGTCCTCGCACAGCACCAGCGCGCCGTTGCCGAGGCGGGCGCCGGCGACGACCGGATCGGTGTCGAGCGACAGCGCGGCCGCGCGGATGAGGCCCTCGCGGGTGACGCCGGCCGGCGTGTGCTCGATCGTGGTGGTGAGCAGCGCGCGCCCGTCGCGCGGCGCCAGCCCGACCGCCATGCGCGCGACGGTGGCGGCGGCGACGGCGACCGCGATCGCGCCGGCCGCGCCCTCGGGGTGGAGGTGGGTCGGCCGCGCCGAGCGCCGGGCCGCGGCGATCGCGGCGTCGAGATCGTGCGCGAAGTACGCGCCGAGCGGTGCCGCTCGCATCGCCGAGCCGTTGCCCTTCGAGCCGGTGCCGCCGAACGGCGCGCCGGCCGCGAGCTTCCACGGCGTGCCGGCGACCACCGCCGACAGGATCTCGTGGGCGGTGCCGCCGTAGCCGCGCCACTGCTCGAGGCCGTAGCGGGTCGCGAACCGCTCGGCCAGCGCGTCCTCGTCGACGTCGCCGCGTGCGGCCAGCTCGTCGACGATCGCCAGCGCCATCGCGGTGTCGTCGGTCCACCGCCACATCGGGTGCGGCGACAGCCGGCGCGCGGCGATGTCGCCGAGCCGCTTCATGAAGCTCTCGCCGAACGCGTCGCCGACCGACAGGCCGTCGAGCGACCGGCGGGCGCGGGCGAGGCAAGCGGTGGGATCGGTGGCGAGCGTCATCGGCTCACGATTACACCATTGCACGAATTCGTCGCCCCACATCTGCGGCGCCTCACGCGCGCGTCGACACGGCGCGCTATCCCCCATCGAGCGCGTAGTGACGCCGCGCTACTTCGGCCTCGCCTTCAAGACCACCTTGTTGTCCTTGATGACCACATTGAACTCCACGCCGGACGCCTTGTGCTGGGCAAGGATCTTCGGCGCCTGCGTCGACAACGTGCGGACCAGCTTGTCGTAGCTCATCGGATCGGTGCGATCGCCGACCACCGCGCGCGCCTTGACGTACTTGGCGTACAGCGCCCGCGTGTCGGCCTCCGACATGCCGGGGATCGGCGACGGCACGGGCGCGGCGGTCGTCGCCCGCGGCGCGACCGGCGGGCTGGTGGCCGCGCGCACCGGCGGCGGCCCCGCGGTCGCGGCGCGCGGCGGCAGCGGCGGCGGCGTGCCCCGGGCCGCGGCCGGTGGCGGCGGAGGCGGCGGCGGGCCCGGCCGCGCCGCGGCCGCGGGCTTGCGCGGCTCGACCGCGGCCAGCGCCTCGTCGGCCATGGCGGCCAGCGCGGCCGACAGGTCGGAGTCGTCGGCGAACGGATCGTCGATGCGGTGCGGCCCCTGGGTGCTGCGGCCCGCCCGCGGCTTCGGCGGCGGCGCGAACCGCGGCGCGTCGGGGACGGTGTCCGACCCCTGGTCGAGCTCGGCGATCTCGGCCGGCTCGTCCTTCAGCTTGCCCTCGCGCGCGGCCTGGGCGACCGCGGCGGCGCGGTCGCGGGCGATCGCCTCGCGCATCCGCTTGGGCATCTTGGCGACCAGCTCCTCGGGAATCTCCTCACCGGTGGCGAGCGCCTTCTGGCGGATCCGGGCCAGGTTGCGGACGTAGCGGCCGGCCTCGATCTCGCGCAGGGTGCGCTTCCAGTAGGTGTTGTAGGCGCCGTACTTCTGCTGGATGGTCGCGAACCGGTAGCGCAGGGCGGTGTTGCGGATCTGCATCTGGGTCAGGTCGCGGATCCGCCGCTCGGTCTCGGTGTGCAGGTGGGCCGGGGCCTGCTTCTGGATGCCCATGAAGTACTGCTCGTAGAGGACCTTCACGCGGTCGACGAGCTTGTCGAGGGCGTCGAGGGCCTCCTCGATCTCGGCCCCCTTCTCCTCCGCCGCGTAGGTCGACTTCAGCGCCACGTTGAGCGAGGGTACCAGACGTGGTACGTGCCCCGGAAGGCGCGTTTCCGCCGGGCCGCCGGGCATGTCGATCGTCTACTTCCTCCTCCTGGTCGGGGTGCTCGTGGTCATCCACGAGCTGGGGCACTTCGTCGCGGCCAAGCTGCTCGACGTCAAGGTGCTGCGGTTCTCGATCGGCTACGGCCGGCCGCTGATCCGGGTCAAGGCGCGCGAGACCGAGTACCAGATCGGCATCTTCCCGCTCGGCGGCTACGTCCGCATCCTCGGCGTCGAGGACGAGGGCGAGGGCGTCGACCCGCGCGATCGCGGCCGCTCGTTCGCGACCCGGCCGCTGTGGCAACGGCTGGTGATCATCTTCGCCGGCCCGGCCGCGAACCTGCTGTTGCCGATCGTCATCTACTTCGTGTTCTTCGCCGGCCACACCGAGCTGCCGGCGTCGGTGGTCGGCGACGTCTACGAGGGGTCGCCGGCGGCGCGGGCCGGGATCGAGGCGGGCGACACCGTGCTGGCCATCGACGGCAAGGGCATCCGCTACTGGGAGGAGCTCGAGCGGACCGTGCGCGCCCGCGCCGGCAAGGAGCTCCACCTCAAGCTCGAGCGCGGCAACAAGGTGTTCGAGAAGTACCTGGTCCCGCTCGAGGAGATCGTGCGCAAGCGCGACGGCACCGCCCAGGCCCAGGGGCGCATCGGCATCACCCGCGCGCCGTTCGTGCCCATCGTCGGCGTGCTCGACGCCGGCTCGCCGGCCGGCAAGGCCGGGTTGCGCACCGGCGACCTGATCATCAGCATCGACGGGCGCGCCACCGACAACTGGAGCGACGTCCAGGCCGGGCTGGGCAAGGGCGCGCGCCGCACCAACGTGGTCTATTTCCGCGGCACCCCGCTGCCGGGCGTGCCCCAGGTCCGCCTGCTCGACGCCCGCTTCGCCGATCTGGTCCCCGAGACCCGCATCGACGACACGTTGACCCGCACCGCCTACACCGGGCTCGAGAACGCCGAGATGTTCATCGCCCACGTCGACCCGGGCACGCCGGCCGACCTGGCCGGCATGCGCCCGGGCGACCTGATCACCGCGCTCGACGGGCAGCCGGTGCGTCACTGGGCCGCGTTCGACCAGCGCCTGCTCGCCGAGCCGAGCCGGACCTGGACCATCAGCTGGCGGCGCGCGCAGGACGGCAAGGTCGTCGACCTGAGCGCCCAGCTCACCCAGGTCCGCCGCAAGGAGCCCGATCAGTACGGCCACACCGTCGAGCGCCTGGTGTTCGGCGCCCGCAACGACGTCGAGCGCGGCCAGGGCAAGATGGTGCCGATCGACGGCCGCATGGGCTACGCGGTGTCGAAGGCGATCGAGCGCACCGGCGAGACCATCGCGCTGATGGTCGGCGGCTTCGTCAAGATCCTCGGCGGCGACTCGCCGAGCGAGAGCCTGGGCGGGCCGCTGACCATGTACCGGATCGCGTCGGTGTCGGGCGAGCAGGGCCTCGACAGCTTCCTGCTCCTGCTCGCGCTCATCAGCGTCAACCTCGGCCTCATCAACCTGCTGCCGGTGCCGGTCCTCGACGGCGGCCACGTCCTGGTGTTCGTGATCGAGGCGGTGCGGCGGCAGCCGCTGTCGAACCGCGCGCGCGAGCGGGTCCAGTTCGCCGGGCTCGCCGTGGTGGTCGTGATCACCATCCTCGCCATGAGCAACGATCTGATGCGCTACGTGTTCTCGTGAAGCTGCTCGCCGTCGATACCGCGACCCTGACCGCGAGCGTCGCCGTGGTCGAGCTCACCGACCCGGTCGGCGCGCCGGTGGTCCGCGCCGCCGTCGACGTCGCGACCGACGCCCACAGCGAGCGGCTGCTGCCGGCGATCGCCGACGTGATCGCCGCCGCCGGGGTCGAGGTCGGCGGGCTCGACGCGATCGCGGTCGGCGCCGGGCCGGGCTCGTTCACCGGCCTGCGCATCGGCCTGGCCACCGCCAAGGGGCTGGCGTTCGCGGCCGGACGACCGCTGTGGCTGGCATCGTCGCTGGGCGCGCTGGCCTGGGACCTGGCCGGCGTCGCCGCGCCGGGCGCGCTGGTGGTACCGGCGCTCGACGCGCGCCGCGGCGAACTGTACGCAGGGTTCTATCGCCGCGATGGTGGCGGCCGCCTGATCGCCGCCGCGCCCGAGCGCGTGCTGCCGCCGGGCGAGCTGGCAGCGGCGATCGCCGCCGTCGACGGTGGCGGCGCGGTCGAGGTCGCCGGCGACGCGCTGACCGTCCATGCCGCGGCCCTGACCGGCTTGCCGGAGGTCGTGCGCCGGCGCACCGACGTGCGCGCGACACCGTCGGCGATCGGCGTGGCGGTGATGGCCGCCGCCGGCGACCGCGCCGACGTCCTCGCCCATGGGGCCCCCGCGTACATCCGCCCGTCGGAGGCGGAGGTGATGTACCCGAACGGCGTCCCCGGGGCGCTCAGGAAGCGGCCCTGAGCCCACGGCGGCTGAGCATCGCTCGAAGATTGCGCGGGGATCGGTCGTCCGCTAGCGTCAAGGCAGGACCGCCGCAGCGGTCGGAGGAGCTCGTGAAGGCAATCGACGCTGGCTCGAAGGATCAGGTCCTCGCCTCGCTCATCGAAGAGCACCGCCGCCTCGACGATCGGCTGCGCAGCCTCGACGGACAGCGGTTCCTGACCTCGGCCGAGCAGATCGAATACGGGCAGCTGAAGAAGATGAAGCTGCTCACCAAGGATCGGATCGAACGGCTGCGCATCACGGCCTGAGCGGGGAGACCGACCCCGCACCCCACCGGTGACCTCGGACACCCAGAGTCACTGTTGAGCGCTCGCCTTCGGCTCGCTGGGGGACCGCATCGAACGGCTGCGCATCACGGCGTAGCGCGCGCGGGGGTTGGGCGGCGCGGCGGACGGTGGCAGGCTTGGGCATGGCGACCATGTCCGAGCCCGCGGTGACGCCGGAGATGATCGAGAGGTTCCGCGCGATCGGGCTGCGCCTCGATCGCGATGGGCGGCTGTGGCACCAGGGGCAGGAGGTGAGCCACCCGCGGCTGCGTCAGGCGATCCTGCGCTGGCTCGACGTGCGCGACGACGGTCGCGACATCGTGCGCATGGATGCCCAGCGCTACGCCTACGTCGACGTCGAGGACGCCCACCTGCGGGTGACCGCGGCGCGCTGGCAGCCGGGCGACCGCCTCGAGCTGTCGCTCGACGACGGCAGCACCGAGGAGCTGGCCTACGCGACCCTGACCGTGGGTTCCGACGACGGCCTGCGCTGCCGCGTCCGCGGCGGCAAGCTGCGCGCGAAGTTCTCGTCGCAGGCGCAGCAGGTCGCGCTCGAGCGCGTCGAACGCGACGGCCCCGGCTTCGCGCTGCGCGCGGCCGGGGCGGTGTGGGAGATCGGCGGGGCGACTTGATCAGCGGCCGCTCGGGCGGAGCTTGAACGGATACTTGATCGGCCCCAGCGAGCGAAGCGAGCGGTCAACAGTGACTCCGGGTGTGCGGGGTCGCTGGTGGGGCGCGGGGTCGGTCTCTCAGCGACCGCTCGGGCGGAGCTTGAACGGATACTTGATCGGCCCCAGCGAGCGAAGCGAGCGGTCAACAGTGACTCCGGGTGTGCGGGGTCGCTGGTGGGGTGCGGGGTCGGTCTCTCAGCGACCGCTCGGGCGGAGCTTGAACGGGTACTTGATGGGCCCCAGCGAGCGAAGCGAGCGGTCAACAATGACTCTGGGTGTCCGGAGTCTCTCGTCAGGTACGGGGTCTGTCTGTCACCGGCCGGACGGGCGGAGCTTGAACGGGTACTTGATGGGGTAGATCCCCGGCGGGCCGACCTTGGGGAACTGGATATTCGACATCACCAGGGCGATGCAGCTCGAGACGTTGGGGTCGACGCCGGAGGCCTTGGAGTCGATCACCGCGCCGTTGCCGTTGAGCGTGAACAGGGCGGTCACCGTGCCCTCGAGCTCGGGCCGGGCGAGGAGCTCCTTCTCGTAGCAGTAGGTGATCTTCTCCAGGTTGCGGGCGACGTAGCGGCGGATGAGGTCGCGATCGAGGCAGGTCTCGCCGACGCACTCGGGCTGGCCGGCCTTGACCGGCGGCGCCACCGGCTTGTGCTTGCCGCTGCCGTCGGTGCCGGGGCGATCCTTGAGGGTGGGGCGCTCGCTGTCGCCCTGCCAGCCGATGGTGGCGAACGGGCCGGCCTTGATGCCCTCGCACGGCTTGCCGTCGGTGCGACCGCAGCCCTGGCCGACGCCCTTCACGCCCCAGCCGAAGCTGCCGACCGGCGCGCCGGTGCCGCCGCCGTCGAACAGGCCGCCGGTGATGTCGAGGTCGTCGAAGCCCGACGCGATGCTGCCGCCGGCGTAGACCGCGACCGGGCTGCTGACGGCGCCGAGGATGCCGGCCTCGCGCGCCATCTCGATCGCCTGGGTCCGCGCGAGCTGCTCGGCCTCGCCGCGATCCTTCACCCGCAGGCGGGCCGGGTTCGGGTTGGGCTGGTCGGTGCCGAGGGTGCCGTCCTCGAGCGCCATCGCGACCTGCGGGCTCGACGCGCCGTTGGCGCCGCTGGTGTCGCCGTCGCCGTCCTCGGGCGGCGGCGGGATGTCGTCCTCCCGGCCCATCGCGGCGGCGCTGACCTGGATGGGCTCGACGACGTCGCTGTCGATCGCCGCGGTCGACGCGTCGGGCGGCACGGTGCGCAGCAGCGCGAGCAGGCCGAAGTGCACCACCGCCGACGCGGCGAGGAACGCCAGGCCGTGGCGCTCGAACGACAGCGCGGTCGGCGCGGCCGACGCCGCCGGCGCCTCCATGCCCTTGAGGTGGAAGGTGGTGCGGCCGACCTGCGCGCGGACCTGGGTCGCGAGCGTGATCGGCACGGTCACCTGCCCGGCCGCGGTCAGCGCGGCGATCGGCGTGACCCGGGTGCCCTGGCGGACGTCACCGGTGAGGCCGGCGAGGTGAGCGACGAAGCCGCCGTGGCCGTCGGAGGTCACCAGGCTGAGCTCGGGTGGCGCGTCGGCGAGCGGGACGTCGACGCCGTCGTTCTGGCCGACCTTGAGCGAGGTGCGGGTGCGCTCGCGCCGCGACAGCAGGCCGCTCGCGATCAGGCCGACGCCGGCGAGCGCGCCACCGAGCGCGAGCACGTCGCTGGCCGCGCCGTGGCTGGTGGGGCGGAACGCCCACGCCGGACGGCCCTCCGCGATCCAGCGCTCGCGAGCGACGGTGTCGCGGTGCGCGCTGCGCACGCCGGCGGCGAAGGTGATGGCGCTGCCGGCGAGCAGCGCGGCGCCGAGGCCGAGCATCAGCCGCGCGCGGGGCGCGCGAGCCGGCTGGTGGCGGAGGTGGTCGACGGCGACGACCGAGGCGCCGAGCGTGGTGACGACCTCGACGACGGGGGCCGCCGGCGACGGCGCGACCGCGGCGGCGGGGATGGGAGGCGGGATGGCGGGCGAGGTAGGAGCAGCAGACGGACCGGTGGGCATGTGGACCTCCGACATGGAGCCAGCAGGCGCCGCCGTCGGTGGCGGCACGAAGCCGCACACCCAGGCGCCAGGCGACCTGCCGGCCTCGTCGGCCATCGGCGTCGCTCGAGCCGATGGACAGCGGGCTCGCGAAGCGGTTCCAGAAAAAACGCAAGCAAAAAACGACCGAATCGCCGCTTCCTGCCTGCAACGTCGCCGAGCGCTCGGTGTCCGCGCGCGATCAGCCGCGGCCTGGCCGCGACCGCGGCGCGCGGCCGATGCTGTCCGGATTCCGGACAGCAGCCCCGATCGGCGGCGCCGGGCCGGGCCGGGAGCGCCGGCCTACATCGCCGCCAATCGTCGCCAATCGCCCCCAATCGGCCGACGATGCTATCGAGTTCACGACTGCATGGTTGACCGTCCATTTCCGCATATCCCGCCGCGCCTCGCAATCACCTCCACGGGGTGAGCCCACCCGCCCGCCGCCGCCGCAACCGCCGAGATCCACGATCCCAGACCTCCCCGGCCTCCCACCCTGCAGCGACGATCGACCCGCGCGCCAGCGTCACCAAGGCGAATATCCTGAGTGGTCTCAGGTCCTTGACTCACCACTTGGTGTCGATGGCATCATGCTGACAATGCCGTCCTCGAGAGTTGGCGATGGGGGATCGCCGGACGCGCCGGTCGGCATGGTCGTCGAGTACGACGACCCCGACGACCTGCTCGCCGACCACGCCCACACGCTCGGCTTCGGCGGCACCGTGGTCGCGACCGCGCGCGCCATCGACCTGGGCGCCCCGGTCCGCCTGACCCTGCAGGTCCCCGGCCTCCTGGCCCCGATCGTCCTGGCCGGGACCGCCACCTCGTCGTGCGGCGACGGCGGCGGCGACGTCGTGATCGAGTTCCACGCCGCCGACGTCGCCCGCCTCGGCGACCTGGTCGCCCGCATCCGCGCCGGCGATCCGGCGGTGGTCGCGCCGCTGGCGCGGGTGCTGGTCGCCGAGGACAACCCGCACCTGTCGAACCTGATCTGCAGCGGCCTGATCGGCTCGGCCAAGCGGGCCCCGGCCGGCCGCCCGCGCTACCAGTTCAACTTCCACGTCGTCGAGGACGGCCGCCGCGCGATGGACGTGCTCGGCACCCGCAAGTTCGACGTCGCGATCATCGACATCTACCTGCCCAGCCGCGACGGCGCCCAGGTGATCGCCGCCGCCCGCGCCGGCCGCGATCCCACGCTGCCGATCATCGCCTGCTCGGCCGGCGGGCCGATCGCGCGCGAGCTGGCCATGGCGGCCGGCGCCGACGTGTTCCTCGACAAGCCGGTCCGCCTGCGCGAGCTGTTCGACACCGTGGTGGCGCTGGTCGAGCGCCGCGTCCCGGTCGCCGCAGCGGCGGCGCCGACCACCCAGCCGGAGGCGCGGTGACCGCACGGCCGATCCTGGTGCGGGCCGAGGTGCCGATGCGCGACCTGGTCGCGCCGCTCCTGGTCACCAGCGCCGAGACCGCGGTGCTGCGCACCGCCTCGCCGACCCTGATCGGCGATCGGCTGGCGCTGCGGGTGTCGTTCCCGCGGGTGCTGGCCGCGGTGACCGTCGACGCCGAGGTGGTCGGCTGCCGGGCGTCGGGCGCGCCCGGCGAGCACGCCGAGTGGCACCTCCGCCTCGAGCCCGGCCCCGGCGCGACCGCGCTCGCCGCCCTGATCGCGCGGGCCAGCGCGCCGCCGCCGGGCGTGTGCCGGCTGCTGTTCGTCGAGGACAGCGCGATCCTGCGCGACGTCTTCGGCGCCGGCCTGCGCCGCCAGCTCGGCGCCCGCGCCGCCGACCTGACCATCGACGTCGCCGGCGACGTCGAGGCGGCGTGGGCGCTGCTCACCCGCCACGCCTACGAGCTGGTGGTGGTCGACTACTTCTTGCCCGGCGCGCTCGGTGACGAGCTGATCGCCCGGCTGCGCCGCTCGCCGCGGGCGACCACCCCGGTGGTCGCCGTCAGTCGCGGCGGCGACGAGGCGTGCGACGCCACCCTGGCCGCCGGCGCCGACCTGTTCCTGGACAAGCCCCTGGCCTTGACCGAGCTGTGCCCCACCATCGGGCTCCTCTTCGCGAAAGGAAGCGTGATGTCGCCCAAGCGCATCCTGATCATGGACGACAGCCTGCTGTTCCTCGAGCTGACCCGCGACGCCCTGGTAAGGGCCGGCTACGAAGTCGCCACCGCGAACCAGCTCGGCGATCTCGATCCCGGCACCGAGCGGGTCGACCTCGTGCTGATGGACGTGCAGATGCCGGAGGCGTTCGGCGACGATCTGGCCATGGTGCTGCGCCACGTCCGCGGCCTCGAGGTCCCGATCTTCCTGCTGTCGAGCCTCGATCCCGAGGAGCTCGAGCGGCGGGCCGCCGACGCCGGCGTCGACGGCTTCATCTCGAAGCACGCCGGCATCGACGCGGTGGTGGCCCGGGTCGAGCAGATCACCGGCGGTCCCCAGGGGGCGCGGTGAGTGACGACCTCCGCGCGCGCTACCTGCCGCGGTTCGTCGACACCGCGGCCCGGCGGATCACCCGCGCGCTCGAGGCGGTGACCCCGGCCGGCGCCGGCGCGCCGCTGGTCGCGCGCACCGAGCTGCACACCCTGGCCGGCGAGGCCGGCATCCTCGGCCTGTCCGAGCTGGCCACGGTGGCCCACAACGCCGAGAACGAGGTCCGCCGCTGGATCGACGCCGGCGACGTCGGTGCCCGGGCCAAGACCGCGCTGGCGCTGCGCCAGCTCCACCGCCTGCTCCGCCAGCTCGCCGATCAGCACGGCCTGCCGGCGCCGGGCGCGACCGCGACCCGCCGGGTCCTGGTCGTCGACGACAGCGAGCTGGTCGCCGAGCAGGTGTGCGACGGGCTGCGCGCCGACGGCTGCGAGGCGATGAGCGCGTCCGACGTCGAGACCACGCTGCGCCTGGTCCGCGAGCTGCGGCCGCAGATCGTGCTGATGGACGTCAACATGCCCGGCCTGTCGCTGGCCGATCTGTGCGCCAAGGCGCGCGAGGCGGCCGGGCCGGCGCGGATCGCGATCTGCCTCCTGTCGGGCGTGTCCGAGGCCGAGCTCGACGCCCAGGCCAAGCTGGTCGGGGCCGACACGTTCGTGTCCAAGGTCGCGGGGCTGCCCAGCGTGGTCGAGCACGTGAAGCGCATCGCGGCGGAGATGCGGTGAGCGACCAGCTGGCCCGCTTGATCGGCGCCGCCGGCGGCAAGCCCGAGACCGCGACCACCGCCGCGGCGACGGCCGCGCTCCACGTCGGGCTGCGCACCGGCACCCGCTGGTTCGCGCTGCCGGCCGGCGCGGTCGCCGAGGTGGTCATGCTGCCCGACATCACCCGGGTGCCGGCGGCGCCGACCCACGTGCTCGGCGTGGCGATGATCCGCGCCCGGCTGGTGCCGATCGTCGATCTCGATCTGCTGATCGCCGGCCGGCGCACGCCGCAGGTCGAGCGCGGCCGCGCGCTGGTGGTGCGCGGCGACGACCTCGAGGTCGGGCTGATCGGCACCGAGACCCGCGGCCTGATCGCGCTGGCCGGCGGTGCCGACCGCGACGGCGACGCGCCGGCCGAGCGGCCGCCGTGGGTCGCCCGCGAGGAGCGCGCCGGCGCCGAGCTGTACGCGGTCATCGACGTCGGCGAGCTGCTCCGGGTCACCTTGCGCGGCGGTGGCGGGTGACCGCGCTGCCGGGGGCGACCGACGCGCCGGCCGCGGTGTCGGTGCTGTGCTTCACCGCCGGCGGCGTGCGCTTCGCGGTCGCGGCCGGCGACGTGCTGGCGCTCGGCGAGCCGGCGCCGGCGGCGCGGCCGATCGCCGCGCTGCTCGGCCTGGTCGACGACGACGAGCTCGACGGCCAGCGCACGCTGACGGTGCGCGGCCCGGGCGGCCGGCTCGACCTGCGCGTCGACGGCCCGCTCGTCCTGTGCGACCTCGGCGTCGACCACGTCGTCTCCGCGCCGCCCGTGCTCCACCGCTCGCCGGCCGTGCTCGGCTTCGCCCGCGTCGACGGCGAGCTGGTCCAGCTGCTCGATCTCGGCGCCCTGGTCGCCGACCTGCCCTCACCCGACGAGCCCGAAGGATCGTGATGACCACCAAGCCTGAGCTCCTTCCTGACCGGTTCACCCCGAGCGAGGACCGGCGCGACGCGCCGGCCGACGTCGACGGGCGGGAGGTCGCATGACCCGGGTCGGCGTCCGCACGTTCCTGCTCGTCGCGGCCACCGTGGTGGTCGGCCTGATGGGCGTGTTCATGACCCTGTACGTGCCGGCCCAGCAGGAGCAGGCGGCCGGCGAGGCCCTGCGGCTGCGCGCCAAGAGCATGATCGACCTGCTGGCCGGCACCGTGGCCGGACCGGTCGAGGCCGGCGCCGCCGACGAGGTCCAGCGCCGCCTCGACCCGCTCAAGGGCGATCGCGACTTCGCCTACGCGCTGGTCGTGCGCGCCGACGGCGCGGTGGTGGCGTCGCTGCGCCGCCCCGGCCTCGACGAGCAGGCGATCCGCGCCGGCTTCGTGCGCGACCCGTTCATCGAGGAGCACGCCGGCCTGGTCCACCGCGGCGGGCCGGTGGTCAACGCCGGCGGCGCGGTGATCGGCTCGGTCGTGCTCGGCCTGTCGCGCGACTGGGTGGAGTCGACCCGCGAGGAGAGCCAGCGCTGGTCGGCGATCGCCAGCGTCGCCATCCTGCTGGTGGCGATCGGCGCGATCATCATCTCGACCCGGCGGTTGACCGTGGCCGCGACCCAGCTGCTGGTGCTGTCGAACGATCTGGTCGGGCTGGCCCGCCAGCAGGAGGCGTCGGCCGCCGAGGAGGGCGCCGCCGTCGAGGAGACCCGGCGCTCGATGGACACCCTGCTGTCGTCGGCCGAGGAGATCGCCGGCCGCAGCAGCGAGGTGCTCGGCAACTCCGAGCGCTCGGTCGCGCAGAGCCAGGAGATCGCCAACAAGATCGACCGGCTGGGCAGCCTGCTGCGCAGCATCGAGCAGATCGCCGACAAGACCGACCTGCTCGCGCTCAACGCCGCGCTCGAGGGCACCCGCGCCGGCGACGCCGGCCGCGGCTTCACCCTGGTCGCCGACGAGATGCGCCGGCTGGCCGAGAGCGTGCTCGAGACCGCGTCGGCGATCCGCGACCTGATGAAGGAGATGCACAAGGCGTCCGAGGAGGCGGTCCAGGCCAGCATGCTCGGCGCCACCTCGAGCGAGAAGATCGCGCTGCTCACCCAGCAGCAGCGGCAGGCGACCGAGGCCGTGGTCGCCAGCATGGACGAGATGCGCACCGTGCTGGTCCAGACCCTCAGCGGCATCCAGCGCTCGACCAAGGCGGCCGAGAGCCTGGTCACGCTGTCGCGCGCGCTGACCGGCCTGGTCGACGCCCGCCGCGTCGCCGCCGCCACCGCGGCCGGCTCGCCGTCGTCGGGCAACCCGGCCCAGGTGTGATCGACCGATGACCTCGGACGACGCGCGCCGGCGCCGGCTCGAGACGTTCCGGACCCTGGCCGCCGAGCGCCTCGCGCAGGTGAGCCTGGGCTGGATCGAGCTCGAGCACGGCGCCGCCTCGCCGGCGCGCACCGAGGCGATGCTGCGCGAGCTGCACACCCTCAAGGGCGAGGCCGGCCTGATGGGGTTCGGCGCCGTCGCCGACGCGCTCCACGAGCTCGAGGATCTGATCGGCACCGCCGTCCGCCGCGGCGCCCCGGTCGACCCGTCGCTCGGCGACCTGGTGCTGCGCGGCCTCGACCAGGTCGGCGCGGCGATCGCCGGCGACGCCGAGAAGGCGACCGCCGAGATGAACGCGCTGCGCCGCGAGGCCCACGACGCCGGACCAGCGCCGGCGGTGCCGCGCGATCCCCGGCCGCCGACCATGCCGCCGCCGTTCGACCCGCCGGCCGCGCCGAGCGGGGGCGGCGGCGGTGGCGGGGCGCCCGGGCTCGACGAGCCGACCAGCCGGATCTCGATCGAGCAGCTCGAGCGGATCAGCGGCGTGGTCAGCGAGCTGGTGCTGGTCCGCCACCGCCTCGCCGACGCGGTCGGCCTGGTCCATCGCCAGCGCCTGCACGCGCCGGCCGACGAGACCCTGACCGCCCTGCACGGCCGGCGCGTGCAGGCGCTGGCGATGGACC
>Ga0247822_10000487_pt1 | contig 21464 bp, 31 predicted proteins | sample 13C_Cellulose_Da_FD_192423 | JGI IMG/M metagenome (GOLD analysis project Ga0247822, IMG submission 192423) | Soil microbial communities from agricultural site in Penn Yan, New York, United States - 13C_Cellulose_Day30 | ecosystem: Environmental > Terrestrial > Soil > Agricultural land | place...
GTTGTTTTCATATGAACCATCCGACCCTGCAGCGAAACGATCTCCGTCCATACAAAGTGCGCGTCCAATATCTGTGACTTCGTCTTCCAAAATTTGAGCCGCTGACCATGAGACCCATGTTTCGCGCTCGTACACTCGACATGTATCAAACGCCCCAACCACGACGTGTGTATTTCCGACTCCAATGGGTGTATCGCTTGTAGATATATCAAAGTCCAGGGTTTGGCGAAATGTGTACAATGTCAGATCCAATGGACTGTTCGTTGGGAGTTGAGTGGGGCTACCAGTGATAGGCGGGATTTCAGTTGGTGCGTTTGTCGGATCTTTTGTCGGGATCGGCGGGACTTTGGTCGGGGCAAACGTGGGCGGTAACGTTGGCGATTCCGAGGGTGGTTTGGTCGGGGAAAGACTTGGTGCCCACGAAGGGGATACCGTTGGTTGTTTGTTTGTTGGGGAATTGGACGGTTGTTTACTGGGTGACCCACTGGGTTGTGGAGTGGTAGGTGCACTACTTGGCTGATGGGTAGGTGCATTCGTTGGAGGGACTGGTGAGTTTGTGGGTGCACTCGTCGGACAGGCCAGATCTTCACAAATACAGAGGATTCTGTGTTTCTCGCTACACGGAACAACTAGTTCACCCGGGTGAATCACACCGTACGACGAACGATTTGTCGCGCAATCCGTTACATCCACCCAATGTGTATTTGAACAAGCCGAAGTGGTAGGTGCGACGTAGCCATTGAATAAACTACACGGCGAACAAAATAGTGTTTCGTTTACTTCCCATCCCTTTACATAACACGCACCTGTTCGGATAAAATCCGCGTACGTGATTTGTACGGCAAATATAAACAGAAACCACATTTTGATTTAATTGTGTAAAGATGTGGTCTGTTCGTCGTGTGTCCAATCGCTTGTACGAATTACGATACGAGAACATATGTTCCATGCAAGTGAAAGTCGACGAACGAAAGAAATACGATACATGGACAGTCGTGTTCACGTGCACAGAGAATAACAATATCTGCTGTACGTTGAGTTATACGAAACGCGCAATGCCCAGGTACGATACAATGGACGTGAAATTCGGAACCACCGTACCGACACGAAAGGAAGAACACTGGTTAATGTACCAATTACTGGGTACATGTGCGGATTATGCCATGCGCGACACAGGGTATTTTTTTGCAAAGGGACGGGAACTTCGTTGGAATTGTTGTTAATTACACTGTAAGCTTCTTCGATTTTAAAATTCCACTCTTCACCAGGTACTGGAGTCTGTACTCCACATAGTCATTTGGTGGATCCGCCGTCCAAGTTGCAGGGGGGTCGATACCGATAACCTTGCTGAAAATACGAAACTCGTTGTCTGGTGCACCAGATCGAACCATTTGTTTGATGTGACTCAGGTCGAATGTTCCGCCTCCTGCAATGATCAGGTCGAGTAGTTCTTCAAACAAACAGTATCTTGCACGTCTAAAGAAAAGGATCAACATTTCCGTAACGTGCTCTGTGGTAAATGTATGACGCACCATGTGTCCAACAAGTAATTTCGCAACCGGATAATGAACCAATTGTTTATCTTTAACAAAAAAAAGAGAGGGATCGACAAACGACAGCGCATCCTTGTGTTCGGGATCTTCAAGTAAACGGATAACCCGTGTATGATCTGGGTACTGTTTTTCACATTCCCCTTTAATTACCGATAGTATATGGACACAGTGTCGCATCTTCTCCACGCGATCAAACTGTCGATTCAACAGTGTTTCACGTTCGGTTGACGGGTCAGGTAGCTTTGGTTTAATTGGTTCTGCCACGGGATCCAACAATGGACGGACGATCTCCATGTCCACTTTAGTGCTCTTTGTTGAAAACAAGCCAAACATTTCGAATAATTTGTGTGACATTTATTTACGAACAGGTCTCATATAATCCATACGTAAACAAAATTCAATGTACAAATCTTGTATCTTGCGTAGTACTGCCACGACGTCTCTTGGATCGTCGAATTGCAACACGTTCGTGTCAAACACTTTGGAACTTAAACACTGGGAATGAAACCTCAATCGAAACATCACGTCATTGGTAGCCCATCGTTCATCCAGTAGCGACTCGGGCAAATTGTGCTCCTGAACTGTTTCCTCTGAAAAAAAATAACACTCATCTTCGACATCGTAATCCATTCTCAGTTTATGTTTCACCCTTTGATGGTTATCGATAATGGCACGAATTTCCGTTTCCATCGTACCGAGAAACTCACGCGCGACCGGGCCCTGTTTATGGATTCGTTTGTACATCTTTTCTCTTGTCTTGTCCTCCACGAGGTGAACGATGCACCGTTTACCACGTTGTCCCCTGATCGGGGGTTTCACCATTTGTCGTTTCGGGGTAACTTTGATCTCAACGGCCGCCTTAGGACTCAAGATATCATCTAGTTTACGATGCAAATCATCGAGCGAGTATTCAATGAGGCGTAACCGCTTGGCAACGGATAGATCCATCTCATCCTCGAATGAGGACATCGTAACAGAAGAGTCATCCATGATTCAAAATTGTGAATCACACTTTCAAAAATGTCGAATTTCTGTGCGCTGCAAGTGACCCAGGATGTACCACTGGTGCTTCATAGCATTCCAACGGTAAACGAGATGGTTTTTCTACCGGATAACCTCTCTGTGCCGTGTAATGAATCCATCCGCCTTGATTACATCCGCGCGGTTACCACTCCCTATGGGTGTGTACTGGAGTATCCCACGTACAGAACGGACGAGTACGTACTACAAGGCGTGAACGGAACTTTGTATTTTCGGGAATATCCGGAAACAGTGGAATACGATGTCCACGCAAATAACGACTTGACGGTTACGTTGACGTTCAATACGTTACCCAAAAGTAACACCTACCCGTTCGTTCCTTCTGGTGGAACGTGTTTCGATCCACCCCCGTACAAATACATGTATACCACCAAACCGTCTCAAGTGAAAGAAACAAGCATGACATGGCAATTACCGATTGTACCGTGTATATACAACCAGACCGTGTATAAGAAGAGTGTACAAGTGTTAGCCGTAACAGATATTAAAGAACTCGAAACGTTACATTACGATACGGGTGCTCAACTAGCTGCTGGTATTTTGCTGTGGATATTTTTGGGGATCATTGTACTAGGAACGTGTTTTGCCATTGCATCAGAATCCCTTAAGCCGAGGACCAACCTTGTGATTGAAAGATCTCCACCTTACATGCCGTCGCAAAATAGAACGTGTCGTATTCGCCGGCGTTCTGTGCTCGATCCGGGTGTGTTCTCAAGGCGATCTCCCTATACCGAGTCTGTAAATCCTGCTTGGAAGGACTGAGAAACGACAGCTTAAAGAACTGAATTGCTTGACTATACGTTGGTTTATACGGGTCAACTGCCTTCGAGACCGCAGTACATTCATCCTTTGCTGGTTCCTCTACGGGTTCGGGTAGAGGTTCTTCCTTGGCTTGTTCCTCTGCTTGGACGGGCTCGGGTAGAGGTTCTTCCTTGGCTTGTTCCTCTACGGGTTCAGGTAGAGGTTCTTCTTTGGCTGATTCCTCGACTTGAACGGGTTCGGGTAGAGGTTCTTCCTTAGCTGGTTCCTCCACTTGGACGGGTGGTGTATCCACCGGAGACAACGCACGTACGCGCAAACGTTGACGTTTTGGGGATTGTATAAGTTGCCCACATATTTCATTGATTCGAATCAATGCTCGTTGTTTGGCAGCTCGCATCTTTGAACAAAAATGAACCGTAATAAATCGTTAGAGGAATTGAACAACGAAATCGATGTGTACATCCAAAATGCAAAGATCAACGAAAAACAACAGATGGCGTTGGAAAATATGATTTGTGATTTGACCAAACAACTCAAAACCGAAAAATTAAAACGAGAGGTCTTACAAAATGATTTAAAACACGAACGACTGGCGAAACAATCCCTTGTGAACCAATTACGGTTACCCTTCTATTATGCATGGTCCACTGGCGATATCATCGATGTCTATGTGGACGCAACCAGTGTACAGTTCAGACTCCAGATTGTCGGAGTCTACGATAACACGGCTACGTGTCGTATGGTAAACTCCGGCGACGTGGTATATGTATATCGTAACCCGTTCGGTGATTGTGGGAATTATCAGCATTATGTTTTTTTAATGGACAAGACTCGAGTATGGGGAAATATACTTACACAAAAAGAGTTATTTAGATCTATCAATTGTTAAACTTGTTGGGACATTTGCTGATTTAATCATAAGATATATAACGCATGCTCTAATGTAATCATCGTTGAATTCACCCCTTGTACCAAACTGCTTTCTTGCCTTGTCGCTAACGGGAAATGTCTTTTCAATCTCCTGCTTCCATGTTTTCACGTCGCCCTTGTTGTATGCTTCCGTTAATCTCGCCAGTAGACCTTCCATGGCCGCCCTACAGGCCTCCCGCTGTGGGAGGTCGGGATCTTGGTGCCACAGCGTCTCTAACACCGAAAGAAGGAAAGGTCTTTTCGACATTTTTTGTAATTTGTGATCATTTGTCAATAGGAACCCCGTCGGCATCGTACTCGTCCTCCTCGTACCGGGGTTCCTCCTCATCAAACGAAGGTTCTTCTTCTGGTGGGTGTCCATTGGGTCTCACAAATGACATCTCATTTTTGGCGTCACATTGTTGACAACCACCCACGTGTAAAGGATCAAACTGGTGTTCTGCATCGAATTCTCCCGAGACCATTTTTTGGAAAGTGTCCAAAATCTTCTGTCGTTCTTCTGGTGCAAATTCCGGCGCGTTATACACAGTTCGCGAATCGTCGTCTTCCATAGGAAGTTCCTTTTCCAGTGGTCCAGGTTGACTTGGTTTGCGTCCATGGTATCGTTCCACGGCTCTATCATAAACAGCCTGTTTTCGTTTGCTTGTATCATGACGAAGAATATTCTTGGATCGTTCACCGTGGCGAACCGTACCAGTCTGTCCGGATTTGCACGTCTCGCAAGGACAAATTCCGACAGGAGACGACTTGGGTTCCTCGGTATAACGCAGTTCTTTGGCAAATGGATCATGACGGGACCATGGCTTGTTGTAATCAGGCATTTGTGCGCGTGCATCCCTGAGTCGGCGTGCATCGCGATAGTCGCGATAGCTTTGACGAAGTGTACCAAATGGTCCACCGACTGGGTTTGCACCTTCGTTTGCAAGACAGTTTGCGCATATGCAACCAGTGGTACCTGATTTATCAATCGCCTTTTTTTGAAGGTCCACCGACTTTTGTAGTATTTTGTTTCTATTGCGTCCGTCCCATGCCATCCGAGCGGCACTCCCCGCTCGTACCACATCCGATCCAACCTTCAAGGCGTCACTCAACATACCATTAACAGGGAGTCCCTTTTCCCTGGCCACGGTACACGAATGGCACTGGCATTCTACGGTATTTCCAAGTCCAACCCGTCCCTGACCCAGGCTGAACGAACCAAACGAACCGACCATGTCGTTGTAATCATCGTCGCCATACGGACGAGACTGAATGGGCGATACGCCCACCTGGTCCCACTCTTTATCAAACGGCATTTTTTAATTGTGTGAATATTGCATGAACTTATCAAATGCGTCCAATCTCGTGGGACCTTTCTTCTTTTTTCCCGGATAGAACATTCGAAAAAACACAAATGCCTCCAGTAACGATTCATATCCAATACCGTGTACGTCCTCTTGAGCGAGATGAACAGACCATAGACCAGAGATGGAATGAAATTTAATACGAGGATACCCTTCTTTAAGTAGTGCTGCGATGGGATCTCCGCCATTCGATTTGAAGGTTCGGCATTCTCGGACGAACATGGCATCCATGGATATGCGGAAAATGATTTCCCCTCGAGGATCACCATTCAATTTAGGGTTGAGTACGTCTTCTTGTGATGTACAATCATCCTTATACAAGGATGGATGTTTGGCAACCAGAATCTGTCGCGAGGATGGTTCAACGTTAAAGGGCTGGCGACGTTTATGAATTCGACGATGTGCTTCGTTAATCAAGATATCATTATACCACGTAGTTCGTGAACGAACAATGTACCCAGCGGATACACGCATCGAATTCTGGCGAATGTGTTCAAACAATAGCTTGTAATTCAACTTCGGGCCGCGTTCAGGCCAGAAACGCTGCTCAAAACTAGTACGAAGAAAATTACTCGTAAATGCTTCCACGTCATAATAAAATGCTTCGTTTACTCGTCGGGTTTTCGTATCCGTACCTGGCACCAGTGTCTCAATGTAATAGCCTTCCATATTCAATATGTTTGCACTGTATTCCCTTGTCCCCAGATCGCATAGACGCAATAAACATAACTCGAATAATTCTTTGCACTGATAGAACCATTCGTGCGTACGATGCGTGAAAAATCGATCACTGAAGACATGCCAATCCACGCCTTCAAACAGGTTTAAAGCAGATAATAAATTATAATCAATGATGGGTAGGGTCTTGTTATGTACAAAACTTTCTTTTAATATTACCAAGGGGAAGTCATTTAAACATCGACGATCATGCTCTGGGAAGACTGGTAAATGGGGTACAATCTCATTCCAAAACACAATCTCACTATAGGATAAATGTTGGTTACGAAAGGTTTGGACCCTTTCCGGTTTCTTCATGAGGTGTTCTACCAATGGATGAATCATTGTTGCCATAAATATCGATATCCTTGTGTTCTCATAAACTCTGTCCACTCGGCACTTCTTTTTTCGTTGTCCTGTGCATTCTGTTTTGCCTCACGATCGGCAATCAGTTTAAGGATCTCCTTGGTAACTCTTAATTTCTCCGTGTTTGTTCCATTCTTAAATATACTAATTGCTTTGGCCTTTAACACGGGGTCCGGGCACCGATCGACCGCCCGTGTATAATCCTTTTTATCTTCGTCGGACATTCACAAAACGAAAATGGCTCGTGAATATCTTGACTCCGCAGAAGTATCGGTGATCATCCACCATGCACCTTGTCTGGATGGTTTATCCGCCGCGGCCGTGTGTCCACACAATGTGACCTATATTGGATTCAATCCTAATGTTCACAAGGTAGCAACTCACCCGGATATTAACAATCTACCAGGTGAACAATCGATCGTGTTTTTTGATTGTGCCCCGCACACTGTAGATGAGTTACTACAGTTACGTACCAAACACAAGCGTGTGATGATCGTGGATCACCATATTGGCAGTCAACGTATCTTTGAGAATGTGGAGGGGTGTTTCTTTCGCATGGACAAGGCGGGTTGTGTGTTGGCATGGGAGTACTTCCGAGACACGGACGAGATGCCAGAGATTCTCGTCCATATCGGAGATCGTGATTTGGGTAAATTCAATGAAACGAATCGATTGATTGGATATGCCCTTATGGATATGAACATCCGGACCGTGGCTAGTATGCGTAGTCTGGTGTTCCTTGATAGCGTAATGGCTTCCCTTGTTACGGGTGGACAAATGATCGTTGAGCGAATTGAGCGATTGAAACGCGACACACCCGTGTTCTTCGGGGAGCTATCCGGACATCGGTTTGTGTATGCCCAACTGGACTCATATCAGTTCGTGTCGGAGTTGGCGGAATATCTATATACGAAATACGATGTTGCGTTTACAGTCTTGTATTACTATGAAAATGGTAAATGGAAATTTTCTCTGCGAACCAATAAGGACGAGGTGGACGTTTCGCTCATCGCCAAGGAGCACTTCAACGGTAACGGACATAAACGTGCTGCCGGGGGTGCACTGGACGCCATCCCTGATTTTATTTCTCCTTGTACGTCTGGACAGCAAGCACCACCCGTGGAATGAGGTACTGTTGAAAGTCCAGTGGGAACACAAGCTTGCACGCAGTCTGCACTTCACGTTCTGAGAGGGTAACCTTCGAAGAATGCCTAGTCAATTTTCCAGCCTCACTGGCAATACGTTGATAAATCTCCTTAGTAAGCTTATCCATAATAACCGAAGATTTCTTTTTGATCCTCATCCCAGGGTGATTCTGCTTCATGATCTTCCCAATGTACGATCGATTCGACTCCACGGGTTTGGACTTGGATCGTTTCTTATCTCCAGCTGGAGGAGGTGGGGGTGACACGACGTTATCAGTATGCTCCATTTTTATCCGAAAAAAAGAATTGTGATTCACAATTGTTTACAAAACCACAAAAAATGGGTGTGACTAAAAAAGTGACGAAATCAACAAAGGCTGGATTGGTTCTTCCAGTAGGGAGATTTGCCCGATATCTAAAGGCCCAAGGATATGCCTCCAGAGTAAGCGACCGTGCACCCGTCGCATTGACCGCCGCAGTCCAGTATGTCGTGGAGGAAGTATTGAACCAAGCCGCCATCGAAGCGGAAAACGCCAATCGTGGATCCATCACTCCCAGGCATATCATGCTTGGCATCCAGAAGGATGCTTCTCTGGAGAAGTTTCTGGGTAACATGGTCATTACCTCAGCCGGTGTCGTCCCCAAGATCCAGGAGGTGCTAACGGAAAAGAAGAAGAAGAAGAAGCGCACACGCAAGGTGAAAGCGGAACAACCTACCAAGAAACGTGCCAGAAAAGTATCAGATGACGAGTAGTCACAACTGAAAAAATGAGTTTCGAACTTCTAACAGATGGGTTTATGCCCATTGCAAATTTACATGCTTCAGAGCATATTTCATACATAACCAGTAATACACCTAAAATAAAAAGTCCGTCGTTTGATGAATATTCTCGTTTATGTTCAAAACGCTTTAGTGAATCCATCGGGTTGACGCAAGCACCACAGGTACACCATGCCGTGAACCGATTGTTGATCGACAAAGGCCCAGTGAAAGATGCATCCATGCTACATGCGATTCGCTTGACAATGGAAACCAACGTGATCGAAAATGTCGTCATCGACCCACCCAAAGTCAACCTGTTTCGCACGGAGAACATTTACAGTCGCCAATACATTGCTTGTATGCACGATCAGATCCAACCTAAATTGGATATGGTCCTACGCAGATACGAGGACCAGCTACAGTGTAAATATCAATCCAAACACCAATCGATGGCCACCGGGATTAATCTGGCATGTAAGATTTACATCGACATCCTCGCGATTCAACCATTCAAAACCAAGAACGAAGAAATTGCTGCCATCATGCTAGTATACACCATATATCGTGCAGGGTTTCCGTTCATCATCACCCTAGATAACGGAACGGCGAAATCGGATGAAACATTTCAACGGTGCGTGGAGAATGCAAAATTGTGTCCGGATCAACCAGTGTGTATGACAGAATTAAGAACGTTTGTATTACAAGCATGTTTACTTACACTGGCAAATTACCAGTCCATTCGAATCGATAAAGATTAAGACCAATCGAACTCATTAATAATACTGTCTACACGATGATCATTCATTTCTTGTATCCGAACACGAAGCAAAATGACACAACAATTAATTCGATCCATCAGTGATTTAAGCCGCACAGCTATCCCGATTGATCAACTATCCACTCGTATGCGTATTTTGTTAAATTCATCCTTGGATTTGAACTTGACAATAAAAGATGAAAGATCAATCGCCAACACGGTGTATACCCTGTGCGATGCCAGTATCCTTGATTACTATCTTCGTTTGTGTCCTCGGATAGTAAACAACCCAGATAGTTGCGGCTATACACTAGTACACTGTGCAATTAATTTGGACCATGACGTGAAAGCAAAGATGTTAATCGAAAATCATCACGCAGACGTCAATGTATGTAATGCACAAGGATTCTCTGTACTTGATTCCGCTTATCATACTGGTAATACGTTGTTACTATTAAAACATACGAATGCCAGTACAATGATTGGACTTCATCAATGGATTTTGTACCCGTGGATAGCCAAAAGAGATTCATCCAAATTAAAACGCAGAGCGTTTTATGTGGCGATATTCTCCTCGATACCCAACTTGCCAGATGAATTAAAACGAATATGGATTGAAATGATCGGGTAAAGACACGGATAGAATGAAGAACGTTTGTATTACAAGCATGTTTACTTACGCTGGCAAATTACCAGTCCATTCGAATCGATAAAGATTAAGCACCTAGGCGCTCAATTGAACGAGGCACGTGAAGTGGTTGTACATAGAATCGCGAAACCATCCAATCTGATAGTTCACACAGACTCGTAAGGTACGCATCTGTGTGATCAAGTGGAATATACAATGGCTGGTAGAGAAATGCTAAAATGACATACTTCTCTTTCCAGTCAGCAAAGATATTCACTGCCCGTGCATGAAATTCCTTTGTGATGTGATAGAGACGACCGGACAATGCGCCCTTGGAAATACGAGTGTGAACATCCATGGGTGCCTCCAAAAACGCCAACTCCTTGTGAACGGCATCCTGCAGATCCAACCACCAGTTGAATATATCAGTGGAAGGCTCCGACTTTTTTCCTTCGCATTTTGCTTGCTGGATGTACCTGAACCGTTCGCCTGTTGTTCTTGGTTGCGGTTCATCCTTCGTGTCTTGTGGTGGTTGTTCGACTCGTTCGATCGTAATCACACGTGGTGGTTCCCAGTGTGTTTGGACAAACCAATGCTTTGTCACTGGATGGTCATCTGTAACCTTTGTTGGTTGCTCGATTTGTCTGGTCACCGCCTCGACGTTCGGTTCTGTCAGTGTCATCTTTGCCAATAGGTGTTCGGATGTCGCAACATCCTCGTTCATGATCTCGTCACTCATTTTTTCTAAATTTGTGATTTTTCTTTTTTGTTGTCTGTATATTCCATATAACACAGGTAGCCAACTCATGCAAGTTTGGTCGTGGTTCTCACAAATTTTGGAAAATGTTGTTTATCATTCCTCTTGTTGTGCATTTCATTCCGGTTTACTTTAAAGTAGCCGACGTAATGAGAAATGCATTGTGGATCTCGTTGAACTGTACAGATGAATTCCACAACTGGGATGTTCTTGTGTTCAACGTTCGATTATTGCTTGTCTATGTTGTTCTTTCCTTGTTCATGCCAATAACCGATTCAGTTGACGTACGAAATAGGAAACGAGATTTCCTTTTCTTCTTAGTGTACAGTGTACCACTGGCGTTGTTCTGTTTGAAATTGGTGTACTATGGATTCGTCATGGTTGTACTGAACCAACCAACTGTCATTCCACATGATAGTTGCTGGTTGCCGAATATAAAACCGTGTCCGTCAGAATTGCCATTCATTGGTGATTGGTTTCCCGTGTGTAAGAAACAAAGTTTGTGTATGGTCTACCCTGGTATCCCGTTGTTGAATGAACTCCTTGTGATCCCGTATTTCATTACTGGTAGAGGAATTCACACTGCTCTTCTCGGGATCGAAAAACACTCGGAGGCGTTGTATCGTTCGTTCATGGAACGACACACAAAAGTTGAATAGTTCATTCATTAAAAAATGTTTCATCGTCGCTTAGTGAGATCTCGTCCAAATAAGGTCGTTCGACAACATGTTCAGCAACCCGAGGAAAGTATATCTGAAGCAATCGCGCTTTGTATTGGAGCCATGGGCATGTATGTATTCACGGCCAAGTCTTTATTGTATCTGTATGGGTGCCTGTATGAGTGCCGGTATTGCGGAGGGAGTTTTTGCCGGGGTAGTTGCCAGTCAAATGAAGAAGATTAAACTCATGTAAGAAACTTAAATATACGTACCATTGACTAAACGCAATCGTTTGCCCTTGCGATCTGGTAATTGCAACACAAGTGCGATTTCCATCATAATTTGATTCACACTATCCGGTAACGCTAGATAAACACCTTGGTGACAGACAGGGTGTCCGTACCATTTCAAGATCATCGATTTGAAATCCTCTAAATCTTTGAATTTTCTACATCCACTTGAGCGTGCATGCTCAAAGCCTTTCAGGTAGACACCAGACTCCAGTGACACGACATTTTTTTCATTGATGTTTCCATGGACAATGCCTTGACGGTGTACTTCCTTGATCGTGTTGTACAATTGACAAATGATAACTTCCTTCAAACGCTTCTGTTGTTTTTCCTCGAGAAACTTCACCTCGTAACCCCCGTCCGTTAGTTCGCGAATTTCCTTAAATGGCAACACCCCATCAATCGCCTGACAAGCAAGAAGTCGAAGTGGCCAACGTGGCCATTTACCCTTCGGTTCCACTGGTTCCGGGGCAGAAAGGAATGCATACTCTCCCTCCGACCAGGCTTGGATGTAGTCGTAGAGTTCACCTATATCCGGTAGCAGTGTCGCATACGCTTTTCGGTAATCGGTAATTTCAGGTAGTTTCGACTCCAATCCATGATAAGACAAGACGGCAATTTTGGGGTGACCAGTACGCACCGAGAAGAAGGTTCTATCTGGTAGACACACCTTACCCTTTTCCTCGAACACGCGAAATGCAGATTCAAGTTTACTGGCGATCTCACACAATTCATCTGGAGTTTTGTTCTTGATGTACTCAGTGAATAACACCAAGTCCGTTTTGTCGTACTTACGAGTGGTCCACGACAAATAACAAGGACGCACAACATATGGATGGTCCATGAACGGACCAATGTAATGACGCGTACGAAGCAATTCGAGCTTCGACTCACAATCTGTTTTCAACATGACGTCTATTTTTTATGCAACTATTTTTACTGGGCTTGCCGCCCTTTTGTTTACTGGGACGGAAGCCCAAGTGGATCGTCTGGTAAAGGTACACCCAAGATTCCTTATGGAGTACACCGATAGTCTCGTTTGTTTTTTTATTGGTGCTTGTTTTGGTCCGTTTATTTTGATTAAACGATTAGGGTATTCCAAATTAGATTTGAGTATTGAAGCCGGTTTCCCCTTGATGTTATGGGGTGTTCATTCCACTCGATTCTTGATCGAAAAGATGAGACTGAACGAAATGATCTTTCAATCCGAATATCAACTTCGCATTGCGATATTTGTGATTTGCTTATGGTTCCAGGTGTTTCCCAGCGACAATCTGTACCATCACGTGTTACTTGCTTGGAGTTTCATTGAATCCGCCAGATGCGGAATTAACTGGGCTTTTTTGCAAGGCTACAATGTACCAGTAGAAACCACCAACTACATCATACACACCTATGTGGTATGTATGTTCATGCCCGTGCTCATCTATGCGTGTACGGTACGACAACCTGAAATCTGGCCGTTCGTGTACACCGTCGCCGTAGGACTATCCAAATCGTACGTGGAATCCAAACTTGTGAAGGAAACCCCCTTTAAACCGTTAAAGGAACCTCTGCATACCCTGTTACCTCCTCCTGTGTCCGGGCTGATTGGAGACATGAATGATATCGACTAATCACAAATTTGTTCCAGTACAATTAATTGTGTAACATGAGACATTTTACACGAAAATCAAAACACACAGAAGCCATGTTCAGAGGAGCCGTTCGATGTACATGTAACGCGTGTACTGAATTCGGAACGGAGACCATAGATCGGTATTCTCCACTCACCATGGGTATACCGATCGAGAGTACAACTCGATCCTTGTACCCTCGAACACGATCGAATGAACAGACAACGAGAACACCATCTACACCTCCAGTGGGTAGATCACCAGAACCTTTCAAGGATGAAGATACACCAACCACCGAACAAGACGATCGATGTGTGATTTGTCTTGACAACAAGATTCGGACTGTACTGGTACCATGTGGTCATGCGATCATGTGTTTTGGGTGTGCGAACGAGTGGATCAAAGTGGGAACGAAGGAATGTCCAATATGTAATATCAAACACGAAAATATCTTTAAATTCTTTAAAGGATAACACGTGTAAATCACAAATTAAAAATGTCTCGTTATACTGTTCACACATGGCACGCGTTCTTACGTGCTACGATGCACAGGGAATCGATGCGCCATAAAAGCGTTCTCGGAGTTCTCGGGTTTACAGGCGGCATGATAACAAGTATTTCACTACTTACGATGGATCGTCCACTCCAGTCTGCCATTGGCTATGCCGGTACACTATGTTTTGTTATGTACACTGGTGTGCAATGTGAAAGGCATGCGACCATCGCAGACGCATACGATAAATTACATAAAAACATGCCAACTGAGGATCCTGTTGTTTACGAGAAGTTCGCACAATTGGAAATAACCGAACCATGGATTCCTCCGTGGATTCGTTGGTCCGTAGAATCAAAGTTCAAGTCAAATAAATTCATTGGACAATCCACTAAATAATCAAAATGGCAACAGATTTGTTTTCACGCATATGTGCAGAGGCCCGCGAAGGATTTCGTGAGTATTATGGCCACGATAATAGGCTCGATTACCTGTCCGAATCAGACGATGAGCTAATTCAACCGCGAATGGATCGTTTGTGCCCAACCGTCGTTTGTGTGTGTTTTGCCTCTGTTGTGCACCAAATCGGTGTGATCTTCTTCTTGGCTGTGTTTTTGATTATGCGAACGCTATTAAATCGAGTAGATACGTGCAATTACATGTAACGACATTGAACATCTAGCACATATCAGGTGCACCCAAACACGCTATATCCTTTTTCCCATCAAGACTCAAGTAATAATCACGTAGAAAATCGTGACGACAATCCACATGTAAACCCGGGATAGCGAATCTTGTCCCGGTGGGAACGCTATGAAAAACACACATAATCTTATCTCGGTGCTGAAATGCATATACACCGAATGCCAACTCAAGCCGTAACCTCAAGTTCGTACTGTCATCCGGGCCTTTTTTATTGACCGCTTCGACGTATGCCAGATATGCACGATGGCGACCATAACTTGAAGGAACATTCACCACCGCATGAAACAATGTTTCATGTACTTTGCCCTCGTAGTAAAAGTGTTGCATCCATAGATCGTCGAGTTCGGGTTCATCCCCGATCTGTTTGTACGTTCGTGTAATGGAGGGATCCATTGTTGATCGAGTTGTGAATCACAAATTAATCAAAAATGTTGTCTCATTATCCTCGTGATCGTTACATCTTGCACGCGTTCGCGCTTTCGGTGATGCACACCAAATCAGCGCAACACAGGGCAATCCTTGGAGTTACAGGATGGTTTTCTGGCCTGGCCGCAACTGGTACAATGACTGTTGCAGGCAGTGGATTTGAACCAGCTGCCGTCCTTGTAGGCACAATGTGGTTCAGTGTGTACTCTGGATTCCAGTATAGTCGACATGTGAACACTGCGAACGCGTACGATAAAATCTACAAGGATACCACACCGAGCAAGGATGAGGTATCAAGTAAGGAGGCGGTATTTCAGGAGATGGTGCGATTGGAATTGATCGGGCCATCAATTCTCCCATGGGTGAATTGGTCGGTATGGTCCAAGTTGAGATCAAGGCATTTAGATAGTGGCTTACATAATCGTTATTAAGATAATGCCACAATTCGATTAACGTAAGGTTGAACCCTTTTCGTAAACCTATGTAGAATAAACATTTTCAAAAGCCAATATGGAACATACCATACATCGGTTTCTTTGTCGCTGCAATACACCTTACCGAAATCCCCGTATACACCGGAGCAGCAAATTAGTGTCCATACATAGTTGGCTGCAATCCATACTACCAGTTCCAACAAGAATGGGTAGTATGAAAATTCGATTCCAAACATGATTCACAAATAAAATGAATTTGATTCGAACATATGTGGATTACCCTTCCAAGGATGTGTGTTTCCGACACATCGAACCCTTGTTGAACGATGCCAAAACGTTCAACAAATATATCGAGGACCTACTGGCGTTAATGCCGAACGTGTACTTCAACACCATTGGTGCGTTGGATGCACGCGGGTTCATTATCGGTGCGGCGATCCAGTCGTTTCTCTACCATCGACACAGGCGAAATGTGGGATTGTTCATGGTTCGCAAAGCTGGTAAACTACCAGGTGAAAAGACCTCGGCGTCATACTCGATGGAGTACGGGGAACCCAAGACGTTAGAGGTATCCAACGAAGCCGTGAAACCCGGTGACTACGTGTTGTTGGTGGACGATTTGCTCGCGACGGGTGGTACACTGAATGCCGCTAGGGGCATCGTGGAACTTATGGGTGCGACGGTTACGGGGTGTGCCTGTTTGATCCAACTCGAAGGCTTACGAGACGAATCCTTCTTTTCGGGGAAACAGGTCGTCGCACTCTTCAAGTACCCGGCGACTCAAGGCGAAGGACGGTTGGTTACTCAGCCAAAGCTCTATCGATCACTTAAGACGCGTGAAAGCGCCTATAAGGTAGTGATGTGGCATCCTTCATTGGAGTCGATCGCCCTGAAAACAATCACCCAGGGGTTACAACCGTGTCACGTTCATTGGGATTCGTTCTCGGATGGATGGTGCAACATCACCTTCACTCCCGACATCCAGAACCGATGCGTGATGTTCCTCTTGTCCCTCGCGAATAAGGAAATATTCGCGGAACAGTTAGCCTTGCTCGTGGCCTTGCCGCGCCAGGGTATTGCTTCGTTGAAGATCTTCGTGCCGTTTCTAGGACCTGGTACACACGAACGTGTGCGATTCCCCGGGATGCTCGCAACCGTGGAGCCTATGCTTAAAGCGCTTACGGCCTGTTTGCCCATGACAAAGTCCGGTCCGGCCACTCTGCACATATTGGACATTCATGCTCTCCAAGAACAGTTTTACGTCGTGGATAACGTTCACGTCAAACTGGAATCTGCCATTCCTCTGTTGAAAGCACAACTCAAGAAGTTTTGCACGGTGGCGTTCCCGGATGATGGGGCGTACAAGCGTTTCTCGGAGCAGTTCAAGGGTCACCCCATGATTATTTGCGGGAAGATGCGTAACGGAGATACTCGCGAAGTGCGTATCCTCGACTACGTGAACTGGCCGAAGGAATATTCTCCGACGGAGGTTATCGTGGTGGATGATTTGGTCCAATCTGGAGAAACCATGATCAAGTGTGTCGACGCGATCAAGGCCCGATTTCCTGACACGCATGTTGACGGATACGCGACACATGCCGTCTTCCCGAACGAAGCGTGGCGAAAGGTCATCCCCAAGTTTCGTACCTTTTATCTTACCAACAGCAACCCGGGCGTGAGTGACGTGATTGACGCCTATCGTACCACGTCTGGTAATACCAACATCAAGATTCTCGGTGTGGAACAGATCTTACGTAAGATCTGTGGCGACGTGACAAGTCACAGGGCGGATCACGAACTTTATAAATGGTATGTGGCATCTACCAACAAGGATAAGCTACAGGCAGTGCAAGAGTGGACAGGAGGATTGGTGTATGCAGTAGACGGATGTACATCTGGTGTCCCCGAGCAACCCGTCGGTTTGGAACAGACCACGCTTGGTGCACAGAACCGATTGAAGGGGTGCCCGGGTACGTTACATGTTGCAGTGGAAAATGGGATCGTGAGAACGGGAGATGATCAGTACGAGGATGTGGCCGTGGTGATCGTAGCACATGAACCGAATACATGGACAGGTAAATGTGGAGTAGCCATCCCACGCGAGTATAACGTCTATGTGGAAGCGGCCATCCAAGATCCCACCAAAACATTCGGGTCGCGTGTAGAAGAAGCAATGGGATTTCCCACTGGCACGTGGCATGAACGTCTCTGTGATATGTCACGGGTCTCTCAAATCGAGACGGCATTGAGATCGACTCGATTCTTGCCAAAGTGTTTACGTGAGTGGTGACACAAATGTAAGAAATGGAAAAATTCAAAGAACTTGTTCAAAACGAATTACACACTGCAACATCCGAAGTTCAACGAAAAGAAATCGCCTGTAAATACACGATCCAAGTATGTAAAGATCTCCGTGCGAAGATTGACAGATTGACCGAGGTGGAGTTGGCCGTATCGATACGAGATACACAACAACGTATTCGCGTTATCCGAGAATCCCTGAGCATCCCTCCTCCGTCACGACCCAAAACACGACAAGAAGAGTTCGAGGAAATGTCAACCAAAAAACGACGAATGGAAACTGTTTGGGTGTTAACGATCACACACGGGGTGGATGACTACAAGTCACGAGGCGAATGCGCGAGCTCTACTGTTAAACTCTACAAAACAGAGAAATCATGCGAGATGGCAGTGCTTGATTACATCGTCGAGCAAATTGTAGAGTGCGAATTTGACCGCATCCCTGATGAGTTGAACACATGTGAGAAAAACGGAGAAGTGTTCTTTATCAAAGAGGACGGAGCGTTTTCCATGAACGAGGCAATTCCAAAAGAATGGTTTCCAATCAAGAAACTTTTCGGGTTCGTCGCTAAGGGCGAATACATCCCGTATCGTTGGACGTATGAGATCAAAGAGATGCCAGTTCATGAGTGATCCCAGACTCACAATAGCATGAATAAGACCCTAAGCTGGCACTCCAGTGATTGGACAAATAATTGTTTTGCGTTAGTGTGAATCACAAATGAAAGAATGGCAGTCCGGGGGAAAACGTACCCATGGGCAGTGAGCCTTGACGATAAACACGTTGTGACTGAATTTCTTAAATTACAACGTGTTTATGTTTCGACCGAGTACAGGGAACAACTAGAGGATGCTGTTGCGAATCAAAAGCGACTATACGGTATATTGGCAATTACCGTGCAAACGAACACGGTGTTGACTTACTATTGTCCGTTTCTATGTGCAAACTATCCTGCAGGAGAAGCCGAGCTGATGGCATATGAGTGTCAGGACAAGTCATTTTTGTGGTGCGATTGGTACATGTTTAGAAAACGATTTGTGTCTCCCCTGTATGGCCCCACGTTCTGGTGTATCGTTTTGCCCATTGGATTCGCCACGGTTATCATTGGTGTGCTCCTCTTCGCGTTTTTCCTTTCACTGGGATTGCGGCTTGCAAGTTATGTGCTTGGAATGACACTGAGACCGACAATAAGGTTTTTTATGTGTGTTGCGGACACCAACTGCAACCCGTTTTTTTGATTCATCACAAATTTTTATCATCGTGTAAACAAATGAACGAAAACGAACAGACACTTGGCTTACTAGTAGCCGAAATGGACAGCGACGAATTCACTGAACAATGCAACAATGACGATCAAGATGCTCTGCGTTTCCTAGAGACCGAACGTCAAAAAGAATTGTCAGTGGCGAGACGCCAAAAAGAAATTCATAGACAAATGGACGAACTCGTGACAGAAAGAGAAGACGCAAAGAGACAAGCTGAAGAAGAACGCCAACGAACAATGGATGAATTTCGACGCGAAAGCGAACAACGCAAGCGAGAACACGACGAACTTCGACGCGAACGAGACGAAAGTCAACGCCGCATTGAAGAAGCCCTGAATTTCAAAAGAACCATGGAATCGATGTTAGTTACACGAATACATGCAGAACTGCAAGCTGCGCGATCGGAGTTAGAACGAGAAGCCATTTTAGGGCGTTACGACCTCCTGCCTGAACGTGAAACGTTTGCCCGTTATCGACGGCAAGTGGAAGAAGAACCACAAAAGCGACAACGGATGGAACGTTTCACGGGCGAGGATACACCAACAACAGAACAAGATGATCGATGTGCAATTTGTCTTACGAACACCATTCGAACTGTAATGGTACCATGTGGTCATGCGATTATGTGTTTTGGGTGTGCGAACGAGTGGATCGAGGTGGGAAAGAAGGAATGTCCAAAATGTAACATCAAGCAAGAGCAGATCATTAAATTGTTTAAAGGTTAGACTCCTGAGACGGAGCGGGTTCTTTACATGCCAATATATCGTTAATGTAACCAATTTTCTCCCGATTGTGACCTCGTTCCCTGTACATGATAAAACATATGCACACAAATACGACCAATGTGGACTGGAGGTAATCATAAGGGTCGTGTTTACCCATCAGGATAGGAAACGCGTTCGCGATGACAAGGACAAACGTATAGAACCAGGTCACAATGGGGGACCAATCATATACACTATGTATGATTTGTCTGATCGCCATTTGTTGTTCGCGACTTAAACGCTCAAACAGCTCGGGTGCGATCCCGACGTCTTCTAGACGAAGAGCAAATAAGCGACTATTGGCAATCATTTTCAAGGTTGTGTGTAACATTACAAGATAGTAGGAACAGGTGTACCTTCATATTCGTACTCTACAGGAGACTGGGTTGGGTGTGATGTCTCGGGATCCAACGTGGGCGCGGTACTTGGAGCTTCCGTTGGTGAATTGGTGATAGGAGCATCACTTGGTGTTTCCGTAACAGGTGCCTCACTGGGTGTTTCGGTTGGGGTCTCCGTGACAGGAGCATCACTCGGGGTTTCCGTTGGTGTACTGGTGGTCGGTGTGTGACTAGGAGAATTGGTGGGACTGCTTGTGGTAGGAGACTTGGTTGGTTTCCATGTTGGCGACGCGGTAATGGTTGCGTTACATTTACCCCTGTAATGACTTACCCCGTCATTGTTCACGCACTTTTGCTTGTTTTTCAACCACTTACACCCATGGTTCAGACACTTCTTCTCACATGGGAGGTTACAGTAGTTTGCGCATTGACACCCATAAGCTGGCTCGTCTGCGTCCTTCACACAGTTACTCGTGGATATCCACTTCATATGGATTCCGTGTTGGCATCGACATCGAGCAATCAGTGATTGGCACGAATCAAGCTTTACTCCATTCTTCACTGTGGGGTGGTCCAATTGAATTCCCCACTGTGGCGTACACTTATCAGGATGGATCAAGGGGCCCGGGCATGCCCATACCAAGTGGATCAAAAGTGTCACGAAAAAAACAAGTTTCATCTTTTTGAATTGTGTTGAGTTCTCTTGAACACCAACCCATGTACCCGTTTGGGGTGACGACATACCATGTGATTCTTTCAGGGGAGGTGTACCGCACCTCCTTCGGGATACAATAATAGGTCATGTATCCAACCTCATACCTGGCGTTTGCGTCTGCTGACATGGAATGCACATATTCTGCTCGTGTTCGATGTCGTTTTGTTAGAAAGGCGGCCAGTGGATCTAGTATATGATCTGGGCGTTTCTCCAAATTCCCGGTTGCCATTAAGGATATGGTCATGTTTTGCAACATCCCGTTCGGTGATGTACATGTGTTTCCCATTTGGATATATCTGTGTGATCAAGTGGTATTACACGTTCATACATATGTATTCTGGTCAGCCCCAATGTTCTGAAAATATATATGACTTGTCAGAGTCATATGCCGATACACAATACGATGCAAACAATCGCTGAGGTGAAACCGTCCGATCCCATATTGGAATATATTGGTAATCTGTCACACAAGGACCAACGTTTGAATCATTCACGACCACGCGATGACGCATCACCATTTTAATTTTAATCTTGCCCTTGTAATAACCCTTGATCACGCCGAAATCGTAACCATTTTTGGACTTGATAGCCACTCGTTCTCCGACTGGGATCGCCATAATTGAAATTGTGATTGTGTAAAAAATGTCTCACAATTCGAATATCGCTTTTGAAAAAAGTCAGATAACGAATCCCAA
>Ga0247822_10000489_pt1 | contig 21417 bp, 16 predicted proteins | sample 13C_Cellulose_Da_FD_192423 | JGI IMG/M metagenome (GOLD analysis project Ga0247822, IMG submission 192423) | Soil microbial communities from agricultural site in Penn Yan, New York, United States - 13C_Cellulose_Day30 | ecosystem: Environmental > Terrestrial > Soil > Agricultural land | place...
GCTCATCGACGGCGAGGCCCACTCGATCGACCTCGTCACCCGGTCGGAGGTCGTGGTCCCCGTGGTGTACGGCATGGCGAGGACGTCGGCCGCGAACAGGAAATTCGGCAGCTCGGCGAGCGGGCGGTGTCCCAGGACGCTGACCCGAGCCCCGGCCCGCGCGCGCACCCGCGCGACGTCGGCGGCCGTTCCGCCGACGAGGAACAGTCGGACGTCAGGAATCGCCATCGTCGCCTCGATCAGCTGCTCGATACCGCGCCCCTCGTACATGTGCCCGGCGTGCACGACCAGCGGCACGCGCGGATCCAGGCCGAGGCGCTGACGGGCGGTGGCGCGATCGATCGCCGGCACGAAGCGTTCGAGATCGACCGCACCATGCGCGACCAGGCAACGATCCGCGGGCAGCGAGACTTGCGTCGCGACCAGCTGCCGCAGGCGATCGCTGATGAAGACCCAGCGCGCCAGGCAACGGCTGGCCGCGAGCTCTCGCGCGGCGGCCATCTGGCGCGGCGAGTTGAGCGGGTTGTGCGACTCGACGATCACCCGGCAGCCGAGGTGCGCGGCCAGCGCCCCGATCCGCACGTTGCGGGTGTAGATCAGCGCGCGCTGCAGCCGCGCCGCCGCGGCGGCGATCGCGAAGTACGATCCCCGCAGACGTTCGCCCATCGCGATGAACGGCAGGTAGCGGAGCGTGAAGCGCCCGTTGAGCGCGAACTCCGACCGCAGCCGCGCCAGGTCGCGCGCCCGGCCGTCGTGCCAAGGCGTGAACAGCGTGACGTCATGCCCGAGCTCGCCCATCGCCGCGACCATCTGGAGCGTGGCGACGGCGTTGGCGGTGGTCGAGGGCAGGAGCGCGTCGGCGACGTAGGCGATCCTCATGCCGGCTTCCACCCCCCGGCGAGCTGGAGGAGCCAGCGCTGGGTCGGCGACAGCCCGGCCGGGCCGCCGCCGGCGAGCCCATCGATCCACTGATCGAGCGGGATGCTGAAGCCCTGTTTCTCGCGGTTCAGGATCGTGTCGGGCACCAGGCCGACCAGCGCCTGCTTGAACAGCGCCTTGGGCGCACCGTCGGGGGTCCGGCGCGCGCTCGGGATCGAGAACACGTGCTCGACCAGCAGGTGATCGAGCAGCGGCGGACGCAGCTCGAGCGACACCGCCATGCTGGCCCGGTCGACCTTGGTCAGGATGTCGTCGGGCAGGTAGGTCTTGAGATCGAGCACCTGCAGCCGGGTCTGCAGGTCGAGATCCTCGTGCCAGTGCTGGCGGAAGTACCAGTAGTCGTCGTAGCCGTCCATGCGCGCGACCTGCGCCGCCGGCAGGAGGCGCGCCTTCTGCGCCCGGGTGAAGCCGCCCATGATCGCGACGTGGCGCTCGAGATCGGGCCGCAGCCCGTCGACGACCTTGGGGACGCCGCGCAGCTTCATCAGAGGCGTCTGCTCGAGCAGCGCCGGCAGCCGGTCGCGCAGCGGGGCCGGGACCACCGCGTAGCGGGCCCGGCGGCGGTGCTGCTGGTACCAGCGATAGCCACCGAACAGCTCGTCACCGCCGTCGCCCGACAGCGCGACCTTGACGTGGCGGCGGGCGACCTCGGAGACCAGCAGGGTCGGGATCGCCGAGCTGTCGCCGAACGGCTCGTCGTAGAGGCGGCGCAGCCGCGGCGCCACCGTGCGGGCGCGGTTGAGGCCGAGGGTCTCCTCGACGTGCCGGGTCCCGACCGCCGCCGCGACCTGGCGGGCGTAGCGGGTCTCGCTGCGCGCGTCGACGTCGAATCCGATCGAGAACGTCTGCAACGGCTCGGGGTTGTGGCGCTGCGCCAGCATGGTCACCGCGCTCGAGTCGATCCCGCCCGACAGCAACGAACCGACCGGCACGTCGGCGAGCATGTGCGACGCCACCGCGTCGTCGAGACGGGCGCGCAGCTCGTCGATCGCCCCGCCGCCGGTGGCGCGGGGCTGCACCTCCCAGTACTGCTCGAGACGGGTGCGGCCGTCCTCGTGGATCAGCACGTGCCCGGGCGGTAGCTTGCGGGCCCGCGCGTACGGCGTCTTCGGCGCCGGCACATAGAGGTAGGTCAGGAAGTCCCACAGCGCGGTGTCGTCGACGGTGAGGTCGAGCCCGGGCAGGGCCTCGAGCGCCTTCAGCTCCGAGCCGAACGCGAAGTCGCCGCGCGGGTGCTCGTACCAGTACAGCGGCTTGATGCCGAGCCGATCGCGCGCCAGCACCAGCCGGCGCGCGGCCTGGTCCCACAGCGCGAACGCGAACATCCCGCGCAGGCGGCTGACGCAGCGCGGGCCCCACGCCCGGTAGGCCTCGAGCACGACCTCGGTGTCGGTGCGCGAACGGAAGGTGTGGCCTCGACCCTCGAGCTCGGCGCGCAGGGCGGGGAAGTTGTAGACCTCGCCGTTGTAGACAAGGACCAGGCCGGGCTTGACGAACGGCTGGTGGCCGGACGGCGACAGATCGACGATCGACAACCGGCGGTGACCGAGCCCGACCGTCCCGTCGGCCGACACCCACACCCCGGCGTCGTCAGGGCCACGGTGCGCGATCGCCGCCGCCGCGTTCGCGATCACGGCGGGGTCGATCGGCTCGGGTCGGAGCAGACCGACGATGCCGCACACGGCGCCCAGCCTAGCACCTCCCGGCGGTGGTATCGCCCGAGGAGATCAGCTAAGGTCTCGACGTGACTGGCTCCTCACCCGCCGTCGACCCGGCCCCCCCGGACGTGCGGGCCGGGTTCGAGGCGCACTACCAGCAGAAATGGGCCGGGCACGGCGGGTTCTGGCTGGACTGGTACCCGCGCTACATGGGCCTATACGCCGACCTCCTGCGCCAGCGCAACCGGGCGATTCGCGAGGTCCTGCCCACCGGGCTCGAACGCGTCCTCGACTGTGGCTGCGGCGCGGGTGACGTCAGCGCCCTGCTCACGGAGCACGCGCGCGTGGTCGTGTCGCTCGACGTCGCCCAGGCCAACGTCGTCCAGACCCGACGCAACCTGCTCGAGCGCTTCGGTCGCGCGATGGTGCTCCGGGCGGGGGCCGAGGAGCTGCCATTCACCGATGGCCAGTTCGATGCCGTGATCCTGGCGGACGTGATCGAGCACATCCCGCGCCGCGCCCAGGCTGTCGCTGAGCTCGCGCGCGTGCTGCGGCCCGGTGGACTGCTGATAATGGCAACCCCGGACCGGAGGGTCCTCGAGACCATCGAGAAGCTCGACCACGTGGTGACCGGCTTCCTGCGCGGACTTCGCTCGGTGGTCCGCCTGGCCCGCGGCCGAGGCCGCAGCCGCGCCTCCGAGGTCACCGATGAGGCCTGGGAGGAGTTCTTCACGCGCCGCGAGCTGGCCGAGTTGGTCCGCAGCGCCGGGTTCACGGTGCGCGAGCACCGCAACGTCTGCTTCTATCCCGGCCCGGAAGGCGGCGGGGCATTCGCGATGCTGCTCGCCTACGTCGGGCGGTACGATCGCTTCCGCGAGCACCTGCTCGAGCCCACGCTGCGCCCGCTGTTCGCCGCGCTCGCCCGCCTCGAGTTCATGAACCAGAAGCAGCTGATCGTCGCCGTCAAGTGACGATCACCCGGTGGCTTGCACCACTGGAGCTTCGACCGCCGGGGGTGTGACCCGTTGCTCGTACTCGGGCGAGGCGATCCAGCGCCGGAGGCGCGCGAGGTACATCGGAATCAGCAGCGGCATCGAGAGGCAGTATGCGAGGTTGGCGATCGCGACACCGACCCCGCCGTACGACGGCGTGAGCGCGAACAAGAGGCCGACCTTGACCGTCGTCATGATCACGACCACCTCGAGCCCCCACCCGGGCTTGCCCACGCTGATGAAGCTCGATTGCATCCACAGCCCGGTGAGCCAGAGCAGGCTGAACGCGAGGATCTGCAACAGCAGCGCCGCGTCGGGGTACTCGACGCCATAGACCAGGTGACACAGCCACGGCGCCACGACCAGCAGCGCGGTGCACACCGGGGTCATGACGAACAGCGCGAGTAGTGAGAGCTTGCCGACGACGCGGAGGAGCTCGCGCCCCTGGCCGGCGGCCCCCATCTTGGCCAGATCGGCGAACGCCACCATTGTGATCGGCTGCGCTACCCGCTGGGCCACGTCGAGGAAGTTCAGCGCCGCCTGGTAGTTGGCGACCGCGAAGGGCGAGCGGAACGCACCGAGCACCAGCAGGTCGACCCGACCGGCCGTGAACTTGAGCGTGTCGATCAGCCAACTGATCGCGACCAGTCGCGCCATCTGCCCCGACCGCCTGGGCCCGCGCGGCGTCCGCCACCAGACCGAGCCGAGCTCGCCGCGAAAGGTCGCCGACGCCGCCAGCCCGAGCCACAGCGACGCGATCACCTCGACGACGATGTAGGCCCCGACCGTGGTATCGAGCCGCTGCCACAGGATCACGCTGCCACCGGTCACCACGATGCGGACGATCGACTGCACGACCTGCTGCACGGCCAGGAAGCGGAAACGGCCGACGACCCGCAGCACGGCGAACGACGTGTCGTAGGTCCAGTTGATGAGGAGCACGGCTCCGTACCCGATCACCAGGAGCGCCGCCGTCCGATCGTGCACGATGCGGTCGGCGGCGAACCCCGCGCCTCCGACCACGACGGCGAGCGCGATCAGGTTCACCACCAGGCCGGACAGGTAGCCGCGCCGGACCACGTCGGCGGCGTACGCTGGGTCCCTGCGGGTGTAGGCGATCGCGAACTCCTTCATCGCCCATTCCCACGTCCGGATCCCTACCAGCTGCCGGATCGTGGCCGAGATGGCGATGATCAGGGTCAGTTGCCCGTAGCGATCCGGCCCCAGCAGGCGCGTCACCAGGATGACCTGGACGATCCCGAGCGCCGCGGAGATCGCGGTCGCGACCAGCATCCACGAGCTGTCACGGAGGAGGCGTCGCAGGCGGGTGTCGAGGAAGCTCCTCCACCACCTCATGCGTCAGGCACTCTTTCGCCCACGCACGGTGAGCGCCCAGTCGCGCCAGGCGAGTCGTCCGATCCGAGATCGAAGGCTGTCGGCGCGAATGCCCCCGAGCCAGCGGGTGCGGTTGTCGCTCACCGCGTTGACTCCCATCTCATCGAACCAGCGGAAGACCTCGGCGTAGGTGTGGTGCGTCGCGATCGGCGCGGCATACCAGTCGAAGTTGCCGGTGGTGTCCGTCGTGAGGCGCAGCAGCAAGTTGGCATAACCGAGCAGGTGCCGCCGCTCGAGCGCGACGCCGAGGCGTGACAGCTCGTCGGACAGGCGCTGCAGGGTCGGGATCGACAACCGGGTCGTCACTGCGCGAAGCAGAGCGTCGTTGAGCTCGTAGACCGGGTTGCCCTTGGCGTAGAGGTGGACGGTGATCGATCCGCCCGGCTTGAGCAGCGACACCAGCGCCTCGGTAGCGCGGCGGGCGTCGCCGGTATGCATCAGCACGCCGATCGAGAACACGATGTCGAGCACGCCGTCCCGCAGCGGCAACCGGAACAGGTCACCCTGGATGACATGAACGTTGGGTCGCCGGCCCACGTTGCGGAACGCGCTGTCGACGGCTGGACCTAGGTCGACGGCCACCACCTCGGCGCCGCAGTCGGCCGCCCAGTAGGTGTAGCGGCCATTGCCGCAACCGGCGTCGAGCGCGACCCGCCCGGCGAGCTCGGCCGGCTGGAGCAGGCTCTTGGCCAGGAACACGTCGCGCTCCAGGTCGGCCGGCCGGTCGGCGTCGGTCCAGCCGTAGCGTCCCCACTCGGTCCACTCGTAGCCGAAGTACTCGATGGTCCGCTGCTTGAGCGCCGCCAGGTCGTCGCTCGACAGGTTGGGCAGGAGGCGCGGCACGCCCCCGGTGACCGGATACGAGCGACCGCAGCCGCAGCGCAGCTCGCCCTCCATGACGTGATCGTCGCGCTCGGCCGATACAGCGAGGGTCAGCTCGGCGCGGCACACCGGGCAACAGATCAGATCGAGGAGACGGCGACGCATGGCGGGGCAGGATAGCACTCGACCTGGTGTTGGTGGCCGGTCGCCCGCCCGGTGTTCAGGGCGGCGGAGGCCGGTTCTCCGTCGGGATCCTGCCCTCGACGGCGGCCGGCGCTCGGGTCTAGCGACGGAGAGCGCCTCCACGCGGCTTCCGCGCAACCGCGCTGAGGCCATCGCCGAGCCGCATCGTGGCCAGGCCCCGAGCTAGCAGCCGGGTGATGAGCCGATCCTGACGGAACGGGAACAGATCGCGGCGGTCGCGGCGCACCAGCCAGATGCCGCCGGCGGTGACCGCGACGTCTTCGAAGCCCTGGTCGACCAGGAACCAGCGGAGCGAGGGCACCGAGAACATCCGCACGTGCTCGCTGGGGCTGAACTCCTTCCAGCGGGTCCCGAGCACTTGGGCAGCCAGGCCACGGAAGTTGGGCGTTCCGAGCAGCAGCACGCCCCCCGGCTGCAGGACGCGCCAGAGCTCTCGCAAGAGCCCGACCGTGTCCGGGACGTGCTCGATCACCTGTTCGACATAGGCGGCGACGAAGTGATCGGCGGGGAACCTGGCGTCGGCGAGCTGTCCGTGGACGACCCGCCCGGGGAGCAGCGACGCAGCGAGTTCCGCGCTGCGTCCGTCGATCTCGACGCCGTAGCAATCGAGCTGCGACAGTCTCGACAGGTTCCACAAAAAGGCCCCGCTGGCGCAGCCGACGTCGAGGAACCGACCGGAGACCGGAGACGGCGCCAGGATGCGGTCCAGCTTGCGCACCATGCGCTCGGCCGTTCGCTTGCGACGGACCAGCTCGCGCTCGAGCCACGTTGGGTCCGCGTAGTCGCCGTAGCCGTCGTATTGGGCATCGAGCTGCTGGCGGGTCGGATCGACGTCTGGACGCCGGAGTCGACAGCGCGCGCACTCGAGGATGCGATAGCGACGCTCGAACTCGGTCTTGGTGTCGATGACCACCCGCGCGTCCGAGGCCCCGCACGGGCAAGGCGTCCAGTCCACGTCGATCACGTATCACACTCCGGTCAGGACAGCCGCTGCGGCTGCCCGCCGCGCTCGAGCGAGGCCTGGGCCGCAGCGAGGAGCCGCACGACGCGGTCGCCGCTGGCGAGGTCGGTGCGCGGGCGGGCGCCGTGCTGGATGCAGTCGAGGAAGTGGCGGACCTGGACCGCCAGCGGCTCCTCCATGGCCAGCCGCGGGATGTAGATGTCGCCGTTCCGGATGGTCAGGTACTCGGCGAAGCTCGCGAACTCGGGCGGCCGATCGTAGCCGCGGTCGTACAGCCGGATCTTCTCCTGGCTGCAGTCGTCGAACTCGACCATCTTGCGCGACCCGACGATGGTCAGCCGCCGCTCCTTGCGCGGGTTGAGCCACGACAGGTGGATCTGCGCCATGATCGGCCGGCCGCCGCCGGCGGGCGCGACCTCGAGGTTGACGAACACGACGTCGGCGATGCCTGGCTGCAGATAGCTGGCGCCGCGGGCGGTCACCGTCACCGGCGTGCCCGGCACCAGGTACTCGATCATCGACAGGTCGTGCGGGCCGAAGCTCCACAGCGCGCTCTCGTCGCTGCGCAGCCGGCCGAGGTTGGCCCGCACCGACGACAGGTAGAACAGATCGCCGAGCTCGCCCGACGCCAGCAGCTTGCGCAGGTACTCGACCGCCGGGTGGTACAGCATGACGTGGCCGACCAGGACCACGGTGCCGGCGCGCGCGGCCGCGATCCGCACCTGCTCGGCGCCGGTCGGCGACAGCGCCAGCGGTTTCTCGACGAGGACATGCAGGCCGCGGGCGAGGCAACGCACCACCAGGTCGGGATGCGTGACCGCCGGCGTGGCGATCACGACTGCGTCGACGTCGCGCCGGGCCAGCACGTCGGCGATGTCGCTCGCCACGCGCGCGCCGGGGACCAGCGCCTGGGCCCGGGCCAGCGCCGCCGGGTTGGGGTCGCAGATCCACGACACCTCGGCGCGCGGCTCGGCGGCGAAGGTGCGCACGTGCGACAGCCCCCAGGCCCCGGTGCCGATGACCGCGATCCGGGTACGACCCACGACCGGCTCCCTCCTAGAAGGCCGTCCGGACGCCGCCCGTGAGCTCGAACCGCGAGTAGCTCGGGTTGTCGAGGTCGCCGCCGAAGTCCGAGCGGTAGTCGGTCTGGTCGGTCTCGGCGCGGAACGTCGCGACCGCTGCGATCCAGTCCTTGAACACGTAGTTGGCGCGGATCAGCCCGGCGACGATCACGTCGCTGCGGGTCGGCGGCCCGATCTCCATCGGGATGCCGTGGTAGGTGCGCAGGTGGACCTCGGCGCCGGCCGAGGCGATGAACCGATCGATCTGCTGGTCGACGCGCAGGGTGAAGCCGTGGTCCGAGTAGAACTGTGCGTTGAGCGAGTCGCGGTGGTCCCAGGCGTAGGCGACGACGGCCCGCCCGAGCGGCGAGTAGCGATAGCCGACCTCGGCGCCGAGCACCGGCGTGTTGTAGCTGGGCCCGTTCTCGTAGCTCGCGTGGGCCCAGCCAAAGTAGGCCTTGACGGTGAACAGCTCGGTGATCGACGTGGCGATGCCGGCGCCGCCGCGGATCGGCTGCGCGTCTTGCTTGAGGGTCGGGATCGCGCCCGAGTCGCCGAGCCCGGTGATGAACGAGTAGCTGAAGTCGGCGTAGACCTTCGAGTACGGGAAGAACTCCCACTCGTACGAGGCCAGGATCGCGTTGATCATGCGGTTGTCGAACCGCTGCGCATCTTCTTCGAAGACGTCGATCTGGTTCTCGAACCGGATGCTGCCCCTCATCGTCCGGCCGCCGGGCTGGTAGTACAGCCCGAGCCCGATCGCGTTGGTGATGCGATCGGTGTCCTCGTCGGAGAGGAAGTTGGTCGGCGCGGTGTAGCGGATGAAGCGCTCGTCGAGCTTGAAGGCGGCCGTCCCCTGCGGGAACACCACCAGGTTCGCTCCGAGATCGGCGCCAAGGTTGCGCTGCGAGCGGATGACGGAGTCGCCGGACAGGTACTCGGTGTAGGCGAGCGCACCGCCGGCGCGGAACTCGATGGCGCGCGGCGCTGGCTCGGCCACCTGCTCGTCGTCGCCCCCGACCCAGGCCTCGGCGGGACCGGGCGCCTCGACCTTCTTGGAGGCGAGCGAGCCCTCGGCGATCAGGCGGAGCAGGCCCGACCCGTTGAAGTTGCTGCTCCGGTAGAAGACGTTGTTGGTGCCGCCGATGTCGATGCCGAGGACGGGATGGAACACCGTGTTCTCGGAGACCTCGAATCCGGGACCTTCGACCGCCGAGGTGACTTCCTGGGCATGACCGACCGCGACTCGCCCGAGCAGACCTGCACCGATCACCAGCGAAAAGAGCGTGCGATTCATGAATCAGAACCAGGGGCTGGCGAAGACGGTGCGCTCGACCTCGGGCGACAGCGGATCGAACGGGCTGGGACCCTTGGTGGGGTCGTCGGGCATGGCCGGTCCGGCGACCTCGACCTGGGTCGGGCCGACGAACACGATCTCCTCGCCGATGCAGGCCTCGGCCTCGTCGCGCTCGGCGGTCGCGCGCTCCTTGGCCAGCCGGACCTGGCTGTACTGGTGGACCTGGGCCTCGCGATCGCCGCCGGCGATCGCCTCGGTCAGGTCGTTCTCGGCCGCCTCGGCGATGTTGAGGAGCTGCTTCACCGCGAGCAGCTTCTCGTTGACGCAGTTCAGCTTGATCACGTCCTTGGCCTTGCGCGCTGCCGCCTGCAGCTGGAGGACACGGACGTGATAGCTCTCCATCTCGGTCAAAATCTTCTTGGTCTCGGTCGCCATCTCGCGGGGCGAGAGGTCGGCCTTGATCTCGCCGGACGCGGTGACGTCGGGCAGCTTGTCGCCCTCGCCGGCGCCTGGTTGCGCATACAGGGTACCGACCCCGATGAACGCGCCGAGCGCGAGCGCCGCGATGAGGTGTTTGCCGTGCCGCATCTGGTGTCCTGTGGGCCGAAGGAGCCGTCAGGGGACCGCCGAGCTATGACTGTATGGGGGTGAGCCCCGGTGCGTCAACTCTGCGAGACCCGTGAGGTTCAGGCGTTGGTTGCTCGGCCCCCACCGGACGTTCATGGCGCCGTGAGCGGCGCCACAGGTCAGGCGACCGGGCCGCGCCCGATCGCCTGGTAGGTGAAGCCGAGCTCGCGCAGGGCCTGCGGATCCCAGATGTTGCGGCCGTCGAACAGCAGCGGCGACGCCATCGCCTGCTTCAGGCGGCGGAAGTCGGCGCCGCGGAACTGCTTCCACTCGGTCACCAGCGCCAGCGCATGAGCGCCGTTGGCGGCGGCGTACATATCGGGCGCGAGCTCGATGCGAGCGCCGAGCTGGGCGCGGACGTTGTCCATCGCGACCGGGTCGTAACCGACGACGGTGGCGCCCGCCTCGAGGAGATCGCTGATCAGCTGGAGCGCCGGCGCCTCGCGGATGTCGTCGGTCTCGGGCTTGAAGGCGAGGCCCCAGATCGCGACCCGCTTGCCGGCCAGCGCCCCGCCGAACGCCTTCTTGATGCGCTCGCCGAGGACCCGCTTCTGCCGCCGGTTGGCGCGCTCGGCGGCGTCGACGATCTCGAGCGCCGAGCCGTGCTGCTGGGCCGTGTGGGACAGCGCCCTGATATCCTTGGGGAAACAGCTGCCGCCGAAGCCGGGGCCCGGGAACAGGAACTTGTTGCCGATACGCGGGTCGGTGCTCATGCCCTTGCGGACGTGCTCGATGTCGGCGCCGACCTTCTCGGCGAGCAGGGCCAGCTCGTTCATGAACGAGATGCGCACCGCCAGCATCGAGTTCGACGCGTACTTGGTCAGCTCGGCCGACCGGATGTCCATGACCATGATGCGGTCGCCGGTGCGGACGAACGGCGAGTACAGGCTGCGCAGCACGCGGCCGGCGCGCTCGTCGTCGACGCCGAGGATGACCCGGTCCGGCTTCATGAAGTCGTTGACCGCGTCGCCCTCCTTGAGGAACTCGGGGTTCGACGCCACGGCGAACGGCTTCTTCGTCACTCCGGACACGATCGCGCGGATGCGATCGGCGGTGCCGACCGGCACGGTGCTCTTGGTCACGATGACCGCGAAGTCGGTCAGCGCGCGGCCGACCTGCTCGGCCGCGGCCTCGATGTAGCGGAGGTCGGCGGCGCCGTCGTCCTCGCGCTGCGGCGTGCCGACGGCGAGGATGACGACGTCGGCGCCGGGCACGGCCTCGGCGGTCGACGTGGTGAACGACAGCCGGCCGGCGGCCAGGTTGCGCTGGACCAGATCCTCGAGCTGCGGCTCGTGGATCGGGATCTCACCGCGACGGAGGCGCTCGACGCGCGACTCGTCGAGGTCGACGCACACCACATCGTTGCCGAAGTCGGAGAAGCCAGCGCCGGCGACGAGGCCGACGTAGCCGGTGCCGATGACTGCGAGCCGCATGGCGCGCACCCTAGCATGGGCCTGCGGCGGCAACCGCCGCGGGCGGCGGTGCCATCGATCCCGTGAACCACGCCACAGGTGAGCGGCGTCATGGCTTCCAGTGCCCGCGCGGACGAAGTAGGCTCGACCTCGGCCATGCGACGCCTTCCTCTGGTGATGGTCTGGGCTGCGGCTGCCTTTGCCGGCGGGTGCAGCTTCGATCCCGGCGAGGACGTGCGGGACGCGTCGACCGATCCCGACGGCATGCCACCCGACGGCGACGCCGACGGCGACGGCAACCCGAACCGCACCGACAACTGCCCGACGATCGCGAATCCCGACCAGCACGACGAGGACGGCGACGGTAAGGGCGATGTCTGCGACAACTGCCCGCACGTCGCCAACGCCGACCAGGCCAGCGCCGACGGCGACGCGGTCGGCGACGCCTGCGATCCCGACCCGAACGGGCCGAACCACATCGCTGCCTTCTACGGGTTCCAGGGCAGCGCGGTCCCCGCCGAGTGGGCACCGGTGAGCTTGTGGAACGTCGGCGGTGATGCCCTACGCCAGCCGAGCCTCGAGCTCGGTAACCGCATCATCGCGCTGACTGGTCGGTCGTGGAGCGACGTGGTCGTCGACACCTCGGTCTACATCGTCGGCGTCGCCCCCGACGCGCCGCCGCAACCAGATCTCCGAGCGGTGTCGGTGCTGCTCCGCTACGCCGACGGCACAATCTACGGCACCGGCTACCTGTGCGGCGCGTTCGCCGCCGTTAGCGACAGCAGCGACGCGTCCCAGATCGGCGCACGGTTCCTCAACAACGGCGGAGTCGCCGGCGGTGACACCGACGACTTGCCGGTGCCGCTGGCACCGGCCACGACCATCCGGATCAGGGCTGGCTCGACCGGCGAGCAGCACACGTGCGAGACGATCACGACCCGCCCGGTCGAATCGACCTACGATGACGACCTGCACGCTAGTGGCTCGGTCGCCCTGCGCACGGTCGGGATCTCGGCCAACTTTCGCTACGTGGCTGTGATCGCGCCAGGTAACGCACCGTGACCGCCTGACGAGCGGGTGGCGCTCACGGCCAGATCTCGGGCAACCGGGCGACCACGCCCGCGCGCGCCTCTGGCGTCGGCTCCGCCTCGCGATCGGGCGAGGTGTACGGGAAGGCGCCGAGGAATGTCTGATAGCGCCCCGGCCGGCCGTCGAGCTCGATCTCCGGGTTCATCTTGTGCACCAGCGGGATGCCGTAGTGGGTCGGCGAGAACTGCCACACGAAGGACGGCAGCGGGTGCTCCTCGGCCATGAACAGCACGTACGGGTGGAAGGCGTCGGCCGGCGGGATGGTCGCGAACCACCACGGCCCGGCGGCCTGCTCGAGGATCCCGAGCGAGGTATGCTGGCCAGCCTCGGGGTTGTGGACGATCACCCCCGAGCTCGCGAAGGTCACCGACGACATCCAGCCGAGTCCGTGTTCGCGCTCACCGGCGTTGTTCAAGGTGGGATGGTTCTCGATCCAGGGCCCGATCAGCGATGGGTTGCTGTGGTAGCCGACGAAGTAACCCGATGAGCATCGCTCGACGCGGATCACCTTCGTAAAGGTCACGTGACGGACGTACTTGGGGACCGTGCGGTCGGCGGTCGGGAAGATCGAGTAGCCATCGTGGTCGATCTGGGCGATGCCGCATCCCGCCAGATAGCACCCGCAGCCGGCCTCGACTGTGCACGGACCCTGGGTCTCTTCGTTCCACCAGCGTGGCACGTGCCCGTGGGTCGAGTAATAGCCGGGATGGTCGAGCCAGTGATCGAACTCGAACGCCACCTCGACCGCGTCGGGTGTCTCGGTCAACACGTGCGCGGTGTGCGCCGGCTCGAAGAACGGCGACGCGAAGAACGTCCAGTCGCCGTACCAGCTGCCGAGGACTGGCTTCCACATCCCATCGACGTTGAGCTCGAGCATGTGCCCGCCGCGCTGATCGGGGTTGGGCAGCTCGGGGTACGACACGCGCACGATGCCGTTGTCGATGACGATCGACCGGGGAACGGCGGGATCGCCGCTGAGCATCACCGGCGCACCGCCGCAGTCGGACAGCGAGGACTCCGAGGAGGCGATCGGAGACGTACGTGCATCGCAGCTGGCGAGCGCCAGCACCCCCACAGCGCAGACCACACGCATCAGACAAACCTACGACGCCAGCGAGCGAGAAGTCAAAAGCCGGCCGCAGTCGTTGGACCACAAATCACATGTGAGACGCATCTCACATTTCCCGGGCGCGCCGGCGCCACCGCGGCGCGAGCCGGCTGCGCGCCGTCGCGGTGGCCAGACCGGCGACGCCGCGCCAGTCGTCGATCATGCAGAGCTTGCGGACGACCTGGACCCACCGCGGCGCCGGCTCGAACGCGAGCAGCTCGCGCGTGGTCGGAAACCGGAGCCCGTCGGGCGCCGGCGCGCTGCGGTCGGCGAGCCGGTCGAGCGCGGCCTCGATGGCGAGGACCGCGCGGGCGATCGTCCACGCGCGCGCGAGGCCGTGGACGTCGGCGACGGCGGCGGGCGGCAGGGTCGCGCGCAGGCGGTGGGCGTCGACGTAGTTGATGAGCGGGACGGCGCCTTCGTGGCGGCCGATGTGGGCGAGGTGGAGGAGGTACTCGTGGATCGGCTGCGGGCGCAGGGCGCCGGCGACGTGCGACGGGCGGGCGGCCGACCAGATCGCGGCCAGATCGATGCGGCTGCGGCCGGCGTGGAGGATGTGGCGGTGGAGATCGACGGCGGCGTCGCGGCGCTTGAAGGTGACCGCGTGGCGGGTCACGGTGAGCTGGGCCGGGCCGCCGGCGTGCCAGTAGCCGAGGCGGCCGAGGGTGCGCGCGGCGCGGTCGAAGTCGGCGGCCGGCACCAGCAGATCGATGTCGGACATCGGACGCTCGGCGGGATCGGGATAGATCGAGCCGGCGTAGGCGACGCCCTTGAGCAGGATCACCGGCACCGCGGCGTCGGCGAGCGCGGCGACGGCCTCGGTCAGGGCGGCGGCGCGGCGCTCGGCCTGCAGGGCCGAGGCGATGAAGTCGCCGCGCAGCGCGGCGGCGCCGGCGCGGTGGGCGAGCGGGGCGAGCAGGTGGCGGCGGACCAGCGCCACTGGTAGGGCGGTCGGATCGACGGCGGCGTCGGCGCCGAGGAGGCGCGCGACCAGCGCGGCGAGGGCGCGGCGCTCGGCCTCGGTCATGGGGTATGGTTGTCGCATGCGGCGGTATCGACGCAACCCGCAGACCGCGGGCCGCGTGATCGACGGGCAGGCCTTCGTGGTCACGCCCGACGACAACAAGCTGCACACGCTGAACGGGACCGCGACCCAGCTGTGGCAGCTGGCGGCGGCCGGGCTGTCGACCGACGAGGCCGCGGCCGCGCTGTGCGCCGAGTACGAGATCGACCGCGCCACCGCCGAGCGCGACGCCGCCGCGTTCCTCGACGACCTGGTCGCCCGCCAGATCCTGGTCGTCGACGCTCCGTGATCCGCTCGTGGCGCGAGGTCGCGGCCGGCTACGACGAGGCCGCGGCCGGCTACGACGAGCGCCACGGCGACCGGCGCGGCACCGCCCGCGCGCGGGTGCTCGACGCGCCGCTGCTCGACGCGGCGCGGGGCGCGCGGCGGGTGCTCGAGCTCGGCGCCGGTACCGGCCGGCTGCTGGCGCAGCTCGATGCACCGGTGGCGATCGGCGTCGACGTCTCGCCTGGGATGCTGGCGCGGGCGCGGGCGCGCGGGCTGCGGGTGGTGCGCGGCGACGCCCAGCGGTTGCCGTTCGCGACGGCGGCGTTCGACGCGGTGGTCGCCGGCAAGGGCGTGTTCCGCTACCTCGATCCCGACCGCGGGTTCGCCGAGGCGGCCCGGGTGCTGCGGCCGGGCGGCGTGCTCGCCCTCCACCAGTACGGCGCGCGGACCTGGAGCCCACGCCACGGCCGGCGCGCGCCGGCGGCGGCGGTCCACGAGGTCGACCGGGTCGACGACCTGCTCGCGCGGGCCGGCCGGCACGGGCTCACGCCGACCCTGGTCCGCCGCTGGCGCTCGGTCCGCATCCGTCCGTATCTGCTGGAGATCCCGGCCTGGCTCGACCGGGCCGTGCCGGTCCAGCTGTGGGGACACCTGGTCGTGGTGCTGCGCCGCGAATGAACGTTGTAAGCTGCGGCGCTCACTAAGGTTTCGTTGGTGGACACCCTCCGCTACCAGATCGCCGGCGTGCCGGTCGAGGTCCGCGCCGCCACTCCGGGCGCGCTCGACGACGTCGCTCCGATCTACCGCCGGTTCGCGACCGACGCGCCGCCGCGGCTGACCATCGAGGTCGCCCGGGTCGCCGGTTTCGATCGCGCGCCGTCGCCGGTGTACCCGGCGTTCGAGCGGGCCGCGCTGCCCGACGGGCGGGTGCGGGTCGAGCGCTACGACGCCGAGGGCGAGATCGCCACCGGCGACCTGCCGCTGGCGGCGACGTTCCGGGTCGGGCCGAGCGCCAACAGCCTCGAGGCCTGCCTGCGCATCGCGGCGTCGCTGGCGCTGCCGCGGGCGGGTGCGCTGATCCTGCACGCGCCGGCGTGCTCGACCGCCGACGCGGCGCTGGTGTTCACCGGCCACAGCGGCGCCGGCAAGTCGACGATCTCGAGCCTGCTCGCCGGCGTCCCGGCCTGCGCCAAGATCGCCGACGAGCTGCTGGTCCTGCGCCGCGCCGACGACGGCTGGGAGGTCGTGGTGCCGCCCTACCTCGGCCCGGCCGGGGTGCCGCACGGCGCGACCGCGCCGCTGGCCTCGGTCGACGTGCTGGTCCAGGCCCCGGTCCACGCCCGGACCCGCCTGGCCGCGCCGGCGGCGCTGCGGGCGCTCCTGCGCAACGTGCTGGTCTACGTCGCCGAGCCGCGCACCGCCGAGCGGGTGCTGGCGCTGGCCGACGACCTGACCGCCGCCGTGCCCTGCCACCAGCTCGAGTTCCGCAAGGACGCCGGGGTCGCGAACGTGCTCGGCATCTCACCGGCCCGGGTCGCAAGTTGATACCGGCCATGCGCCCCCGTTATCCTGGTCCGTGTACGTGCGCCGGCGTGGGCCGGCGAGGGACGCCATGAAGGTCAACCGCGGGGCCGCCGATCTGCTCGCCGCGCGCGCCGCGCGCGAGGGCCGACCCGTGACCGTGACCTTCCAGGTCACCGATCGGTGCAACTACGAGTGCGTCCACTGCTACCAGGACCACGACGGCGCCGACGACGAGCTGACCCTGGCCGAGATCACCCGCATCCTCGACGAGCTGGCCGCGGCCGGGGTCTTGTTCCTGACCCTGATGGGCGGCGAGTTCTTCATGCGCCGCGACGCCGACCAGATCCTCGCCGCCGCCCACGAGCGCGGCTTCGCGATCAAGCTGCTGACCACCGGCCACCATGTCACCGAGGCGCGCGCCGACTTCCTGGCCACCCTGCGCCCGCTCCAGGTCGACATGTCGCTGTACTCCGGCCACAAGCACCCGCACGAGGCGGTGACCCGCATGCCGGGGTCGTGGGAGCGCACGGTCGCCGCGGCGCGCCGGCTGATCGCCCGCAAGATCCCGGTCGTCCTCAAGGCGCCGGTGATGGAGGTCAACGTCGAGGACATCGAGAGCCTCGGCCGGCTGGCCGACGAGCTCGGCGCCGAGTGGAGCTTCGATCCCAAGATCACGGCGATGGAGACCGGCGATCAGGCGCCGACCGCGCTGCGCATGAAGGCCGAGACGCTGCGGGCGTTCTATCGCGGTCCGATGGCCGACTACCTCGGCAAGACCTACGCCCCGGGCACGCCCGCCGGCGCGGGCGCCGACGCCGAGGAGCTCCGGCCCTTGCACCACACGCCCTGCCGCGCCGGTCAGCAATCGGTGGCGATCACCCCGCGCGGCGACGTGTGGCCGTGCAACGCCCTGCCGCTGCCGTGCGGCAACCTGCGCACCCAGAGCTTCCACGACATCTGGTCGGGCTCGACCGAGCTGGCCGAGGTCCGCGACCTGCGCTGGGCCAAGCTGAGCGAGTGCAACGCCTGCGCGCTGCGCGCCTACTGCCAGCGCTGCCACGGCATGGCGTTGGTCGAGCAGGGCGAGCTGCGCGGACCGTCGCTCGAGGCCTGCCGCCACGCGGTCGCCGTCCGTGACGCCCTGCGCGATCAGGGCCTGATCGCGGCGACCGAGACCGCGCTGCCGCCGACCTGGGACCGGGTCGATGCCGACGGTCAGCACCACCTCCGCGCGCACGACCGTCGCCGGCCGCGCGCGCTCCGCGTCCTGTCGTAGTCCGCCACCTTCGCGCCGCCGCGCGCCGTCCGAGGACATTCCATGATCAACACGTTGCTCCGTCGGGGGACGAGCGTCCTCGCGCTCGTCTGCTCCATGGCCGCCGCCGTCACCCTCGCCGGCTGCGGTGACGGCATCGTCTGCCAGTCCGAGATCCTGGTGGTGATCCAGGAGCCGTCGCCGGTGATCTCGGCCGACGTCAACCCGTCGATGGACGGCGTGCAGACCCACGTCGAGGTGCGCTCGACCTTCGGCCGCGGCGTGGTCCTGACCCTGACCGTCGAGAACGGCGGCGTGACCCTGGCGACCGCGCAGGCGACCACCGGCGCCGACGGCGACGCGATCTTCGAGGACGTCACCATCCCGCCCTCGGGCGCGACCCTGCGGGTGGCCGGCGACGCCGGCGAGTGCGGCCACGACGAGGACACCCTGGTGGTCGAGGTGATCGTCGGCGCCGGCTGCGACCTCGAGCTGGCCGCCACGCCGCTGGCCAACGAGCACTACGCGCCGCTCGGCGTGCTCAACGCGTCGCTCGACACCAACCCGGCGCAGCCCGGCTTCCAGGGCGACGTCATCATCAAGACCAACCCCAGCCACGAGGCCAAGCTGTTCGTCGCCGGCCCGGGCGCGATCGAGACCCAGATCGGCAGCGGCGTCGCCAACGCGATGGGCGAGCTGCGACTGGCCGTCGACCTGCCCGACGGCCAGGACAACCTGCGCGCGACCTGCGCCGGCCCGGGCGGGGTCGGCACCCGCTCGTCGGCGGTCACCTCGGTGTGGGTCGACACCGTCGCCCCGACCTGCACGATCACCAGCCCGGTGCCGACGACCAGCATCACGCCGTCGCTCGACGGCGACGGCGACCCCGGCAACGGCATCCAGCTCGCGCTGGTCGGCCACGCCAGCGGCGCCGACGTCGCCGGCGAGGCGGCCAGCTTCGTGATCACCGCGCCGGGCGGCACGATGACGACCCTGACCGGCACCGCGATCGACGCCGGCGGCGCGTCGACCGCCGCCGCGTCGTTCGATCCGGACACCACCCCGGCCGACTTCGGCGTGCGCTTCGCGGCCGAGGACCACGCCGGCAACACCTGCGCCACCATGCACACCTACCGGGTGGTCTACGACGGCTGCCCGATCGTCGTCACCGCGCCGCTCGGCCCGCTGACCACCGACGCCGACGGCGATCCCAGCAACGGCGCCCAGGTCGACGTCGTGCTCGACGTCGCCGACGAGTGCATCGGCCGCATGGTCACCACCGACTGCGGCGCGACCGATCCCGGCGCGGTGGTCGGCGCCGGCGGGGTCACCACCGTGCGCGCCACCGTCTGCGACGGGCTGCCGTGCGAGGCGACCGAGACGTGCACGGCGCGGGTCACCAGCGCCGACGGCATCGAGACCACTGCCGGCATCGCGATCACCTTCGACAACCAGGCCCCCAACGTGGCGGTGCAGGTGGCGGCGCCGGCCGGCGTGAGCTGCGGCGGCACCGTCACCCCGGCCCAGGACGTCGACCCCGGCGCCGCCGGCACCCAGGTCCGCATGCGCGTGGTGTCGCCGGCCGCGACCACCCGCCAGCTGCGCCACACCGCGGCCAGCGGCACCACCACCGTCGACGCCGGCTCGGGCGGCGGCGAGGTCGTGGTCACCCTCGACAACGGCGGCAACGACTTCGTCGGCATCGCCACCGACGGCGTCGGCAACACCGCGACCAGCGCGACCTGCCGGGTGTCGCTGGCCGAGATCGCGGTCGCGTTCACTGGCGCCGCGGCCGACGGCACGGTCGGCGGCAATGACGGCACGGTCGGCGGCGGCGGCCTGACCTTCACCCTGACCGGCACGGTGTCGGCGCTCGGGGCGGCGGTCGAGATCACCGTCGACGGCGGCGCGCCGGTGGCGGCGACCGTGGTCGGCCAGGCGTGGAGCCTGCCGCTGACCCTGGCGGCGCGGCCGGCGCCGTACGCGATCGTCGCGACCGCCAGCGAAGGGCCGCGGGTCGGCGCCGCCAGCCTGAGCCTGGTCGTCGACGTCGCCGGCCCGGGCGCGGTCACCGGGCTCGGCGCGGTGCCCAACACCCGGCGCTCGATCCGGCTGACCTTCACCGCCCCCGACGACGGCGGCGCCGCCGCCGCGAGCTACCGCGTCCGCTACGCGACCACCGCGCTGACCGACGCCAACTTCGACACCGTCGGCGTCCCGTACGGCGGCCCGATCCCGGCCGCGCCGGGGACGTCGCAGTCGGTCACCATCACGCCGCTGCGCACCGGCACGCCGTACTGGGTCGCGATCGCCGCGGTCGACGCCGCCGGCAACCGCTCGCCGGCGCAGATCGCCGGCCCGCTCACGCCGGCGTTCGATCAGACCCCGGCCTACGGCGCGCCCAACACCACCGCCGAGGCCAACTTCGGCCTGGCCATGGCCCGCGGCCGGTTCAACGACGACGCCTTCGACGACGTCGCGATCGCCGCGCCCAGCGTCACCAGCAACGGCGTGGCCGCCGCCGGCGAGGTCTACGTCTACTTCGGCTCGGCGACCGGCCTGGCCAGCGCGCCGGCCCTGACCATCCGCGGCGCAACCACCGACGGCTACCTCGGCTCGTCGCTGACCGCGATCCGGTGGAGCTCGTCCGGCCGCGACGACCTCGCGATCGGCGAGCCCGGCGGCGACGGCGGCAGCGGCGCGATCTACGTCTTCCCCGGCGGGGCCGCGCTGCCGACCGGGGTGGTCGACGTGTCGACCGCGCCCCGCCAGATCCGGGTCAGCACGACCGCCAACTGGTTCACCGGCGCCGGCCTCGGCTGGCAGCTCGCCGCCGCCGACCACGACGGCGACGGCACCGACGACCTGGTCACCACCGCGGTCTTCGGCGGCGGCGGCACCGCGGGCGCGGCGGTGGTGCTCTACGGCGGCACCGTGCCGACCGGGACCGTCCGGATCTCGGACACGTCGGCCGCCGGCAGCGGCACCGCGGTGATCCGCATGTACGAGCAGCCCGGCGCGCTGTTCGGCTACTACCTGCACGACGTCGGCCGCACCCAGGGCCCTTCGGACGCGACCGACGACCTCGCCGTCGCCTTCGTCGAGGACGGGCTGCCGGGCGCCGAGCTGATCGTGTTCCGCGGCGCCGGCCGGCCGACCGACGCGGGCGTGACCCGCGAGCCGTTCACGGTCGGCCGCGACGTGCGCATCGTGCAGCCGGCCGCCGACGACGAGCTCGAGTGGGGCTCGTCGGTCGGGTCGATCCAGGACCAGAACGGCGACGGCGCCCGCGATCTGGTGATCGGCGACTTCCGCCACGGCGTGGTCGTCAACGGCGGCGCGGTGTACCTGATCGACGGCGACACCGTCGGTTCGGGCGGCGTCGCCACGATCGGCGCGCCCGGCGTGGTGCTGACCGAGCTCAGCCAGGTCGACTCGTTCCCCGACGAGCAGCTCGGCATGGCCGTGCTCAACAACGCCGCCGGCGGCGTGCCCGACGTCGACGGCGACGGCTTCGAGGACCTGGTCGTCGTCGGGCGGGATCGCCCGAGCGGCCGGGCCGCGCTCTACGTCTGGTTCGGTCCGGTCCCGCCCGGGACCCAGCGCCCGGCGGCGCCCAACCACGTGATCCCTGGCCCGGCCAGCTTCCTGGCCGCGGTGCCGGCCAACGGTGGCACGCCGATCACCGCGATCTGGGCCGGCGACGTGAACGCCGACGGCCTCGAGGACATCTGTTGGGCGGACTGGCACAGCGTCGGCCGCGACGGCGGCGTGCAGGTCCT
>Ga0247822_10000490_pt1 | contig 21416 bp, 15 predicted proteins | sample 13C_Cellulose_Da_FD_192423 | JGI IMG/M metagenome (GOLD analysis project Ga0247822, IMG submission 192423) | Soil microbial communities from agricultural site in Penn Yan, New York, United States - 13C_Cellulose_Day30 | ecosystem: Environmental > Terrestrial > Soil > Agricultural land | place...
ACCAGACGCTGGATCGCCGTATCGAGCGCCCCGCGATAATAGCCTGAAATGCCGCCGAGAAAGACGCCGAGCGCCAGGCTGATCACCACGCCGACGAGACCGATCGACATCGAAATCCGGGTGCCATAGATCAGCCGGCTGAGCACGTCGCGTCCGATACGGTCGCTGCCGAGGAAGTACACCGTGTCGGCCGGGTTGGTCGGACCGATGAAATGCAGATTGCTCTCGAACAGTCCCCACAGCTTGTAGGTCTCGCCGGTAACGAACAGTCCGATCGGGATGATCTTGTCCGGATCGACCTCGAACGTCCGCCGCATCGCCACCTCGTCGACGACGATCTTGTAGCCCGAGGCATGCGGCAGGAACTTCCAGTCGCCATCGGCGCCGGTGACGAACAGGCTGATCCCCTGCGGCGGGGCGTAGGTGTATTGCGGCCGGGTCATGTCGACGCCGTAAGGCGCGAGGAACTCGGCCAGCACTGCCACGAGGTAGAGCAGCAGCACGATGACCAGCGACGCCATCGCCACCTTCTGGCGGCGGAACTTCCACAGCATCAGCGTCCACTGCCCGGCGACGGCGGCGCTCGCTCCGGCGCTGGCGACGAACTGCGTCTCCTCGTCGGGCGGCAGGTCGGCGGTGAGGTCGGCGGCAGACATGAGGGCCTTGTCGGGTTCTAGGCTCATTGCAGCCGGATCCGCGGATCGAGCACAGCGAGCAGGATGTCGGAGATCAGCATGCCGACCAGGGTCAGGACGCTCATCAGCAGGATGAAGGCGCCCGCCAGGTACATGTCCTGGCTGACCAGCGCGCGCAGCAGCAGCGGCCCGGCCATCGGCAGGTTGAGGACGATGGCGGTGATGGTGACGCCGGAGATCAGCGCCGGCAGCACCCAGCCGATGGTCGAGATGAACGGGTTGAGGGCAATCCGCACCGGGTAGCGCATGATGAGCGTGAACTCGGAGAGCCCCTTGGCCCGCGCCGTCACCACATAGGGCTTGTTCAGCTCATCGGAGAGGTTGGCCCGCATCACCCGGATGAGCGCCGCAGTCGAGTTGGTGGCGATGACGACGATCGGGATCCAGAGGTGCAGGCAGAGGTCCCAGAGCTTGGCCCAGCTCCACGGCGCATCCTGATACTCGGGCGAGAACAGCCCGCCGACGCTCTGCCCAAGGAACTTGTACGACACGTACATCAGCACCAGCGCCATGATGAAGGTCGGGATGGCGAGGCCGATGAAGCCGAGCAGCGTGAAGATGTGGTCGCCGATCGAGTAGCGCTTCACCGCCGAGTAGATGCCGATCGGCAGTGCTACGGCCCAGATCAGGATCAGGCTCAGCGTCGACACGAACAGGGTGATGCCCATGCGGTCCCAGATCAGCTTGCTCACCGGCTGTCCCCAGTCGAACGACCAGCCGAAATCGCCGCGGAACAGGATGCCGGAGATCCACTTCCAGTACTGGACGTAGAACGGCTGATCGAGCCCGTATTGCGCAGTGAGTGCGGCCACCGTTGCCGAGTCGAGGCTCTGCCCGGAATCGGCGATGGCCGAGATCAGCGAGGTGAGAAAGTCCCCCGGCGGCAGCTGGATGATGAAGAACGACACCAGCGACATCCCGATCAAAGTCGGGACCATGTAGAGCACGCGCTTGAGGATGAAGCTGAGCATATCCCGTTGATCCTAGCGGGCGAAATCGATGAGGACGACCTCGTTGGTGACGATCTGCGGTACCTCGATCTCGATCCGCCCTCCACCCACCGACACCCTTGGCGACACACCCGACACCAGCAGTCGCACCGCCGCGCCTGTCATGCCGGCCGGCAGCGCCACCGAGACGACTTGCTTGCCCACAGGGATAATCTCGCGGATCGGCCCCTTCATCATCATCGGGTTGGTGAGATTGACCAGATGCACAGCAAGCCTGCCCTTCCCCTCGCGCGTCGCGATATCGAGTACGCCCGGACCAGATACGTCCACGCGCGACCGTGCTCCGAGGGCCCAGCGCACGGCGTTGCCGATCAGCGTCGAGTGGTCGAGGTTCAGCACCTCCCAGAACGTCTCGCCGAGATTCCACGGGAAGTACACCAGCCTGCCGCCGCCCTTGAAGGTGCGGACGATCGCCGCCGGTGCCGTCGCCGGCTCGCGCGGGTAGATCTCTTCCATCGGCAGGTCGGGGAAGGCCGGAATGAAGCGAAACGGGATTTCCGACCCGGCCCCCTCATGCAGCCGCACCGGAATCTGCCGCGTGCCGCCCATGATGCGTGTCGCGTCGCCAAATCCAGCGGTCAGCGGATGCTCGTTGCCGAGCTCGACATAGGTGTTCTTGGCATGCGCCGTCGTCGGGCCCGCAACACTGGCGCCGAACAGCTTCGACAACCCGAAATCGGTCCGGGGCACGCCCCACTCGTCATAGAGCGAGGTCTCGAAACTGGTGACGAGGCTGCCGCCCCGTTCGACATAGCGGGTGAGGCTGTCGCACTGCGCTTCGGAAAGGAAGGAGGCGTTGGCCACCGCGATCAGCTTGTAGCGATCGAGCTTGGCGTCGGCGACATCGAGATCGGAATGCAGTTCGAACGGCAACCGCGCCTCGACCAGCGCGTGATAGAGCCCGAACTCATGCGCCTCGGCGCTCTCGCGATCGTCGGAATCCCAGCTGCGCAGCGTGGTCGAGGGATCGAGCATGGCGATCTCGGCCGTCGGATGCAGCGGGCCGAGCTCCGGCTCCAGCCGCGCGTGCAACTGGAAGCTCTCGGCGATCGGCTTGACCCAGCGGCTGTCCGGCACCTTGGCGTTGAACTTGGTGAACCAGGGGCGCAGCCCATGCGCCAACCCGTCGGTCATCCACATGCGGATTTCCTCGGGCGACTGTACGGAGTCCTTCCAGCGCCACTTCTCCTCCACCGAGGTCGAGGTGATCAGCCCGATCGGCCGGTCGCCCATCGCGCCGCGCATGCGCTTGCCGTCGCGGCCGGCCGACCAGATCGGCACCACGCCGGTGCGGCCCTGGTGGTCGACGAACAGGATCGGGCAGTATTTCTCGATCTCGTCGAGATCGAACTCCAGCATCGAGGAATTGCCGATGTTGGGGATGAAGCGGCCGTGCGGGCGCTCGCTGGCGACCACGCCGTTCCAGTGCGCCACGAGGTCGGTCAGCACCCGGCGCGACCAGTTGAGCCATGCCTGCCAGACCTTGTCATGCGGGTCCTTCTGGCGCGGCAGGTCGTAGCCGGACTCGGCCTTGAACGTGGCGCTGCAGTGCGCGCAGTAGCAGACGCCGTGCCCGGACCAGCGGTTGGCGAACACCGCGTCGATGTCATAGTTGGCGGCGACTTCGCGGATCACCTCGCTCATGAAGCCGCGGTTGTAGTCGCCCCAGGCACAGGTGATGTAGGCGTCGGGGAACGACCAGTGCTTCCTCAGTTCGCCCTCGGCGGTGACCGAAATCCACTCCGGATGCGCCGCCGCGACGTCGGCATGCACGGCATGCGGATCGACCCGCGCCACCACATGCATATTGCGGGCCCGCGCCCCGGCGACTAGATCGCCGAACGGATCGGCGTCGCCAATTGAGCGGCTGACATGCTGCAACGGGATCTTGGAGGGATAGTAGGCGACGTAGCCGCCGGCCGACAGGCAGGTGGCGTTGGATTCCGTCTCGTCGAAGATGCGGAGCCAGAAATCGAGGTCGTAGGTCTGCGGGTCGTCCTCGACCAGCGTCAGCTGGGTCCAGCGCGTCGCCGTCTCGTACCATGTGGACGACCGCAAGCCGCCCGTAACCCTTAGAGTCTCGTTCATCGTGGTTCCGCAGATATAGGAAAATGGCGCGACGATCGGGGGGCGCCGAAGCGCCCCCTTCTCACCCGAAGACTAGAGCGGGGTGGACGCTCTAGACCTTGAAGTACTGCTCGGGGTTGGTCGGCGCCGGAGTGGGATAGCCGAAGGAGTTCGGCATGCGCTCCGGCACGTTGTGGAAGTTGTTGCGCACGATGCCGTAGGCGTCGTTTGGCACCTTGATCCCGATCGAATAGAACTGGTCGGCAGCAATCTCGAGGATTTGCTTGAACGCCTCGACGCGCCTGGCGTCGTCGATCGTGCTCTTCATCTCGTCGTAGAGGGCAAGCGCTTCCTTCACCTGGGCGGGCGGCTCGACGGCGTTTGCGGCGGTCTTGTCATTGTACCAGATCTGCCAGCCCATGGCGTAGAAGGCGTTGCCGCTATAGGGCACGAAGTAGCGCGGATCGAGCAGGGCAGCGAGGCCGATGCCGCCGCCGAAGCGGTTGGTCGTGGCGTCGTAGTCCATGTTCTGCCGAATGCGAACTTCCCAGAGCGAGCGGTCGATGAGCTTGAGCTGCCCGTCGATGCCCACAGCCTTCAGCATCGGCATCATCAGCTGCATCATGTCCACCATTTCGAGCCGGTTCTGGTCCTGCTCGAAGACGATGGTGATGCGGCGGTCGGAGCTGTCGAGACGATAGCCATCGGCATCCTTGTTCGGTGCCGCCTTGTCGAGGAACTCGTTGGCCTTGGTGACATCGAACTCGGTGAATTGCTTGGCCAGCCGCTCGTTGTAGAGCGGGTCACCCTCGGCAATGGCCGGCTGCGACGCCGAACCGATGCCGACGAAGACGGAGTCGATCAGCGCCTGGCGGTCGATGGCGTGCGACAGGCCGATACGGAAATCCTTGTTTGAATAGAGCTCCGCCTTGACCGCGTCCGGGTGGGTCATGTTGAGGCAGATCGCCATCTCGTTGGGCTGGGTCGAGAGCGTGGTGTAGAAGTCGTAGTCGCCCTGTTCCTTGCCGTCGAACAGCACCGACTTGTTGGTCGGGGTGCCGATGTACTGGTCGAGCAGATCGATCTCGCCCTGCAGGCACTTGAGCAGCAGCACCTGCGCATCGGCGACCAGCGCGTAGTTGATGGCATCGAGGTAGGGCAACTGGTTCCCGGCGGTGTCGACCTTGAAATAGAACGGATTGCGCTCGGCAACCGCCAGCTCCGTGCTCTCGCCCGGCGCCACCTTCATCTTCCACGGATGCAGGACCGGGATTTCGCTGTTGAGGAAGAAATCATCCTCGAGCGCCGCGCCGGACTTCTTCTGGAACAGCTGCAACCAGCCCGACAGCCCCTGCTCGGTCGCCAGCTTGTCCGCATCCGGATTGTACTTGGGCAGGAACTGGCTGAGGTAGTGCTTCGGGAAACGCGTCGTCTGGTCGCTATCGGCCCAGGCGAGCAGCAGCAGGAACAGGCCGTTGGAGTTCTTGAAGCTCACGGTGAAGGTGACGTCATCGACCTTGGTGAACACCGCCTTGTCTTCGCCGATGATCAGGTGGTCCTGGTTGGTGACCTCGATTTCGGGGTTCGAGAACACGTCCTCGTACCAGAACATCACATCGTCTGTGGTGTAGGGATGTCCGTCGGACCACTTGTGGCCCTCACGCAGCTTGAAGGTGAACTCGGTGGCGGCGTCGTTGGCGACGACGGACTCCGCGACGTTCGGGATCACGCCCGTCCATTCGGGATTGTAGCGCATCAGCGGCTCATAGGCCTGGTAGCGGAACAGCATCGAGAGCGAACCACCACCGACAATGGCGCTGCGCCAGGTGCCGCCGTACTTGCCGACCTCGTTGAGCGGGGTCACAACCATCGGGTTGACCGGCAGGCGATCGGCCAGCGGCGGAAGCGTCCCGGCATCGACCAGCGCCTTCAGCATCGGCGCTTCGCCGGTGGCGGCCGCAGCCAGTGCCGGCAGGATGCCGCTCGCTGCCACAGCCAAGGCTGCAGCCGATGTCCCCAGGAACAGACGTCTCGTAATCGAACCCATTTTTCAATCCCCCTGTTGCGTCCCGCTAGGCAGTCACAGGCCGCGCAACGTCCCACGGCGGCGGTGTGGGTGGTCTGGGGAGCCAATGGCATACCCGACCATCGGGAGCGTCATCAGGTTATCCGGCAGGTCACATTTGTCAATGACCATGACATTATCATGAGAATGCCCTGAAATCAGACGCAAAATTCGATCCTCTCTGGCTGATTTCTGGGACATCCGTACGTTTCCGTCACCGTCATTGACAAATGAGGCAGTGAGCGGTTGCGCGTTTGACGCTCAGGCGTCGTCGGGCGGGTGACGCGGCGCGCGCTGCAGCGGCGAGGCCAGCGGAGCGCCTGGCCAGGTCCCTGCTCGGTGTGGCCGTGGAGCGGCCCTCGCTACTTTGCTGAGACCGGCGCGGTTGAGCCGCGGAGGCGGATTTCTGGCTCGATCAGCACTTCGGCCGTCGGCAGGGAGCGGTTGGCGGTCAGCGCGACAATGGCGCGGGTGGTGTTCTCGGCGATGCGTTCGACCGGTTGCCGCACGGCGGTCAGCGGCGGGTCGGTGAAATCCAGCATGTAGGAATCATTGTAGCCGATCACCGAGATATCGGAGGGGATCTTGAGCCCGGCGCGCTGGATGGCGCGCATCGCACCGAGCGCCATGTCGTCGCTGGAGGCGACGATCGCGGTGACGCCCATCTGCAGCAGTTCCTCGGCGGCATGCCGACCGCCTTCGATGTTGTAGTACTGGCGAACCACGAAATCCTCGGAGTTGGGCAGGTCACGCCGGTCCATTGCCTGAACGAACCCCTCGACGCGCCGGTCGGCCGGGGTGTTACCCACCGGGCCGGCGCACATGCCGATCCGCCGGTGCCCGAGATCGTAGAGGTGCGCCACCGCCATCTCGGCGGCGCGCCAGTCGTCGGTCGAGAACACCGGCGAGGGCGTGTCCGGGAAGCCGCCGTTGACGCAGAGGAATGGGATGCCGCGCGACTGCAGCAATTGGCGCGCCACCGGATCGGCGTTGCGCACCGTGTTGCTCGACGACAGGAACACCACGGCGGCGATGCCGGCGTCGATCATCGCCTCGACATAGTCGCGCTCGCGCTGCGTGCCGGGACAGATCACGGCACGCAAGCCGTAGGGCGCGATCTCATTCTCGATCGCTTCGCACATGTCGGCAAAGATCTGCTCTCCCACGCCCGGCACCAGCAGCAGCACCAGCTCGCCCTTCAGCTGGCGCTCGTAGCCCGACTTGCGCAGAGCGGCCTCGACCGCCTCACGCGTCGCGGCCGATACGCCATATTTGCGGTTGAGTACGCGGCTGACCGTGGCTTCGCTGACCCCGGCGAGCTCGGCGACCGTGGCGAGCCCGATATTGGCAGCTGGCGAGCGTGGCCGGGGCCGATGCGCCGCGCCTTCCGTCCCGCCGGTGCGGCCGCGCTGGTTGCGTGGCCCATTGCTGTCGTCGGACCTGTCCACAGGCTCCCCTGTCGTCACTCGTTCAAGACATGCAGCGTCGCAATACCAGACACCGGAATCTGCAGCTCTGTGAGCCCCTGCGTCAGGGCAACTTCGACCTGCGTACCCGCGTCGCCGCGGGCGGAATGGGCGATCCCCCGGAGCCGCGCGCGCCTACCGGTCCATCGCACAACGATCCGATCGTGGGAAGTCGCATTGAGCAGCCGCAACTCGTCGACGCCGTCGAGGTCGATTTCGACGACCAACGGCTGATAGACCGCGACGACCAGCCGGTCCTCATGCCGCGCCTGCACGACCGGATATCCTTCCGACGGGAGCCCGGCGCGCACCTGACCGAACAGCACCGTCTCGCGGTCTTCCATCCAGTGCGACAGCACCGTCTGGACCGCGTCGCGCTGCACCTGCGGCAGGCTGGTGAGGTCCATCGAGACCTGCGGCACGCTGAAATAGGCGTTGAGCAGTTGCCGGGCCGCGGGCTCGGCGCCGGCGCGGTGGTCCCACACGGTGGGATCGGAGTGGATCACCTGCCCGGCCGCGATCATCCTCATGTTGACCGTGGCGCGGCGGTTCTGGTTGGCGTCGACCGGGCAGTCGCCCACCCGCAGCAGGTTGCCATAGGGCGCTGTTGCCGGCCCGACATAGGCCTGACGGAACTCGATTAGCACCTCGTCGAGCCCCGCTTCCTTCAGCTCCGCCTGCAACTGCTGCAGCGTGGCGTGGAGCGCCTGCCCGATATCGGGGATGTCACCGCCGGTTGGCGTGCCCTGGTAGGCGACGACGCCATCGAGGAAGTCGATCTTCAGCCCGTCCACACCATAGTCGCGGACGAGCCGGATGCAGGTCTGAACGAAGTGATCGCGCACTTCGCGATAGCGCGGATCAAGCGCGGAGGCGCGCCAGCCGTCACCATTGTGATAGGGCGCGAAGCGCTTCAGCCGCGGATAGACGTCGCTGTTCTCGCCCAGCAGCAGCGGCGCGACCCAGAGGATCACCGACAGTCCGAGTTCATGCAGCCTCTCGACATGGCCGCGCATGTCGGGGAACTTCCGGGGATCGGCCACCCAGTCGCCACATCCCGCATACCAACGACCGGTGGCCAGCTTCTGCCAGCCGTCGTCGATGATCACCGCGCGGCAACCGAGTTCGGCCGCCAGCGCCGCATCGCGCTCGACCTTTTGCGCGTCGATGTTCTGCGAATAGGCATACCAGGTGCAGTAGACCGGCACGGTCCCGGCGAAGGGCACCGGCAGCGGGCTGCCGATATCGTCGCGCAGCCAGTCGCGCAGCAGCCCGACCGCTTCGGCATGATCGAGGCCGGCCCGCGCAGTTGCGAGACGGATGGTGCGCGGTCCTTTCGGGTCGTGCTCGTAGTAGATGACGAAGCTCTTGTGCTCCTCGGAAACGCCGAAGCGGAGCTGGCTCTCCTCGATCTGCTGGTCGAAACAGAATGCGAGGATGGCCCTGCCCTGCCGGTCGTAGACGCAACCGAGCGGGCTCGACGAGATGATGCTGGTCTTGTCGCGGCCGCTCCAGTCGGCGGGCAGCGCGCGCATCGAGCCGTTCGGGTACCAGTAGCCCTCGACGTCGCCCAGGGGGACCTCGAGCGAGACCCGGACGATCGCGCCATTGGTCTCGATCGTGGTGATTTCCAGTGCGCCGACGGTCTGTTTCCCCACCACCCGGCAGCCGGTGCCGATCGTCACCTCGACGCCGGGAATGCCGGTGGCGGCGGGGGCCATGACGGATGCGTAGTCTTCCAGCAACACGGTGCCAGTCTCCTTGAGATGCTATTGCTTGACCGCCCCGGCGAGGATGCCGGCGACGAAATGACGTTGCAGGAACAGGAACAGCCCGAGGACCGGCAGCACCGACACCATCGTGCCTGCCAGCAACTGGCCGTAATCGGTGTCGCTGAGGCCCTGCAGCGAGGCGAGGGCGACGGGCACGGTGTAAGCGTCCGACGTGCGCAGCACGATCAGCGGGTAAACGAAGTCGTTCCACTGCGCGAGGAACAGGAAGATGCCGAGCGCTGCGAGCGCCGGCCGCATCGTCGGCAGGACGATCTGTGCGAAGATGCGGAACTCGCCGGCGCCATCGACGCGCGCCGCCTGGATCAGTTCGTCGGGCACCGACTGCATGGTCTGCCGCATCAGAAAAATGCCGAACGGCAGCGCCAGGTTGGGCAGGATCAGCGCCTGGTAGGTGTTGAGCCAGTTGAGTTGCACCATGATCTGGAACAGCGGCACCAGCGTCACCTGCGAGGGGAGCGCGAGGATCACCAGCACGATGCCGAACAGCACGCCCTGCCCCGCGAAACGGAACTTGGCGAAGGCATAGCCCGCCGCCGTGCACACCAAGCCGCCGAGCAGCGCGTAGATCGTCGCGACCAGCGTCGAGTTGAGCACCGCATGGCCGAACCCCTCGCCCACGAACAGGTTGACGAGGTTGGTCCACAGCTGGTCGCCGGGCACCAGGTTCGGCGGGTTGGAGAAGATGTCGCGCGTCCGGTGCGTACTGGCGACGATCAGCCAGTAGAACGGCGCCAGCATCAGCACGCCGCCGATGGCGATGACGACGCTGACTGCAAGACTGGCAACGCGAGCTTCAGGGCTGCGGTCGATCCTCATGCCTGCTTCTCCCTGAGGAACCGGAACTGGATGAGAGCGATCACGCCGATGATGCCGGTCAGCACGTAGCCGATGGCCGAGGCGTAGCCGAAGTCGAAGTACTTGAAGCCGTTCTGGTAGAGGTACATGCCGATGGTCAGCGTGGCATTGTTGGGCCCGCCATTGGTCAAGACGTACGGCTCGTCGAAGAGCTGCAGCGTACCGATGGTCGAGAGCACGACGGTGAGGGTGATGGCCGGCCTGAGCCCCGGCAGGGTGATGTGCCAGAAGCGTTGCCACGCGGTGGCGCCATCGATCTCGGCCGCTTCATAGAGCTCGCCGGGGATCGACTGCAGCTGCGCGAGGTAGATGACCGCGCTGTTGCCGGTGTAGTGCCACGTCAGCGCGATGATGATCGAGACCTTGGCCCACACCGGATCGGCGAGCCACGGCACGCGTGGCAGCCCGACGGACTCGAAGAGGAAGTTCACCAGCCCGTGGTGGCTGTTGAGCAGCGTCGAGAACAGGATGCCGTAGGCGACCAGCCCCATGACGATCGGCACGAAATAGGCGGTGCGCCAGAAGGCGCGGAAGCGCAGCAACGTCGAGTTGAAGGCGACCGCTAGCAGCAACGCCAGCCCCAGCATCAGCGGCACCTGGGTGACGAGGATGATCAGCGTGTTGGTCAGCGCCTTGTAGAAGATCGGATCGGTGGCGAGGCGCCCGTAATTGCCCAGCCCGACGAACGTCGTCTGGCCCTTGATGATCTTGGTGAGACTCAGCCAGGCCGCATAGATGTACGGGTAGACCTTGAAGCCCGCGAACAGCACCAGCACGGGAAGCAGGAACAGGTAGGGCGTGAGGCGCGGCGAAGAGCCTCGCCAGCGCCGGCGCGTGGCCGGCTGCAGCTTGGACGACGTCATCTGGACCACCGAAGGGAAAGGGTGGCGGCAGGATAGGGAGGAAACCCGCAATCCCGCCGCCGTAACGCTCAGGCGGAGCGTATCAGTTGGCGATCGTCCGGCCGGTCTGGCCGGCGACCAGCGCGGCAGCCTCGTCGAGCACCGTCTTCGGATCGGCGCCGCTCAGCAGCACCTGCGTCTGCGCGTCGGTATAGGCCTTGAGCGCCCGGGCGTAGTCGGTGGTGTAGTTCACCACAGGGGTGTTCTGGGCCAGTTCGTCGATGAAGAACTTGTTCACCTCGGCATCGAAGTAGTCGCTCTTCTTGACGAAGCCGTCGCTCTCCAGCATCGGCTTGAAGCCGGGGAACATGCCGCCGCCTTCATAGGTCGCCTGCTGGCCCTCGAGGGTGCCCAAGGCGTATTTCACGAACTCCCAGGCCGCTTCCTTGTTCGGGCTGGTGCCCGCCACCGACAGGTACGTGCCTCCCGAAATAGCAGCGGTCAGGCCACCCGCCTCGACCGACGGAGGCAGGCGCAGGCGCCACTTGCCGGCCATGTCGGGCGCCTCGTTCTCGAACACGCCGGCGGCCCACGAGGCAGCCGGGATGACCGCGACGTTGGTCTGGCCCTTGATCTGCATCATGAAGTTGTCCCAGCCGCCCGGGATGTCGGCAACGATGCCCGCGTCGTTGGCCTTCTTGATCAATTCGAGCGAGCGCAGGCCGGCTGGCCCGTTCATGGTGATCTCGCCGGCGGCGTTGAAGTAGAATGCGCCCTGCAGGTTGGTCAGCAGCTGCCATAGCCCGGCGGAGTCGGCGACCGTCGCCGCCTTGTCCATGGCGATGAGGTCCGCCCCCGTGGCTTCCTTCAGCTTCGGCCCAGCCGCAATCAGGTCGTCCCAGGTGACGATCGAGTTGATGTCGATGCCGGCCTGATCGAACAGGTCCTTGCGGTAGAAGAAGCCCGAGGTGTTGACCTCGTAGGGGATGCCGTAGACCGCGCCGTCTGCCGACGAACCGCTGGCCCACATGCCCGACGGGAACTGCGCCGCGAGGTCGTCCGCGCCCACTTCGCTCAGGTTGACGAGGCCGGTGGGGAAGGTCTCGATGTAGTTGCCGATATAGTCGATGCCGATGTTGAGCACGTCGGCGAGCCCCGCCCCGCCGGCCGCCATACCGGTCGTGATCTTGTCCCAGATCGCCGGGTTGCCGACGTCTTCCACCTTCACCGTGACGCCGGGATGCAGCTTGTTGAAGCCGGCAACCGCCGCTTCGAGGCCATCGGCCGGCGCCGTCCAGCTCCACACCGTGATGGTGCCCGATAGCTCCGACGCCGACGCGGCCGTAGCGAGCGTCGCGAGTGCAGTGGTGGCAAGGGCCAGCCGTGTCAGGCGCCCGGTTGCCGCAAACAAACGTCCTACCGTGTTGTCCAGTTTTTCCTCCTCAGGATTCCTCGGTCCCCGATCGTCCCACGCGGCTGGCACCAGACTTCGCTGGCTGACTTCCCTGCACCGTCGGGATCGGATCGTGCCGGACGCTAGCAGCGCAAAATCATGCTTGCAACAGTTCATTGCAAATTTGCAGAAATCTCGACGAGGCGTTGTGCGGTTGACGATCGCGACGAACGCGTGGTCAGTGCGGGCGGGGAGCGAGGGGGCTGTGCTGAACACCGAGATCGTCGACACGGGCGCGCCGCGCTTCGACTACATCGTGGTCGGGGCGGGCAGCGCCGGCTGCACGCTGGCCAACCGGCTCACGGCGTCCGGCCGGCATTCGGTGCTGCTGCTAGAAGCGGGCGGCAAGGATGACTGGATCTGGTTCCACATCCCCGTCGGCTACCTCTACGCCATGGGTAACCCGCGGGCCGACTGGTGCTATCGCACCGAGCCGGTGCCGGGGCTCAACGGCCGCTCGCTGGGCTATCCGCGCGGCAAGGTGATCGGCGGCTCATCGGCGATCAACGGCATGATCTACATGCGCGGCCAGGCCGCCGACTACGACCACTGGCGCCAGCTCGGCAATCCCGGCTGGGGCTGGGACGACGTGCTGCCGCATTTCCTCAGGAGCGAGCGCCGCGAGGGCGCGCCGAGCCCGCACCACGGCCAGGATGGCGAGCTGCGCGTCGAACAGATGCGGCTCAGCTGGAAGGTGCTCGACCTGTTCCGCGCCGCGGCGATCGAGCAGGGCATTCCCGCAAGCAGTGACTTCAATGGCGGCGACAACGAGGGTGTCGGCTATTTCGAGGTGAACCAGCGCAAAGGCCTGCGCTGGTCGGCGGCCTCGGCGTTCCTGAAGCCGGCGCTCGGCCGGCCGAACCTGACCCTGTGGACCGGTGCGCAGGCGCTGCGCCTTGTCACGGAAGGACGTCGCATCACCGGCATCGAGATCCGGCACCGGGGCCAGACGAAGCTCCTGCGCGCCGGGCGCGAAGTCGTGCTCTCCGCTGGTGCGGTGAACTCGCCGCAACTGCTGCAGCTCTCCGGCATCGGCAACCCCGAACTGCTGGCCGAGCACGGCATCGCGACGACGCACGAGCTGCCGCAGGTGGGAGAGAACCTGCAGGATCACCTGCAGCTGCGCATGATCTTCAAGGTCAGCGGGCTGCCGACACTGAACGTCACCGCAAACAGCCTCACTGGCAAAGCCGGCATGGCGATGCAATACGCGCTGGCCCGGCGCGGGCCGATGACCATGGCCCCCTCGCAGATGGGCGGCTTCACCCGCTCGTCGCCGGAGCGCGCCACGCCCGACCTGCAGTTCCATGTCCAGCCGCTGAGCCTCGACAAGTTCGGCGAGCCGCTGCACCGCTTCCCGGCGTTCACCGCCACGGTCTGCAACCTTCGCCCGCAAAGCCGTGGCCACATCCGCCTCGCCAGCGCCGATCCATCGGCGCCGCCACTCATCCAGCCCAACTATCTCTCGGCATCAGCCGATCGCGAGGTGGCGGTGGAGGGCATCCGGCTGGTTCGGCGGATCGTTCTGGAGAGCCAGGCATTCGCGCCGCACCGGCCGGAGGAGTACCGGCCGGGCGCCAGCTTCACCAGCGACGCGGAACTCGAGCACGCCGCAGGCGACATCGGCACCACCATCTTCCACCCCGTCGGCACCTGCCGCATGGGCAGCGACACTGCGGCGGTGGTCGATCCGCGACTGCGGCTGAACGGCCTTGCCGGCCTCCGCGTCGCAGATGCCTCGGTGATGCCGACCATCACCTCGGGCAACACCAACGCACCGACGATCATGATCGCGGAGAAGGCAGCGACCATGATCCTCGAAGATGCCGGCTGATCGGCCGGCATCCGCCGCCACTAGAGATTATGACAGCGGACCGTGTGGGATGAGCCGATCTGCGTCGGGGCGGGCATGGTTTCCTTGCAGATCGCCGTGACGCGCGGGCAGCGCGAGACGAAGGGGCAGCCGCGGCTCTGGTTGGTCCAGAGCGGAATGTCGGTGGCGCGCCGGGACCGCGTCGTCGAGTTCTTGCGCGCCGGGTTGGGCACGGCCTCGATGAGCAGCTGCGTATAGGGGTGCTGCGGTCGCTCGGTAATCTCTTCGCTCGGCCCCTGCTCCAGCAGATGGCCGGCATAGAGCACGGCCGTGTCTTCGGCGAAATAGCGCGCCGTGGCGATGTCGTGGGTGATGTAGAGCGCCGCCAGCTGGCGTTGCGACTTCATGTCCTCGAGCAGGTTGAGAATGCCCAGCCGCACCGACACGTCGAGCATCGAGGTCGGCTCGTCGGCCAGGAGCACCACGGGCTGCACCGAAAGGGCGCGGGCGATGGCGACGCGCTGGCGCTGGCCGCCGGAGAGTTCGTGCGGGCGGCGCTTCAGATAGTCCGCCGCCGGCCTCAGGCCGACGCGCTCGAGCAGCGCCAGCATCTCCTCCTCGACGGCCTTGCCCGATATCTCAGGTCGGTGCAGCCGCAACGGCCGCTCGAGGTGATAACCGATGGTCTGGGTCGGGTTGAGGGAGCCGAAGGGGTCCTGGAACACCATCTGGACTTCGGACCGATAGCGCTCGAGGCGCCGGCCGGTGAAGCCGGCGATGTTCTCGCCCTCGAAACTGATGGTGCCGCGTGTCGGCTGGAACACCCGGGCCACCATGCGTGCGCAGGTGGACTTGCCCGAGCCGGATTCACCGACCAGCGCGAGAGCGCGGCCGCTGACGAGCTTCAGCGAGATCCCCGAGAGAGCGCGCAGCACGGTGCGGTTGAGCAGCGAACCGAGGACGAAATCCTTGTCCACGCCGTCCATCTCGACGACCGTGCGACCGGGGGCGGTGGCCGGCCCGCTCCGTTCTAGTTCAGCAAGTGACATGCCGCCTCGCTCTGTTGGGCCGGGTAGAAGCGCAGCTCGGGCGCCGTGTCGGCGCAGACCTGCATCGCGTGCGGGCAGCGCGGCGCAAAGCGGCAGCCCTTGGGCAGCATCCTGAGGTCGGGCGGCGATCCGGCGATGCCCTCCAGCCGCTGGCGCGGACCGGTGAGCGGCGGGAAGCTGTTGCCAAGTGCCTTCGTATAGGGGTGTTGCGGGTTGGTGAGGATGGAGCTCGCCGGCGCCACCTCCACCAGTTCGCCCGAGTACATGACACCGATGCGATCGCAGAACTCGATCATCAGGCCGAGGTCGTGGGTGATGAACAGCACCGAGAAGCCGAGCTGCGCCTTGAGCTCGACGATCTGCTCGATGATGTCGCGCTGCACCACGACGTCGAGCGCGGTGGTCGGCTCGTCCATGATGATGAGGCGCGGCTTCAGGGCGAGTGCGATGGCGATGCAGATGCGCTGGCGCATGCCGCCCGAGAACTGGTGCGGGTAGTCGTCGAGCCGCGCCGGCGGGATGCCGACGAGCTCGAACATCTCGACGGCCCGGGCGCGGGCGCCCTTCTCGCCGAGCCGGGGCTCGTGCGTCTCGATCACGTCCATGATCTGCTCGCTCACCGGGATCACCGGGTTCAGCGCGTTCATCGCCGACTGGAACACGAAGCTCACCTCGCGCCAGCGATAGGCCTTGAGGCGGGCCTTGCCGAAGCTCAGCACTTCCTCGCCGCCGAACCGGACCGAACCGCCGCTGACGAGGCCGGGCAGCCGGGTCAGCCGCGCCAGCGCGAAGGCGACCGTGGACTTGCCGCAACCGCTTTCGCCGGCGAGGCCGAACGCCTCGCCCTCGCGGATGTCGAAGTCGATGCCGTTGACGGCGCGGGCGACGCTTGTCTCGCCCACGTAGTCGACGGTGAGGCCCCGCACTTCCATCAGCGGACGAGAGACTGGACTAGAAGACATCGGCGCTCCTCCCGCGACGATTGAGGAAGCGGCGGATGCCGCCGATCCGGCGGCTCGCCCTGAGCTGCGGGTTGGTGATCTCGTCCACGGCGAAGTTGACCAGCACCAGCGCGGCGCCGGTGAGCATGATCGCGATGCACGGGGGCCAGATTTCCCACCAGGCACCGCTCTGCAGGGCGAGGTTGTTCTGCGCCCAGAACAGCATCGTGCCCCAGGTCACCGCGTTGGGGTCCCCCAGCCCGATGAACTCGAGCGCCGCTTCGGCGAGGATCGCCGCGATCGTGCCCAGGACGAACCCGCCCATCACGAAGCTCAGCATGTTGGGGAAGATCTCGACGAGGATGATCCGCCACTTCTTCTCGCCCATCAGCTCGGCCGAGAGAACAAACTCCCGTGTCCGCAAGGACAGCGTCTGGGTTCTTATGGTGCGCGCGGCCCAGCCCCAGCCGGTCAGGGCGAGGACCAGGCCGATGACCAGCGGACTGGCTTCCTCCACCATTGTCGCGATCACGATGATGAGTGGCAGCCCCGGCAGGACCAGCACCACATTGACGAAGAAGCTGAGGATGTCGTCGACGCGGCCGCCGAAGTAACCGGCCGAGATGCCGATGGCGAGGCCGATCATCGCCGCTGCGATGCCGGCACCAAAGCCCACCGCGAGGCTCACCCGGCCGCCATAGACGAGCTGGGTGAACACGTCCTTGCCCATCCGCGTGGTACCGAGGACATGCTCGTAGCCCGGCTCGACATGCGGCTTGCCGGCGCGCCGCTTGGGGTCGAAATCGGTGAGCAGCGGGGCACACAGCGAGGTCAGCACCAGGATCAGCAGGATGACGACGCCCGCCATTCCCTTGCCGTTGGTGACGAACGCGGCGAGTCCGGGCGACAGCCGGCTGGTCCAGCCCGGCCGAGGCTTGACGCCCAGCTCGCGCATCAGCTCGAGCTGCGTGGGAGCCAGTGCCGCGCCCGTGTCCGGCTGCGCTCCGAGCGCAAGGGGTGACGACTGAGTGAGTTCGCTCATCTGCTTGCCTTTTCAGCGTCTCAGGCGGGGATCGAGGATGACATTGGCGATGTCGGAAACGAGGTTCGCCACCAGCACCGACATGGTGAGCAGCAGGAGCTGCCCCTGGATGAAGGAATAATCCCGGCTCTGGATGGCGGTGAAGGTGAACTTGCCGAGGCCTGGGTAGTTGAACACCTGCTCGGTCACCAGCGCCCCGCCGAGGAGGAACCCGATGGACAGCGCCAGCGCAGTGATCTGCGGCAGGATCGCGTTCCGGGCCACGTAGCGGTAACGCACCCGCTGGTCCGACAGGCCCTTGGCCCTCGCCAACACGACGAAGTCCTCGTTGAGCAGGTTGATCATCACGTTGCGCATGCCCAGATGCCAGCCGCCGAAACTGACGAGGAAGATCGAAAGCACCGGCAGGGTGGCGTGGTAGAGGACGCTGAGGATGAACTCGGGATACCAGCCGGGCATCAGGTTGGGGTCATGCGCTCGCCCCAGGGGGAACCACTTGAGTTCCAGCGAGAAGGCGTAGAACAGCAGCAGCGCCACGATCGCCGGGGTGAAGGCGTTCAGGATCACGTTGATCGGCGTGAACACGCTGTCGAAGAAGCTGCCGCGGTGCCAGGCGGCGTGGATGCCCATCAGCGAACCGATGATGAAGGCAAAGAAGATGGCAATGCCTACCAGCACCAGCGTCCAGCCAGCGCCGTAGAACAGTAGCGACGCCGTCGGCTCGGGGAACTGCACCGTCGAAATGCCGAAATCGAGCCGCGCGACGCTTCCCAGATAGGTGAGGTACTGCTCCCACAGCGAACCCGTCAGGCCGTAGGACTGGCGGATCGCCTGGACCTGCGACTCGTTCAGCCGGCCCTGGAACGACGCAATGATGCGTGCCGAGGGATCGCCCGGCATCAGCCGGGGAATGAAGAAGTTCAGCGTGATCGCGACAAGGAGCGCCGCCAGATAGAAGGCGAGCCGCCGCAGCAGAAAGATCATCCGTCCTGTTCCTTCGCCAGTGCCGGGCGGAGCCGGATGGCCCGGCTCCGCCCGCTACACCGGGGCGATCCACACAAGAGCGTTGGGACTCCTGGGGATCGCCCGCGGGTTCGGGCCTAGTGCTGCGCGATCGGCTTCAATGCCAGGGCGTGCAGGACGCGCTCGCGGGTGCCGTCATGCACCTGCGGACGAACGAACGGGTTCTCCTTGGTCACCCAGCCGGTGAAGCGGCGGGTCGAGTACTCGTACCAGGTCGGGTTGGCGAACAGCGACACCACCGGCACATTCTCGGCCACGGCCTTGTGCACCTCGAGCAAAGCGGCGAGCTGCGCATCGCGGTCGGACGTGCTCTGGAAGCGGACCAGCGCCTCCTCGGCGGCCGGCAGCGGCATCTGGTGCATGGCCTGGAAGTCGATCTGGCCGGGCACCATCTGGCGCGGGTTGAACATCGGGTGATACTGGCTGTGCGGCGTCGGGCCGCCATTGGTCCACATCACGTAGACGTCGAAGTTGCCCTGCGGCACGCCATCGAACCAGGCGCCCTGGTCCATCGTCTTCAGGCTGGCGTTGATGCCGACGTCCTGAAGGTTCTCGGCCACGGTCTGCCCGGTGTTGACCCAGTCGGTCCAGCCCGACGGCATGGAGATGCCGAAGGCGATGGGCGTGCCATCCGGATTGTCGCGCCAGCCGTCGCCGTCCTTGTCGACGAACCCGGCCGTGTCGAGCAGTTCCTTGGCCTTCTCCGCATCGTACTTCATCAGCCAGGTATAGGGCTCGAGCGCCGCCTCGTTGTACCAGGTGTTGAACATCTCACCGGTGCCGATCGGGAACTTCGTGTGCGTCGTCAGGCCGAAGGTCGAAATCTCGACCAGCGTGTCGCGATCGATAGCGACCGACATGGCCTTGCGGAACTCGAGGTTGTTGAAGGGCGCCTTGGTGGTGTTGAGCTGCAGGTTCACGTCCGACCCGGCGGGCAGCCAGTAGTTGTTGAACTCGGACTGCGGCAGGAAGGTCACGTCGGGGTCGGTGAGCCCGTCGCCGAGCCAATCGAGCTCGCCGGCGGAGAGAGCGGCTACGGTCTGCTCGTTGCCGTTCATCTGCGGGAACTTTAGGCAGTCGATCGCATTGTCGGCGTTGAAGCGGCTCAGCTCGTTGCGGCAGATCTCGTAGCCGTTGCGCGAGAAGTTGCGCACCTTGGTCCAGGGACCGGTGGCCACCGGGTTGAGGTTGGCGAAGTTCTTCGGGTCGTCAACCGACTTCCAGATGTGCTCGGGCAGCGGGTAGAGGCCGGCAAGGCCATAACGGGCCAATGCATCGGGCTTGTTGAGGTTGAACTTGACGGTGTGGTCGTCGATCTTCTCGGCGCTGACGACGTTACCTGTGCCAGCCTCGGCGTTGTACACGTCGATGCCCATCGGGAAGTCGGGGTGCGCCTTGGCGTACTCGAAGCTGAACACCACGTCGTCGGCGTTGAAGTCTTCGCCGTCGCTCCACTTCACCCCTTCGCGCAGCTTGTAGGTGATGCTCTTGAGGTCCTCGGGGATCTCGAACGACACGGCGAGTGCCGCCTCGTTCTCACCCGGGTGCCACAGGTTGTCGATCCACATCGGCTCGTAGGTAAAATCGCGCGTCCGCTGCTGCGGGCCGGTGGGATTGTTCGGGTTGAAATTCTCCACCATTGCGTCGGTGTGATACGGCAGCAACCGCAGGATCACTTCGTCCTGCGCAAACGCGCTCGTGGTCAGCAGAACGCTGGCCAAGACAGTCAAACAACTGATTCTAAGCAATCTTTCCTCCTGATTACGGGCCGCTCACATTCGAACGTGAGATCGATCCCACAAACTCCCTGCCTCGGCCGCGGCGAGGCCGTGCCGATGGCTCAGTCACGTCCCCGCCCTGCCCGACTTCCCTCCGCCAGGCACGCGGTTCGATCCTTGCTCCCTATGCCTCCCTCGACTGATCTCGTGCCGGCCTCACGCTCTCGCGAACGATGAGCTCGGTGTCGACGACGGACCTGAGCGGTCCGGAACCTGGCTCGCTCAGCAACTTCAGAAGCAACGTTCCCGCTGTTTCCCCGATCGTGTCGACGGGCTGCCTGATGGTGGTGAGCGGCGGCCACAGATGCTGAGCGTGAAAGGTATCGTCGAAGCCGATGACCGAAATCTCGTCCGGCACGGACTTGCCCTTGTGCCGCAGCGCCTGCAGTACGCCGGCCGCCATGTCGTCGTCGCCGGCGAAGATCGCCGTGAAATCGCGGCCCTCCTCGATCAGTGCGATCGTGGCCGTGTACCCGAACTCCTGGCTGAACTCGCCACCGACGACATGGATGTCGTCCATGCTCATCCCGTGCTCGGCCAGCGCCGCGGCAATGCCCTGGCGGCGCGCGATGGTGTCGCCGAAATCGGGTTGGCCGGAGAGGTAGACGATCTTGCGGTGACCGCGTGCGAGCAGGAAGTTGAGCGCATCGCGGGCGCCGCCGAAATTATCGAGCGTCACAGTTCCCTGCGCCACCTCGCCGCCCTTGCTGCCGACGTTCACCACGGGGATGCGGGCTGAGCGGAGGATTTCCGCCGCGTCGGCACGTACGGGCTGCTCGACATAGAGCAGGATGCCGTCGCAGGAGCGATCCACCAGTTCGATGATGGCGCGCGCTTCCTCGTCCTGATCGGCATAGCCCGAACTCACCATCAGGGCCTTGCCGGCGCGGCGCGTGGCGCGCTGCAGGCCATAGACCATGTTGGCGAAGTAGGCTGTACCCACGTCCACCATCACCGCGCCGATCATGTTGGTGCGGTTGGAGCGGAGGGACCGGGCCAGCGTGTTCGGGCGGTAGCCGAGTTCGGCGATGGCTTTCTCGATGTCGCGGCGCTTCGCCTCCGAGACGTAGCCGTTGCCGGCAACGACTCGGGAGACGGTGGAACGGGATACCCCCGCCCGCTTCGACACATCAGTGATGGTCGCCATTCGCCCCGAACTCTCCCCCCGGTCCATGTGGGACCGATCCCATGCTGAGATCGATCTCATGTCGGAGTCAAGAAGACCACTTCCCTGCTCGGACTTTTTTGCGCTGGCCTCAGGACAGCCGGACGCGTCAACCTAAACCGTTGTAGATACGTGAACTTCATGACCGACCTAAGCCAGCAGCCACCTGCTGAGCCAGGAAGTGGTATTACGCGGGCCAGCTCGTCCGGGAGCGTGGCTCCGGCTCAGCTGCGCAGCCCCGGCGCCTCCTGGCCGGTGCTCTGCACATACTCGGTATAGCCACCGCCATACGTGTGGATGCCTTCGGGCGTCAGTTCGAGCACGCGGTTGGACAGCGCAGCGAGGAAGTGCCGGTCGTG
>Ga0247822_10000491_pt1 | contig 21403 bp, 18 predicted proteins | sample 13C_Cellulose_Da_FD_192423 | JGI IMG/M metagenome (GOLD analysis project Ga0247822, IMG submission 192423) | Soil microbial communities from agricultural site in Penn Yan, New York, United States - 13C_Cellulose_Day30 | ecosystem: Environmental > Terrestrial > Soil > Agricultural land | place...
GCCTGGCGCCAGCGCTCGAGAAGGTCGACGCGGGCCTGAGCCGACAGCGAGGTGACCCGGCGGCGATGGTGCAGCCAGGCCAGGCCCTCGATGGTGCGGATCAGGCCGCGGTAGGCGGTGCGGGCGGGGGCGGGCAGGTCGGCGAGGAAGTGCTCGACCCGCTCGACCGAGCGCAGGCCGGCCCCGGGGAAGATCTTGCCGGCGGGCATCACCGCCTCGGCGATGGCGACCAGCGCCGCACGCTCGTGGTCGCTGAAGACGCTCATGGGATCAGCTTATTGGGAATGGTCGAATGGTTCAACAAGTAACGGGCTTCAGGGAGCGGAGCGTGCGAAGCCCGCGTCCAGGAAGCCGTACGAGCCGGTCAGCGCCAGGCCGATGAAGACCTCCTTGGCCGCCAGCCGGACCTCGCCGCCCAGCCGGACGCTCGACGCCCGGTTGAGGGTCCACGTCCAGCCCAGCTCCCCGACCAGGGCGGCGCCGAGGTCGATGTCGTCGGGCTCGTCCATGCCGTTGGCGTCGCCGTCGCTCGACACGATGGCCTCGGCGCCGACGTCGAACGCGCCGAGTAGCTCGCCGTGCTCGCCGTGGGCGAAGGTGCGGAACCGACCGCCGACCGCGGCGCGCCACGGCGTCGCGGTCATCTCCGGGGTGAACAGCCGGTAGCGGGCGTCGAGCCAGGCCTGGGCATCGGCGGCGAGGCCGAGCTGGCGGGCGGCGCGGGCGCGCACCATCACCTGCTCGTAGCGACCGTCGGGCACGTCGGGCAGCCCGTCGCCGTCCTCGTTGTTGCGGACGAGGTAGCTCTCGCCGAACAGGATCTGGACGTCGAGGCCGCTCGGGCGCACGTCGAAGCTGGCGTCGCGCAGCACCTCGAGCAGCTCGTAGGTGGTGCCGGCGTCGGGCTCGCCGAGCAGCACGCCGGCCTCGCGCAGGATCGCCACGGTGGCGGTGAGCTGGCGGTAGCCGGTGCGATCGCGGCGCAGCGCCCACCAGGTCGACTGCAGCCGGCGGGCGAGGCCGTCGTCGATCGGCCGGCCGAGCGCGCGCGCGTCCTCGAGCACCGCGGCCAGCCGCTGCACGCGCAGGCGCGGGCCGACGTCGAGCACGCGGCCGTAGCCGCCGCCGAGCGCCAGCCCGGCGTCGGCGACGAAGCGGGTGTCCTTGACGTTGGTCATGCCGTCGTTGCCGACCGACGACAGGTAGTGCAGCTGGGGCGCGATCGCGACCTGGCCGACGCCGTAGACGCCGGGCCCGCCGTAGAACCGCGCTTCGCCCTCGACCGCGGCGGTGATCGCGACCAGCCGCGAGCTGGCGTCGCCGGCCGGGTTGAGCACGCCGACCAGGGTGTCGAGATCGGCGGTCACGCCCCACGCCATGGTCTCGCGCTCGAGCCGGCGGGCGTAGTGGCTGTCGGCGTCGAGCACGAAGCTGGTGCGCTCGCGCACCGTGTCCCAGTCGAAGCTGGCGGCGCCGACCGCGAAGGTCAGCGACTCGCGCGCGGCGAGCACGTCGTCGTCCCAGGTCGGCTGACCGACGACCGCGGCGTCGCGGCCGCCGCCACCGAAGACGCCGTGGCCGCCACCGCCGGTGTCGGACGCCGGGGGCGCGGAGGCCTCGCCCGGGTCGGGCGCGGTCGCGCTGCCGTCGAACGCGTCGCGGTCGCCGCCGTCATCGGCCGGCGGCGGCGCTGCGACCCGATCGGGCGGCGGAGTCGGCGCCGGCGGAGGCGTCGGGGTCGCCGCCGGCGCCTTACCGCCGAGCTTGGCCAGCGCCTTGCGGGCGAGGTCGCGCTGGGCGCGGTCGCGCGAGTTGTCGGCGGCGACCCGCTCGAGCGCCGGGATCGCCGACGCATCGCCGAGCTTGCCGAGGCCCTCGATGGCGATCTCGCCGATGATGTCGAACGACTCGCCCTCGGCCAGCCGGATCATCACCGGCACGGCGCGCTTGTCGCCGGTGGCGATCAGCTTGCGCGCGGCCTCGCGCCGCCGCTCCTTCCAGGCGGCGCGGTCGAGATCGGCCGGCTGCTTCTCGATGAGCGCGATCAGCGCGGCGGGATCTTCCTGGGCAGCGACCGGACGGGGCGCCACCACGGCGGCGACCGCGATCGCGGCGCCGAGCGCGTACGTCGGGCGGCGCATCATGGCTCGCCGTACCGCCAGCAGAACGTGTCCTCGTACGGGTGGGGCGAGCCAGGCGCGAGCAGCTCGTCGCACGTCGCGCCGGCGATGCACGCGATGACCACCGTGGCGCGGTCCTCGATCATCGACTCGAGCCGGTTGACGCAGCGGCCCCAGTCGTTGGCGTTCTCGTCCTCGGCCTCGGCCGGCAGCGAGCCGCACTCGACCAGCCGCCAGCACGCCGCCTCGGGGGTGCGCTCGCCGTCGGGGCAACCCGACAGCTGACCGCCGGCGGCGCACGGCCCGCGGGCGCCGTCCTTGAAACCGTCGTCGTCGTCGCAGGCCGCGCACGCGAGCGCGACCGCGGCCCCGACCGCGAACAGGAGACGTCGTCGCATCGGCCGAGATCATACGGGAATCGGCGGCGCCGCGCGCCCGGCCGGCGTGAGCTTATGATGGGGCGATGAGTCAGCCACCCGGGGGCGTGCGCGAGGACAGCCTCGGCCACTACGAGATGTTGTGGGACTGTGCCCACTGCGACACCAAGAGGTTGCTCGGCAAGACCCACCGCCACTGCCCGCACTGCGGTGCGCCGCAGGACGAGACCAAGCGGTACTTCCCGTCGGACGCCGACAAGGTGAAGGTTGCCGACCACGTCTTCACCGGCACCGATCGCAAGTGCGGCTCGTGCGGGACGCCACAGTCGGCGAAAGCCGAGCACTGCGGCCACTGCGGCGCGTCGCTCGGCGACGCCAGGGCGGTGCCGCTGGTCAGCGAGCAGAAGCCGGCCAGGCCGAAGCGCAGCTACGGCTGGATCATCGTGCTGGTCGTGGTCGCGTTCGGGTTCCTGATCTGGTTCCAGTGCATCCGCAAGAAGACGGTGGCGATGCAGGTCGCCGGTCACCGGTGGACGACCGCGATCGCCATCGAGGAATTCCGCGAGGTGACCGAGGAGGCGTGGCGCGACGAGGTGCCGACCGGCGCGCGCGCGGTCAGCTGCGTGCGCAAGCAGCGCTCGACCCGCAGCGTGCCCGACGGTGAGGACTGCCGCCTCGAGCGCAAGGACAAGGGCGACGGCACCTTCGAGGAGGTCAACAAGTGCACGCCGCGCACCCGCCAGGAGGGTGTCGACGACGACTTCTGCAGCTTCCAGATCGATCGCTGGACCAAGGTCGACGAGCTCAAGCAGGAGGGCCGCGGCCTGACCGTCACCTGGGCGCCCACGCCCGCGCCCACCGCGCAGGTCGGCCGCGGCGCCCGCCGCGTCGGCCCCAAGCAGGCCGTCTACACGCTCGAGCTCGACGACGGCAAGAACGTCCGCACCTGCGACGTGTCCGAGGGGACCTGGAAGAAGTACGCCGACGGCCAGCAGATCAAGGCCCAGGTCCGCGCCGCCAGCGGCTCGCTGGTCTGCTCGTCGCTGTAGCCGGCGTCGGTCCGCTACGCCTCGACCGACTTCTTCTTGCGCGTGAGCGACGTCACCGGGACGTCGAAGCTCTTGGCGACCAGCTCGGCGATGTCGAGGACCTGGACCTGCTCGTCCTTGTTCCGCTGCTTCACGCCGTCGGTGATCATGATGTTGCAGAACGGGCAGGCGACCGCGACCGCGGCGGCATCGGTGGCGAGCAGCTCGTCGGTGCGGTTGAAGTTCACCCGCTCGCCCTCGTGCTCCTCCATGAACATGCGGCCGCCGCCGGCGCCGCAGCAGAAGCCGTGGCGCTTGGAGCGGACGACCTCGCGCACGCCGCCGGCCGGCTCGAGCGCCTCGAGCACGTCGCGCGGGGCGTCGAACTCGCGGTTCCACCGGCCGAGGTAGCAGCTGTCGTGGTAGGTGACGCTGTCGACCGGCGAGCCGCCGACGTCGAGCTTCTTGGCCTCGATCAGGTGGCTGATCAGCTGGGTGTGGTGGACGACCTCGAAGTCGCCGCCGAACTGCGGGTAGTCGTGGCGGAGGGTGTGCAGGCAGTGCGGGCAGCTGGTCACGACCTTCTTGACGTTGGCGGTCTTGAGGGTCTCGACGTTCTGCTCGGCCAGCATCTGGAACAGCATCTCGTTGCCGGCACGGCGCGCCGGATCACCGGTGCAGCCCTCCTGGTGGCCGAGCACGGCGAAGTCGACGTTGGCCTGCTGCAGCACCTTCACCATCGCGCGGGTCTGCTTGACGATGCGGGCGTCGAACGCGCCGGCGCAGCCGACCCACAGCAGGTACTCGGGATCGGGCTTGTCCTCGATGGTGGGGACGTCGAGGCCCTCGGCCCAGTCCATGCGCTTGTCGTTGGCGATGCCCCACGGGTTCGACTGGCGCTCGATGTTCTTGAACGTGCGGGCCAGCTCGCCGGGGACCTTCTCCTGCTCGAGGACGAGGTTCTGGCGCATCTGGATGATCTTCATCGGGTGCTCGATGAAGACCGGGCACACCTCCTGGCAGGCGCCGCAGGTGGTGCACGCCCACAGGGTGTCCTCGGCGACCCGGCCGCCGGTCATGCGCGGCATCGCGGCCTCCTGCGCCTTGACCGCCTCGAGGTCGGCGCGGGCGCGGACCAGATCGGGGTGCTCGTGGCCGGGCTCGTCGAGCCCCGACCGCTTGGCGTACTCGCCCAGCGCCGCGACCTCCTTCTCGAGGCGCCCGATCTCGTCGCGGACGGCGACGCGGTCGAGCATCTCGTAGCGGATGTCGTGGATGAGCTGCATCGGCGACAGGTTCTTGCCGGTGTTGTAGGCCGGGCAGTAGTTGCTGCACCGCGCGCACTCGGTGCACGCGTAGGTGTCGAGCAGGCTCTTCCACGAGAACTGCTCGTAGTTGCCGACGCCCCACTGCTTCTCGTCCTCGAGGTTGACCTTGGGCAGGTCCATCAGCCGCGACGACAGGTTGCGGGTGGCGATGTTGGGCAGCGCGCCGAGCAGGTGGATGTGCTTGGAGTAGGGCAGGTAGTTGAGGAAGGTCAGCAGGATCAGGACGTGCAGCCAGTAGCCGATCGCGGCGCCGCGGTGCGCGGTCTCGACCGAGACCGGATCGAGCCAGCTGGCGATCACGCTCGAGATCGGGTGGCCGGCGTCGACGTGGCCGCCGGCCGCCATCTGGCCGGCGATGTGATAGCCGTGGAACAGGAAGTGGGTCAGCATCAGCGACCCGATGGCGCCGAGGATGAGGCCGGCGTCGAGGTTCCACGGGATGAGGCGCGGGCGGACCAGGGTGCGCCGGATGACCGCCCAGCTCACCATGGTCAGCACGATCAGGTTCATCACGTCGATCGCCGTCGACAGCGGCTTGTAGAGCAAGGACGGCATCCACCGCTCCATCGCCAGCGCCGGCACGACGCCCGAGACGAAGATGTCGACGGTCGCGATGGTGATGATCAGGAAGCCCCAGAAGATGAACAGGTGGTGCTTGCTGGTGCGGTGCTGCGGGCCTTCCTCGGCGACCTTCTTCTGGCCGAAGAAGTAGATCGCGACCGACTCGAGCCGCTTCGGGATCTGGTCGACGCGCGGCCGCGGGTCGGCGACGCCGGTCGCGGCGGCGCGCCCGAACAGCCACATGGTCCGGGCGAAGAAGGTGAACGAGGTCGCCAGGAGGACGACGAAAACGAATGTGGTCATGCGGGCTTCCTCACCGCTCGCGCTGGTTGGTTGGCCGCCTCTGCAAGGTGGCGGGAACGCTGCGGTTTAGCACGCTCCGTCGCGGCCTGTCTCGCCGAGGAGTCTTCAACCGCAGCAAGGGAAAGAAAGGCCGCTCACGCGCAGCCGCGGCGCGGACGTGGTCCGCTCACGCGTTGCTGACGACCTCGTCGCGGAGATAGTCGCGCTTCTTGCCCGCGATCCCGCAGGCCTCGCGCGCCGCGCTCCAGCCGACGACGAGATCGCCCTCGAGGCCGAGCGTCGGCAGCACCTGCGCCGACGCCAGGGTCAGGTTCTTCACGCCCGATCCGTAGGGCGCGGCGGCCAGCCCGGCCGATCCCTCGAGGGTCCCCGCGAACACCGCCGACATCGCCGCCGGCAGGCCGCGGCCGACGTCGTACGTGCCGCGCCCACCCGGCGCGACCGGAGGGGTGTCCTCGTGGGGCGAGTGGGCCAGGACCAGGTGATCCTGGGCGAACGGCATCACCTGCTCGAGCTGCTCGAGCAGCCCGGCGCGCAGCCGCGCGGTGCGCCCGGCCAGCTCGCCGACCGCCGGCGTCGCCGGCGCGCCGTCGCCTTCGGCCGGTAGCACGGTGGCCAGCGTCACCACCGCGCGGCCCTGGTCGTCGGGCTCGGCGACGTGGATGGTGAACGCGTTGGCGCCGGCCAGCGGCAGGTCGCCGTCGGCGACGTAGAGCACGATCGGCGCCATGCCCTCGGGCACGCCGGCCGCGTCGATCACCACGTTGAGCACGTAACGCCAGCCGAGCACCTTGGCCGCGCCGGCGATCTCGACCAGGCGCTTGGGCGGCTTCTTGCCGAACAGCGCGACCAGCTCGACCGCCGGCATCGCCGCGATCACCTGGCCGGCGCCCAGCTCCTCGCCCGACGCCAGCTTGACCGCGCTGATCTTGCTCCAGCCCTGGACCAGCTCGGTCACCGCGGCGACCCGGAGCTCGCCGCCGGCGGCCTGCAGCTTCTCGAGCAGCAGCTCGCGCAGGCCGGTGCCGTCGCCGCGGATCGACGGCGCGCCCTGGCGCCACAGGTCGAGCGCGCGGGCGATCGCGACCGGCGGCGGATCGACCGCGCGACCGCCGACCGCGGCCGGCAGCCGGGTGAGCGCGGCCGCGCCGGGCGAGATCGCCTCGACCTTGGCCCACCACGCCGCCGCGGTCTCGGCCAGGCGCACGGTCTGCTTGGCGACGTCGCGGCGCTCGAAGAAGCCGACCCCGGGGAACGCGTCGTCGCCGTCGAGCACGGCGTCGGCGGCGCGCGCGACCTCGGCGGCGTCGGTCCACACGCCGGTGATCGCCTCGGCCTCGCCGGGCACCTCGCGCTCGAGCTCGCGCAGCTGCATCGCCGATTCGGTGGCGAGGTCGATGCGAACGTCGGGCGCGACCAGCTGCGCGGTGACCCGCACGTCGCGGACCTTGCGCTTGAGCGCGTGGTCGAGGCCGAGCTCGCGGATCACCCGCGCCGCGGCGCCGGCGCCGCGACCGGGCAAGATCCCGGGCTCGACCGGCAGACGAAGCGGGCCGAGGGCGTAGCGCGCCGGGCGGTCCTCGCGGCCGAGCACCAAGGTGCGCAAGCCGCGGCGGGCGCACAGGGTCGCGGCGACGAGTCCGGCCAGGTCGTCGCCGAGGACGATCAGGTCATACGAGTTGGTCGGCATCCGGCTCGGTTGCGTCGGCGATCGTGACCCGCCGACCTTCGCACACCAGTCGGCCCTGGGCCAGCGCGCGCGCCACCGCCGGCAACAGGCGGTGCTCCTCGGCCTGGATCCGCCGCTGCAACGTCGCCGCATCGTCGTCGGGGTGCACCGGCACCGCGCGCTGGGCGATGATCGGCCCGGTGTCGACGCCGGCGTCGACGAAGTGGACGGTGACCCCGGCCAGCTTGACGCCATAGGCGATCGCCTGGGCGGCGGCGTCGACGCCGGGGAAGGCCGGCAGCAGCGCCGGGTGGGTGTTGATGATCCGCGCCGGGAACGCGTCGATGAACGTCGCGGTCAGCACGCGCATGAACCCGGCCAGCACCACCGCGTCGACGCGGTGCTCGGCCAGGGCCGCGAGCAGCGCGCGCTCGAACCCGGGCCGATCGCCCGGGTAGGCCTTGTGGTCGACGACGATCGCCGGCTTGCCGGCGGCGGCCGCCTTGTCGAGCGCGGCCACGCCCGGGCGGTTCGACACCACGACGACGATCTCGCCCGGGGCCAGCGCGCCGGCGGCCTCGGCGGCCAGCAGCGCGGCCAGGTTCGAGCCGGTCCCGCTGACCAGCACGGCGAAGCGCATCAGTGCCCCGCCCGCGAGATGGCGTCGACGAGGCGCCGTGGATCGGCGTCGAGCGCAAGGCGCCGCGACGAAGGGTTACTGGGCGTACCTCGAGGAGTGGCAACGCAGCGATCGGCGGCGAGGCGCGGCGGATCGTCGACGAGATCTCGCGGGCGGGGCACTACTCACTCTCCGACGAACCGGCTGGCCTCGCCGGCGCCGCGCGGCACCAGGCGACCGACCGTGCGCGCGCCCCACGCCGCCGTCGCGGCGAGCGCGGCGGCCTGATCGGCGGGGCTGACCACGATCAGCATGCCGAGGCCGTAGTTGAACGTGCGGCGCAGCTCGAGCTCGTCGACGCCGGCGGTGGCGATCAGCTTGACGATGCCGGGCACGTCCCACGTCGCCGGATCGAGCTCGACCGCGAGGGTGTCGTCGGCGAGGAAGCGGGGCGGGTTCTCGACCAGGCCGCCGCCGGTGATGTGGGCGGCCGCCTTCCACGGCAGCGCGCCCAGGGCGCGGAACGCCGGCGCGTAGATGATGGTCGGGCGCAGCAGCTCGTCGGCGACGGTGGCGCCGCCCAGCTCGGCCGGGGTCGCGTCCCAGCCCAGCCCGAGCACCTCGAGCACGACCTTGCGGGCCAGCGAGTGGCCGTTGGAGTGCAGGCCGCTCGACGGCAGGCCGATGACGACGTCGCCGGCGGCCAGGTCGCGGCGGGGCCGGATCGCCGAGCGGTCGACCACGCCGACGCAGAAGCCGGCCAGGTCGTAGTCGTGATCGGCGTACAGGCCGGGCAGCTCGGCGGTCTCGCCGCCGACCAGCGCGCACCCGGCCTGGCGGCAGCCCTCGGCGATGCCGGCGATCACGCGGGTGGCGACGTCGACGTCGAGCTTGCCGGCGGCGAAGTAGTCGAGGAAGAACAGCGGGTCGGCGCCGGTGACCAGGACGTCGTTGACGCACATGGCGACCAGGTCGATGCCGACGGTGTCGTGGCGGCCGGTGGCGAGCGCGGTCTTCAGCTTGGTCCCGACCCCGTCGGTGCCCGAGACCAGGATCGGCTCCTTGAGCCCGTCGGGCACCCGGCACAGCGCGGCGAAGCCGCCGATGCCGCCGAGCACCTCGGGCCGGGTGGTCGCCTTGGCCAGCGGCCGGATGCGGTCGATCAGCCGGTTCCCGGCGTCGATGTCGACGCCTGCGTCCTTGTACGTGATCGCCATCGACGCGGGATGTCGCACGAAACCGGCCGCGTGGAAAGCGCCTGTCGACCGATCGGGTGATCGCCGGTCAGGGCAGGGCGAGGCCTCGGCGTTTTGACGGCGACCCTCGGGGTCCGTAGGATCAGGCCGTGGCCCCGCGCCTCCGAACCGATGTCGTGGTCCCGGCGCGGAATGCCCAGGAGACCCTCCCGCTGCTCCTGTCGACGCTCCAGACTCGCGACCTGCGAGCCGTGATCGTCGTCGACCGCGCGTCCACCGACGCCACCGCCAACGTCGCCCGCGACCTGGGCGCGGTGGTGCTGCGCGAGGCGTCGGGCGGCTACGGCGCGGCCTGCCTGCGCGCGCTGGCCCACTTCGCCGAGCTGCCCGAGCCGCCCGAGGTGGTGGTGTTCGCGCCGGCCGAGGTGCCGCTCGCCGCCGGCGACATCGCCGCGCTGGTCGCGCCGCTGGCCGAGAAGGACGCCGAGCTGACCGTCGGCGTGCGCGGGCGCAAGATGGGCCTGCGCGACCGCGTGGTGACCGGCCTGATCGAGGCGGTCTATCGCCATCGCTTCCACGATCCCAGCCCGGTGCGGGCCATCCGCTACCCCGCGCTGGTCGCGCTCGGCATGAGCGACCGCGGCGACGGCTGGAACGTCGAGATGCTGGTGCGCGGGCTCAAGCTCGGGCTCGGCATCCTCGAGATCGGCGTCGGCGACGGCAGCCCGCGCCAGCGCCTCGGGGTCAAGGCCGCGGCGGTCGCCGGCGGCCGCTCGCTGTTCCACATCCTGCGCCACGCGACCGTGCGGTAGTGTGAAGGAGAGCGCCGTGAGCGAGAACCTGATCGATCGATTCGCGATGGACTACGAGCCCGGCGCGGTGCTGTTCCGGGAGGGCGATCCCGGCGACTTCATGTACGTGATCCAGACGGGGTCGATCGAGATCCGCCGCCAGGTCGGCGACCTCGAGCGGGTGCTGGCGGTGCTGCCGGCCGGCGAGTTCTTCGGCGAGATGGCGCTGATCAACGCCCGGCCGCGGTCGGCGACCGCGGTGGTGCGCGAGCCGTCGCGGCTGCTGGTGATCGAGCCCAAGACGTTCGAGGCCATGCTGCGCGGCCGGGTCGAGATCGCGGTGCGGCTGATTCGCACGCTGGCGTCGCGGCTCGAGCGGGCGAACCAGCAGATCGAGCTGCTGCTGCTGCCCAACGCCAACCACCGGGTGGTGCAGTGCCTGCGCCGCATGGCCGAGGAGCAGATCCAGGCGGCCGGCGGCGGTGGCGCCGAGAGCGCGGTCTACCTGCCGATCGACATCCACGAGCTGGCGCTGCGGGTGGCCCTGCCGCCGCATGAGGTGGCGGACATCGTGGCCCGCCTCGGCAGCGCGCGGCTGATCATGAACGCCCCCGACGCCGGCATCGCCGGCGCAGGCTACGTCATTCCCGAGGTAGGCCGCCTGCTCGAGTTCCTGGAGTTCCTCGAGCTTCGTGACCGCTACGGCAGCTTCTAGGCTGCGCGCGGCTGCGGGCCCCGTCTGCGGCGCTCAGGCGGCGGCGACGCCGTCGCGGATCTCGCAGATCTTGCGGACGAGTCGCGGCAGCTCGTCGTTCTTCCCGTGGACCACGGTCTCGATCTCCGGCGCCATCTGGTGGAGCTGGGACGACAGCGCGCTCGAGCTCGTCCCGGTCAACAGCGTCGGGATGATCGCGGCGATGAAAGTCCCCTCCCAGATCTCCCGCACGGCCGACGCAGCCGAGCTGGCCTGGACGACGTGGAAGCCTTCGGCCTCCAGCGCCCGGGCGATCTCCTCACGCTCACTCTCGATCTCGTTCACGACAAGGATGGAAGACGCGGACATCGCAACCTCTCGACGGTGCCGCCCCCTCGCGGGGCAGGGCTGGGACTGGGTCGCAACCCCTCGCGGCCGTATCAGGCAAGCCTGGCCGGAGACCCGGCTGTCGTTGGTACCATTCGCGACCGAACCATTAGCAGACTCTAGCGACATCTGCGAGCAAATTTGCGGGCTTTCGAGTCGCGGAGATCACGCAATCCACTCCATTCCGCGCTCCTGGATCCTCCTACGCGGAACGCCGCATGGCGACCCTTGCGGTTGCCTCATGCATTGGGTATCTACGCCCGGTCCATGGCCTGGTGGTCGCGAACCGGCGGTCTTGCCTCGGAGCCGAAGAAGTCGGTTCCCAAGGGGATCTGGACCAAGTGTGAGAAGTGTGGGACGACCATCTACGAGGAGGACCTCGTCGCCAACCTGCGGGTGTGCGGTGCCTGTGGCCACCACTTCCGGATGGGGACCGACGAGCGGATCCGGATGATCGTCGACGGCGGCGTGTGGACCGAGCACGACCAGCACCTCGAGAGCTCGGATCCCCTGGGATTCCGGGTAGATGGCAAGAAGTACGGCGACCAGGTCAAGGCCAGCATCAAGAAGGTCGGCCCGGGTGACGCGTTCCGTGCCGGCACCGGTACGGTCGGCGGCGTCGCGGTCGAGCTGGGCTTCTTCGTGTTCGAGTTCATGGGCGGGTCGATGGGCTCGGTGGTCGGCGAGAAGATCACCCGCCAGTTCGAGCGCGCCCTCGCGCACCGCCGGCCCGCGGTCCTGTTCTCGGCGTCGGGTGGCGCGCGCATGCAGGAAGGCGTGCTGTCGCTGATGCAGATGGCCAAGACCTCGGCGGCGCGGTCGCGCCTGCGCGAGGCGCGGGTGCCGTACATCTCGGTGCTGCTGCACCCGACCACCGGCGGCGTCGCCGCGTCGATCGCCATGCTCGGCGACATCATCATCGCCGAGCCCGACGCGCTGATCGGCTTCGCCGGGCCGCGCGTGATCGAGCAGACCATCCGCCAGCAGCTGCCGCCCGGCTTCCAGCGCTCGGAGTTCCTCCTCGAGCACGGCATGGTCGATGCCGTCGTGCCGCGCAGCGAGCTCAAGGCCGCGCTCGAGCGCCAGCTTCGCTGGTTCACCGCGCCGGCCGCGGTCGCGCCGCGCCCCGAAGAGGATCCGGTGGTCGTGCCGGACGAGGACGACGACGACCACGCCAGCGGCAGCAACGGCGTCGCGACGTCGGCGGTGCTGGCGTCCAGTGACGACGACCTACCCTGAGGTCCTGGCCCGGCTGTTCGCGGCCCGCCGCGCCGGCGTCGTGCTCGGCCTCGATCGCGTCGCCACCGTGCTGGCGCGCATGGGCCACCCCGAGCGCCGGCTCGGCACCGTCGTCCACATCGGCGGCACCAACGGTAAGGGCTCGACGGCGGCGATGGTCGCCGCGGTCGCGCGCGCGGCGGGCCGGCGGGTCGCGCTGTACTCGTCGCCGCACCTGGCCAGCCTGCGCGAGCGCTTCGTCGTCGACGGCGCGCCGGCCGGCGAGGCCGCGGTGGTCGCGGCCGCGGACGCGGTGGCCGCGGCCGGCGGCGACGCGCTGACCTTCTTCGAGCAGGTCACCGCGATCGGCCTCGCCCTGTTCGCCGACGCCGAGGTCGACGTGACCGTGCTCGAGGTCGGCCTCGGCGGCCGGCTCGACGCCACCAACGTCGTCGCCGCGCCGATCGCCGCGGTGACCGGGGTCGCGCTCGACCACCAGGACATCCTCGGCCCGGATCTGGCCACCATCGCCGGCGAGAAGGCCGGCATCTTCAAACCCGGCCAGCGGGTGGTGATCGGCGCGTCGGGCGAGCCGGCCGCGGTGCCGCGCCTGCGCGACGCCGCGCTCGCGGTCGGGGCCGCCGCCGTCCGCACCGTCGATGACGCCGACGTCGCCACCGCGCCGGCGACCGCGCTGCTCGGCGACCACCAGCGCGCCAACGCCGCGTGCGCCGACGCCATCGTCGATCAGCTCGAGGTCGTCGGCGCGCTGCTGGCGCCGCCCGAGGTCCGCGCGCGCGGCTACGCCGCGGTCGAGCACCCGGGCCGGCTCGAGATCGTCGACCACACCCCGACCGTCCTGCTCGACGGCGCCCACAACCCGCACGCCGCCCGCGCGGTGGCCCGGTTCCTGGCCGGTCGCGCCGAGCGCCCGCGGGTGCTGGTGCTGGCGGTCTCGGCCGACAAGGACGTCGACGGCATGGTCGGCGCGCTGGCGCCCGCGGTCGACGCGGTGATCGCCACCCGCTACGACCAGCCGCGCGCGCTGGCGCCGGCGGTCCTCGCCGGGCGGGTCCGCGCCGCCGGCGCCCCCGTCGAGGAGGCGGCCTCGATCGCCGAGGCGATCGCGCGGGCGCGGCTGGCGGCCGGCGAGGGCGGGCTGGTCGCGGTGGCCGGATCGCTGTACGCGGTCGGCGAGGCCCGTCCGGCGTTCCGGACGATGGCGATCGATCCGATCGCGGTCAGCGATCCGGCGGCGGTGGTCCGGACCTGAGACGCGCGACCGACACCGGCGGTCTGATCGATCTTGGGCTCGAACGGATCGAACCCGGCGGCCGTGCGTCCACGGGAGCCATGAAGGTCCTGGCCGTCGCCGCCGTCCTCGCCCTCACCGTTACCGCGATGCCCGCCTGGGCCGACGACGACTACCCGCCCGTGTCGATCTACGGCATGGTCCGCCTCGACGCGATCGTCAACGACTCGACCATGTCGGATGCCCGCGCGCCGTACTGGGTCGAGCGCGAGCCCGGCCGCAGCGACGCCGAGCTGACCGTGAGCCCGCGGCTGTCGCGGATCGGGCTGTCGCTCGACGAGTGGGAGCTCAACCATCGGTGGAGCGGGGCGGGGCTGCTCGAGGTCGACTTCGCCGGTGGTGACGCCAGCGCCGACGCCGGCCTGCGCCTGCGCCATGCCTACGTCACGCTGGCCCGCGAGCAGCGGTTCGAGGTGCTGCTCGGCCAGACCTGGGATCTCGCGTCGCCGCTGTTCCCGTCGGTCAACGCCGACACCATGATGTGGAACGCCGGCAACACCGGTGATCGCCGGCCGCAGCTGCGACTGTCGGCGTTCCCCGGCGGCGGCAAGGCGACCGACGCGATCGCGGTCGGCCAGACCGGCGCCGTCGATCGCCAGGACGCCGACATGGACGGCCGGCTCGACGGCACCGAGGGTGGCCTGCCCACCGTGCAGGGCCTGATCGAGCTGCGACCGCGGTTGCCCGGCGGCGGTCAGCTGCGGCTCGGAGTGTGGGGCCACGCCGCGCGCGAGCAGCTCGCCGCCGGCCCCGACCTGCCGTCGCGCGCGATCGGCGGCCACCTGTACGTCCCGATGGCCAGGGTGGCGGTGCTGATGGTCGAGGCCTACCGCGGCCGCAACCTCGACGACCTGCGCGGCGGCATCGGCCAGGGCTACAACATCGTCCGCGGCCGTTCGATCGACGCCACCGGCGGCTGGGTCGAGGCGGCGATCTTCCTGTCGCGCCACCACCTGTTCGCCTTCGGCGAGACCATCGACGCCGTCGACGAGGACGACGTCGAGCCCGGCGACCGCCTGCGCAACCTGTCCGGCTACGCTGTCCTGCGCTGGCGCCCCACCGAGGCGGTCGAGGTCGGCGCCGAGTACGGCTACTGGATCACCAGCTACAAGCAGATGGACCGCCCGCCGGCGCTCGGCACCGCCCACCGCGTCGACCTGCACGCCAGCGTGTCGTTCTGACCGGGCCGCTCACTGCCCGCGCCGCGCCTTCCACATCGCCAGCCGGGCACGGGCGAGCGCCGGGTCGTCGAGGTAGCGCGTGAACGTCTCGTCGTTGCCGTCGAGGTGGCTGAGCGCGACCGCCCGCGACCAGGCGCACGGCTCGTCGTCGCAGTCGGGGTGATCGAGGAAGTCCTCCATCACCGGCGTGAGCGCGGCGCTGGCCTGATCCTGGACGAGCTGGACCAGCAGCTCCTTGTCCTGCCAGCGGCGCAGCCGACCGTACTCCTCGACCAGCGCCGGGACGTCGCCGGCCTCGACCTGGTCGCGGGCGTGCTCGATCGCGTCGACGTCGTGGTCGCGGACCAGGGCCATCGCGGTGGCGATCCACGGCCGGCGCCGCACCGGGCCTCGGGGCGTCGCCGGGGCCGGCGGCCATGGGCACGCGCCATCGGCGTCGGCGTAGCGCGAGGTGCCGTCATCGCGCGCGATCGCGCCATCGCTCCACAGGCATTCGATCGCCCCGGCGGCCGTGCGCGCGCACTGGTCGACGAGCTCGACGTACGGGCCGCCGTCGTGCTCGGCGACATCGCCGGGACCGGGGCCCCAGCACACCGCCTTGCCGCTGGTGCGCAGCGCGCAGTTGCGGAAGCCCTCGACCCAGACGTCGGCGAACTCACCGTCGGGCACGACGGTGTCCATGCCCCAGCAGACCAGCTCGCCACCCGGGCGGATCCCGCAGCTCAGCTGCAGGCCGGCCGAGATGTGCTCGAACGGGCCGGGCGGCGCGTCGGTCTGCCCGGAGGTGTTCCAGCCCCAGCAAGTCACCGAGCGGTCCGGACGCAGGCCGCAGCTGTGATTGTGGCCGACCGCGATCGCCTTGAAGGTGCCGGCCGGCACCTCCAGGCTGCCGTGGTAGTCGTGGCCCCAGCAGCGCACCGTGTGGTCGAGGGCGAGCGCGCACGAGTGCGGCTTGCCGACCGAGACCTGCCGCGCGCGCTCGAGCGGCGGCGGCTCCGACGTGCCGTCGCCCCAGCAGGTCAGCGCGCCGGCGTCGTCGAGCGCGCACGCGTACGCCTCGGTGCCGGCGATCGCCGCGAAGGTCCCGTCGGGCGGCCGCGAGATGCAGTGGTCGCCCTCGTCGAAGCAGCGGATCGTCCGTGCCGCGTCGAGGTAGCAGACCCCGCTGAACGCGGTCATCACGGTGCGGGGTGCGACCAGCGCGAAGCCGGCGTCCGGTGTGGGCGCGACCACCTGCGGTGCGCGGTCGCGGTCACGGTCGCGGCAGCCGGCGAACCCCGCAAGCGCCACGCCGGCGACGACCCACCGCCTCCGGGTTCCTGGTCCCGTCACGCGCGACGACATCCCATTCGACCTCCACGGTAACCCAAAGCCAGCGCGGCGACGCGACCTGATCGGTCAGCTCTCGGTGTCCTCGCGGGTCAAGGCTCCGCTGCCCATCCCGGACAATCGGGTGACTGTCGTCCCTCTTCGTGCCCTTCCATTTCGGTTCGAGCCGGGTGTCTCGACGGCCGCGCAGTTCCAGGTCGTAGCCGGGAGCGTCGAGGGCACCTTCGAGACATCGTTCGCGATGAGTGATCCCACCTGGGCACCAGCCGAGCCATTCCCCCCGGTGCGCTCCGCTCCGTTCGCGACGTGGCGCCCCTTCCCGCGGTGGACACCGCCGTCGGGGTGGACGTCGAGCTCGTCCACCACGCTGTCGGTACGGGTTCGCAGCAGCGACGCCGTTCCGCCGTTCGATCAGACCTGGACGTTCCCGGTCGTGGGCTCGCCGTAGGCCGCTGTGACCCGGGTGACGCGCCCGGGCGCAAAGTTGCGGCCCGACGGGGGCGACCGTACGATCGGCGCATGAAGCGCACCGGGGTGGCCCTGTCGTTGATGCTCGCGATCGGCGCGCCCGCCGTGCCCGCGGCGCTGGCGCAGCCGGACGCGCCCGAGGGGACGCCGAAGCGCGAGGGTGAGTACGGCGGGGTCAGCCCGGATGCCGGGCCGGGCGAGGCCAAGGGCAAGAAGGTCAAGGCGCCGCCGAAGCAGACGTTGACGTGGATCGGCTTCACGGCCAAGGAGGGCGGGGCGTCGGAGCTGTTCTTCCAGGCCGCGCAGGGGTTCGGCGTGCAGCAACGGGTCGAGGGCGGCACGCTGGTGGTCGTGCTCGAGGGGTTGCCGCGGCAGGCGCGCAACACGCGGCGGCCGCTCGACACCCGGTTCTTCGACACCGCGATCGCCGGGGTCACCGCCAAGCCGGTGCGGGCGACGCGGGCGCGCAAGGGCAAGCCGGCGCACCCGGCCGGCATCGAGGTGCGGATCGCGTTCAAGGATCCCAACGACGCCAAGGTCGCGTCCCTGCGGGTCGAGACCGGCACGGACGGCATGTCGTACGCCTACCTCGGCTTCGGGCCGCCGTCGCGGCCGCAGCAGGTGCCGGCGAGCGCCGGCGGCGGCACGCTGAGCGAGCCCGAGTAGCGGCTCGCTACAGGCCGGGCGCGGGGAAGCGGCCGGTCAGCTCGACGACCTCGCCGCGGATGCGGGCGAGGAGGGCGGCGTCGGCCGGCGCCTGGGCGACCGCGTCCATCCACGCGGCGATCTGGCGCATCTCGGCTTCCTTCATGCCGCGGCTGGTGACCGACGGGGTGCCGAGGCGGACGCCCGACGGATCGAACGGCTTGCGCGGGTCGAACGGCACGGTGTTGTAGTTGCACTCGATGCCGGCGACGTCGAGCGCCTTGGCGAACGGCTTGCCGGCCACGCCCTTCGACGTGACGTCGACCAGGATCAGGTGGTTGTCGGTGCCGCCGGTGATGACGTTGAAGCCGCGCTCGACCAGGGCCGCGGCCAGCGCCTGGGCGTTGGCGACGATCTGCTGGGCGTAGGCCTTGAACGCCGGGGTCGACGCCTCCTTGAGGGCGACCGCGATGCCGGCGGTGGTGTGGTTGTGCGGGCCGCCCTGCAGGCCGGGGAACACCGCCCGGTCGATCGCCTTGGCGTGGGTCTCCTTGCACATCAGCATGCCGCCGCGCGGGCCGCGCAGGGTCTTGTGGGTGGTGGTCGACACCACGTCGGCGACCGGCACCGGTGACGGGTGCACGCCGGCGGCGACCAGGCCGGCGATGTGGGCGATGTCGCAGGCGAGGAGGGCGCCGACCTCGCGGGCGATGTCGGCGAACGCGGCGAAGTCGATGGTGCGCGGGATCGCGGTGCCGCCGGCCCACAGGAGCTTGGGCTTCTCCTTGCGGGCGAGGTCGCGCACCTCGTCGAGGTCGATGCGGCCGGTGTCCTTGCGGACGCCGTACTGGACCGGGCGGAAGTAGCTGCCGGTGATCGACACGTTCCAGCCGTGGGTGAGGTGGCCGCCGGCCGGCAGCGCCATGCCCATCACGGTGTCGCCCGGCTTGAGGAACGCGAAGTACACCGCCAGGTTGGCCGGCGAGCCCGAGTAGGGCTGGACGTTGGCGTGGTCGGCGCCGAACAGCGCCTTGGCCCGGTCGATCGCCAGCTGCTCGACCTGGTCGATGAACTGCTGGCCCTCGTAGTAACGCTTGCCCGGGTAGCCCTCGGAGTACTTGTTGTTGAGGACCGAGCCGGTCGCGGCCAGGACCGCCGCCGACGCGTAGTTCTCGGAGGCGATCAGCTTGATGGTGTCGCCCTGACGTCGCTCCTCGCCGGCGATCAGCTCGGCGAGCTCGGGGTCGGTGCGGCGGAGGGTCTCGACGGTGTAGGACATGGCGGCGGCAGTGTACTCGCAATCCTTCGCCGCGGTTCCCGCGGCTTCGCGTGTCCTTCGACTTCGTGCCCTCGCGGTGCTCGGGCCCTCCGCTCAGGATGAACCGGTCGTTCACCTCCGCCGGCGATTTGCTGAAGCCGGTGCGCGTGCGATAACCGTGGCTTCATGTATCACCCGTCCCGCGACGAGTTCGTGCGGGCCGCCGCCGACGGCAACCTGATCGCGGTCTACCGCGAGCTGTGCGCCGACGCCGACACCCCGGTGTCGGCCTACGCGGCGCTCGGCGGCGGCGAGCACAGCTTCCTGCTCGAATCGGTGGTCGGCGGCTCGACCTGGGCGGCCTATTCGTTCGTCGGCGTCGCGCCGCGCGCGGTGCTGACCTGCCAGGGCGGCCTGGCCCGCGCCACCTGGTACGACGTCGAGGGCGGTGGCCCGCCGCGCTCGGCCGAGTGGCCGGCCCCCGATCCGGTCGCCGCGCTGGCCGAGGTGATGGGCGAGTTCCGCCCGGCGCCGGCGCCCGGGCTGCCCCGGTTCTGGGGCGGCGCGGTCGGATGGATCAGCTACGACTGCGTGCGCGCGTTCGAGGATCTGCCGGCCCGGCCCAAGCCCGAGCTGGGCGTGCCGGCGCTGTGCATGGCGATCAGCGACACCGTGGTGGTGTTCGACAACCTGCGCCAGACCATCAAGGTCGTCGCCACCGCGTACGTGCCGCGGGCCGAGCGGGCCGACGCCGCCTACGAGCGGGCGTGCGCCCGCATCGACGAGGTGATCGCCCGCCTGCGCGGGGGGCGGCCGCGCCTCAAGGCCCTGGCGCCGCTGCCGGCCGGCGCCCCGGCGATCGACGCGGTGTCGCGCTTCGGCCGGCTCGACTTCGAGGGCGCGGTCGAGCAGGTCAAGGACTACATCCTGGCCGGCGACGCGTTCCAGGTGGTCCTGTCGCAGCGGCTCGAGGTCGCGCGCGGCGAGGTCGACCCGTTCGACGTCTACCGCTCGCTGCGGGTGATCAACCCGTCGCCGTACATGTTCCACCTGCGCTACCCCGAGGCGACGGTCACCGGCGCGTCGCCCGAGACCCTGGTCCGCCTCGACGGCGAGACCATCGAGCTGCGGCCGATCGCCGGCACCCGCCCGCGCGGCGCCACCCGCGCCGAGGACGTCGCCCTCGAGGAGGAGCTGCGCGCCGATCCCAAGGAGCGGGCCGAGCACCTCATGCTGATCGACCTCGGCCGCAACGACGTCGGCCGGGTCGCCCGCACCGGCACGGTGCGGGTCACCGAGCAGATGGTGGTCGAGCGCTACTCGCACGTCATGCACCTGGTCTCGCACGTGGTCGGCGAGCTGGCGCCGGGGCGGGCCTGGCCCGACGTGCTGCGCGCGGCGTTCCCGGCCGGGACCCTGTCGGGCGCGCCCAAGATCCGCGCCATGGAGATCATCGACGAGCTCGAGCCGACCCAGCGCGGCCTGTACGGCGGCGCGGTCGGCTACGTCTCGTTCACCGGCAACATGGATCTGGCGATCGCCATCCGCACCCTGGTCACCGTCGGCGACACCATCTACGTGCAGGCCGGGGCCGGCCTGGTCGCCGACAGCGATCCGGCGTTCGAGTGGCAGGAGACGATGAACAAGGCGCGCGCGGTGCTGCGGGCGGTGGCGATGGCGGCGCAACCCGACGACGGCGGAGCCGGCTGATGTTGCTGCTGATCGACAACTACGACTCGTTCACCTGGAACCTCGCCCAGTACTTCGGCGAGCTCGGCCAGGACGTGAAGGTCGAGCGCAACGACGCGCTCACCCTCGACGGCATCGCCGAGCTGGCGCCGGAGCGGATCGTGATCTCGCCCGGGCCGTGCACACCCAACGAGGCCGGCATCTCGATGGACGTGATCCGCCGGTTCGCCGGGGTCATCCCGATCCTCGGCGTGTGCCTCGGCCACCAGTGCATCGGCCAGGTCTACGGCGGCCGCATCGTGCGGGCGCGCCAGGTCATGCACGGCAAGATCAGCAAGGTCTTCCACGACGAGCGCGGCCTGTACGCCGGGCTGGAGAACCCGTTCGCGGCGACCCGCTACCACTCGCTGGTGATCGCGCCCGACTCGATGCCCGACGCGCTCGAGATCACCGCCAAGACGTGGGACGACGAGATCATGGGGGTGCGGGTGCGCGCGCTCGCCGGCACCGCCACCCCGGTCGAGGGCGTGCAGTTCCACCCCGAGTCGATCATGACCACCGCCGGCAAGGCGATGCTGGCCAACTTCCTGCGCCAGTCGGAGGCGGCGCCGTGAGCGGCGGCCTCGACGTCAAGGCGGCGATCGCGCGGGTGACCGGCGGCGGCGACCTGTCGGCCGACGAGATCGCTGGCGTGTTCGGCCAGATCATGGACGGCGCCGCGACCCCGGCCCAGATCGGCGGCCTGCTGGTCGCGCTGCGCATGAAGGGCGAGACCGCCGACGAGATCGCCGGCGCGGCGTCGGCGATGCGGGCGCGGGCGACCCCGCTGGCGGTGCCCGATCCGGCCCGCGCCGTCGACACCTGCGGCACCGGCGGCGACGGCTCGGGCACGGTCAACGTGTCGACCCTGGCCGCGGTGATCGCGGCCGCGGCCGGCGCCCAGGTCGCCAAGCACGGCAACCGGGCGCTGACCTCGAAGGCCGGCTCGGCCGACGTGCTCGAGCACCTCGGCGTGGTCATCGACGCCGCGCCGGCGGTGGTCGAGGCGTGCATCGCCACCGCCGGCATCGGGTTCGCGTTCGCGCCGGCGTTCCACGCCGCGACCCGCGTGGTCGGCGGCCCGCGCCGCGAGCTCGGCACCCGCACGATCTTCAACCTGCTCGGCCCGCTGACCAACCCGGCCAAGGTCGCCCACCAGGTCGTCGGCGTGTACGACCGGCGCTGGTGCGG
>Ga0247822_10000492_pt1 | contig 21380 bp, 17 predicted proteins | sample 13C_Cellulose_Da_FD_192423 | JGI IMG/M metagenome (GOLD analysis project Ga0247822, IMG submission 192423) | Soil microbial communities from agricultural site in Penn Yan, New York, United States - 13C_Cellulose_Day30 | ecosystem: Environmental > Terrestrial > Soil > Agricultural land | place...
GATCGCGAGCGCTCGCTCGAGGACGTCCTTCGCGAGTGCGGGCCGCTTGGTCGCCGTATAGAGGTCACCCAGTGCGGTCAGCGAGTAGCCGAGCTCGGGGTCGGTCTTCGACTCCGCCTCCACGATCGACTGCGCCTCGCGCAACATCGCCTCGGCGCGCTTGGGGGCCTTCACGATGAGTAGCTCGCCGTAATCCGCGAGCAGCTTCACGCGCAAGGGGACGTCCTTCTTGGCGTCGATGATCTTCAAGGCGCGCTCGAAGCTCGCGGCCGCCTCGTCGACCTTGTCCTGCTGGCGCAGCACGTTACCGATGGCGCGCAGCGCGTCGGCGACGTCGGGATGCTCGGGGCCGCGCAGCGCCTCGTACATCGCGAGCGCACGCCGGTACATCGCGACCGAGTCGTCGAGCTTCTGCTGCTGGTCGTACAGCGACGCGAGGTTGTAGAGCACGAGTGCGATCTGCGGATGCTTCTCCGGGAACACCTCGAGGCCGCACGCGAGCGCCTTCTGGAACCAGGTCTCGGCGGCGGCATAGTCATGGCGAGACCACGCGACGGTGCCGAGGTTGTTCAGCGAGGAGAACACCCACGGGTGCACGTCGCCGAACAGCTTCATGCGAAGCGCGAGCGCGCGCGTGTGGATCTCTTGCGCGGCGTCGAGGTTTCCGAGCTTGCGCTCGATGCCGCCGAGGTCGTTGAGGACGATCGACATCGGTGCCGACTCGCGCTGGCCGAGCTGCTCGTACACCGCCTGTGCGGCGAGCAGCTTCTCGCGCGCCGCGGGGAGATTTCCCTTGGCATCGAGGATCAAGCCTTCGTAGTGGGTGAGCTGCGCACCGAGCTCGGCGTGCCCACCGACGGCCTCGAGCGCGGCGCGCGCCATCGTGATGGCCCAGTCCGCGCGCTCGAAGTTCCGTTCGCCGAGGCCGAGCACCCACGCGAGCGCCGACCATGCCTCGACGGCGACGAGACGATGATTGCTCGCGTTCGCCGCGATCGCCGCCTGCTCGAGCAGCTTCACGGCGGACGTCGAGTCCCCCGTGCGATCCTTCAAGTCGCCCGCGACGAGCAGCGCCTCTGCCTCGAGTGGGCGGTACGCGAGGTCCTGCGCGACCTTGGCCGCGGCCTCGGCCTTCGCGAGTGCGAGCTCGGCCTTGCCGAGCAAGCGCAACGCACGCGCCGCCGACAGCTCGGCGCGGGCGACCTCCACCTGCTCGCGCATGATCTGCGCCGACGGCGGCATCGGCGCGCTCAGCGCCGCGACGTCTTCGCACACCGCGAGCGGGGACAATCCCATCACCGCGCGTGTGGCGCCCAGCGCGATCCGCGCGTCGGCCTCGACGAGGCCTCTCGTCAGCGCCGCGAGCTCGTCGCGCTTGCGATCGAGGCACGTCATGCGCAGCGCGAGCGTGGCGTCGGTCTGTTCCTTCCGCACTCGCGTCGCCTCGCACGCCTGGCGGCGCGCCGCGATCCAGCCGTCCGCGTACCGATCGAGCTGCTCGCCGGCCCGCGCCGCGATCGCCTTGCCGTCCTTGGGTCTGGCCTTGGCGAACGTCGCCGCCAGCTTGTCCTTGATGCCTGCGTCCCACGCGCCCGCGAGCTCCGTCGGCGCCACCGCGCACGCATCGGCCGCCGGCGCGCGCGAACCCGCTGTCACCGCCGTCACCACCACGGCCACCGGCACCGCCGCCGCGAGCGCACCGAATGCGAGCCACTTCCGCGTGGAGCGCGTCGACGCCGCGCGCAGCTGTGCGAGCAACGCCGGCAGGTCCGCATGACGCTCCTCCGGCGCGGGACGCAGCCCGCGCGCGACGAGATCGACGACGCGCTGGGGCACATCGGACTTGCTCGGCCGCGCGAGCTCCTGCCGCTCGATCGCCACCGCGAGCGACGCCATCGTGCTGCCCAGGAACGGGCGCACGCCGAACAGCACCTCCCACGCCACGATGCAGAACGCGAACTGATCCGAGCGCGCGTCGATCGGGTCGCCGGACAGCTGCTCTGGCGACATGTACGCGGGCGTTCCCATCACCGCGCCGGTGACCGTCATCGGGGTCTGCACGTCCGAGTCCGGCACGAGCGGGATGATCTGCTCGCTCGTGCGCGCACCGAGGTGCGCGATGCCGAAGTCGCTCACGCGCGCGCGGCCGTCATCGCCGACGAGCACGTTCTCGGGCTTGAAGTCGCGGTGGATGAGTCCGGCCGCGTGCGCCGCCGCGAGGCCCTCGCCCGCCTCGATCAGCTTCGCCAGCTTCTCGCGCCACGTGCGATGCCCCGCGGTCAACCACGAGCGCAGCGTGCCGCCGCGCACGTACTCCATCGCGACGTACAGCCGATCGCCGTGGCTCGCGACCTCGAACACCGTGACCACGTTCGGGTGCGCGAGCTTCGCCATCGCGATCGCCTCGCGCTGCAGGCGATCTCCGCCCGAGCCCGCACCGTGCAGCTTGACCGCGATGTCACGCCCGAGCGTCAGGTCGCGCGCGAGGTACACCGCGCCCATGCCGCCCCGCCCGAGCAGGTGCTTCACCTCGTAGCGCTCGCCCAGCGCGACCTCTTCGTCCAGCGGCGCCGCCGTGGGCTCGCTCCCCGGCGGCGGCGTCCCGAGCGCCGTCGGACCGGTCGCGAGCGAGTGCATCGCCCCTCGACACGTGGGGCAGCTCTCGACGTGCGTCTCGAGCTCGCGCATGCGCGGCGGCTCGAGCGTCTGCTCGAACATCGCCCGCAGCGCCTGGTCGTCGGGGCAGCCCACCGACCGCGAGTGTATCAATCGATCTCGCCGCCGACGACGAGGTAGCCGGACTGATCCTCGATCGTGACGTCCTGCACGCTGACGCCGCCGAACGAGGGCAGCGGCACCGCGCCGACGACGCCGCTGCCGAAGGCCACGATGCGCGCGAGGCCGAACGACGACACCGCCTCGAACTGCGCGTTCGACAGCTGGTTCGCACCGTCGATCCCCTCGTCGGTGATGTCGACGAACACCGTCGGCGTGCCGACGTCGAGGCGCATCGCGCCGTTGGCGTTGGGCTTCACGACCAGGTTGACCTCGGCGTTGAGCACGACCTGGGTCGTGGTCGCCGTGCCGTTCTTGAACGAGGCCATCACGTCACCGATCGTGAGCTTGAGCGCGTCACCGCTCGCGTCGATGAACGGCGGCACCTTGGCCGACAGCTCGACGCGGTCGTACAGCCGGCCGACCTCGCCGTAGCTGCCGTTCTTGAGATCGATGCCGGCGTCCATGCCGCCCGCGGCCCAGTAGCTGTTGAGCAGCTGGTTCGCGGCGTCGTCGGCGACCGCGAGCTCGAAGCCGCGCGTCATGTCCATCGCGGGCACGACGTTCGGGACATAGACGAAGCCGGGCGAGCTCGAGTCATTCTGCGCGCGCAGCTCGGTGTCGAGCTCGATGATCGCACCGGCCGGATCGATCTCGATGCGTGCCGGCTTGACCTTGACGTCGACCGGCGTGCCGAGCACGTCGATCGTCTTGGTCTCGTTGAGGCCCGCGAGCGCATCGTTGAGGTACGGGACGGCGACGCGCTCGGTGACCCACGCGAGCACCGGACCGATCGCGGTGTCGATGTGGAGGAGATCGACGATCTCGCCGGGGATGCCGCCGAGGTCGACGTTGAAGCCCTGGATGCGGACGTCCTGGTCGTCGAGGTAGATCTCGAACTTGTCGGCGTTGACGCCGACGCGCAGCACGCCGGAGATCGAGATCCGGTCGGCGCTGATCGTGATGGGGCGCGAGCCGTTCGCACACGCGACCGCCCAGTTGAGCCCCATGTTGACGCGCGGGCGCACGAGCTCGGCCGAGAGGTAGATGCCGCCGGTCTGCGGCAGCAGCTGGATCTTCGTGGTCGCGTCGAGCGCGAGGTTGGTGATCGAGCCCTGCACGAAGAGGCAGTCGGGGCCGGTCGGCGCGCCGTAGTTGATCACCGGGTTGAGCGGGGCGACCGTGCTCATCAGCGTCGGGCCGGTCATGAAGCCGGTGATGCCGCGGCCGACGGCGTCGAACGCCTGCGCGGTCATCGACGCGGTCAGCGCCTGCGGGACCGTGGAGTTGATCGACTCGAGGGGACCGGTGACGACCGCGCGCGTCTCCTTGCCCGTGTTGTCCTGCGCATCCTTCGCGATCGCGTGGATGAGGTTGGTCCCATCGGTGACCGGCACGACGGCCTCGAACGTTCCATCGGGGTTGACCGCCGCGGTGACGCCGTTCACGGTCACCGAGGTCACGCCCTGGTCGTCGATCGCGATGCCCTTGACGGTGAGCTGCGAGACGTCCCCCGCGAACGTGCCGCGGGTCGGAGACGTGATGCGCACGCGCGGAGCGTAGGGGTCGATCGCGGGCGCGTCCGGGTCGTACTCCTGATCGCAGGCGATCAACGAGCCGGAGGCGAGGACGAGACCGAGGAGGCTAATGGCGTGGCGCATGAGGTGGCTCCCGTGGGTGGAGCCAGCTCGAGCAAGAAGGAGGCCACGCCCGGGTGCCACTTGCCTTCCTTGGGCGCGGTCGAGAGCTCGACCCGGCCATGGCTGCGATCCTGCCAGGAGATCCGCGTGGTACGCGGCTCCGACGTGCCGATGGCCAGGCTCTTCCCCACCGGCAGCGCGAACGTCACGAGCAGCACCACCCACGGACGCGCTCCGCTGGGGTCGACCCCGACCTTCGCCTGAACCTTCGTGGGAACCAGGCGTTTGCCGTCGATCGAGACCGAGAGCGGCGCCATCGCGAACGACCCGAGCAGGTCGCGCAGCGCCTCCAACGCGTGTGATTTCGGGGCGCTGGCGGCGCGGCGGAGGACGGTCTCGGTCGCCTCGCCCGAGCTGGGCCGGTAGCCGACCAACAGTGCGATCTCGCAGGGTTCGACCTGCACCACGACGTTGCGCACCGGGGGGAAGGAATGGCCCCAGGCAGGCCCTGCTGCCAGGCAAATGGCAACCGCGGTAGCCACTGCCAACGCTCCTGCGCTGCGCGTCATCCCGCGGGGATCGATCATGGCGACCACTCCGGCAGCTTGTCGAACTGCGTGCGGACGTCCGGCCGCGACGCGGGCGGCGGCGCCTTGCGCGGCAGCGGGGCCTGCGGCGGATCGAAGCCACCGCCATCGGTGTCGATCCAGATCGGGTTGGTGATCGCGTATGGCGTCGAGATGTGGAGGCGCTCGGGCTTGAGGTTCGACGCGATCGGCAGCGACGAGAGATCGATGCCCGACGCGAGCGCGGAGATGATCACCGTCGCGTCGAGCGGCGGGAACTCGACCGGGGTCGACACCGGGAACATGTTCGCGGTGCCCGTCGCCTCGGCGACCACCCAGCTGTCGCGTGGCAGCGCGAGCGTCACCGTCGTCTCGTAGTCGGTGCCCTGCGCCGCGGGGATCGCGCGATCGGCGACGATCGCGCCGCCGTTCGTGTAGACGATGAGCCGATCGACGGGCGCCCAGCTCGGCGCCCGCACGCGCACGCGCACCTCGACGCTGCCCGATGCGCGCACGGTGTCACCGATCATGCCGCCCTGCGTGGTCATCTCGACGAACGGCGCGTTGGTCGTGATCGCGCGATGCGCGTGGATCGCGCCGATCACGTCCTCGCGCGAGAAGCCACCCGGCGTGTCCTTGCCCTCGCCGACGTAGAGCAGCGTGCGCGCGTAGCCCGGCTCGTCGCCGAGCAGGTGGTGCGTATCCGACGAGCCCATGCCCGTCGCCGTGTGTCCGCGATCGAGCAACGCGAACCATGTCTCGACGGTGCCCGGGAACTTCGGGCGACCGGCCTCGTCGAGCACGATCTCGCCCGGCACCGGCTGCGGATCCGGGAACGGCCCCGGCGGCAGCGGATTCGGCGCGCGGTAATGGTGGATCTCCTCGGTGCGCAGCCCGGTGAGCAGCTCGACCGCATCGAAGTCGTAGCTCATCTTGTCGGCCTGGAACTCGTCGCCGTACGGCGCGAACACGCCGAGGATGCCCGACGGTGTGACCGGCGCGGCGGTCGCGGGATCGATGAAGAACTGGGCGAAGTAACCGAGCACCTGCTGGCGCGGGTGATTGACCTGCACGATGCCGGTCGCCGGATCGACGGCGAGGGCGCGCAGCTGATCGAACAGCTTCTGCGGCGGCTGATTCGTCCACGTGAACTCGCCACCGCGCGTCGAGCCCGGATCGATGCGCAGTGGATAGCCGTTGAAGTGCCCCATCTCGAACGTCGTCAGCTCCACGCCCGGGATGCCGAGCAGCCACGCATCGAGGCCCGACGCCGCGATCGCGGGCGCGTAGTCGGTGATGTAGTTGTGGTCGGTGGCGACCGCGACGTCGAGCCCCTCGGCCGCGCAGCTGATCACGCGATCCTCGATCGGCAGCCCGGAGTCCGTCGACGGCTGCGCGTGCAGGTGCGTGTCTGCGCCCACCCAGCCCGGCGTCGAGAACGCGCGCTCGAGCACGACGTTCGCCTCCGTGAACGCGCCCTCGCGCAGCGTGACTTGTTGCCGCGTGATCTCGTACTCGGGGCCGCGCGTCACGACGAGCTCGTAGGTGCCCGGGCGCACCTGCGCTTGCACGCGGCCGTCCTTGGTCCACCACGCGCCCTCGATGAACTTCGCCCTGTTGTCGAACGACGTCGGCCGGCGGTGCTCGCCGAGCTGGAACGAGTAGAGGTGCTCGCGTGGATCCTTGCCGATGTTCGCGCTGTCGAACGTGCCGATCAGCTGGACCCGCGCGGGGGCATGACGGCCGACCTCGTCGATCGCCGACACCACGAGCGTCGCCGGTGGCTTCATCTCGATCTGCACGCCGGTCTTCTGGCCGACCGCGATCGTGAACGTGCGCCCCTCGGTGGTGAGGCGATCGTCCTTGAGCACGCGATAGTTGTAGGTGCCCGCGGGTAGGCTCGCGAGGAACGCACCGTCCGCATCGGTCTTCGCGTGGTTCACCGGACGGTTCTGCCCGTCGAGGATCATCACGTTCGCGTCCGCGACCGGCGCCGACGTCTGCGCATCGATCACGCGCCCGCCGAACGAGCCCGTCGGCGTGCCGCGCAGCTCGTAGATCGTGTCCGCCACCGAGGCGACATCACCATCGCCGACGACGAAGTACGACTTGAACGAGAAGCTCTCCTGGGCGCCGAGGATGTCCGGCGGACGCGCCATGAACACCGCCGCCACGCCCGCATACGTGAACGGCAGCACCATCGCGTGCGGCGAGAGCTCCTGCATCGGATAGCTCGGTGCGTAGGCGTTGGCGTAGTTCCACGGCGCATCGGGGATGGTGAGCCCGTACGACACGCCTTCGCCGCGGCTGGCGAGGAAGTCGACGACGAGGCCGGGGAACCCTGGGAACCCGCCCGCGATCCGGTAGCTGTCCTCGATCGCGTACTGCACGTTGAACCCCGCGACGCCGGGCGCGAACAGATCCTGCTCGCCGCCGAACAGTGGCAGCTGGCCCATCGGCACCGAGAGCGGGATGTTGACGATGTCGGGGACCTGCTGGCCGAGGAGGTTGTCGAGCTCCTGCGGATTCAAGTACGGGAACGGGTGCTGGCCGCCGTTCGGCGCCTTGTTGGTGACGACGGTCTCGATCTCGACGTAGCGCTTGCCCGGATACAGCCGGTAGATGTTCTTGAGCTCGAGGTTCGACGGGAACACGAGCCCCGTATTGAGCAGCGCGACCATCTGCAACAGATCGCCGCCGGTGCCGGTGACGGTGACCTCGGCGGGCCCACCGTCGTCACCGCGCTTGGTGATCTCGACCTTCGTCGGGTTGATCACGGTGAACAGCACGTCGGGCAACAGCTCGGCGAGCTGATCGTTGCCGCGGGCGCCGGCTCCTCCGACGCGCTGGAGGTCCGCGTCGACGAGCGAGCCGCCGAACGTGGTGTTGACGCGGCCGTAGGTCGAGACCTTGTTCGGATCGTTGTAGACGCCGGTGTCGGCGATCACGAGCCGGATCTGGTCGTTCTCGAGGAGGAAGTCGCCGATCCGGCCGATCGCGTGCGGGCCGCCGATCGCATCGTCGAGCGAGCCGATGATCTGTGCGCGTGCGTGGGGCGCCGAGTTACCGCACGCCGAGGCGACGAGCGCCGCGAGCGCCAGGCACCTCACGCCAGGGCTCACAGCACGACCTCACCGGCGAGCTGGATCCGATCATTGGACAGCGTGCGCGCCGCTTGCTCGACGACGTGCACCGCTTGCAGCTGGAAGCGCAGGTGGAGGTGCGGGATCGCGAGCGACGCACCCGCGGTGTGCTCCATCACGCGATCGGTGAGGATCAGACTCGAGACGTCGAGGATGCCGAACCGGTAGCCGAACGTGATCGGCGTGGTGCCGGGGATCCGGAACAGCACCTGCCCGTGCGCGCCGAAGCCGTTCTGCACCGGCCCGCCCGTCGTCGGGAACGAGGTCCGCCGCAGCGCGATGCCACCGGCGAGGACCAGGGGGCCGCCGATGAACCGGCCACCCGCGGTCGCCTCGAGATCGTCCTCGTCCCGCTGTTGTGGGAGCGCCCCCTCGGTGCGGCGGTTGAACCGACCGCTCGCGATCAGCGCGCCGCCCTTGGGCAACCGCACCAACACACTCGCCGACGCCGACGGCGTGTCGTTGTCATTATCCGACGCGTACTCGTCGGCGCCGTTCTGCACCGCGAGCTCGAAGCCGATGCCGGCGCTCCCCGTCGACGGTGTGTTCAGGCGCAGCGCGGCGCCGAGCGAGCGGCCGGGCGTCAGGCCGCGGGTCTGGAACCCCTGCGTCGGCCGCACGCCGCGGCTCTCGATCGGGCGATCGACGAACGCGCGCCGGATGTCGTCGTCGAGGTCTGGATCGACCCACGACAGGAAGTAGCCGGCGCGCACGAGCAGCTCGCCGCCGAGGCCGACGTCGGCGAACGCATCGCGCAGCACGAACCGCAGCTTGCCGTCCGGGATGTTGACCTGCAGGCGCTCGTCGACGGCACCTTCGGCCGCGAGCACGAGCGAGACGTTGCGGCGCGTGGCACGCACGCCGAACCGCGCGTTCTGCAGCTCGAACCCGTCGTCGCGGCCGATGAACTGCACGTTCGGATCGTTCTGCACGATCCGGTACTGCATGCGCAGGTACCCATAGGGCTCGAACGTCCACTGCTTCGGCGCGATCGACGGCGTCATCGACGCCACCGGTGGCGGCACGTATACCCCCACGGTCTCGGTGCGGTCGTCGCCCTGCGCGGGCGCTGTCTTCGTGGGTGGCTCGGGCGTCACGGGCTCGGTCGCACCGGGTGCGGCGGCGTCGGCCTCCTCGTCGTCTCCCTGCGCATGAACAGCTCGGGGCAGGCAAAGCGCGGCGATCATCCCGAGGATCGCGCCACGCACGCGGTCGTGCATGCCCATTCGTAACACGCGTAGACCCGCGAGATCTTGACGCCCCGGCAACGAACTCGACGGCTGGCGCGCCAGGTCACACGGGCGTCGCGTCTCGCGCGTTGTGGGTCTTGCTCGCCGTTTCCGGCAACGGCAGCGACGGTCCCGGCACCGAGGATGCGGGGCACCTCGGAGTCATGCTCGTGGGCGACGGGACCGGTGACGTGACCTCCGATCCGGCCGCGACGACTGCGGGAACTTCGCGGGCGCGGCGCAGCATCGCACCGCGGACCCGCCGCTCGGCACGACGAACACGCTGACCGCGACGCCGCACGACGGCGCGAGCTTCACGGGCTGGGGCGGTGCGTGCGCGGGCGATGGCCTCACCTGCCAGCAGGGTCGAGATCACGCGAGCGTCGCGAGCCGCGCGCGATCGAGCTCGATCCCGAACCGCGCGAGCGGCGTCGCGATCGCCACGTCGACGGCCCTCCTCAGGTTCGCGCGCCCGATCGCGTCGTGCCCGCCGAGCCCCGCCGGCAGCGGGCACGTCTCGCACGGCTCCACCTGCCACAGCGGCGCGTACACCGCGATCGTGTCGACCGCGATCCGGGCGAGCATCGCGCGCTCCTCGTCGGTGAGCTGCTCGGCGGCCCACTCGAGGAACCAGAACCCGAGCCGCGCGTGCGGCCCTTCGTCGGCGAGCAGCCGCGCGAGCACCGCGTGGACGAGCGGATCGCGGGCCAGCGCGCGCGAGCGTGCCATCGCGGGCACCGACAGCGACTCGCTCACGCACGAGGTCACCACCGCGATCTCCGCAGCGCGCGCGATCGGCCGCAGGCCGGGCGTGGTGAGCGGGGCGATGTTCGCGAGGTCGAAGGCGATCGGCACCGCGCCGCCCAGCTCCATCGTCAGCCGGGAAGACAGCTCGACGTGGAACAGCTCGTCGACGGCGATGTCCGCGCTCGCGGCGATCAGATCGACCGGCGCGCCGCACTCGAGCAGCGCCGTGGTCAGCGCGGAGAACGCGGCCGCGCTCGCGTACTCGGTGAACACGCCGTTGCTCCACACGCGGCGCGCTTCGAGCGCGTGCGCGACCGGATAGTCCGCGAGCTCGAGCGTCCCCCACGGCAGCTCGTCGATGCCGGGCCGCCGCCGATGCAGGCGCGCCTCGGTCGCACCACCGCGCCACGCGAGCTCGAACATCATCGGTGCCTCCCGGACTCGCGTGCCTGCGCCCCGTCCTCGCGATCGTCATCGACCGTATCGACGGTCGGCGGTTCGCAGGCACCCGGTGCCGGCGCGCGCGAGGTCACGTTGCCGCACGCGGGCGCGCCCGTCGCGAGCTGGCGAGGTACCGATGGTGGCGGTGATGGCGGTGACGGCGCCGGTGGCCGTGGCGGCGCCGGTGGTCGGGGCTCCATGCGCACGACCGGTGCCTCCGTCGGTGCGTGCGAGCTCGGGCCGTCGACCGTCGCGGCCGGCGCGACCGCGACCACCATCAAGAGCTTCGTCCAGATGCGCGAACGGATCGCCGTCCCATCGAGCATGCTCGCCTTCATGTCTCCTCCGGCGTCGAGGACGACGCTCGCGCGAGAGTGTTAACGGCTCGCGACGACGTTCTCCGCGGCCGGCGGGTGCTCCGCCTTCCAACCTGCGTAGCTCGCCTCGGTGCGTGCGAGCTGCGCGCGGTTCGCCGCGAGGAGCGCCTCCGCGCGCGCCAGCGTGTCCGCGAAGCGCGCCTGAAGCTGGCGCTCGTGGTTCCCCGCGCGGCCCTTCCCCATCGTATTGCCCGCGGCCGGCCGCCCGCTCGCGAGCAGGCGCGGCACGCCGGCGACCATCCCCGCCGCGATCCGCCGCTCGTGCTCGGCGCCCGCGACGTAGCCGCGCGCATGGAACAGCTCCCACTGCCACTGGCACTCGTCCTGCGGCCCGCCCTTGCCCATCGTGTTGCCGCACGCCGGGCGCTGGTTCGCGAGGGTGCGCGGCGTGTCCGCGCTCGCGCCGCGCGCGGCGCCCAGCACCACCGCGACCGCCAACAGCTGCTTGATCGGTTGCTTCATGCCGGCGAGGACGCGGGCGCCGGCGAAGCGTTAACGCGTCACAAGCGATAGTGCAGCTGGAACAGCGCGTAGCCGCCCGAGCGGCCGCCGCTGCCGAACGCGAGCGTCTCGTACCGCGTGTTGAGCACGAGCTCGAGGTGCGACGTCGCGAACCAGTGGAGGTTGACGTCGACGTTGTCGCGGTCGAGGTCGGGAGCCTTGTAGTTCCGATCGTAGTGACCGAGCCCGACGTCGAGCATCAGGCCCCGCGGCAACATGAACGACGCCAGGAGCGCGCCGACGATGCCGCGCGGATTGCCGCCCGCGGGATTGAGGTCGGTCACGTCGAAGGTCTGCGGGGCGTACTGCAGCTCCGCCTGCAGCAAGAGGTTCGCCGCGGGCACGTAGTACTTGCCCGTGACGCCCGTGTGGTAGCGCGTCGCGCTGTCGCTGCGCCGCACCATGCCCTCGACGCCGAGCGCGAGCCGCTCGCCGAGGCGTGCCTCCGCATACAGCGCGCCGCCGTTGTCGTGGACGACCGGATCGATCAAGGGATCCTTGATGAACGCGGTCGCGTGGGCCTCCCATTTCGGTGACACGTACGCTGCGCTGAGGCCGTAGGTCTCCGAGAACAGCTGCGTGCCGCCGTACCGCCGCACGTAGGTCGGGTGCTCCGCGACCCGCAACCCGAACACCGGCATGAACCGCCCCGCACGCACGTAGATGCCCTCGTTCTCGTCGGGCTTCGACTGCCACATCACGTAGTGCTCGCGTGACCACACCGTGGTCGCGGCGCGGTTGTCTTCCTGCGTCGGCCGGATGCCACCGGTGACGTTGACCCGGAACGCTCCGAGCTTCGCGCTGGCGTAGAGCTCGCCCTGCATCGGGAACGTCGCGAGCACCTTCTCGGGCGTCGAGATGAAGCCGGTCGAGCCGCGGAAGTGCCCGCCGAGGGTCAGCCACGACGGCGTCTCCACGAGCCCGTTCAGGAACTCGGGCGCCGTGCCGAACGTCGAGATCGCCTCGGCGTTGTAGAGGCCGTTCTCGTTGAGCAGCCCACCGCCGGACGGTGAGATGTGGCAGCCGGTGCAGGTCTGGTCGATCGACAGCTGGAACTGCGGGTACGCGTGCGCGACGCCGGCGCCCGCGAGCACGATGGCGAGGACGAGGAGCGCGCGGCTCATGGCTGGACCTCGATCTCGACGCACTCGGCGGAGATGCAGCGCCACTGCATGCCCGGCGATGCGATGCGGGCCTTGCAGTCCTCGAAGGGAGGCTGGAAGTTGAAGTCATCGCCGCAGGTGGCCACCTGGTCCCCGAGGCACTGCCGGGCGCCGTCGGAGGGCCGGCACTGGGCGTGCTGCGCCCCGCCCTTGATGAACTCGCGGATCAACGCGATGTCGGCGTTGGGCAGCGGCTGATCGAACGGCATCCGATCGACGGTCCGCACCAGCACCTGGTAGAGCTGCGCATTCTCGGGGGTCCCCGCGTCGGTCTCGTCGACCGCGCCCGCGACCAGATCGATGATGGCGTCGCGCGACTCCTCGATCGTGCTGAACGAGAGATCCTCGGCCTGCGCGAACGTGCTGTGGCACTGCGCCGGCGCGCAGCTCGGGATCAGGATCGCCTCGGTGAGGTACTCGACCGAGGGCGGGGTGTCGTCGTCCTTGGCGCACGCGGCGACCGAGATCGCCAGTGCCGGCAGCAGGATGAACCGCATGGCGGCGACGATACAGCAGGCGCGGGAGCGGGCGACTGCCCCGAAGCCTTACTTCACGTGACCAGTGTGTTGCACGCCGCTATTTCGCGTTGCGCGCGCGCGCGCGACGCAGCGACGAGCCCGCGCCGCTGGCAACCCGGCTGCGCACGATGCGCGGTGCGATCCGCGCAGTCGCGCGACGCGTCCGGCGCACCGACACCGGGGGCGGCTCGGCGCGGTATGCCATCGCCTCACGGATCTCGCCGCGGAGCACGAGGCGAACGCCCGCGTAGCTCGCATCGATCGTGCAAGCCTTGTTGGCGGACATGCCGGCCGCCAGCGCGATCCGACGCACGACGTCTTCGCTCACCCGGCGCGACGTGCGGCGCCACGCGACCCAGAACCCGCCGGCCGGGTGCAGGCGGCCCACGACATCGGTGAACCTGCGCTCGAGCTCTTCCAGCGAGTCGACGAACATCACCACCATGTCGACCAGCGGGAACCGCAGATCGGTGGTGATACGGATGTCGCCGGCGAGGTCCGACGCGGTCGCGAGCGAGCGTTCGAAAGCCCCGGGCGCGTTGAGCAGACAGACCCTGTGGCCTGCCTTGATCCCCAGCTTCTTGGGCAGTGGATGTCCCGGGTACCCAGCCATGACGAACGGATAATGCTCCGCTCGCGCGAGAGGTCAAACAGGAAGCCCAAAACATCTTTTAGAGCTCGGAAATCGTTCGATTCTGGTCCGATCTGTCCGCTCCCGGCGATTTGTAATTGAGGGAACGATTCGACCCACGTGTTCCCCCAGTTTTCGAGGTCTTTTGCGAAAGCCGGATCGGGGTGGCCCGGCTTCCTTGACATCTCGGGCCGACCTTCCCCAACTGTGCGCCAGCTGCATGGCGCACGGTCTTCTACTGATCAATCTCGGCACGCCGGACGAGCCCACGACGCCGGCGGTGCGCCGGTACCTCCGCGAGTTCCTCGGCGACCCGCGCGTGCTCGACATGAACAGCGTGGGCCGCGCCCTGCTGCTCAACGCGGTCATCCTCCCGACGCGGCCGGCGAAGAGCGCCGAGGCGTATCGCGCGATCTGGGACGCCGAGCGCGGCTCGCCGCTCCTGTATCACTCGCGCGATCTCGTCACAGCTGTGGCGGAGCGCCTCGGTGCGGAGTGGCGCGTCGAGCTCGCGATGCGCTACGGCAAGCCGTCGATCGAGCGCGGGCTCGACGCGCTGGTCGCTGCGAACGTCGACCGCATCATCGTGCTCCCGCTGTTCCCGCAGTACGCGTCGTCGTCGACGGGCACCGCGGTCGCCCGCGTGATGGAGCTCGCCGGGAAGAAGTGGAACGTCCCCGCACTCGATGTCGTGCCCGCGTTCTTCGACGACCCCGGGTTCCTCGACGCGTTCGCGGCCGTCGGCCGTCCCGCCCTCGACGCGGCCGCCCCCGATCACGTGCTGTTCTCGTTCCACGGCCTGCCCGTCCGCCAGATCACGAAGACCGACGCCACCGGTGCGCACTGCTTCGCGAGCGCGAGCTGCTGCGACACGCTCGCGAACCCGCACTGCTATCGGGCGCAGTGCTACGCGACCGCGCGCTGGCTCGCCCAGCGACTGGCGCTCCCCGCGGAGCGCTACACGGTGACGTTCCAGAGCCGGCTCGGGCGCACCCCGTGGATCCAGCCGTTCACCGACGTCGTGCTCGACGAGCTCGCGAAGGCGGGCACGAAGCGGCTCGCGGTATTCTGCCCCGCGTTCGTCGCGGATTGCCTCGAGACCGTCGAGGAGATCGGCATCCGCGCCAAGGCGCAGTGGAAGGCCGCAGGCGGCGAGGAGCTCGTGCTCGTGCCGTCGCTCAATGCGACGCCGGCGTGGGTCGACGCGATCGCCGCGATCGCCGAGCGCCACGCGGCCCGCAAAGTAGTAGCGGCCAGCTAACGTCGATGAGTTGAGCAGCGTTGGCGCGCTCGCGGGGTAAAACCCTCGACGTGAGCACGCTACGCGACGTCTACGGCACCCTCCTCGTCGTCCGTCCACCCGTCCCGGCTACCGTCAACAAGGCGGGCGCGAACTACAAGAGCGAGGTCACGCACCTGACCTACTCGCCGCGCCGCGCGTACGACGAGTGGCTGTCGATCCTCGAGGCGATCCGCGCCGCCGGCGGCGACGCGCTCTACCAGTTCGAGGCCGTGGACGAGCCGCTGCTCGATCACGCGGCACTCGAAGTCGACGGCGATGGCGCGATCCATCCCGCGGGCTCGCGCGAGGTGCTCGGCACCATCGACGAGGTCCAGACCGGGCGCGTGTTCGCGGCCAACGGGCCGTGGGTCACCGTCGAGAGCGGCGCGCTGCGCGCGGTGATGCCGAACATGCTCGCGCACCGCCGCGCCGAGGCCGCCTACTACCGCGACCTGCTCGGCGAGCTCGCGGCCGCGGCCAACCTCTCGCTCGAGCTCACCGACAATCCGCATCGCTGGGAGGGCATGGCCGACGTGGCCGTCGTCGGCGATCGTGTGGTGCTGACGTATGCGGTGCCCGGGCACTACGACGCGGGGACCACGCCCAAGAGCGCGCGCAGCTCGCGCGATGGCATCGCGTTCGCGGCCGATCACGCGGGCGTCCCCGCCGGCGCTCGGATCTACGCCGAGCTGGTCTACCCGCACTTCCACGGCGACACCGTCCACTTCGGCGCGCGCCCGGCGCACGGCCCCCCGGTGCTCGCGCACTACGCGGGCGGGCTGTATGGAGACGGCGCCGCGGTGGTCGCGCGCGCGCTCGGCGCCGAGGCGATCCTCGCCATCGATCGCGCGGACGCCGTCGATGCGTACGCCGGAAACTCGCGCCAGGTCGGCCGCGGCGTGCTGGTCCCCGACGGCGTGTCGGCCGCCTTCATCGCCGGCCTCGAGCGGCTCGGGCTCCAGACGTACCGGCTGCCTCTGTTCGAGCTGTTCGGCAAGGCGGGCGGCGGGCCCGCGTGCGCGACGCTCTACCTGCCGCGAACGCTCGACGTCCCGGCGCACCATGGCCTGCGCTACTCGGCGACCGAGGCGGCGGTGCGCGCGCGTCGAGAGCGGATCCCGGAGACGCTGCGCGTGGACCCGGCGTTCTTCACGGGCAAGTCTCGAGGCTGAGCTCCGCGTTTCGCTGGTGATCGACGCCGCACACGAAGTGGCCGCAAACCCTGGAATTCCTGGGGGGGATTCGGATAAAACCGGCGGCACTAGGAAACGGCCGTCCCAGGGGGGGACCGGCTGAAACAAAGGACCTGTCTATGAATCGCTTGTTCCGACCCACTCTTGTCGCCCTCTTGGTCGGCGGGCTCAGCTCCACGGCTCTCGCGAACGTTGAGGTCGGCGGCACCGCCGGTGTTCACGTCTTCAGCGAGTCGAATGAGCTCGGCGTCCCCGACATCGCCGATGCTCCCTCGGAGCGCAACTCGGCGCTCTTCGGACTCCGCATCGGCGCGTTCTTCGGCGACATGATCGGCGTCGAGGGCGAGATCGGTGTGGTCCCGAGCGAGGCGCGCAGCCAGGTGTTCGACATCTGGAACCTGACCTACCGCGCGCACGTCGTCGCGCAGTTCCTCGCGGACAAGCCGAAGACCAAGCTGATTCCGTTCGTGCTCGCGGGCGCCGGCGCCTTCCAGGTCGTCGACACGCAGGGCCCGGACACGATCATGGAAGACACCGACGCGGTGATCTACGCCGGCGTCGGCGCGAAGTACCGCGTCGACAACGGGTGGGGCCTCCGCGCCGACGCGCGGATCCTGTTCCCGCCCAGCAGCGAAGACGAGGGCTTCACCACGGACTTCGAGGCCCTGCTCTCGATCTACAAGGAGTTCGGCCGCAAGACGGAGGAGGCGCCCCCGCCGCCGCCCGTCGATAACGACCCGGACAAGGACGGCATCCTCGGCGACGCCGACAAGTGCCCGACCGAGCCCGAGGACAAGGACGGCTTCGAGGACGACAACGGCTGCCCCGACAACGATAACGACGCCGATGGGATCGCGGACGCGGCCGATCAGTGCGCGCTCGAGCCGGAGGACAAGGACGGCTTCGAGGACGAGAACGGCTGCCCGGACGGCGACAACGACGCCGACGGCGTGCCCGACGCGGCCGACAAGTGCGCGATGGAGCCGGAGGACAAGGACGGCTTCCAGGACGAGGACGGCTGCCCGGATCCGGACAACGACGCCGACGGCGTGCCCGATGCGCAGGACAAGTGCGCGGCGGATCCCGAGACCAAGAACGGCTTCCAGGACGAGGACGGCTGCCCCGACGAGATCCCGCAGAAGCTGAAGGCGTTCACGGGTGTCATCAAGGGCATCAACTTCAAGGTCTCCTCGGCGGACCTCCAGGCGACGTCGAACAAGACGCTCGACCAGGCCGTCGCGATCCTGAAGGAGTACCCGGACCTCAAGCTCGAGATTCAGGGCCACACCGACGATCAGCAGCTCAAGAACACGAAGAAGTTCGCCGACAACAAGGCGCTCTCGCAGGCGCGCGCCGAGACGGTCAAGGCGTACTTCGTCAAGAAGGGCATCGAAGAGGGTCGCCTGACGGCGGTCGGCTTCGGTGACGAGCAGCCCGTCGAGGCGCCCGCCGGCCTCAAGGGTGCGAAGCTGAACGCCGCGCGCGCGAAGAACCGCCGCGTCGAGTTCAAGCTGATCTCGTCGCTGACGGCCACGCCGGCCGCCACCGACGCGGCTCCGGCTCCGGCGCCCGCTCCGGCTCCGGCGCCCGCTCCGGCCCCGGCTCCGGCGCCCGCGCCGAATCCGTAACCACGGACGGCACGCGGTAACGCGAAGAGGGCCCCCGCGAGGGGGCCTTTTTCATTGGGTGGAGCGCCAAGGACGAGCCCGAGGCCACGCGTGATAAGAAGGGGCGTGCTCGCCGCTGACTTCGTCGCCCACCTCGCCTGCCCTGTCTCGAAGCAGCGCCTGATCTACTTCCCCGAAGACGCCTGCTTCGTCAGCGTTGCGGCCCGGCTGCGCTACCGCATCGAGGAAGGGGTCCCCCTGCTCCTCGAGGAGGAGGCCGAGCGACTGTCCGAAGCGGAGGTCAACCAGTTGATCGATCGTGCAAGGCAGCTGGGGCTGGCAGTTCCGGCGTGATTTTGCAACGTTAGCTTTTACAAGTCTCTTGACGTACAGCGCCATCGGCGGTAGATCGCCGGTTCCTTAGCGGAGCCATCTCCCCGGTGCTGAAGTCGCTCTCCATCTTCACGGGCAACGCGAATCGCGCGCTGGCGGATGAGATCTGCAAGTGCGTCGAGATTCCGCTCGGGCGCGCGGACGTCACGCACTTCTCCGATGGCGAGATCTACGTCGAGATCGGCGAGAACGTGCGCGGGGTGAACTGCTTCGTCGTGCAGCCCACGTGCTCGCCGCCGAACGAGTCGCTGATGGAATTGCTGATCATGATCGATGCGCTCAAGCGCGCGTCGGCCGGCAGCATCGTCGCGATCATCCCGTACTTCGGATACGCGCGGCAGGATCGCAAAGCGAAGCCGCGCACGCCGATCACCTCGAAGCTCGTCGCGAACCTCGTCACCGCCGCGGGCGCGAATCGCGCGCTCGCGATGGATCTCCACGCCGGTCAGATCCAGGGCTTCTTCGACATCCCGTTCGATCACCTGTACTCGATGCCGGTGCTGATCGAGGAGCTGCGCACGCTGGGCTACGGCGGTGATAGCACCATCGTCGTGTCGCCCGACGCCGGTGGCGTCGAGCGCGCGCGTGCGTTCTCCAAGCGCCTCGGCGCGGGCCTCGCGATCATCGACAAGCGCCGCCCCGCGCCCAACGTCTCCGAGATCATGAACATCGTCGGCGACGTGAAGGGCAAGAAGGCGATCATCGTCGACGACATCATCGACACCGCCGGCACGCTCACCAACGCCGCGCACGCGATCATCAACGCGGGCGCCGCGAGCGTGTCCGCGTGCGCGAGCCACGCGGTGTTCAGCGGCAAGGCAGTGCAGCGCATCAGCGAGTCGCCGCTGCAGCACGTCGTCGTCACCAATACGATTCCCCTCAGCGAACAGGGTGCTGCGTGCTCCAAGGTCCGCGTGCGTAGCGTCGGTCGCCTCCTCGGCGAAGCGATCAAGCGCATTCACCACGGAGACTCGATCAGCTCGCTGTTCGTGTAGTGCAAGCAAGAACCCCGGGAACCAAGAACCGAGAACGAAGAGAGAACGTCATGGAAGTCGGAAAGCTCACGGTCACGCTCCGCAACACCACCGGTCACAAGGGCGCGTCGCGCCAGCTGCGTACGGAAGGCAAGGTCCCTGGGGTCTGCTACGGCGCGTCGGTCGACGGCCGCATCGAGCCGCTGCCGATCGTCGTCGACGTCAAGGCGCTCAAGAAGGCCCTCGACCCGGTCAAGAAGCAGAACACGGTCCTCTCGCTGACGATCGAGGGCGGCGCGCAGGCGCGCACGCTGTCGGCGCTCGTGAAGGACTATCAGCTGCACCCGCTCCGCCGCGAGATCACGCACGTCGATCTCCTCGCGATCGATCCGAACAAGGAAGTGCTCGCCGAGGTCCCGCTCGAGTTCATCGGCAAGCCGAAGGGCGCGATCGACGGCGGCCAGATCCGCATCGTCCTCCGCAACCTCGCGGTGCGCGCGAAGCCGAGCGACATCCCGGTCAAGCTCACGATCGATGTCTCGCCGCTCGAGATCGGCGACGTCATCCACGTCTCGGCGATCGAGCTGCCCGCCGGCGTCAGCGCGGTCACCGGCCGTGACCTCGCCGTCGTCACCTGCGCGGCGCCCGAGGAGGAGAAGGCTGCGGCGACCGAGGGCGCGGCCCCGGCCGAAGGTGCGGCGGCGGCTGCGGCGGCCCCGGCTGCCGGCGCCAAGGCGGCTGCGCCTGCCAAGGACGCCAAGGCGGCGCCCGCGGCGGCTGCGAAGCCCGCTGCCAAAAAGTAAGGTCACCCCATGTCGTGGCTGGTTGTCGGCCTGGGCAACCCAGGCGCGAAGTACGCGCGCAACCGCCACAACATCGGGTTCATGGTTGTCGACGAGCTCGCGCGCAAGCACGGGCTCCCCGCGTGGACGACGAAGCTGGGCGGTGACACCACCGCGGGCATCGTCACCACCGAGCGCGGGCGCGAGCGCGCCCTGCTGCTCAAGCCGATGGAGTTCATGAACCTGTCGGGGTTCGCGACCCAGCGCACGGCCGCGTTCCACAAGATCGACATCGATCAGATCCTCGTCGTCCACGACGAGATCGATCTCGAGCTCGGCATGGTCCGCCTCAAGTCAGGCGGCGGCCACGGTGGTCACAATGGGCTGCGCTCGCTGATGGAGCAGCTCGGCGGCAACGGCTTCGCGCGGCTGCGCATGGGCGTCGGCCGCGATCCGAATGCCAGGCCGGGCGCGAAGGACGCGGCCGGCTGGGTGCTCGCGGATTTTCCGCCGGCGCAGGCCGACCTCGTCGAGCGCATGGTCCGCGCGGGCTGCGAGGACATCGAGACCGTCCTCGCCAAGGGCATCAAGGACGCGATGAACCAGCACAACGCGCGGCCGAGCCTTTCGACCTGAGGCCGAGCCCCCCGGTCTCGCGGTCGCGCACTCCGCGCTCTGCGTAGACCTCGGCGCGTCTCTCGCATCGCTCCGCGGCCATGAAGCTCCGAGCTGTTCTGACGAGCGTCGTGGCGCTGGCCGCATGTGGGGATGACGACAATGACCTCGGCGGTCTGGATGCCGCACCCGTGGCGTCGGCGCGCGACTTCACGCTGAGGATCGAGAACGTGGCGCCCTGGACGATGATCCGGGCGGGCTCGGTCACGACGATGACGAATCAACAGTCGGGCTTCGCGGGGCCCGGCCGTACGTTCGAGGTCCGCTTCAACGCGCGCGACCACCTGTTCCTCAGCTTCGCGACCATGCTCGGTGAGTCGAACGACTGGTTCTTCGCGCCCGATCCGCAGGGCATCCCGCTGTTCACCAACGGGCGTCCGACGGCCGGCGACATCACGCGGTTCGTGAAGCTGTGGAACGCAGGCACCGAGATCGATCAGGAGCCGGCGGTCGGAGACGCGACCCGCCCGCGGCAGCCCTCGTCGGACTTCGGCGCACCGGATCCCGACGACACCGTGCGCGAGCTCCCCGTGACCGTGCCGCTCGCGGATGGCAGCACGTTCGTGCGGCCCGCCGTCGATCGCATGATCCGCGTGACCCTGACCCCGGGGCCCGATCAGCAGTTCACGCTGCGCATCCAGAACATCTCGAACGCGATGACGCTCCAGACGTCGCAGGGCGCGATGGCGATCCACATCTCGCCGATCACCTTCGCGGTGTCCGAGCATCCCGCTCCGCTGTTC
>Ga0247822_10000494_pt1 | contig 21283 bp, 8 predicted proteins | sample 13C_Cellulose_Da_FD_192423 | JGI IMG/M metagenome (GOLD analysis project Ga0247822, IMG submission 192423) | Soil microbial communities from agricultural site in Penn Yan, New York, United States - 13C_Cellulose_Day30 | ecosystem: Environmental > Terrestrial > Soil > Agricultural land | place...
TTCCCACGCAGAGCGTGGGAACGCACGGGGGCGACGCTCCGCGTCGCGGGTCGAACCAGCCGGTAAGCTTCCAGTCAATACCGGAAGCGTCCCGCCCGGTTCAGCTCTCGGGACGCGGAGCGTCCGAAGAACGTTCCCACGCCGAGCGTGGGAACGAGATTCTTAACTGCGCTGCTTGCACGATGCCGGGCCGCGAGGTACAAGTTTCTTCGCTTCGTCGGTCGGGGTCGAGTTTAGCTTTGCCGCTCTGCGGCGGGGTGATGTTGCGTCACCCGAGCGCATGGCTTGCCGTGCGTCCCGAGGAAGGCTGTTCCAGACCCGCTATCGGGATAATTACCCTCCCGGCAACCGTGGTCTGGAACAACCCCGCGGATCGTGGTTCCACGGTTGCCGGGAGGGTAATTATCCCGGCGGGTCCGTGAGCCTTCCACGTTCCAGGTCGAGTAGTAAACCGCCCGACCGACGAAGCCCTTTTTAGATTCCCATCGGCGGAGACACCGTGGCCGCCACCCTGACCCTGGACGACGTTCGCCGGGCGTGGGACACCCGCGACCCGGAGCTGCCGCGGCTCATCGCCCAGCTTGCCGAGCATCCCGACCCCGAACCGGAGAAGCCCGTCCGCGAGGGAGCGCCGACGTTCGACCAATTCCTCTACGAGATCAAGTCGCCGCAGTTCCGCAAGAAGCCGAAGGACGAGCAGGCCCACGTCCGCGTCGAGCGGATGAAGGTACTGGAAGCCCCCGACGCCGAGGTGCCGCTGCCGGACCGGCTGAAGCTGCACACGGTCATCCTCGACCTGTGGACGGCCGACGACCCGTTCGCGCGGTCGTGCTTGCTCGAAGTGATCGCCACCTGCCCGCTGACCTACGGCCCGTGGCGGGCGCTGAAGCGAGTCTTCAAGGAGTCCGAGGCGAACCGCGACACCGAAGTTTATGGCGCACTTGCCGCCCGGTTCGACAAGGAGCATGCGTCGCACGGCCACCGGTCGATCAGCTCGCAGACGTTCGCGTACCTGGTCCGCCGGGCGTGGCGATTCCTGCGGCGGGTCGGGGTGCAGTTGCCCGCGACCTACGCCGACACCGCGGTGGACTACCTGTGCCGCTACCCGGACGAAACCAACTGGCGGAACACCTGGATCGCCAACCACGTCTTCTTCCACGAGGCGAAGCAGTACGGCCGCTCGCACTTCCGCTACGGCTGGAACAAGTACCCGTCGCACAGCCACCTGAAGGACCGGGCGTTCGCGGACCTGTGGAAGCGCAGCCCGCGGCCGCTGTTCACGCTCCTGGAGCGGGCGAAAGCGGACTCCGTGCGCGAGTTCGCCGCGGCGGCGCTGAAGGCCGACTTCCGGGCGGCGCTGCGCGACGTGGAGCCGGTCTGGGTGGTGCGGCTCATCGCGGTGCAGAGTAAAGCCATCGACGAGTTCGTGGTCTGGCTGTTGCAGAACGTGCCGACGTTCGAGCAGGGGAACTTCCGCAAGGCCGGGCTGCACGACGCGGTACTGCGGCTGCTGGACTCGCCGGCCGACGCGGCCAGGGCATACGCGGCGGGTTACGCGCGGACCCACGCGCGCGACCTGCCGGTGCCGGAGTTGGTGCGGCTGGCGAACAACTCGCACGAGGCGGTGCGGAAGCTGGCGCAGGACCTATTAGGCGAGCGCGACCCGCGCAAGGACGTGGGGCTGGCCGCGTGGGGCGAGTTACTGGAGTCGCAGCACGGGTTCAAGTTCGCCGCGGCGGTGATCCCGCAGCACTTCGGGGCGAAGGAACTCACCCCCGAGTGGTTCGCCGACCGGCTGCTCTCGCCGAACCAGCAGGCGTTCGACTTCGCGAAGGGACTACTGCCGAAGGTCCACCCGCCGGAGAAGCTCGGCCCGGCGTTCTACCTGGGCGTGCTTAGGCGGCTCGACCCGGAGGACTCGCGGAAAGCCCAACGAGTCATCTCCTACGCGGTCGGCGAGTTGGCCCGGTTCGACCTGAGCACCGTCGAGTCGGACGGACTACGCTGGCTGGCGCTATTCCCCGGCGGCTGGGCGCACGTTGCCCGCTGGATCGACGAGGGGAAGTTGCGGCCGCAAGCGCTGGGCATCGACTTCCTGAAGGCGCTGGCGTTCCACCCGGACTGGGAAGCCGACCCGTCGCTGGCCGCGTTCCGCGCCTCGACCGGCGGGTGGGCGACGGACCTCGCCTTCAACGAGAGCCGGGCACAGCAGGTGCTTGGGTGGCTCGGCGACGTGCGGAAGTTCTCGCCAACCGAGGTCGGGTTCGACTGGCTGATGAAGCTGGTGGCACGGACGGAGTCGCTGTACCACGACTTCGCCGTCGAGACGATGACGAAGTCTTTCGCGCCGGCGGACTTCGCAACCCCGGAGTCAGGCGTCAGGAGTCAGGAGTCAGCGAAACCGGCGGACTTGCAGCGTGCGTCGTTCGTCTTCACGGGCAAGCTCGCGACGATGACCCGCGACGAGTCCGAGGCGAAGGTCAAGGCCGCCAACGGCGTCGTCGCCGGGTCGGTGACGAAGAACCTGCACTACCTCGTGATCGGCGACGAGGGCTCGCCCCTGTACGGCCAGGGCAAGAAGGGCTCCAAGCAGGTCAAGGGTGAGCAACTTAACGCGGCCGGGGCCAACATCCGCATCGTCTCTGAGACGCTGTTCCTCCAGATGCTCGCCGGCCAGCAGCGGCAGGCGTCCGAGGACGCCACGCTCGCCGGCTGTCGGAGGCTGTGGGAGTTGGCCATCGCCCCCGGGCCGGCCGACGCGCCGGTGGGGAAGTTCGCCCGGCAATACATCCGTAAGCATCACCCGATCCTCGGGGCGCAGCTCGCCGACAAGCCAGTGGACCCCGGCACCGAGGTGCCGTTGTCGTTCCTGACGTTCGAGCTGGTGTCGCCGCTGTTTGCCGAGTCCCGCAAGCCGCTGCGCGAGTTCACCCTGGAGTTGGCGAAGTACGACTTCGCGCGCTGGAACCCGTCCATTGATGCGCTCGTGTCGATGACCGAGTTGCCGTTCGCGGACGTGCGGCGGTTCGTGGCGAAGGCCCTGCTCGCCGACGACACGCCGGAGAATCGGCTGTTCCGGCTCGACCCGGCACGGCTGGAACCGTCAGCCGCGTACCGGTTCTGCGAGTCCGCCGACGACGAGACACGGGCGCTGGGAATGGAACTCATCAACCGGCTGCCGAAGCTGCGGGTGCCGGAGGAGCTGTTCCGGTTGACGGAAAGCCCCGACCGGCGGGTGCGGGCGTTCGTGATCCGGTCGCTGTGGGCGGTGTACCGCGACCGCGGGCTGACCCCCGACTGGAAGCCGCCGGTGCCGCCGAAGCCGCAGGTCGGGGCCGGGGCGAAGAAGGCCGCCGAGAAGCTCGAATCGACCCGCGGCGACGGCGTCCCGCACCGGCCGGAGGGCTGGCCGGCCGGCAAGCCGACGCTGGCGCAGTTCCTCCGCCGGGTGCTGTTCGAGGTCCCGCCCGGCCCGCCGGAGCCGGCCAAGGCAGACCCCGACGACACCAGTGACGCCGCGCCGTCACAGCCGAAGAAGCCGGCGGATAAGGTAGTCGCCCGCAAGGTGCTGCCGGCCCGGCGGGCGAAGCTCGACGCCGTCGAGACGATGCGCGACCTGGCGCTGTCGGACCGGGAGTTCGCGACCGGCGTCCTGCCGCTGCTCGACGAGTTCCTGCGGTCCCGCGGCAAGAGCGAGCAGGCGGCGTGTCTCGTCGCCGTGACCCGCATCCGGCACACCCACCCCGAGTTGAGGGCGGCCGCGCCATGACCCCCGAGGAGCGCGAAGAGTTCCTGCGCAAGCGGCTCGCCGCCGTCGAGCAGATGATGGCGGGGCTAGACCCCTCCGCCCGACAGGGGTTCGTGGCGCACATCCCCAAGACGCTCTCCGCGATCGGAAACCTGCAATCCGAACCCGCCGGAGCCGGGGAGCAGTTGCTCGAGATGTTGGGCAACGCGCAGCAGTTGCTCGGGGCGATGGCCGGCGCCGCGGCCGGCACCACCGCCGGCGACAAGTACCTGACCTACCGCGGCGACATCAAGGCCGCGGTCGGAGTCGGCGGCGCGCTGGCGTTCGTCACCGCGCACCCGGAGGGGCAGCCGACCGCGCTGTACCGGCTCGACGCCGATTCGCTGAAGCTCTCCGAGCAGGCGCTGCCGTGCGGCGGGGTGGCGCTCGCGGTTGCCGGCGAGTTCCTCTACCTCGCCGGGACCGACCGCCGGGTGTACGTCTCGGACGCCGGCCGCGCCCCGAAGCCGCTGGGGGAGCCGTTCGCCGCCGACGTGGCCGCGATCGTGCCCGTGGCCGGCGACCGGCTCGCGATACTCAACGGGCCGCGGATCGACCTCGTCTCTCGTGGCGACGGGCGGGTGCTGCAAACTCTCGACCTGCCCGAAACCGGAACCTGCCTCGCAACCGATCGCACCGGGCAGTGGCTCGCGGCCGGCACCGAGAAGGGAACGGTCGCCGTCTTCGACGGCCAGGACAAGAGCGAGTTCGAGCCGTCCGAGTCCGACCGGCTGCACGACGGCGCCGTGACCGCGCAGCTGTTCGAGCCAGAAGAGTTACGGTTCTTCTCGGTCGGGGCGGACCACAAACTGCTCACGACGCACGCCCGCGGCCGGCTGGAGCCCGAGGACAAGGGCCGCGACAACGCCCACGAGGACCTGGTCCCCGCGATGGCCTGGGCGCCGGCCGGCGACCGGTTCCTGACCGGCGGCCGGGACGGCGTGCTGAAAACGTGGCCGCGCGTCGGTGGCGTGAAGCCGGCCAAGCTCGACGGAGTCGGCAAGGTGGTCGCGCTGGCGGTCGTCACCGCGTACAACCGGCCGCGGCTGGCGGTCTGCTCAGACGACAATACCATCCGGTTCGTCGAGTTGGACACCGACGGTCGGTTCGGCGAGGTGATCGCCCGCGCTTACGGGGCCGCGGACCGCGCGAAGAGTGAGCTTTCCCAGTCCGACCCGCGCCGCCGCGAAAAGGTGCTCAAGGAACTGGCGGACTGGAAGGACGCCGCGTCGCTCGACCTGATCGCCAACCAGTTGGAGCAGGACGCCGACCACCAGTTGCGTCTCCTGGCGGCGCAGACCCTCGCCGCGTCCCCGAACCCCCGGTCCGTGGCGCTGCTGGAGGCGGCGGTCAACCACCGCGACGAGAAGGTCCGCGTCGAGGCGTTCAAGGGGTTGCAACGGCACCTCGGCGCCTCGGACTTCCGGCCGATCGACCAGGCGCTGAAGACCGGCAAGGCCGACGTCGGCGCGCTGGCGGTGAAGGCGCTCGAACCGCTGGCGGCGGCCGACGACCAGGCGCTCGCGCGGCTGACCGACGCGCTGGACGCCGGCACCTGGGACGTGCGCAAGTCGGCCCTGGCAGCGCTGGCGTCGGTGTTCGCGGCCGACCCGCCGCGGGCCGGGCTGACCGCGCTGGGGTCGAAGCACGGCGACGTCCGGGCCGCGGCGTTGGCCCGGTTCTACGAGCGCAAGCTGCTCGACGACCCGCGGGTTCGCTCCGCGGTTCGCCGCCGGCTGGAGGACGACGACCCCGGCGTCCGCCGGGTAGCGTTCCTGGTGTCGGTGCTGGCCCGGTTCGGCCTGGCGAATTACCTCCGCCGCGCCGACCCGGAGTTGCACCGCCAACTCAACGAGTTGCAGGGCACGGACACGCCGGCGACCGACGTACCCGCGGCCGACAAGAAGAAACTCACGCCCGACGACTACGACGTGCCACTCCAGGCGACGGCGGCGCGGGCGCTGGACACCTGCCTGCGCGGGGCGCGGGCCCTGGCCGTCCTCGGCGACCCACGCGCGTTCGGCCTGTTGATCCAGCTCAGCCGCGAGGACGACGCGCCTGCGCGGGTCGAGGTCTGCCGGGCACTGGCGGCGCTGAACGACCGGCGTGCCGTGGCCCGGTTGTGGTCGATGCTGACCGACCCGGACGCCTCAGTCCGGGACGCGGCGTACTCCGCGCTGGCAAAGATCGACGCGGCCGACCCGCTCGCAGTGGCCGGGGCCGGGCTGGCCGCTCCCGAGGACGTTCGCCGCCGCGGGCTGCAAACCCTGGTCGAGTTCGTCCGCGCCAACCCGCCCGGCGACCCGCCCGCCGGGCCGCCGGACCCGACCGCCCAGCCGGCGTGGTTCCTGCTCGTGCAGTCGCTCGACGACGCCGTGCCGGCGGTGCGGTCCGAGGCGTGGAAGGCGGTCCTCAACCTCAAGGTCGGCGGCGGGGGCGAACCCACGTTGCGGTTCGCGCGCCGATCGACGCACGCCGATGTCCGCCGCGAGGTGCTGACCGAGGTCATCGCCCAACTGACCGAGCCGTGGGCGACGCCGCTGCTATACGAGTTCTTCGACGACCCCGACCCCGGGCTGCGGGCCGAGGCGTTCGCCGAAGCGACCCGCAAGACCAAGGAACTCGCCCCGCTGACGGCGGCGCTCGGGTCGCGGCACACCGACGCCCGCCGGCTCGCCATCGACACGCTCATCAAGCGGCGGACACCACAGGCCCAGGCGCTGCTGGTGAAGTCGCTCGCCGACCCGGACCGCGACCTGCGGCAACTCGCGCTGGCGGCGCTGGTCAACGAGGACGCCGTCCCGGCGCTGACGGAAGCGCTGGAGAGCCTGCACGCCGACGTGCGGGTCCGGGCAGCGGCGGCGCTAGCACGTCACGGCGACCCGGCGGCGTTGAAGCCGCTGCTGGAGCTGGCGACCGCCGCGGAGCCGATCGAGAAGGAGCGTATCCCGACGTGGCTGGACACGACCGAGGGCGCGCTCGCTGGGCTGGCGGAACTCGGCGACCCGGCCGCGGTCGCACCGATCCGGTGGCTGCTGGGAAGCGATCACGCCCGCGTCCGCAAGGCGGCGGCGGACGCGCTGGCTTGGTCGTCGCGGCCGGACTCGCTCGACGGGCTGCGCCAGGCGCTGCCGCACGCCGACCCGGAGGTCCGGCACCGGGCCGGGTTCGGGCTGGCCCTCCTTGGCGACGCGTCCGCCGTGGCGCGACTGCTGGACGACGAGTTCGCCCGCACGATGGGCCCCGCGGCGCGGCTGGAGGCGGTGGCCGCCCTCGGCGACGCCGGCGAGGCGGGGCTGGCCGCGCACCTCGACCACCCGGACGAGTCGATCCGCGCCCGGGCGCTGCTGGTTCACCTTCTCCGCGAGTCGCGGGACGCCGCCGGGACCGCCCGCCGCTGCCTGGAGTGCCTGTCGGCCCGGTCCGCGCGGGTCCGCCTGACCGGGGCGCAGGCCCTCGAACTCTACGCCGACCCGGCGGCGTTCCGCTCCTTCGTTGTTCAGGCGGTCAACGACCGCGGCGACGAGACGGCATGGAAGGTGCCGCCGGAAACCGTGGACGCGCTGGCCGCCGTGCTGACCGCCGGCTCGTCGTGGCTGAAGGCTCGCGCGGTCCGGCTACTGGAGTGGTTCACCGAGAAGGAGCAGGCCGGCTTCAACCAGGCGTGGGCGGTATTCGGCAAGCGTTTCGCGCGCGAGATCGGCGAGGCCCAGACCGCCGCGCCGCAACGGACCCGGTCGCAGCTCACCGCGGAGCAGTTAAAGGAGCTGGCGTTCGGCGCGTACGTCGGGCTGGTCCGCGAGCAGGGCGGCGCCGCCGCGACCCCGGCCGTGGTCCGCGTCCGGCAGACGGCGTTGAGTCGCATTCTCGCCCTGGCGACGAAGGACGAGCGATACAACCGCGCCGCCCGGCCGGTGCTGACGCAGGCGCTCGGCGACCCCAACCAGCCGGTGCGGACGCAGGCGTTCGAGCAGTTGTTGACGCTCGGTGCGGACCGGACGCAACTCGGGGCGGAAGCCCTGGAGGCCGGACACACCGACCTCGGGGTGAAGGGGCTGGAACTCCTGTCCGCCTCGGCGGGCGACGGCGACGCGGTGCTGGAGCGGGTGATGCTCGCCCGCACCGACGACCTCGCCGCGGAGGCCGCGAAGTTGCTCGCCGGCCGCCGCGGGCAGGTGCCGGTCGCCGCGGCGGCGCTGCAAGCGACCCACGAGCCGCTGCGGCAGCAGGCGGTGCAGTGGCTCGCCGCCGATGCCGACAAGCCCGCCGACGCCCGCAAGCACCTGCGCGACGCGCTGACGTCTCGCTACCGCCGGGTGCGGGAGTCGGCCGCGTTCGAGTTGGCAGCGAAGAAGGACCCGGCCGCGTTCGACGCCCTGGTGACACTGCTCCGCGAGGCGGAATTTCCCAACAAGCAGAAGAAGGTGATTGGCGCCCTGGCGCAACTCGGCGACCCGCGCGCCGCCGGTGCGTTCCTCGACCGGATCGAGAACAACCCGGCCGGGGACGCGCAGGTCGAGGAACTGTTCATGGGCGCCTCGTCGTTCCGCCGGCCGGAAACAGCCGACCGCTTGTTAGCACTGGCGGAGCGGAAGAAGGAATGGCGATTGGCCGCGTTCGACGCGTTGCTCATCGTGAGCGGGTTCGTCCAGCACATCGAGGACCCTGAGGACGAACGGCCCGACCGCAAGTGGGAGGAGCAGCAACACCCGCGGCACTCGGCCATCCTGGCACGGCTGCTCGACCGGGCCGTCGCGATCGGGGCGTGGGACTACGTGGCAAACCTGATCCCGCAGGCGCGCTGGTGCCGCGGCCCCGAGGTAAACGAGCCACTCGCGCTACTGACCGCCAACCCTGACGACGACCTGCGCAACGAGGCGGTGCAGGCGCTCGGCTGGCGGCTCAAGCACCGCAACGCCCCCGCCGACCCGCTGCTGAAGGCACTGCGGCACAAGGACCCGACGACGCAGTTCTTCGCCGCCGAGGGGCTGGCCCGCGCCGGCCGTGCCGAGGGGATCAACGTCCTGCTCTCGGCCATCGAGTACCTGGACGACGTGCAGCTGCGATGGCGCGCGGTGCTGGCGCTGGGCGAACTCGGCGACGCCCGCTCCGTGGACGTACTCCTGCGGCTCGCGGGCGAAGACGGCCACGCGCTGCAAGAGCCCGCCGCCGAGGCGATCGGCCACCTGCGCCGCTCGCCGGAGGCGGAGAAGATCGGCCGGCTGCTCGAACGGCTGGCGAAGGGGACAGGCGGTATCGCGCTGCGGTCGCTGGTGGGGCTGCGCTGGTTCGACTCCGAGGCCGGCTGGAAGCTCCTCCGTCAGCGCGCGACCGACCGACAGAACTGGATCGTCCGCCGCACCGCGGTCGAGCAACTCGGCCACAGGGACGAGCCGGCCAACCGCGACCTCTTGCTCAAGCTGTTGCAGACCGACCCGGACGGGGACGTGGTGACGACCGCGTTCGCCGCGGCCCGCCGGCTGTGGGGCCGCGACTCGCTCGAACCGCACTACGCCCTGGTCCAGCACCCCGACGCGCAGGACCTCATCGACAACTCGGACCTGTCCGACGAGCGGGTCCTGGACGAGATCCACCGGCGCGGGGAGCCGCTTCGCCTTCTGCAACTCTTCCCGCGCTGTTCCGCCGAGGTGCAGGCCACGCTGGAAGCGAGCTTGCTGGGCCGGGCGGCGGTCCCGGTAAAGGACGTGACCACCGCGCTGACCCAGGCCGACGAGGGGACGGTCCGACTCGCCGCCCGGTTGCTGGGCAAGGCCGGTCCCGGCGACGCCGCGACGCAGACCGCGGTCGGCGACGCGCTGGCTCGCTGGTCGGCGTCGTGGCAGGATCGTCGGACGAGGCTGCTGCGCGACCCGTCGCAGCGGGACATGCTCGACCGGGCCACTGACTGCCTGCGGGGGCTAATCTGGGCCGCCGGCCGGGTCGGGGTGCCCGCGGAGAAAGTGGCCGACCTCGCGGCGGGTCGGCCGGACGACCCGCTGTTCCGTCCGGTCCGTCTCGAAGCGGTGCGGTGCCTCGCCTCGTCGCCGCCGTCGAAAGCGACCCTGACCGCGCTGGAGTCTGTCGCCCGCGGCACCGACCCCGAGGCTCGCGAGATCGCCGCCGACGTGCTGGCCCGGCACGATCCCGCCCGCGCCGCGAAGCTCGTGGAGGCACTCGCCTCCGACCGCCCGAGCTTCCAGCGGCTCGGCGCGGCGGCACAGGCCGGCGGGTTCGTGAAGTCCGCGGCCGGGCAGGTGCATTACCAGCCGGTCGCACTGCCGACCCTGATCGCCGCCAAGGACGTGGAAACACTCGCCGCGGTAGCGAAGGACCGCAAGACGCCGGAAGCCGCGCGACTCGGCGCGATCGAGGGGCTGGGGGTGATGGCCGCCGAGGCCGCGGAGAAGGTGCTAGCCGTGGTCGGCGCGGCCGAGGGGGACGACGAGGACGTCCGCAAGGCCGCGTGGCGCGCGCTGCGGCGGTCGAAGCGGGCGAGGCAGAAGACCGATTCACCGCAGAGGGCGCAGAGGGCGCGGAGAGAAGAACAGAGTTAGAAACAGTGCCAACCATGAAAGATCAACTCAACGCGATTTCCGAGAGCATCATCGGGGCCGCGATCGCGGTTCATCGGGAATTGGGGCCAGGGCTTCTGGAGTCGGCCTACGAAGCGTGCCTGGAGTACGAGTTGTCGAGCCGTGGGCTAAAAGGCAATCGGCAGCACGCACTTCCGGTCGTATATCGCGGCATCCAAGTCGAGTGTGGATTTCGCATCGACCTGTTGGTCAACGACCTGGTGATCCTGGAATTGAAGGCGGTAGAACGACTGGAGAAGATTCACGAGGCCCAACTCCACACTTACCTCCGGCTCACCAACTTGAACCTTGGCCTTCTGCTCAACTTCAACGTGGTCCGACTAGCAGACGGAATCAAACGGATAGTCCGCGGTTTTCCTGATTGAACTCTGTCTTTCACTCTGCGCCCTCCGCGCCCTCTGCGGTGAATTCTGCTTGAGGCTCCGATGTCCCCCGAAGAACCGACCGCCGACCAGCCGACCGCGACGCCGGCGCACCTGGCCTACGCCGGCGCCAGCCGCGTCGAGACGGCCGGCGACACCTCCCGCGTCGAGCTGTTCGGCAATCTCGACCGGCCGCTGGTGCGGTTCGCCGCCCGCGTCAAGGACCCGCTGCGGTTCCGCGAGGCGATGTCCGCCCTCTACGCCGTCGTCGGCAGCGACTACCGCTACGTGCCGAAGGACCGGACCGCGTACCTCGCCTACCTGCGGCTGAAGCGCGAGACCGCCGGCCAGTCCGTCTGGCAGGCGCAGCAGGCGTACTTCTCGTGGCTCCTGCGCAACGACCCGCTCGCGTTCTGCATCCTCGACCCGGTCATCACGGTTCACCCCGACCAGGTGATGTTCGAGGTCTTCGGCAAGGACGAGAGCAGCTACGCCTGCCTCGCCTTCGACCGCGGCGCCTTCGACACCGCCGCCGACGTCGCCTGTGGCACCACCAACATCGACTTCAGCCCGGCGCTCTTCGACGGCGTCCAGCAGATGCGCGGCTACCGCGAGACGCGGCTGGATGTCGGGGCCGAGCGGGTGGCCGTCGCCACCGAGGCGCGGCAGATCATCGAGAAGCAGATCCGCGTCCCGGACTCGTGGCTGCGTGGGTTCCTGCAAGTGCAGTCTGCGGCAACGCTGCCGTTCGATCATTGCCGGCTCGCCCCGGTGGACCTGTACAACCTGCTCCGTCACCTGCGGATGCACGCCGACAAGAAGGGCAAGCGCCGCGGCCTGCGGTTCGAGTTGGTCCCCGGCGAGAGGCCGCGGCTGGTGCTGGAACCGTGGGAGACGGTGCTGCCCGCCACCGGCGACGTCTTCCGCGGCAAGGCGGCGCGGGTCGTTCGCGTCTGGGGCCGGCGACGGCTGATGACCGTCAAGCGGCTCTTGCCGTTCGTCGAGTCGGTGGACGTGTACCTGCTCGGCAGCGGCCTGCCGAGCTTCTGGGTCTTCCGCGCCGGTGACGTCACGCTAACGCTCGGCCTGACCGGGTTCACCGGGTCGAACTGGTCGCAGGCGCTCGGCTTCGACCTGTTGCTGCCGCGCAAGACGCAGACCCCCGACGCCCTCAAGAAAGTGGTCGATCACCTCGCAGCCGACGTGTGGCGGGCGGACGCGAAGGCGCTCGCCGCCGCGACCGGGCTGAAGGGCTCGGCGCTGCTCGAAACCCTTCAGCTTGGATGCCAGCAGGGCCAGCTCATGTTCGACATCGCCGACGGCGTCTACCGCTATCGGCCGATTGCCTCCGGCCCGCTCGACCTGGCCCGGCTCCAGTACCGCAACGTTCGCGAGAAGGTGGCGTTCGATCTGCTCACCCGCCGCGGCGCGGTGCGGGTCGCCTCCGAGACGCGCATCGCCGGGGTCGGCCTCGAAATCACCGGCCAGGTATCGGTGGAAGAAGACAAGCGCGACTACCGGCCGCAGATGGTGCTGGCCGATGAGGGGCAGGTCCGCAAGGCGGTCTGCACCTGCGCCGCCTTCCGCAAGCAGGGGCTCAAGGCCGGTCCGTGCGTTCACCTGATCGCCCTGCGGCTGGCCTACGCCGACCGCGAGGCGAAGCGCGCGAAGACCGACGACGCGGTGACGTTCGAGACGCGGGCGTTCACCCGTCGGGTCGGCGACGCGGAGGCGGTCGTGCAGGTGTCGCTGGAACGGCGGAACGTGAAAGTCCGCTGGGGCCGGGCCGGCGACGCGATGCGGGTGCAGGCGCTGCGGTTCAACACCGAGGCCGACGCCCGCAGCGCGTACTTCACCCGCCTATCGGAGTTGGACGCGAAGGGCTACCTGGACGCCGTCGCGGAATAGGCGAACGGCCGGTGTCAGCCGGCTGGTGCTTCGCCACAGGCTGAGTGAACCACACACACCAGCCGGCTGACGCCGGCCGTTCGCCATATGAGTACCACCCAGACCGACCCGCTGACCCTCTGGCGGCAGATCGCCCAGGCCGGCGGCACCCAGGCGTACGTCAACGGCCAGCTCCGCGAGCGCGGCTTCCTGGTCGAGCGCCGTGAAGCGGACAAGATGTCCGACCGTGAGAAGGACCAGTACAAGAAGGCGCTCAAGCAGGAGGCCGAGGAGCGTCGGAAGCTCCGCCGGGAGGCGTGGCAGGCGTACCGGGCCGCCCACGTCGTCCACCTGGGCGATGGCATCTACTGGTCCGAGAACGGCAAGCCCGACAAGTGGGACACCCCCAACAGCGACGAGCGCGCCGCCGAGAACGAACTGCCCACGCTCGACACCCCGGCCCAGCTCGCCGAGGCGCTCGGCGTCAGCGTCGCCCAACTTCGCGGCCTGTGCTACCACCGCGACGCGGCCACCCGCTTGAATTACCGCCGGTTCGCCATCCCCAAGCGCGACGGCACCGCCCGTCCCATCTGGGCGCCCTTGCCGCGGCTGAAGGCGGTGCAACGCTGGGTGCTCCACAACGTCGTCGAGCGGCTACCCGTCCACGGCGCGGCCCAGGGGTTCCTGGCCGGCCGGTCGATCGCCACCAACGCGGCGGCCCACACGAACGCGAAGATCGTCCTCAAGATGGACATCAAGGAGTTCTTCCCGACGGTGACGTGGCGGCGGGTCAAGGGCGTCTTCCGCCGGGCCGGGTACAAGGAGCCGATCGCCACGCTGCTGGCGTTGCTCTGTACGGAGGCGCCGCGCGAGGTCGTGGAACTGGACGGGACGACGTACTATGTCAGCCTCGGCCCGCGGTGCCTGCCGCAGGGCGCGCCGACCAGTCCGGCCCTGACCAACGCCCTGTGCCTGCGGCTGGACCGCCGGCTCGCCGGACTGGCGAAGAAGCTCGGCTGGCGGTACACCCGCTATGCCGACGACCTGACCTTCAGCCTGCCGACGGACCACAAGGGGCCGCCGCGGCTCGGGGCGCTTCTGGGCTGCGTCAAGCGGGTGGTCGAGGCGGAGGGGTTCGCGGTCAAGCCGGAGAAGACCCGCGTCCACCGCGCCGGCGGCCGGCAGAGCGTGACCGGTCTGGTCGTCAACGGGGACGGGGCGCCGCGGGTGCCGCGCAAGCTCCGCCGGCAACTGCGGGCCGCGGCTCACAACCTCAAGGCCGGCAAGCCGCTCCCGGAGGGGGAATCACACGCCCGGCTGATGGGGCATGCCGCGTTCGTGTACATGACCGACCCGAAGCTCGGCCGCAAGCTTCTCGCCGAACTCGGTGCGACCGTCGCGTAGCTACTTCCCCTCGATGCACCAGAGGAACTTCTCCCCGCGGACGAAGAGCTGCTTACCGACCGCCGCGGGGGAGGCGTCCACGTTGTCGCCGAGCTTGTTCGTCGCCAGCACCTCCAGTTCGTCGCCGGGCTTGAGCACCAGCCCCACGCCGGTCCGGTCCACGAGGTACACCCGCCCGCCGGCGAACACCGGCGAGCCGTAGAAGCTCGACGCGCCCGGTAGCCGTTCCCGGTCGATCACCGGCTTGCCGGTCTTCGCGTCCAGCACCGTCAACAGCGCCGCGTTCGCCTCGGTGAAGTACAGCTTGTCCCCGACCAGCGCCGGCGACGGGACATAGGGCGTGCCGCGCGTGTGCCGCCACAATGTCTTGCCGGTGGGCAGGTCGCCCTTCGCGTCGAGTGGGACCGCCACCGCGACCGACCCCTTGTAGCCGCCCATGCAGACCACATTGTCCCCGAACCGCAACGGCGACGGGATCGGGTTGACCGTCGTGCCGGGGGCGGTCCAGACCACCTCGCCGGTCTTCAGGTCGTGGCTGCGGACGCGGGTGGTGCCGTTCACGATCACCTGCGTCCGGCCGCCGTGCTCGACCACCAGCGGCGTGTTCCAGCTCGTCGCCTCGTCGCGGGGGGCACGCCAGCGGGTCTGGCCGGTCTTCGCGTCCAGGCAGTGAAGCGCCGAGTCCGTCTCCTGGTCCCAGTTCAACAGCAGGTTGTCGCCGTGGACGACCGGGGTGACGGACTCGCCCCAGGCGAGCCGACTGTTGATGCGGCCGAGGTCACGCGACCACAGGAGGTTGCCGTTCAGGTCGTAGCAGTAGATGCCGAACGAGCCGAACGAGACGTACAGCCGCTCGCCGTCGGTGGTCGGCGACCCGGCGGCGTAGCTGTGGGTGTTGTGGTGCCCCTCGTGCGGCACCTTCTCGGCGGCGACCTTCTCCCACAGCGGCTTACCGGTGGCGCGGTCGAAGCACAGCACGACGAACTTGTAGAAGTTCTTTGGCGGGCTGGTCCGCGTCTGGAACCGCGGGTCCACCTTGGGCAGTTCCTCCGGCTTCGCCTGGCGGTCGGTCTCGACGGCGGTGAGGGCGAACACGCGGTCGCCCCAGACGATCGGGGACGCGCTCCCCTTGCCCGGCAGCGGCGCCTTCCACTTGATGTTCTTGCCGGTGGCCCCGTCCCACTCGGTCGGCGGGTCGGCGGTCGGGGCGGAGCCGTCGGCGTTCGGCCCGCGCCAGTGGTGCCAGTTGGCGGGCGCGTCCGCGGCGAGGGCCGGGACGGCGGCCAGCAGCGCGGCGAGGGGCAGGAGCTTGCGGGTCAAGGTGAGCCTCCGGGTCGGGGTCAGGCTGCCAGACTGCCACTTTCTGAGGGTGCCGATCTGGCAGCCTGACCCCCCCCTCTTTTTCAGCCGTTGCCTCAACCGGGGGGCAGAGCGCCAGGGCGCCACTTTTTGTACATGCCGATGTGGCGCTCTGGGTGGTCAATAGTTGACCAGTCCTGCGGCATCCCTTTCTGTAATATACATCGGTATATTTATCGAATCAGGTCGGCCGCGGTGGGTCGGCGCTCGAAGACTCGCTTGACCCACCCTACGGGAAGACGGTTCCGCCGCCCACCGCGGTCATGTATCATCGCGGTCATGGGCCACCGATACATCCTTGCCGTGACACCGCTGGCTGGCCTGCTGGCCGCGGCGCTCGCCGGTCCGGGCGACGCCCCGAAGCCGTTCGGCATCGACCAGCGGACATCGTTGACCACCTCGACTGTTGTCGGCTCGCCGGACCCGCCGCCGCCGTACCGCGCGAAGCGCGTCTACCCGAACTACGCGCCGGCCTTCCCGATCATGGCGAAGGCCGTCCCCGGCACCGGACAGCTTCTGGTCATCACCGAGGCCGGGGCGTACGGCAAGACCGCCCTGTACCGCGTCAAGGACGACCCGGCGGTCCGCACCGAGGACGCGGTCAAACTGATGGACACCCCGGACGACAGCGTTGCCTACGACTTCACCTTCCACCCGAAGTTCGCCGAGAACGGGTTCGTCTACGTCGGCTGGAACGGCAAGGCCCCGGGCACCAAGACGCATTTCACGCGCGTCACCCGGTACACGATGGACCGGAAGCCGCCGTTCGCGATCGACCCGAAGTCCACGCAGTTGGTTATCGAGTGGGAGTCCAACGGCCACAACGGCGGCGCCGTCTGCTTCGGCGCCGACGGCATGCTCTACGTCACCTCCGGCGACGGCACGTCCGACTCTGACACGAACCTCATGGGCCAGCGGACCGACACCCTGCTGGCGAAGGTGCTCCGTATCGACGTGGACCGACCCGAGGGCGGCAAGCCGTACAGCGTCCCGAAGGACAACCCGTTCGTCGGCGACAGGCGGTTTGCCCCGGAGACGTGGGCCTACGGGCTGCGGAACCCGTGGCGGATCTGCGCCGACGAGAAGGCCGGTCACGTCTGGGTCGGCAACAATGGCCAGGACCTGTGGGAGACGGCCCACCTGATCCGCAAGGGCGAGAACTACGGCTGGAGCGTCATGGAGGGGAGCGTGCCGTTCTACCCGAACCGGCAGGCCGGACCGACGCCGTTCGTGAAGCCGACCATCGAGCACCACCACTCCGAGGCCCGGTCGCTGACCGGCGGCGTCGTTTACCACGGCGAGAAACTGCCCGGCCTGCGCGGGGCGTACCTCTACGGCGACTACTCGACCGGCCGCATCTGGGCCATGAAGCACGACGGGGCGAAGCCGCTCTGGCACAAGGAGGCAGCGACGCCGCGGATGCAGATCACCGGGTTCGGCACCGACTCGAAGGGCGAACTGCTCATCTGCGACCACCGCGGCAACGGGGAAGGGGGGCTGTACACACTGGAGCCGACGCCAACGGACCTGCCGCCGTCCACGTTTCCCCGGAAGCTCAGCGACAGCGGCCTGTTCGACTCGGTGACGGACCACCGCATGAAACCGGGCGTCGTGCCGTACTCGGTGAACGCGCCGTTCTGGTCGGACGGCCTGCACAAGGAACGGTGGATCGCGCTGCCAGCCGGCACGTCGATCGACTACGCCCGCACCCGCGGCTGGAACTTCCCGGACAAGACCGTCATCGTCAAGAGCTTCGCGCTGCCGGACTCACGGAAGTGGGTGGAGACGCGCTTCTTCACGAAACAGAGCGGCGAGTGGTTCGGCTACTCCTACGTCTGGAACGAGGCCGGCACCGACGCGGAGTTGGTCCCGTCCGGCGGGATGGACCGGGAGTACGCGGTTGAGGGCCGCAAGCAGGTGTGGCACTTCCCGAGCCGGGCCGAGTGCATGGTCTGCCACAGCCGGGCGCAGAACTTCGTCCTCGGGCTGTGTACGGCGCAGATGAACAAGGACCACGACTACGGCGGCGGCCGCACCGACAACCAACTCCGCACGCTCGACCACATCGGGATGCTCAAGGTGGACTGGGCCGCGGAGGCGAAGGCGTCGCTCGGCAAGTGGGCGGCCGTGAAGCGGCCGCAGGGCAAGCCGGACCCGGCGGCGGTGTGCGAGCTGCTGCCGCGGCTGGCCGACCCCTATGACCCGAAGCAGGACCTGACGAAGCGCGCTCGGTCGTGGCTGCACGCCAACTGCAGTGCCTGCCACGTCGAGGCCGGCGGCGGCAACGCCCGGATGGAACTGGAGTACGCGACCGCCCCGGACAAGATGCGGGTACTGGGCGAGACGCCGCTGCACGCCACGTACGACCTGCCCGACGCGCGGCTGGTCGCCCCGGGCCACCCGGACCGCTCGGTGATCGTCAAGCGGGTGGGCACGCGCGGGCCGGGGCAGATGCCGCCGCTGTCCACCTACCGGACCGACGAGACCGGGCTGGCGCTGCTGCGCGAGTGGGTGGCGGCGATGAAGGAGTGAACCGACTCCTCACCGGTTTCTCATCGGACCGGGGCTACGACGCCGACACCGCTGGCCCCGCGCCGGCTCGCCGGGGCCGCGTTCTGCGCTACCGGAGGTGCGAGATGAAACCGCGCTGGTTCCCCCTCGTGGCCGGCCTCGTCGTCCTCTCCTTCGCCGCCGCCGACTGGCCACAGTGGCGCGGCCCGAACCGGGACGCGAAGGTGACGGGGTTCACCGCCCCGAAGGCCTGGCCGAAGGAACTGACCAAGAAATGGACGGTCCCCGTCGGCAACGCCAACGCCACCCCGGCCCTGGTCGGCGACCGGCTCTACGTCTTCGCCCGCGAGGGCGGGAGCGAGGTCACCCGCTGTCTCGACGCGGCCTCCGGCAAGGAGCTGTGGCAAGACAAGTACGAGGTCCAGGGCGCGACGCCGCCGGCCGCCGGGCCGCACGAGGGGCCGCGGGCCTCCCCGGCCGTGGCCGACGGCAAGGTGGTGACGTACGGCGTCCGCGGCACCCTCTCCTGTCTCGACGCCGGCTCCGGGAAGACGCTGTGGCGCAAGGACGACTTCAAGGGCTCCTGGCCCACGTTCTACACGTCCAGCTCGCCGGTCATCGCGGACGGCCTCTGCATCGCCCAGCTCGGTGGGAAGGAAGGCGGCAGGGGCAAGAGCAGCGGGGGGATCGTGGCCTACGACCTGGCCACCGGTGCCGAGAAGTGGCGGTGGACCGAGGACAGCACGGACTACGCCTCGCCCGCCCTGCTCACCGCGGACGGTGTCAAGGCGGTCGTCGCGGCGACGGACGGCAACGTCGTGGCCCTCGGGCTCGCCGACGGGAAGCTCCTCTGGAAGGTCTCGTTCCCCATCAAGCAGCGGATGCAGTACAACGCCGCCACCCCGGTGGTGGACGGCCAGACCGTCATCTACTCGGGGGCGGGCCGCGGCACCAGGGCCGTCCGGCTCGAAAAGCAGGGGGACGGCCTCGCCGCGAAGGAACTGTGGAGCAACGACGAGACCGCCGTCCAGTACAACACCCCGATCGTCAAGGACGGGCTGGTGTTCGGCATCACCAACCGCGACGCCCTGTTCTGCATCGACGCGAAGTCCGGCAAGACCGCCTGGACGGCTCCGCTCAAGGGGGGCCGCGGGTTCGGGTCGGTCGTCGATCTCGGCCCGGTCCTGATGGCCCTGACCCCCGCCGCCCAACTGGTCGTCTTCGAGCCCAGCGACAGCGGGCTCAAGCAGGTGGCGAGCTACAAGGTCGCCGACACACCGACCTACGCCTACCCCGTCGTGGCGGGCAACCGGGTGTTCGTGAAGGATAACAGCTCGCTGACCCTGTGGACGATTGAGTAGCGCTGATGGAGCCGCGACCGGTAGGGAGCGGCTGGACGGGCCAGCCGCTCCCTACCGGTCGCGGCTCCATCAACTCCCGGCCGCTGGCTTCACCTCCGGCGGGACCGGCTGGCCGTCGGGGACCGTCTTGGTCGCGGGCTGGCCGTTCACCGGAACCAGCGCCTTCTCCTGGCCGGGCAGCACCGGCCCGTGGTGCCCCTTCTTCCGCCGGCTGATCGCCCACTCGATCACGTAGTAGAAGACCGGGGTCAGGAACACGCCGAAGATCGTCACCCCCAGCATCCCGCTGAACACCGCGATCCCCAGCGTCTGCCGCATCTCCGCCCCGGCCCCCTCGGCCAGCACTAGAGGCACCACGCCGAGGATGAACGCGAAGCTGGTCATCACGATCGGCCGCAGCCGCAGTTGCACCGCCTCCAGCGTCGCCTCGCGCAGCGGCATCCCGCCCTTGCGGCGGTCCTCCGCGAACTCCACGATCAGGATGGCGTTCTTCGACGCCAGCCCGACCAGCACGATGAACCCGACCTGGGTGAAGATGTTGATCTCCGGCGCCGAACTGACGAAACCTGACAGATTGAACAACCACACCCCTGCGACCGACGACAGGAGGCACATCGGCACCACCAGGATGATCGCCAGCGGCAGCGACCAGGAGTCGTACAGCGCCGCCAGCACCAGGTACACCAGGACCACCGCCCCGACGAACGCGAAGAGCGCGGCGCTGCCCTCCTGGGTCTGGAGGTAGAACAACTCGGTCCACTCGATCGCCGCCTGCGGCGCCAGGGACCGCTCGGCCGCCCGCTCCACCGCCGCGATCCCGGCCCCGGTGCTGACGCCCGGCGGCAGGTTGCCGTTCACGGCCGCCGACGGGAACGTGTTGTAGCGCTGGATCACCAGCGGCCCGGTCGTGTCCTCGATGGTGGCCACCGACCCCAGCGACACCATCTCCCCGCGGTCGTTGCGGACCTTCAGGTTGCGGATCGTCTCGGCCGTCATCCGGTACGGCGCGTCCGCCTGCACGTTCACCTGCCAGTTGCGGCCGAACCGGTTGAAGTCGTTGACGTACAGCCCGCCGAGGTTCGCCTGGAGCGTCGTGAACACGTCGTCCAGCGGGACTCCCAGTTGCTTGCACTTGGTCCGGTCGATGTCCACGTACAGTTGCGGTACGTTGGCCCGAAACACGCTGAACGCGGTCCCGGCGCTGGGATCCTCGCGGATGGCGGCGGTCAGCGCCATCACCTGCTGCTGGAGCCCCTCCGGCCCGAGGTCGCCGCGGTCCTCGACCATCACCCGGTAGCCGCCGGCCGTACCGAGGCCCTGCACCGGTGCCGGCGGGAAAGCCACGATCTGCGCGTCCCGGACCTCCTGGCGGAGCTTGGCGGTCATCTTGCCGAGGACTACGAACCCGTTCTGCTGCGGGTCGTGCTTGCGCCTCTCGAAGTCGTCCAACAGCACGAACATGGTCCCGAAGTTCGGCCCGTTCGCCCCGAGGACAAACGACATCCCGCCGATCGTCACCGTGTGCGACACGCCGGGGATCGACCGCGTGATCCGGTCCACCTCTATCAGCACCTCGCGCGTCCGCTGCGCCGACGCCGCGTCCGGCAACTGGATCGACACCAGCAGGTAGCCCTTGTCCTGTGGCGGGATGTACCCGGTCGGCGTCTCGGTGAACCCGCGGTACGTCAGATACAGCAGCCCGCCGTAGATCGCCAGCACCAGCAGGCTCAGCCGCAGGAACCAACCGACCGTCCGCTTGTACCCGAGTGTGGCGCGGTCGAATGCCCAGTTAAACCCCCTGTACACGAACCGCAACAGCCAGTTGAAGGTCGGCCCGAGCAGCCAGCCGACGACGATCCCCGGCAGGAAGTAAGGCAGGTGCCGGCCGACGTACTCGGCGTACCCGGCGGCCATCGCGGTGTAGTCCCCGGCGGGGTACGTCGGCTGGCCGGCCGGGACCAGTGGCAGTGGGCCGAACAGCGTGTCCGCCAGCCGGTACCCGGCCCACCCCAGCAGGAC